>OOCP01000087.1_pt1 | contig 113685 bp, 90 predicted proteins | sample 1671511 | NCBI WGS metagenome assembly OOCP01 (sample SAMN06348164, study PRJEB24527) | human gut metagenome | biome: human gut; feature: ankylosing spondylitis patient; material: feces | host: Homo sapiens | place: China | collected 2015-10 | reverse complement strand
GGTAATCCGTCAAGGCCGTTTGTCCCTTGGTAAGGGAGCAATTCCGTCAGCACGGGGGATTTTCGTTTGCATGCGGGCTGAAGCGTCCCGAAAGCCGGATATAAAACTTTTGAGGCAGTTTCTTCTGAGGTTTCTTGCCGAGACTTTCCGTCCCTTTCTTCTTTTCCTTTTCCGTTCCCTTTGCCCGTCCTTGGAAGTAGTCCATTCTTCTGCGGTATTTGGGTGTCAATCCGAAAGCCCTGTTGTTGCTTTATGCAGATAAAGTAAAATTGTGTCTTACGGAGAAGAGGGAAGAGTTCCAATTTACATTTGTTTGTATGCGGGCTGAAGCGAGGGCGGTCCACCATTATTTCTTAAATAAATATGATATTTTCTTATTCTTATATAATAATGTTTCGCTGAATTTAGAAAAATGACTAACTTGCAACATGATATCTTTATGGGCAATTAATACTAAAAAATCAAATCAATATGAATCGTTCATTTCTTATGTTTTCTTTCCTCTCGGGAACTTTGGTGTTTTCGAGTTGTGTGACTAAGAAACAGTATGCGCAGTTACAGACGGACTATAACAAATTGGACAAGTCGTACCAGGATACGAAAATGAAACTGGTGGCTTGCGGTACGAAATCCAAGAGTTTGGAAGAGCGTTTGGCCGAAGCCCAGAAGGCGAATGAAGAGTTGAAAGCTTCGTACGCAGCTTTGCAAGGCTCATTGGATAAGAGTATCCAACAGAATTCGCAAGGTAACGTGAATATCTCGAAGTTGGTAGACGAAATCAATGCTTCCAATAAATTCATCAAACAGTTGGTGGAGGCAAAGGATAAGTCTGACTCCTTGAATATGGTGCTGACCAACAACTTGACGCGTTCGCTGAGTCGTGAGGAAATGAAAGACGTGGATATTCAGGTGTTGAAAGGCGTAGTCTATATTTCCTTAGCAGACAATATGCTGTACAAGTCGGGTAGTTATGAAATCAGTGAGCGTGCCGGTGAGACGTTGAGCAAGATTGCCAAAATCATCATGGATTACAAGGAGTATGAAGTGCTGATCGAGGGCAATACGGATACCGATCCTATTTCGCGGCCTAATATCCGTAATAATTGGGACTTGAGTACATTGCGTGCTTCTTCTGTGGTTCAGGCTTTGCAAAATACATACGGGGTGGATCCCAAGCGTTTGACGGCAGCCGGACGGGGTGAGTATAATCCTGTGGCTTCCAATGACACTCCGGAAGGTAAGATGCGTAACCGTCGGACGCAAATCATCATTACGCCGAAGTTGGACCAGTTCATGGAACTTATAGACCAGGCTCCCGAAGCTACGGAGCCCGTGGCTGAATAAGCCTTATAATAAACGAACGTGAAAATGCCCCAATCTAAACTTTCTGTATAGAGTTTAGGTTGGGACGTTTTTTATTCCTTCTTTGTATTGCAGAATAATCACAATCGTTGGGTTTCTTTAGCGAAGAACTGTAACGGATACAGGATTTTATATGATTTTTTATGCCGGATAATGCTTGTTCTTTGTTTTTTATTGTATATTTGCTTTTGAGCAAATATCATAAGTATGAGGAAGTTATTACTTGAATTTTGGTGTCTTGCGTTCTGTGGGCTGATGGCTTACGGACAGGAGGATTATTACAGGCCGGTGGAAGGGCTGAAGAAGTCGGAGTTGAAAACCGCGCTTCATGAGTTGATACAGCCGGAGAGAGTATTGGACTATGGTGGTAAGGGCGAAGGCTATACCTGGTCGGGCTTTGTCGTGACCGACCGTATGCCGGACGGAACGGTGCGCGACCGTTACAGTAACGTCGTTCGTGAGTTCAACGGATTGAATGCTGTGGAGGGCATGAACATCGAGCATTCTTTTGCCAACAGTTGGTGGGGACATATTGTGAACAACGCCTACTGCGATTTGTTTAACCTGTTTCCCAGTGACGGAACGGCCAACGGGAGGAAAAGCAACAACCCGATTGGAGTGGTCACGGAAACGCCCGCTTTCGACAATGGGGTGACCCGCGTCGGGAAATCCACATCTTATCGTACGGATTCATTGATTACTGTGTGGGAACCGGCGGATGAATGGAAAGGAGATTTTGCACGTACTTACTTTTATATGGCTACTTGTTATGAAGATTACGCTGATTTGTGGCAGACGACAGAAGGTTTGTTGATGGTAGAGAAAAACCGTTATCCGACTTTGCGGCCTTGGGTGAGCAACCTATTGTTAGCGTGGAGCGAAGCCGACCCTGTGGACGATGTAGAACGTGAGCGTAACGAAGCCGTGTCCGGTATTCAGGGAAATCGTAATCCCTTTGTGGATTATCCGCAGTTGGCCTCTTATATTTGGGGAGACAGTACGGATTATGCTTTTTATATCGACCGCACATCCACGAGCCCCGAGTTGTTTGTGCCCGGAGAAGGGGAGACGGTGGACTTCGGGCTGCAAGCCTTGTCCAAGGGATTGGAGGGGCGTTTGACCATTCGGGGGCGTAACTTACCCGGAGGACTGGCTTTAGATTTCGGACAGTCCGGTTTTGAGGCGGACAAGACGCAACTGACGGAAGACGAAATCGTCCGGGGAGTGACTTTGACGGTACGTTGCCGTACTGCCGAAGCCGGGGTGCACGAGGCTGTACTCCTGTTGAAAGGCGACGGTTTCGAGCACCGGAATCCCCTGAGAGTAGAGTATGTGGACGGTATTCCTGCCTATCCGGCCCGTGATGTGGTTTGTACGGTGAATGCCCAACGATTTACTGCTTCGTGGATGGATATGGGAGAGGGATTGGATTACACGTTGGCTGTCTATACGAAGGATGAGAGTGGACAACAGCAGATGCTTGAAGGCTATCCCAAAACGTTGACTGGCGTTTCTGCCACAGTGGAAGGCCTGCTTCCCGCTACGACTTATTATTATACGGTAAGTCTTCCGGACGGAGAGGGCGGAGAGGCGATGGTTTCCAACGAGGTGGAAGTCCGTATGCCGGAGGTCACGCCTGTGTTTACGGCCGATGCTTCTGAATTGCATTTCACGTCTGTGCCTGGACGGGTTTCTTCCCCGCAGACAGTGACGGTTACGGCTTTAGGCGTAGACCAGTATGTGACCACAGCCACGGTAGAGGCTCCGTTTGAAGTGAGTGCAGACGGTAAGGAATGGAGTACCAAGGCATCTGTGGAAGGCACGGAACAACGTCTCATGGTGCGCATGGGGGCAATGCCTGAGGAAGGGATGACGGAAGGCGAAATGGTGCTGTCCACTCCTGGGGCGGAAGACATCATCGTGAGCCTTTCGGGAGAAGTTGATAAGAAAAAGGCGTTTTTCGAGACCTTTGAGACCGGTTTTAAAAACAGTTATAAGGAAGGCCAGGTGACGTGTGTGGCCGCGCAGTGGCGGATGGCGCAGACCTTGATAGGCAACTTGGCGGACGACAGGAAAAACGGTGATTGGAGCGTGCGTATGCAGGCCAAATCCGGTGTCACGACAGAACTGGAGATGATGGAAGACAAGACGGAGGGTTGCGACTCTTTGTGGTTCTATGCCGGGCTGTATGGTGAGAAGGATATGGGCGTGAAGCTCAGTGTGGAATATTCCTTGGATGGGGGGATGACGTGGCTGCCTGTGGCAAATAATCTGGCTTTCAACAAAGGAGAATGGAAACGTTACGGTTACAAATTGGACGTAGACGGTCTTGTGCGGTTGAAGTTCAGCGTGACGGGAACCTCTTCGAAGCGAATCAACGTGGACGACATACAGATGAGCGATTACGGTACGGGCGACGGTGTGCGGCAAATCCGGGTGGAGAATCCCGACGAGTGGGTGGATGTGTATACCCTGGGCGGCATTTGGGTACGTAAGGCTAAGCGTAAAGATGCGCTGAAGGGTTTGAGGCCGGATTATTATATTGTGAAATAAACGCATACCGGCATGATACATTGGAGCAATACGTAACGAGTCTGCTAAAATGGCGTTTCGTTACGTATTGTTCTTTTGGGTGTAAGGCTCATGAGAAAGAGGAAAAATAAACTGCCACTGTTTTTATTTCACTGAAAAGGAGTAAAAAGAGCCTCCTGTCGCTCTGCATAAACTGCATTTTTCGTACTTTTGCAGAAATACTGTTGAACGAAAATACGACTATATGAATAAGGAAGTCCTATATGTCCTTTTGCCCGATTATGCGGCACATGAGATGGTATATCTCTCAGAAGCCATTGCTTCCGACGAATTTGCCTTGAAAGAGAACCCGAAATATGTTAATAAAGTTGTGGCTCCGACTTTAGAGCCGGTAAAGTCGATAGGCGGATTCCGAGTCATACCGGATTATTCGTTTGACACGATGCCTGAAGACTATGCGGCGTTGGTGCTGATTGGCGGTTTCGGATGGACTACACCGGTTGCAGAGAAAGTCGCACCGATTGTCAGTAAGGCCATTGAGGCAGGCAAGGTGGTAGGTGCGATATGTAATGCCGCGTCGTTCATGGCTAAATGTGGTTTCCTTAATCATGTCCGGCACACCGGGAATGGTTTGGAACAACTTAAGCTTTGGGGAGGAGACCATTATACCCATTTCGAAGGTTACGTCCATACGTCGGCAGTCAGTGATAACAGGATTGTAACAGCCAATGGTTCTGCAACGCTTGAATTTGCCAAAGAACTTCTTCTATTGCTTGAAAACGATACGCCGGAACATATCGAAATGTACTATCAATTTAACAAGCGAGGGTTTTGTGACTTGTTCCCGCAATACAAGCAAATCTGAAAGTATATAGGTATGCCTTTAAACAATAAAGATGATAGAAATAGGAACATATTCAACGTGCGATAAAGAAAGCGTCATAGCCCTTGTGTTACATTGCCAGAATGACGGTACCCGTCCGTTGGTGGGTGTCGAAGACCAGTCGGATTTACTTCATATCGAAGAAGAATATATCTATGACTGAGGTAATTTTTGGGTGGCAAAGGAAAACGGAAAGGTCGCTGGGACTATCGGTTTGATGAATAAGGGAAACGGCTTATGTATATTGAAAAAATTCTTTGTGTACGAACCGTATAGGGGGAAACCGCATAACCTCGGACAGCAGTTGTACGGTGTGTTTTTGGAGTTTGCGAAACTACATGGTTTTTCAAGGATAATTCTCGATACACCCAAAAATACGGATAGGGCGCATTTGTTTTACGAGAAGGCCGGTTTCAGGAGAATAGAAAAAGAAGAACTTCCGGTTGAGTATGACTATCCTTACGATGATTCCCACTTCTTTTATTTGGACTTATAGTGTAAAAAGCCTATGGTGTTACGATATAGGTAGTAAGGAAAAACCGGTGAGAATCTAAATAAAAGCATTATCTTTGCATCCGTTTACAAATCAGACGGATGCAAAGATATTTTTTATATTTGGCCTATGACGGCACGAGTTACCACGGTTGGCAGATTCAGCCCAACGGTATCAGTGTGCAAGAGGTGTTGCAGAAAGCCTTGGCCACCCTCTTGCGGCAGCCCGTATCCATCACGGGGGCGGGACGGACGGATACCGGAGTACACGCTCGGATGATGGTGGCCCATTTCGATTTCGAGTATGCCGACGACCCTGTGCGCCGGATTGACGGAAGGTGGCTGACGGACAAGCTCAACCGCCTGCTGCCGCCGGATATCTCCATTTACAAGACGGTACCTGTGGCAGCCGATGCACATGCCCGTTTCGATGCCTTGTCGCGCACCTACCATTATTACCTGCATTTCGGCAAGTCCCCGTTCTTGCGGGCTTACTCTTGCCGTCTGTACCGGATGCTCGATTTTGAAAAGATGAACGAAGCCGCTGCTGCATTGTTCGATTATACCGATTTCACCAGTTTCAGCAAAGTGAATACCGACACGAAGACCAATAACTGCCGTATCATGCAAGCCCGTTGGACGGAGCTTGCGCCCGGCGAATGGCGTTTTGAAATCCAGGCGGACCGTTTTTTGCGTAACATGGTGCGTGCCATCGTCGGTACGCTCGTCGAGGTGGGGCGGGGCAAGCTTACGCCGGAAGGCTTTCGGGCGGTGATAGAAGGAAAGGACCGTTGCCGGGCTGGAGAGTCCATGCCGGGGAACGCCCTGTTCTTAGTGGATGTGGCCTATCCGGACAAATGTTTCATGGTAGAGAGTAGAAACGGAAAAGAAAAAGATATATGTGGTTGATTCTGGCGTTTACTTCCGCCGCCCTATTGGGTTTTTACGATGTGTTCAAGAAAAAGTCGTTGAGAGGCAATGCGGTGATTCCCGTCTTGTTTCTCAATACATTGTTTTGCAGCCTTATCTTCCTGCCGTTCATCCTTGGTTCGGCTTGGGGAGTGACGGACACCGGCAGCCTGTTTTATATCCCCCCGACCGATTGGGGAGCGCAGAAGTACATCCTGTTGAAGTCCTGCATCGTGCTTTCCTCATGGATATTCGGTTATTTCGGCATGAAGCATTTGCCGTTGACGATAGTGGGACCCATCAATGCCACACGCCCCGTCATGGTGCTCGTCGGTGCGCTGCTGGTCTTCGGCGAGCGGTTGAACCTTTATCAGTGGGTGGGTGTGGCCTTGGCCGTGCTGTCGTTCTTCATGTTGAGCCGGAGCGGTAAAAAAGAAGGCATCGACTTCCGGCACGACAAGTGGATTTATTTCATCGTCTTGGCCAGTGTACTCGGAGCCGTGAGCGGCTTGTACGACAAATATCTGATGGCTTCGCCGGAGAATGGGGGAGTGGGGCTGGACCGCATGGTGGTGCAGAGTTATTATAACCTCTACCAGTTGGCGATGATGGGCGTCATGATGCTTTTGTTATGGTGGCCGCGCAGGAAGCAGACCACGCCTTTCCGGTGGGATTGGTGCATCCTTCCGATTTCGCTCTTCCTGTCGGCGGCAGACTTCGTCTACTTTTATGCACTCAGCTTGGATGGTGCCATGATTTCCATTGTCTCCATGGTGCGCCGCGGCAGTGTGGTCGTTTCGTTCCTGTTCGGAGCCATGGTTTTCCGCGAGAAGAACTTGCAGAGCAAGGCGGTGGACCTGGTGTTGGTCCTGCTCGGAATGGTGTTCCTCTATTTGGGTTCCCGTTAACGTGAAGAGATGTTATTAATAAGGTGCGAGGCGCGTAATGTCGATAAAAATGACTAAGTTTGTGCCCGTAAAATAAAATGGATATATGAAACGTTTTTTACCTCTTATCATAACGTTGGCATTGGGCCAGGCTCTTCAGGCACAGAAGATGCGCGACGTGTTTGCCGCCATGCCCGACAGCGTGTTGGGCATCATGACGAAAAACAACCGTCTGGATTGTATCGACTTCATAGAAAACGACATGGAGGCTAAAGTGCGCAACCGTTTCGACGGTTTTAGCGTGTTGAAAGCGTTGACGGTGGACTATCTCGACTTGCAACTGACGCCGAATTGCCGGGTGGAGATGAAGCTTTTGCCGGCCGAAGATACGCTGAACTATATTTGCGTGGCGCGTACTTATTCCGGGCCGGTAACCGAGACGAAGGTCGCCCTTTACGCGCCGGATTGGAACGTGTTGCCGGAAGAGAAGTGGATACCCTTTCCCGCGTATGCCGATTTTTGGGAAACGAATGATTCGGTAGATAAAGAGGAAGTGTCACGCCTGCAGCATTTGCAGGACATGCGCTTTGTGACGGCTTCCCTGCAACCGGACGATATGCGGCTGACTTTTGTTTTGCAGCCCGGCGAAGTGGACAAGGAGGAGGCAGAGCGTATGAAAAAGGTTTTACGTCCTGTCGTATATGAATGGCAGGGTAAACGTTTTGTCTTGGTCGACGGCAAGTGATTGTCTTTTAGCTTGTTGAGTATTCTCAAAAAATCTAAGGAGAACGAAAAACGAATCTCAGCAGATTGATTTTTCAATCTGCTGAGATTCGTTTTTCGTTTGGCGGAGATTGAAATCAGATGCTCCGCAAGCACATCCGAAAGCCTCCGAAGGTGTGGAAAAATATGGACTTTTCCGTGCTCCCCTTGTACGGGGAAGGAAAAGAAAACGGTGTGGAAACTGTTGTCACCACACCGTTTTTTATCTTTCCGATAAAATATGGAATCCCGATTTATTTGCGGCTCTTTGCGTAGCGGCTCATGAACTTGTCTACGCGACCTGCCGTGTCCACCAATTTGTTCTTACCCGTATAGAAGGGATGTGAACTGCTGGAAATTTCAATTTTCACTACCGGATAGGTTTCGCCTTCAAATTCTATGGTCTCGCTCGTTTTGCAAGTAGAACGTGAAAGGAACATGTCACCGTTGCTCATGTCCTTGAACACTACGGGACGATAATTCTCAGGATGAATATCTTTCTTCATTGTCTTATAAATTTTTGTCAGTTCAACTTATAGCTGGTAACTATATGTGTAATGGTCTGATTTACGAGGTGCAAAGTTAAGCCTTTTATTCAGAACCGCCAAACTTTCTGCGGAATATTTTCGGCTATAATCCGCTCCAGCTTTCTATATTATAAGTCTGTTCTACCGGTATTTCTATCCGGTCGGGCAGATTGCAGAAGAAATCGATACCTGTATTTTCTTCCAATTCGTCGATGCTGACGGCCCACGTGCGGAGTGATGGAGTCGTGCCGTATCGTTTGTGTTCCACCCAAAAACCGATGGCTTTGTAAGTGTTTTGTCCGCCGTCGTACTTTTTGCAGAGCAAAGCCATGAAGTAGTACTTCGGTACGGCTACTTTCGTGGGGGAACTGGGGTCTTTTCCACCGATGTATTCTATGATTTGGTCGTCACGTATCGTTCCGCCTTTTACGACAAAAAGTGTGTCGCGGAAATTGTTGTTGCGTCCCCAATTGCGTACTTGCGTTTCGAGGTCCGACCAGTTGGGGGAGTTGAAACTGCCCATTTGCGGACTCATGTTGGAGAGGTAGAACGTTTGTCCGTTGGCATCCATGGAGAAGAGGCGGTCGGCCGACGCACAGAGGTGACCGCGCTGGTAGCCGCTCCGGCTGAAATCACTCAATTCATTTCGTTCTCCGGCGGGAATATCCGGATCGGGTTGGAAGGGATCGCCCTCCCAGACTTTGCCGTTCCATTCTGTACCTTTCCAATTATTGCGATTCCAGCTTGTTCCGGACGTCGTGTTGGTAAAGACGAAAGCCACCCATCGCGAGTGTTTCTTTTCTTTGTGCCAGTCTAAGGTGTAGTTCAATACTTGCTCTCCTCTGTAAGTTACGTAATGGGAATAAATGTCGCCCGTTTGGTCGTCCAGTCTCGGCATCTCCAGATTTCTGGCGTTTCGTATAACCGTAGGGTTGGCGTTCTGGTTCGAGTTGTCGCCCGATGTTCCGTCGGGAGTGTCGTCATTGCAGGCGATGAAAATAAGGGCTACGGTTAACAAACCGGATAAGATGGTTATTCTTTTCATTGTTCCTGTTTTAAGATGAACAGAGGATGTGTCCAGCCGACACATCCTCTGTTTCTGATTATTAGATGATAATTTACTTTATTTGACGGCTACATTTTTAATTTCCCAAGTTAAAGTCTCGTCACCGTCGGCATTTTTGTATTTGAAAGCCAAATGAGCTTGTACACCAATGGCCGGTAGCGTAGCTTGCGCGTCACTGAAAGCCCATCCGGATTCTGCCGGATAGTTGATGGTTACTTGTGTCCATGTAGCAGTTGACACATCGCCGGAATAGTTATTGGATACCCACACGGTGTAAAGTTGGCTGGCGTTGTCCATACTCTTGTTATAAGGACCAAAAGCCTGTTCAAAAGTCAGCGTTCTTGCTTTGCTCAGGTCGATTGCCGGTGAAATCAGCCAGTCTTCGTTCTTTACTGATGTTCCGTCGGCATAGGCCGACATCTTCATACATTTGTATTGGTCGTCTGCGTTCCAGGCTTGTTCTCCGGCAATATCGGCTGTGGTAAAGCTACCGATGCCATTAGCGAAACTTTCAGAGAAAATGGCATCGCCCGGTTCTTCCGGTTGTTCCGGTTCGTCTCCTTCGATGAGCCCTCCGTCGTTAGTTTGCAGGGAGAAGTCGTCTATGAGGACGCTTTGTCCGGGATTCTTGCCGACCATGACCACCAAGTTCACTTTCGTATTAGCCTCCAATGTGAATTCATGAGTGGCTTCTACCCATGTATCTTTGGTAATGTCATTAACGTATGCCCCATATTTGTAGCTATCTCCTCCGGCGATACTTCCGTCTGCTTCATTGACTGCATATCCCAAGCGGATGCTGGCGTTGGCATCTACGGCCTTGAAGTAAGCCGTGATGACATAAGTACCGGCTTTCAGTGTCATTTCCGAACTGCCGAGACGTTTGTTAGCGTCGGTAGAACCTTCTATCATTGCAGAATAACTTCCTGCATGGGCATCGGTAGATTGGGTAACGGTAGCATTTCCTGCGCTGTTGTTTGACTTCCAACCTGTGGCCACACCGTTTTCCCAAGTTTCAAAACCACCGTTTTTGAGGAGGTTTTCTCCCGTGATAGGTTGGTCGGCTTGAGCATTACGCTCTTCAACCAGGATGTTTTTCAATTCAAATGTACCGGCTTTGTCCGTACAGTTGTAGACGAAAGCAAGCTTGATGCTCTTGCCTTTGTAGGCATTCAGGTCTATATCTTTAGAGTCAACAAAATTCCAGTCACTGCAATCTTTGATTTCTACGGGAAGTTTTTGCCAGTTTTCATTGGATGCTTCCGTAACCCATACAGTCATGTTGTTCTCCAAATCGTTGAAATAACGGGCACAATAATCAAAAGTCAAAGTAGCAGCCGAAGCTTGCGTCAAGTTGATAGCAGGAGATACTAACCAACTTTCGGCGGCATAGTTTACACCGTTGATGTATGATGTGGCTTTCATGTATTTGTAACTGTCGAAGGTCCACACTTCGCTGCCCATTTCAGACGGTACGTTGACGTTGTTAATTGTAAATTCACCCATGCCTTCTGCAAATGTTTCACTAAAGATGGCTTCTCCCGGCTCTTCAGGGACATCACCTATTTCCTGTCCGTCAAGGATGGCGGCAGTAACGGTTTTCACTCCGGCACTGCCGAAGTACTTCTCCATGGTGCCATAGAGCAAGACTTCTTTGCCTAAGTTTTCCGGATGGGCTTGCAGGTTGAGTGCGTTACGCACATCACCGCTCGGAAGCTGTACGGCCATACAGTTGTTGATGTCCTTGCTGTCAGCCGAAGTAGCAATCACGATGTTTGTAGGGCCGGCTCCTTCTGTTCCGAATATGATGTCGGAAATCGTGGAAGATGTATTGTCGCCTGTCGGGATGTAACCTACGATATAGGCTTTTACCCACGCGTAACCTCCGTTTTGGTTCAATGCAGCTCCCTTGATGGTGTAAGGAGATTCTTTGGAACCGGTTCCGTATATGCTGTTGGCATCTCCCTTGCCCGGTATGTCGTAAGGGGAGGGAACGTCATTACATGCCTGGAACAGGAACATGCCTAATGTCAGGCATAATAGGCTGATAAAACTTTTCGTTTTCATATTATTTCGTTTTTGTTGGTGAATGCATTTTATTGAATGTCTCTTGAAGTGCGTACGGTGAGTTGCCATTCGCCGTTATATTGGGTGAGTAACCCTGTGACGTCCACTTTTCCCATCTTCATGTACTCCGTGGAGAAGTTGGCGTAAGTGCTGGTGCGGAAAGGAATGTTGGTATTTCCTACCTTAAGGGTACGGTTTACACCGTTTCCTCCGTCGCCTTCTGCTTCCGGAGCATATTGCGTCAGTCCGTCGGCTTCTACAAATTCCGCATCGTTGATCTTGACAAAGAATGCCGCGTCGGCTTTATTGGCCGAAGACAGCCAGGCTTCGTCGATTTCCATAGGAGTCAGTTCGGGATAAGAAAGGTCTGGCTGGCCGATAACTTTGACATGTTCCTTCCATGTATATTCCGGCATGCGGCCTATCTTGCCTTGGTACAAGGTGCCTAACTGGGCCATGGAACCGTAACCGCCTACATAAAGTCCTTTACAGTTGATGGCTATTTTCTGGCCTACAGGTAAGAAAGCATACAGTCCGGTGGCGTTTATGCCCACAACTAAAGTACCGCTTCCGTCGTTGACGTACAGGTTCTTGTAGATGTTACCGGATTCGTCATCGCCTACCACCACACCGGAGATGACCAGGTTCTCTTGTACTTCTTCCGCTTTGTTGCTGCTGACTATGCCGGCATACTTTGTCTTTAAGTCAGCGATAGTCGTATTGGCTTCTCCTACAGCGGGATTGCCGTATGTATAATTAGTCGGGTCGTCATGGTGGTCCATACAGCCGGAGAAGACGGCCGCCAACATGGAGACGAGCAATAATTTAATATTTTTCATATTCAAGTTCATTTTAAAAGGTTAGAAGCGGAATCCTATGTTGAGGAACCCGTTGAGTCCTTGTGCGTAGTAATATTTAGAGTGGCGTGAGAACTGGTAAGGACGCTCGCGACCGTCATCGTAGGCATCGTCGCGGTTCTGTTCGTATCCTCCGGTTTTCATGTCCGTATTGTTGGTCACGTTGTTCAGCGTCAGGTTGATGCTCAGGGCGCGGCCTTTTTGCAGGCGGATGTATTTTCCGATGGAGAGGTCGAGCATGAAACCACCGTCAAACTCTTCCTGTCCGGGGATGTTTACGTTTACCTTGTTGCCGTCTTCACCTACGGTCCCGTTCTCGCCGGCTGACACTCCCAAAACCTTACCTAATCTGCGGTAAGTAGAGAAGTCGATGAATCCGCGGTGGTAGTAGTTACCGTTGATACTGAAGAACCAGCCTTTCACATTGTAGTCCAGTCCGAGACTGTAGGCAGAGAGCGGAGTTCCGCTTTCTTTCATTCCGTCGATGTACACGACATCTTGCGTAGTCTCGCTTTCGTTTTCGTAAGTCAGATTGGCGTTCGGGTTGTTCACATATTCGGCGTTGTTGAATGTGCCCAACGCTTTCAGGGTCAGGTTTGACGTGAGTTTTACGCTGGCGGCCAGTTCTGCTCCCATATATTCTTTCTCTACCCCGGTCATCGACAGATAAGTGTAGCGCGACTCCTGGTCGTTGTAGAATTGGTCGAGTTCGGTCACATTGTTGAAACGCGTGTAGTAGCCGCTGACCTTGAAAGCGAAGATGGGTCCGTTGAACGCATAGCTGGCTTCGGCAGTCATTACTTCCTCGTTGGTCAGATTCGTGGCGAAGTCGTTCTTCAGACGAGGAGCGATGAAGGCATTGTAAGGCAACGGTGCGTTTTCTTCATATCCAAGCCCGACGTTGAACACGTGTTTGCCTCCGATACGGAAAGTCGCTCCGGCCTTGGCTCCGCTTTCCAAAAATTTGGCTGTGCCGCTCTTGCCTTTTGAGTTGTTGGCCGCACGACCGTTGCGCATCAAACCTTCACGTTCCATGGTCGTTCCGCCCAAACGTCCGGCAAAGAACAAACTGTAGAAGCTTTTATCGAATTGGTAGTTGGCCCAAACGTTGGCTTTGTTGACGAATATATTATAATTGTAGCCAAACTTGTCGTCTTCACCGATCAGGCGGTTGGGATTGTCCAGATCGTTTTGAATCATGCTGGAGTTGTAGCCGTAGTCACGAACGGAGAATTTGTCTACGTCCGTATATTTGTTGGCACCCAGCAAATCTTTCATGGTTTTGTAGTGCATGCCTTTGGTGGTGCTGGCGTTTACGCCGGCTGTGATATAACCGTACTCGTCCATATCGCGTTTCAGGGTGGAACCGAAGTTGAAGGCCATTTGGTCGTTATGACGATTCTCTACGTAGTACAAGGCTTCGCCCCCTAACGTGTTTTGTTGGGCGTTGGCAAAGTACATGGCATCCCAATCGAGTTGGCGGTGGGACTTTGCGCTGGTCCAGTAATTATATGCGTTTTGCCAAGTCTCCACATCCTCGTCGCTCAACGGTTGGTTGAATACGTTGCCGCTGATTTGTCCGCTCGGTAACTTTTTGTAGTAATCCGGACGCGGGTCGGCGGCATTTCCACTCCATCCTAAAGCGCTGCTGGCATACATGCTGTATTTTCCGGAGAACGATGTAGACAGCTTGGTTCGTTCGTTGATGTCGAAATCCCAAGTGACAATCGCTGTCGGTTCGAAAGAATTTACCACACGTGCATTACGCTTTTCGCCGTTTTGGTAACCCCAGTTCGGGTTGTAGTAATGGTCGTTGGCCAACCAGTACGCTTCTTCTGTGGAAGAACCCTGCTGGGCACGTTCGGTGGGGGAACCCCAGGTCGTGAAGCTCAAGCTGTGTCGGTCGTTGAACCGTTTCTCGAACCCTAACAAATAGCTGAACGAATTGTAGAACGTACCTTCTACGAATCCTTCATTGGCCCAACGGTAACCGATGGAACCGGTGAAGGCCCATCCGTTGCTCATCAGTCCCGAAGAGTAGGTGTACATGCCTCGTGCACGATAGTTTCGATTGGTACCGGACAACGATAATTTGTGGCCTGTGGCGTATTGTCCGGCCCGTACATTAATATTATCCGCTCCTCCCACCGACGTATAACCGAATTGGTTCATCAGGAAAAACGGGGAGCCTTCACGGTTACGGGTTGCGTCGTTCAGTCCTCCGATGGAACTGTAACTGAATACGCCTCGCTCGGCATCGTTGAACTGGATACCGTTGATGAACATGTCGTTGTTGGAGTTTTGATAGGCCCTCAGGCGGAAGCGCATGGGACTGAATAGATAGCCCACTTCAGACAAATACAGGTCGTTGCCGACTCCTGTGATGGCCGAAACGGTCTGGCCCGCGTCGTCATCTTCATTGAGTTGCGATTCTGTGAACGAAAAGTCCGCATTCTCATTCTGTGCCCGTTGTTGGAGCACGGCCAGAGTGTCTGTCTGTTGTGCGTGGAGCAAGGCTGACACAAAGAATGCCGATAGAATCAAAGTTGTCTTTTTCCCCATATCTCGTAGATTTATTATATTGTTGTTACAAAGAAACACATTATTTTCAAATTAAAGTCATCCCGGACTAACTTTTTGCCATTTTTTTTTGGCTCGATAGCCGAAAAAAGCCATATTTGTAATAGAGAATTAACAAAACGTTAAAAAAACATCTTATGAAACGAATGTTTATGGTTATGGGCTTGTTCGTACTGCTGTTTACGGTGGCACGTGCCCAAGAGAAGAAATTCGGCATGTATGCGGTTGGGTTTTATAATCAGGAAAATCTTTTCGATACCATTCATGACGAGGGGAAAAACGATTTCGAGTATCTGCCGGATGGGGCTATGAAATGGAACGGAATGAAGTATTTCGCGAAATTGAAGAACATGGCCACTGTATTGTCGGAGATGGGGACAGACAAGTTGCCCAATATCGGTGCATCTGTCATCGGGGTGTCTGAGGTTGAGAACAGCCGTGTGATGCAAGATTTGGTGGAACAGCCGCCTTTGAAAGCACGTGGAATGAAGTTCGTTCATATAGAAGGGCCGGACAAGCGTGGCGTAGATTGTGCGCTGATATACAATCCCCGTTTCTTTACACCGGAAAAGTCGTTTCTGCAACCTTATGTATATGAGGCGAAAGACAGTGCTTATCATACGCGTGGCTTCCTGACCGTACAAGGTAAACTGGCGGGCGATGATGTGACCTTTATCGTATGCCATTGGCCCAGCCGTGCAGCGGTTTCATACTATAGGGAGCGTGCAGGGAAACAAGTCCGTATGTTGAAAGACAGTATCAGCAAGGCAAATCCGGAAATGAAAATCATCGTGATGGGGGATATGAACGACGATCCTTTCAGTCCGAGTATGGCGAAAGCTTTGGGAGCCAAGCGCGAAATGAAAGATGTGGGCAACTCCGATTTGTATAATCCTTGGTGGAACGTGCTGGCTAAAGACGGACGGGGCACGTTGATGTATGACGGCAAGTGGAACTTGTTCGACCAGATTGTAATGACTCCCAATTTATTGGATTTGGATGGCAAGAAGGATTATTCGACCTTGAAGTTCTTTAAGAATGAGATATTCTCGCGCAATTACCTGTTTCAAACCGAAGGGCGATACAAAGGCAATACCAAGCGTACGCATGCCGGCGGAGTGTGGCTGAACGGTTATAGCGACCACCTTCCGGTTGTGGTATATTTGGTAAAAGAGATGAAATGACGCTACAAGCACTCCCCCGAAACGGTAAAATACGCTTCGGGGGATTTTTTTTGTTTAAAAGATATGGGCGGGAGATTGGATTTGAAGAAAAATGCCTATCTTTGTCCTACCAAAAAAGAGTGAAACGAATTGTTCTTTTTATAAATTATAAAGATATGGTTAATTACAAAGACTTAGGCTTGGTGAACACCAGAGAGATGTTCAAAAAAGCCATTAATGGCGGTTATGCCATTCCTGCTTTCAACTTCAACAACATGGAGCAGATGCAGGCTATCATTCAAGCAGCCGTAGAGACCAAGTCTCCGGTGATCCTTCAGGTTTCTAAGGGTGCCCGTCAGTATGCCAACGCTACGTTGTTGCGCTATATGGCTCAGGGTGCTGTTGAATATGCAAAGGAATTGGGTTGCGCCAATCCTCAAATCGTGTTGCACCTCGACCACGGAGATACTTTCGAGACTTGCAAGAGCTGTATCGACTCAGGTTTCTCTTCAGTGATGATCGACGGTTCTCACCTTCCGTATGACGAGAACGTGGCTTTGACGAAGAAAGTCGTAGAATACGCTCACCAATTCGACGTAACCGTAGAAGGTGAGTTGGGCGTATTGGCCGGAGTAGAAGACGACGTTGTGGCTGAACATCACACCTACACCCGTCCTGAAGAAGTAGTTGACTTCGTAACCAAGACCGGTTGCGACTCTTTGGCTATTTCTATCGGTACTTCTCACGGTGCATATAAGTTCAAACCCGAACAGTGTCACGTTGATCCCGCTACAGGCCGTTTGGTTCCTCCTCCTTTGGCATTCGATGTATTGGACGGCGTAATGAAGGAGCTTCCGGGCTTCCCCATTGTACTGCACGGTTCTTCATCTGTTCCTCAGGAAGAAGTAGACACCATCAACAAATACGGTGGCAAGTTGGAAGCAGCTATCGGTATCCCCGAAGACGAATTGCGTAAGGCTGCCAAGAGTGCAGTTTGCAAAATCAATATCGACTCAGACTCTCGTCTGGCTATGACGGCTGCTGTTCGCAAGGTATTTGCTGAGAAGCCGGCAGAGTTCGACCCGCGTAAATATTTGGGTCCGGCTCGCGACAATATGAAGAAATTGTACGAGCACAAGATTGTCAACGTTTTGGGTTCTGACAACAAGTTGTAATCCGTCGTACGACATATAAAAGTTAAAGGGCTGCTTTCGGGCAGCCCTTTTTTATGCTTATCGCATGTTTAGTAGGTTTTCAGTTTTCCTCGCCGTTGTCCGTCAGTTGTTTGATGGCTCCGTTGCTGGGGTAGAAAGTGACTTGGGTGGTGGTTTTCTTGTCGAAGAGCACATTACTCAGGATTTCCACATGGCCGAATTGCCCCATGGGGAACTCCCCTTTGCAGAACTCTCTGGAAGCATTGAATACGCTGACCGCCACTCGTTCAGGTACGTTATAATATACTCCTTCCTCCATTTTACCTTTCTTTTTGGCAGCTTTTTCGTCCACGACGGGCTGGGGTAGGGTATTCATGTTTTTCAAAGAGAGGTAAACCGGCTCGCCGGATAAATCGTCATTGTCCACTACGCCCAGTTTTTCCGAGAAACGGAACAGCACCATCCGGTCTGTAAACTCCGCAGGCGTGAGTTCTATGGTGAAAACCTCCGTACTGGTGTCCACAGTGCCCTTGAAGAGTTGTGTAAGGGCTGTTTCCTGCATCGTCAATTGGTCGAGCATAAGTTTGAGTTGAGCGCCATCCTTCGGCATGTTGTCCGCTTCGCCCTTAATCAATGCCGTGCGGCTTTCCCGGATATCGTAGATTTCTTCGGCCGTCAGTTCGGCTATTTTGGCATTGCTTCCGGCCGATAGGATTTCCTGGTTCATGTAATCCCTGGGATTGAGTCTTTTAGGAGCATTGTTCCCTTTCGGTACGGCCGGCAACGTTTCCTCTTCTCCTTCGGCGTTGATGGACAGGAGGATGCCATCGGAAGTGAGACCCACCAACGGAGCCACGGTTCTCTTTTTAAGCTGTATGCTGTAGACTTTTTGAGGGTCGGGTACTCCGTAGGTTGCCATATCTATGCTTTTAATGCTCCACTTCGTGTAAGGTTCCTGGTTTATTTGGGACAAACGGAGATAGCGGTCTGCATATTTGCTGAATTCTCCGGGGGTATAGACTTGCTTTTCGGCCACGACGACCAAGCGAAGGGCTGTACGGGGCAAGTAATAGGTTACGCCCTCCACCGTGGCGCCGGGTACGTACGGGCTTACTTCGGTTTGTGCGACGGCACCGAGTGTGCAAAGTGCCAGTCCGCATAACAGGGTTCTTGCTTTCATAAACTTTATTTTTATCAGTATTTATTCTTTTAACTTCTTGAAGGCTTCGGGAAGCGCGTCGATGATGTCGCTGGCTATCATGCTTTCTTCGCCTAACCTTTCGCGTGCGATGTCACCGGCCAGGCCGTGCAGATAGGTGCCCAACTGGCAAGCTTCATTGGCCGTATATCCCTGTGCCAGTAAAGCCGTAAGGATGCCGGTCAGCACGTCGCCGCTTCCGGCTGTGGCCATGCCTGCATTGCCCGTGGGGTTGATGATGACGCGTCCCGTCGGTGTACAAATCATGCTGTTGTGTCCTTTCACGATGACATATAATTGCATTTTGATGGACAGCTCACGGGCTTTTGCCATACGGTCGTAACTGTCGGTACATGTTCCCACGAGATTTTCCAGTTCCTTGGGATGCGGAGTGAGAATCGTGTCTTGCGGGATTTCCGGAATCCATTCCGGATGGTTGCCCAGGATATTGAGCGCATCCGCATCGAGTACCATTTCGCCCGGATGGTTACGGATGAATGTACGCAGAGCCTCTGCCGTTTCTTCGTGTGTGCCCAGTCCGGGACCCATGGCCAGAGCGTTGTAGTCGTAGGTACTTATGGCTTTCGACACCCGGATGTCGGACAAATCATGGCTGAGTATGGCTTCGGGCACACTGCATTGCAGGATGTTGTTGTTCATGTCCGGCGTATGGACGGTCAGTTTGCCCACTCCGCTTCTCAGGCAAGCCTTTGCCGCGAGGATGGTTGCGCCTCCCATGCCGTACTGTCCGCTTACGAGCAGGGCATGCCCCATGCTGCCTTTGTGGGCGAAAGGGTTACGCGGTTTGAGTATCTTTTTCACCTCTCCCGGCTCTATCACCGTAATACTACAGTCGATAGCCGCCAGTCCCTCGGCGGAAAGTCCGATGTCCATGGGTTTTACTTCACCGAGATATTTCTGGTTCTCGCCGAAAAAGAAGGCCAGTTTAGGAAGCTGGATGGTCAGGGTCAGGTCCGCACGGACGATGGCCGACGGATTATTGTATGTGTTGTCTTCGCTCATCAGGCCGGACGGGATGTCGATGCTCACCACTTTGGCCGGACTGGCGTTGATTCTTTTCACGAGTCCGGCATAGCCCCCGTCCAAAGGCTTATTCAGTCCGGTACCGAACAGTCCGTCTACGATGACGTCTTTTTCGTCCGCTTCAGGGAAAGAGAACTGGGAAGATACTTCGGTGAACAGCAGTCCGGCCAGGTTTTCCAACCGTTTCTTGTTGTTCAGGCAATCGTCGCTGAGACGTCCCGTGATGTTGAACAGATACGTCTGTACCGTGTACCCGGCGTTGCAGAGCAGGCGGGATACCGCCAAGGCATCGCCTCCATTGTTGCCCGGACCGGCAAACACGATGAAGCGAGTGGCGGTGGTCCAACGGCTTTTCAATTCGGCTGCAATCGCTTTTGCGGCACGTTCCATCAAATCGGTGGATGAGACGGGTTCGTGTTCGATGGTGTATTTATCTAATTCTTTAAACTGGGTCGAGGTGAGTATCTTCATGACAAATAAAACTTCGTTTTCTTTCGTATTTTTTGGGTTTGGTACTGTTTTTGGATAAAATAGGAGGCGGTTCGGCATGTCCAAACTTGAAAAACTTTGTTTTTCGTTTGCCTCTGCGCTCACCTTTCACTATCTTTGTACGCAAAATTAGCAAAAAGATATGGAAACACTTCAGATAAAGGATAAAAAATTTGCCGTGTCGATACCTGAGGCTGAAATATTGAAACAGGTGAAGCGGGTGGCTGGAGAAATCAACCGTGATTTGGCCGGTTCGGAACCTGTTTTTTTGGCCATATTGAACGGGTCTTTTATCTTTGCGGCTGATTTGATGAGGGAAATCGAGCTTTCTGCACAGATTTCGTTTGTCAAGTTGGCTTCGTACGTGGGGACGTCTTCAACCGGTTCCGTCTGTGAGATGATAGGACTGAATGTCGATATTTCCGGACGGGATGTCGTGGTTGTGGAGGATATAGTGGATTCCGGACTGACGATGAAATACGTGACGGAAATGTTGGCGAAGTACAATCCCCGTTCCATTTCCATCTGCACATTGTTGCTCAAGCCCGGTAATTTGAAGGTGGATTTGGACATTCCGTACAAGTGTTTCTCCATACCCAACGATTTCATTTTGGGGTATGGGCTGGATTATGACGGTTACGGGAGGAACACCCGTGACATTTACACCGTCGTGGAATAGGCCGGCAGTTTCTATTGTCGGAAAAAGAGGAGAAAGATTGTTTCAACCAATACAAAATAACAACGATGAAGAATATTATTATTTTCGGTGCTCCGGGATCAGGTAAGGGCACTTACAGTGACGAGATTGTGGCAAAATACGGCATGGGACACATTTCTACCGGTGACGTGTTGCGCGGAGAAATCAAGAACGGTACAGAGCTGGGCAAGATTGCCAAGGGATATATCGACAACGGCCAGCTCATTCCGGACGAACTGATGATCGACATCCTGGCCAAGACATACGACGCACAGACGAAAGGCCAAGGGGTGATATTCGACGGTTTCCCCCGTACCATCGCGCAGGCCGAGGCTTTGAAGAAGATGCTGGCCGACCGCAAGGACGACATGGGCATGATGATAGAGTTGGTGGTGGACGAAGAGACGCTGATGGCCCGTTTGCTGAACCGTGCCATCGAGCAGGGACGCGCCGACGACAATGAAGAAACCATCAAGAAGCGTTTTGACGTGTACCGCAACCAGACGGCTCCTTTGGCCGAGTGGTTCGAGAAAGAAGGTTTGCGCCACACTTTCAACTGGAAAGGCTCGAAAGAACAGATGCTGGCGGAAATCTTTGAAGCGATAGACGCTGCAAACAAATAATTTATATGGCAGAATCCAATTTTGTAGACTATGTGAAGATATACTGCCGTTCGGGTAAGGGGGGACGCGGTTCGGCGCACATGCGCCGAGCCAAATACGTGCCCAATGGCGGACCGGACGGCGGAAACGGCGGCCGTGGGGGTAATGTTTACCTTCGCGGCAACCGCAACTATTGGACGTTGCTCCATTTGCGTTATGACCGGCATGTCTTTGCCGGCCATGGCGGGAACGGCTCCAAAGCCCGCTCGTCGGGCAAGGACGGTGAGGACAAGTATATAGACGTGCCGTGCGGAACGGTGGTCTATAATGCCGAGACGGGAGAATACCTTTGCGACGTGACGGAGGACGGGCAGGTCGTATTGCTGCTGAAAGGAGGCCGGGGCGGTCTGGGCAACTGGAATTTCCGTACAGCCACCAACCAGGCGCCGCGGTATGCCCAACCTGGGGAGCCGATGCAGGAGATGATGGTCATCATGGAATTGAAGCTGTTGGCCGATGTCGGCTTGGTAGGGTTTCCCAACGCCGGGAAATCCACTTTGCTGAGTGCCGTGTCGTCCGCCCGTCCCAAGATAGCCAATTATCCCTTTACGACACTCGAACCCAGCTTGGGCATCGTGTCCTACCGCGACAACCAGTCGTTCGTAATGGCCGATATTCCCGGCATCATCGAGGGAGCCAGCGAGGGAAAAGGGTTGGGGCTGCGTTTCCTGCGCCATATCGAGCGCAATTCTTTGCTGTTGTTTATGGTGCCCGGCGACACGGAGGACATCCGGAAAGAATATGAGGTACTGTTGAACGAACTGGCCACGTTCAACCCCGAAATGCTCGACAAGCAGCGGGTGTTGGCCATTACGAAGAGCGATTTGCTGGACGAAGAACTCATCCAGATGCTTTCCGAGAACCTGCCCGACGTGCCTCATGTGTTTATCTCTTCGGTCACGGGGATGGGCATAGCCGAGTTGAAAGATGTGTTGTGGCGCGAGCTGAACAGCGAAAGCAATAAGCTTCAGGCCATTACGGACCAGAGTAGGATTGTGCATAAGAACAAGGACTTGAATTTCCTGCAGAATGAGCTGAAGGCCATGGGCGAGGATGAAGATATCCAGTTCGTGGACGAGGAGGAGATAGAAGACCTTGATGATTTTGAATACGAAGAGGATTGGGACGACGAACCTCAAAAATAGTTCCGGAAAATGCGTGGACCGGAATTGCTGACATACGATTTGGGACAGGGTGCCTGTGCTTTCAGTACGGAGCGGCGCGGAGGTTATAGCGAAGGGGCGTACGCCTCTTTCAATGCCAATGCCTATTGCGGGGACGACGAACGCATGGTGCGGCTCAATCGTGATTTGTTGTGCGAGTCTTTAGGTTTGGAGACATCCCGTTTGATTATACCTCATCAGGTACATGGCGCACGTGTGCGTCGTATCGATGAGGCTTTTTTTATGCAGACCGATGCCGTCAAGGCGGCTACGCTCGAAGGAGTGGATGCCGTGATGACGGACGTGCCGAAGGTTTGCGTGTCGGTGTCTACCGCCGATTGCATACCTATATTAATATATGACCGGGTGCATCATGCCGTGGCCGCCGTGCACGCCGGTTGGCGAAGCACGGTGTTGCGCATATCGGAGGCCGTCCTGCAAGCGATGGCCGATGCATACGGCACCCGTCCGCAGGATGTGGAGGCGGTCATCGGTCCCGGCATATCCTTGGAGGCTTTCGAGGTGGGCGACGAGGTGTATGAAGCTTTCCGCACGGCCGGTTTCCCGATGGAGGAGATGGCGAGGCGGTATCCTGCCACCGGAGACGGGAGTGGCAGGATGGAAAAATGGCACCTTGATTTGTGGCAAGCCAACCGGGGCTTGTTGGAGGGCTGCGGTGTGCCCTCTGCACGGATTCATTTGGCCGGAGTGTGCACTTACCTCCATTCCGAACGTTTCTTCTCCGTACGCCGCTTGGGCATCCGTTCGGGGCGCATCCTGAACGGTATTTTTCTGACGGACTGATTAAAAATATGGATATATGGTGAAGCGTATTTCTATTTTGTGTCTCGCCTTGTTGTTGGCACTTTTGTATTCTTTTACGGGCAGCCGCAAGGAGCGGGTGGATTTCTCGCGTGTGGAACGGCGCATGCTTCATATCCCGACTGCCGGATTGTTCGACGGCACCGGTTATTTCACCGTGACCTCGGCCGACATGGAACGCGACGGTTGGAGTTTTCCGGTGGAGGACGGAGTGTTGTTCACTCCCGATTTCCGTCATGAGCCTGTCGGGTGGTACATCATGTCGCCTGAGGTGAAGCATGAGGTAAGGGCGGCCATGCAGGGCGTGGTGCGCCTGGTGCGTAAGACGGATTTAGGAAAGACGGTCGTGGTGCTCCATCCCAACGGTATGGAAACGGTGTATGCCCATCACGCCAAGACGTTGGTGGAGTCCGGCGATTATGTTTCTGCTGGGCAGGCTATAGCGTTGGCCGGTGCGAACCATGGCGTGGTCTATACTTATTTCGCCCTGATGGTGAACGGCGTGCCGATGAGCCCGTCCACGCTGGCTCGTCCCGATGGTAGTTTGAAGTTCGATGCCATGCAGTTTCGTCTGGACGAGTCCGGTTATGTCCGTGCTTCTTTCTGCCGGAGGGGAGAGATTGTCGAACGTCCGCCCCGTTTCGACTGGTTCCGGGTGCCGGAACTGGTGGACTTGGACCGTCCCTTCTCGGCCATGGAACGGCAACATGTGGGTGTGGCTACACCGGGGGTGTTCGACGGGGCTTCTTCGTTCACGATAGACTTGTCCCGGATAGGGAAGTGGAGTTATCCGCTGCCCGGTGCCAAGGTGATCAGTCCCTATGGCGGGGCACGCAAGAACCATACAGGAACGGACCTGAAAACGAAGCCGCGCGACAAGATACGGGTGGTGTTCGACGGGGTAGTCCGCTTCTCCGGAAAGTATTCCGCATACGGGAACATGGTGGTAGTACGCCATGCCAACGGGCTGGAGACTTGTTACAGTCACAATGCCAAGAACTTGGTCCGCGTGGGAGACCGTGTGAAGGCTGGCGACGCGATAGCCACCGTGGGTCGTACCGGACGGGCCACGACAGAGCATTGTCATTTTGAAGTCCGGGTGAACGGCTTGCCGTTCAATAGTGATTACATTTTCGACCACGGGCGGCATGCGTTGAGGAAAGACAAGCTCACCTTTACTCGTAAATCGAACGGAACCATCTCTGTACGAAAGATATAACGGCAGTCGTCCTTCCTTTGGGAAGGTGGAAAATAAGGTGTGCGATACTCCTTTTTTGAGGTTTTATCTATCAAAATGATAGTTGAAGCGGGGGTTTTGCATGTAATTTAGGGCGCGTTTATCCCCCTTTTAGGGAGCTTTCAAACATTTTTTGGAACATATTTTTATATTTCAAGCATGATTTTTATCTTTTTTAGGTAAAAATACAGTTCAATTTCAGCCGAATGATTTTTCATTCGGCTGAGAAAACATTTTTTTTGTCTTCATGTTGTGCGGCAAATCTCTGTGCATCGTTCGGATTTTGGGCTGAAAACAGGTTAAAGACATGCTCTTACCCCTTGTTTTTTATCTATTTGATAGATTTTCCGATATAAAATTCGGATGTTAGATTGTCACGTATATCAGCCTGTGGCTTACACACTCCTTTTTCGCCTGCGCAGGCTGTGCCTTTTCCATTGTCCGTATGTCGGCCTTAAGCCCAAACGGACGTCAATCAGATATTTCTTTGCTGTGCGAGAATCGCATATTCCGGTACATATCCGGTTTGGGGCACGAATAACGAAACCTCGTAAGGCTTGGATTGACATTTTGACAATGGGCTTGAGGATCCGGGCTGATTTTTTTGTTGGGTTCTTTGGGAATATGAAATGTTTCTTTTACTTTTGTGAAAGTATAAAGGCTTCGTGTACGTTTTGTGCCGAAGAGGATAAGTTATAAAAAAGACCAAGTTATATTCACCAAGAAGAAAGGAGGGACGGCCAAGGAAATAAATATCGAGACGCTGGCAGGGGGATGCGACGAATAGTGGGTGTACCTCTGTGTTGTGAAAGAGAAGGGGCATGCCGCAGGCGTGTCTCGAGTGAAAACAACTGATGGCGTTCCGTTTGCATACTTGATAATGGACATGATATAAATATTGAGCTTTTAGCTCTTGTTCTCTACTTCGAAATTACCGCCAATTATTTCTCACGGGAACAAGCAGACTGGAGGTTCACGCTGTATGGCGTGGACTATTCCTTGCTTGTTGTGAGAATGGTCACTTGGCGGTAACCACGAAGTAGGCAAGTAGGGAATGGTTTCACGCCTTTTTTTAATCCGATTCAAATGAACAAACTGATTTTAATCGTAATGGCGATATGCCTGAATGTACAAATATGCAAAGCATATAAAAACGGAACGTTATGGCCGGGGAAGGTCGTACGTTTGGACGTAGACGCGTCGGCAGGCTACTTTAATCCGCAATGGTCTGTGAATAACCCGACGGTTTCTTTGTCGGGGAGTGGTTTCTACCGTAATGTTACGGCGGATAGGTATTTTGGTGGAACTTGTATCATAACTTGTTCTTATGATTATTATGTGGGGACATCGAAATATAACAGAACGGTCACATGGGAGTATGATTGTGCAGACAATACGTTTACGCTTTCCCCTACGAATATGAATATCGGCATAGGGAAATCCAAGGCTTTGTCGTGGACATTCGATTGGGCTACATACAAGGTTCCGGCAATGCAGTTCTCCGGTTATGACCCGTCAATAATAGATGTTTCTCCAGACGGGACGGTCTTAGGAAAAAAGGAAGGTTCTACCACCGTTTATGCCAGTTCAGATTTAGGTTCAAACAAAGCTTCATGTGTGGTTCATGTGTCTGAGGCATACGTCAGTCCTGTAACCGTAACCATCCCGGCTGAGGTGTCTTTGGAGTCGGGCGGTACTTATCAGTTCTTGCCCACGGTTACTCCCGAGGATGATGAATTGCAAATAACATGGACTACGGAAAACCCCGAAGTGGCGAGTGTGGACAATAAGGGTAAGGTTACAGGCGTGTCAACGGGTGTCACGATAATTACAGTTAGCATAAATGGTGGTCTGGCTGAAGCTTACAGTATCGTGAAAGTAAGAAACGGTAATCTTGAAATCAAAGCAAATCCAGTGGGCGGCATAGTAGAAAAAGGTGTGGTCGTGGAACTGGCAGTGGAGATACAAGATGCTGTGATATATTATACGACAGATGGCAGTTATCCGATGGAGAATCCGAATTTATACGCGAAACCGATTTGTGTGGACCGTCCCTTATTGGTGAATGCGTTGGCGTACCATAAGGATTATGGATTAAGCGAGCTTTTTACAGCGTCTTATGATGTTACATCGCTTAAAACGGAGTCTTATAGTCCAGGCCAAGGTATGGATGAGGTGAAGCCGGATGCCATACCGGTTGTTACGTTTAACGAGGTAATAAAAGAGGGGGATACGGAACGTATTACAATGTCTAACCGGTCAACAGGCAAAGAAATCGGTTTTGAATATGTGATTGACGGAAATGAACTGTCGATTGTTCCGGATAGCCTATTGGAAATAGGGCAGTATGAAATCCGGATACCTTCTTATGCCGTCACGAACAGTGTGGGAGAACCCAATGGCGATATTTTGTATCAATTCAGTGTGACATCAACCGGTAAGGAAGAATATGCCTATTTGGATAGTTATTTCAGGCTGATGGACAATGGGAATCTTTACGTTTGGCATAAAGACTTTCCCAATCTGAATACCTCAGACGAATCTATTGGGGAACACTTGGTGTTGGAGGATGTCAAATCGTTGTTTACCCCGTATCACATGTTTTACAGGTCCGGGGATTATCCGTCCCAGCAATATTATTATATTGATGATGGAAATACACTTTGGGGGTGGGGATGGTTGGATACATCGGAAAACCCTATTGGAAATGGAACGACGAAAGATGTTCCGCAACCGGCTATGATATTGGGAAATGCGAAGGATTTTAAGAATAGTGCCAAACACAAAGGAGCTTTGGGTAATGGAGGCATGTTATATTTATGGGGGGATAAAGCTTTTGGGAAAATTGGCGATGGTGGAACGATGTCTGGTGTCGCAGCTTCTCCGGTAGGCGTCCTTTCCGATGTCGAAATGTTTGACCTTGGGCAACTCCACACTATCGCGGTAACAAAAGGCAAAAAGCTTTTTGCGTGGGGATTTGGGCATGCCATAGGACAGTATGCGAACACTAACGTTCCCACACTGATAGATGACAATGTCGTTTATGCATGTAGTGGGCAAAGGCATAACCTTTACATTAAAAGCGACAAGACGCTGTGGAGCTTTGGCGAAAACAATCCATGTATTGGGGCAGGTATTTCGTCCTCGACGGAATATGTCGGGCCGGTGAAAATCCTTTCAGATGTGGAAAAATGTTATACCGGAGCTTATGAATCGTTGGCTTTGAAAACGAATGGAGATTTGTACCAATGGGGGTATGCTGCGGCTACTACATCGTATTTGCTTGGAAGAACTCCCGTTTTGGCCTTGCAGGATGTGAAAGACGTACAAATAGCAGGCATGACAGTTTATGTGCTTAAAAATGATGGTACGGTTTGGGTGCGTGGAGAAAATGGTGGAGGTCAATTAGGCTTAGGGCATGAGTCTACTCATTGGGATTATTATGAATCATTCCACTCTCCGGACATAGGCGATGTGGAGACGATATGGGCGAACGCAAACGGATGTTACGCACTAAAAAAGGACGGTAGCCTTTGGGGATGGGGATTTGGTTTGCCTTGTGATGCCGGTTCTTCGGATGTGCCAATAGAATTGAAGCCTGGCATAAAATATTTGGAAGGCGTTTCAATTTCAGAAGGAAATGTTATGATGGAACCCGGACAGGCAAAATTACTCCATTTCTCGACTGTTCCGGAAAGTGCTGCTTATGCAAGTGTGGAATGGGAGAGCAGCGATGAACATGTCATGACGGTCTCTCCCAAAGGGATTGTGCGAGCTATTAATCCGGGCGAAGCATTTCTCACGGTAATCGTAAAGAATGAAATAGGGTTTACTTTTAAATCCACATGTCAAGTGGTTGTGACAGACAGGACGGACATTAAAAATGAAAAGGTTCCTCTCATAAGTTTCTGGATAAGTAATGGTGTGTTGCATATTGATGGTTTGTCCAAAGGCGAGATGGTTAACGTCTATGATTGTTCGGGCAAATTATGCGGCACAGCCTGTACTTCCACAGGTCGGGTTGATTTCGCTTTGTCTCGTAAGGGTATTTATATTGTGAAGACAAACAAAGGAAAGGTCTCCAAAATAGCTGTAGGCCATTAAAAAATGGCACAGGCGCAAAAGGTGTGGTTCTGAAACTGTGTCTTTTGCGCCTGTACCGTGTATGTGTTGTATTACTTTTTATGCCGGTTGGCTCTGCGGCGGCGGATTTCAGCTTTCATTTTGGCCGACCCGGAACCGTGCGCCCCCGTGATATAAGTTTTCTTTTTGGCTTTGGTTTTCACTTTGGCGTTCGAGTTTCCGGAAGCCTTTTTAGCGCCCCCTGAAAACACGATGCCTCCCGTGATAACCTTGTCGATGTCATCTCCTCCGAAGTTCGCCATAAGTGTGCCGTAGGATTAATGGTGGAACAGGCGGACGCCGGTGAAAGCCATCGTGATGCCATACTTGTCGCAAGTCTCGATTACATGGTCGTCGCGCACGCTGCCACCAGCTTGTGCCACGAACTGCACGCCGCTTTTGTGTGCCCGTTCGATGTTGTCGCCGAAGGGGAAGAATGCGTCCGACCCTAAGGCCACTCCGGTGTTTTGTGCAATCCAAGCTTGTTTTTCCTCGCGTGTGAGCGGCTCCGGTTTTTCGGAGAAGAATTTCTGCCATTCTCCGTCAGCCAACACGTCCATATAGTCGTCGCTGATATAAATGTCGATGGTATTGTCTCGGTCTGCACGGCGGATTTTCTCCACGAACGGCAGGTTCATCACCTTCGGATGTTGGCGCAACCACCAGATGTCGGCCTTGTTGCCCGCCAGACGCGTACAGTGGATACGGCTTTGTTGTCCGGCTCCGATGCCGATGGCCTGTCCGTTCTTCACGTAGCATACGGAGTTGCTTTGCGTGTACTTCAGGGTGATGAGGGCGATCATCAAGTCGCGTTTGGCCTCGTCGGTAAACGTCTTGCTGGCCGTGGGGATGTTTTCGAACAAAGCCGGGTCGTTCAATTTGATTTCATTGCGTCCTTGCTCGAATGTGATGCCGAACACCTGTTTGCGTTCTATCGGTTCGGGAACATAGTCAGGGTCTATCTTGATGATGTTGTAAGTACCTTTGCGTTTTTCACGCAGGATTTGGAGCGCCTCTTCCGTGTAATCCGGAGCAATCACCCCGTCGCTGACTTCACGTTTGATGAGGGTGGCGGTGGCGGCATCGCAAGTGTCGCTCAGTGCGATAAAGTCGCCGTAGCTCGACATACGGTCGGCACCGCGTGCACGGGCGTATGCACAGGCGACGGGGGAGAGAGGAATCTGCACGTCGTCCACAAAGTATATTTTTTTCAATGTGTCGCTCAACGGGAGGCCGATGGCAGCCCCGGCGGGAGACACGTGTTTGAAAGATGTGGCGGCAGGCATGCCGGTGGCTTCTTTCAGTTCCTTGACCAGTTGCCAACCGTTGAGGGCATCCAAGAAGTTGATGTACCCCGGACGGCCGTTGAGCACTTCAATCGGCAGTTCGCCTTCGGTCATGTAAATACGCGAGGGTTTCTGATTCGGATTGCATCCGTACTTTAAAGCTAATTCTTTCATATCGAGTGATTAATACAGAAGCAGCCCGACACGCATACTGCATGACGGGCTGCTTTCAAATTTGTGGAGCTGGAGGGAATCGAACCCTCGTCCAAACAGGGAAACCATACGCTTTCTACACGCTTATCCCGGCCTTCGGTTTTCGTGCGCAAACAAGACCCGAGCCACCCATTTACGCCTTATCCTTTAAGATTTCACCGTCCGTGCAAGGCCGCGGACGACTATCTCCGATTTAGCTGCACCACTTTTCCGGAATGCTTCGGAGCCACAGTTTCCGAGTGATGTCTCGTTTCAGCACCTGGTGCCGAAATAAAGGTAATCTACTATACTTCGATCACGCAGCGAGAGCGTAGTTGTTTTCGCCAGATAAATTCTTGGTAACTGAGATTATAGAGGAAATCACCGACCCTCTGCGTGCTTACGTACCATTCCATCCTGCTGTCAAATCCATGTCAACCCCGGATGTTTGAAATGCAAAGATAAGGCTTTCTTTTGAATAAAGGTATAAACAGAGTGTTATTTTTGATTCTATTCTTTATTTTTTATACACGGTCATGCCTTTATTTGTGAGAGAAAAAAAAATATCTTTATTTTGCAATAATTTCACTCTTATAGAGTTTTATACTTAGATAAATTAGATTTAATGAATTGGAAAATGAGTCAGATGTCTGTCAATATGGAGATTTGTGATGGAATGAATTTGGTAGAACGGGCCATTAAAAAAGGCCTTGATACCATATTTGCTTTATTGGGTTTAGGCATATTATCTCCAGTTTTTTTGTTAGTTTATATTTTATTAAAAAAACAAGGAGATGGACCTGTCTTGTTTAGACAGGAACGAATAGGGTACAAAGGAAAACCTTTTTATATATTGAAATTTCGAACAATGAGAATTGATTCAGAGAAAGACGGGAAACCTTGTTTGGCAAAAAAAGGAGATGAACGATTGACTCCTGTGGGTAAATTCTTGCGTGAACATCATTTGGATGAACTACCTCAATTATGGAATGTTTTTCGGGGAGATATGGCGTTTGTGGGGCCTCGTCCTGAGCGACGTTATTTTATTGATTTGATTAGAAAAGAAAATCCTGATTACGATTATATTTATTTGATGCGGCCTGGATTGACCTCTATGGCTACTTTATACAATGGATATACGGATTCGATGCAAAAAATGTTGATTCGTTTGCAGATGGATTTGGAATATTTACAACAACGTTCGTTGTTTTTAGATGTGAAGATTGTTTTAACTACTATTGTCTTTATTTTGAAAGGAAAGAAATTCTGATGTATATGGCAAGGAGGATATTGCTGGCATGTTTGGCGTGTTTTTGGTTTCAATTTATTTTTTCCCAGTCCATGTCGGACGATCAGGTCGTACGTTATGTCATGGAACAGCAAGAGAAGGGGAAAGACCAACAGTATATTGTTTCCCAATTGCTTCAAAAGGGTGTGACGGTAGACCAGTTGCGACGTATCCGGAAAAAATATGAAGCAGAACAAAATCAGCCCGGTGCCTTGGATTTGACGGGGACGACGCAAGCTAAAAGCGGTACTTCTCGTTTGAGGACCAACAAAGAAAAGACACGGGATGAACGCCAGAAACAGAATGGTTATATGATTCGTTCGCAACGTGAAATAAAGGACGGAGAGGATAAAACGTTGAAGAATCAACAACTCAACGAAGAGATAGGGTTTATGGATATAGACTCGTTGATTTATTATCGTAATTATTTTAAGGAAGACGACCGTCAGGTGTTCGGGCGCAATATTTTCAATAATGAAATGTTGACTTTCGAACCGAGCATGAATATACCGACTCCGGCAAACTATCGCCTGGGAGCCGGTGATGCTGTAATTATAGACGTCTGGGGGGCTTCACAGACTACTTTCGAGGGGACGGTGTCGCCCGACGGAACGGTGACAATAGAGGGAGTCGGGCCTTTGACATTAGCCGGAATGACTGTGAAGGAAGCCAATGACTATGTAAAAAAGCAGTTAGGACGTTTTTATTCTAATTCGAATATTACCCTGACTGTCGGAGAAACTCGTTCGATACAGGTGCAAGTGATGGGTGAGGTGATGGTGCCCGGAACTTACACATTGAGTGCGCTTTCGTCGGCTTTCAATGCCTTATATGCGGCCGGGGGAATTAGCGAGATAGGAACACTTCGCGATATAAAAGTATTCCGTCAGGGACGTGTGGTTTCAACCATCGACGTTTATGATTACATCCTGAACGGAAATACAAAGGGCGATATCCGTTTGGCGGATAACGATGTGATTGTGGTAGGGCCGTACGAATGCTTGGTGAATATACGAGGTAAGGTGAAGCGTCCTATGTTTTATGAAATGAAAGAAGACGAAAGCGTTTCCCGTATTTTGGATTATGCCGGAGGATTTGCCGGGGACGCTTATACGGATAATGTGCGGCTGATACGTAAAAGCGGACGTGAGTATTCCGTGTACACGGTGGGTGAGTTCGAGATGAATGGCTTCTTGTTGAAAGACGGAGATTCTTTGTATGTCGATTCGATTATTCCCCGTTTTTCCAATATGGCAGAAATACGCGGAGCCGTGTTTCATCCCGGACAATATCAGATGGACGGGAGTATCAAGACAGTACGTCAGTTGATTAAAGCGGCCGACGGGTTGCGTGAAGATGCTTTCCTTAAACGGGCTGTAATGCACCGTCAAAAGGAAGACCTGACGATGGAAGCTTTGTCTGTGGATGTGGAAGGTATTATGGACGGGACGGTGGCCGATATCCCTTTGCGTAAGAATGATATTTTATTTATCCCGAGTTCGTTGGATATGAAAGGGGAGCGTACGTTGACCATTGACGGCGAGGTTAACTTCCCCGGAGTATACCAGTATGCGGACAATACGACGATAGAAGATCTTGTGCTTCAGGCCGGGGGGCTTACGGAAGCGGCTTCCACGGCAAAAGTCGATGTGTTCCGCCGAATTAAGAATCCGGATGCGGTGACCGATGATGAGAAACTGTCTGAGACCTATAGCTTTTCTCTTCGTGATGGTTTGGTGATGGGTGACGGCCAAGACTTTCATCTCCAGCCGTACGATGAGGTGTTTGTGCGTAAAAGTCCGGCTTATTCGGAACAGCGCAATGTAAAGATAAGCGGAGAGGTGAACTTTTCCGGTAGTTATGCGATGGATAACAAAAACTATCGTTTGAGCGACTTGGTGAAAGCGGCCGGAGGTCTGTCTTCTTTGGCTTATGCAAAAGGTGCGCGGTTGCAACGTAAATTGACGGATGAAGAGAAAAAACAACGGGAGGTAGCCATGAAGGCTGCACAGATCCAATTATATGAGGAGAGTATGCGCTCGGAGAAGACATTTGACATGGCACGGGCTGATTCCATCCAGAATCTGAAATTGGATTTGGGAGATACTTATCCCGTGGCCATCAATCTTGAAAAGGCGATGAGAAATCCCGGAAGTGTGGACGACGTTCTTTTGCGTGAAGGAGATGAGTTGCAAATTCCACAGTTCTCCAATACGGTAAAAATCAGTGGTGATGTGATGTATCCGATTTCCATAAACTATGAGAAGGGTAAGTCTTTGAAGTATTACATCAAGCGTGCCGGCGGCTATGCGGACCGTGCACACAAGTCCCGTGTCTATGCGGTTTATATGAATGGTGCGGTGGAGCAGCTTGGTCGTCGTTCTGCTAAGGCTATTCAGCCTGGTTGTGAGATAGTAGTGCCTTCTAAACCTCAAAAGACAAAAATGAGTACTGCGGAGATGATGACTATCGGGACCTCAACGGCTTCGATTGCTACGATGATTGCTACGTTAGTGAATATATTTAAATAAAGCGGCTTGTCTTATGTATGAATTTGATTTGAAAACGTTTGTCAGGATAATTGTTAAATCAAAAAAGTGGATTATAATCAATTGTTGTATTGCAATGGGACTGGCTATAGTCGTAGCGTTTAGTATTCCCAAGGAATATTCCGCGAGTGTCAGTCTTGCTTCCGAATTGCAGGGAGAAGAAAATATAGCCGGAGGGTTAGGTTCTTTGGCTTCGATGGCAGGTATTAACTTCAATTCAGGGGGGGGGGCGATTGTTCCTATATTATATCCGGATGTGGTATATTCCAATAAATTCTTGGTAAGGTTGTCGGATGTGCGAGTGAAAAGCTTGCAAGGGGATATTGATACAGATTATTTTTCTTATTTGAAGAGTCATACTCGTAACCCTTGGTGGACTCAGATGTTTGGTTGGGTGGATAAGGTAAAGAATGTTATATTTCCTCCAGAGGATATAATGGAAAACTTTACTGTTTTAGGGAATGGTAAAATCAATCCATTTTGTATGAGTGCAGAAGACGCAGGTGTGTTGGAGCGTATGCGTTTTTTGATAAGTTGCCAAGTTGATGATGAAACACAAGTTATTACTTTGCGTGTACGTGCTCAAGATCCTTTGGTGGCAGCCACTATGGTGGATTCCGTATGTGCCCATTTGCAAGACTTTATTACGGAGTATCATACCAGTAAAGCACGTGTGGATTTGGATTATTATCGTAAGTTGGAGATGGATGCCCGAAAAAAATATTTGCATGCCCAAAAGGAATATGCGGACTTTTGTGACACGCACAAAGGAACTATCCTGCAGACTTATATCAGTGAACAAGAAAGTTTGGAGAACGAATTGCAATTGGTGTATACTGCATATTCCCAAATGAAGCAGCAAGTGCAAATGGCTGAAGCCAAGGTGCAGGAACGTACACCGGCATTTACTGAAATAGAAGGGGCTAGTGTACCAATAATGGCGGATTCTCCTAAGAAACTGTTCATCCTCTTGGCATTCGTGTTTTTGTCCTTTGTTGGTACAATAGCATGGTTATACGTGCGGCTTTTATTTTTCCGTCATGAATGAGCGTGACATCGTGAGTTGGAATCGTAAAATTATTCAGTGGGGAGGTAATTTCTTATTTTCCTTATTGATTTTTATCATCATGTTCGATCCGAATAACATGATTCTGAACATGAAGAATCTCTTTTTTGTTTTATTCGTAGCTTATAATATTGTTTTTTTTAGGCCCGATGTTCGGTATTTGCCTCATTTGGTTATAGTTGTATCGGTAGTCCTGTTAGGGTATATTTTTGCGGAAATCCAGCAGAATCGCGTTGATTTAGAGGTTTTGGCAGATGTTTTAAAAGGTTTTTCTCCTTTGGTTCTTTTATTGTGGGTTAAATATTATAACGTCATTAAATTATCTTTGATTCCTGCCTTTTTGATTTGTTTGATATTGACGGTATTATATATGTTGGCGTCTTCAGATCCGGTAATTGAGGGTTTGATATGGAATTTTATGTTAGAGCATGATAATGTAATCATGATGTCACATCGTAGCTTTTACGGTATAGAGATTTTTGGAATGTATTACAAGTCCATGGTTTGCCTTACCTTTGCTTTAGGATACTTCTATTATATATTTATTAATTGTAAGGGGCGTAAAAGGTATCTTATGTTTTTGCCCTTTTTATTGGGCTCTTTTGCTTTTTTAGTCAGTGGAACCCGTAGCTCCATGATGTTACCTTTTTTTATAATCGGATTGATTTTTTATCAGCGGGTACGTTATACCAAGTATGTTAAGTATTTATTTTATCCACTATTGGTCTTGTTTGCCTTTATGTTTTTATTTTTTCTTGTTTTATTGGCAACAGAAACTACAGAATCTTCAAATATGATTAAATATGCACATTTAGAGTCATATATAAAACTATTTGACCGGCATCCAATTTATTTCTTATTGGGGCAAGGTCCTGGTACATCGTTTTATTCTTCTGGTTTTGGCCGTTTTACTACAATTACGGAATGGACATATGTCGAATTGATCCGTAATTATGGGATATGGTGTATAGGAATTTTAGCCGTAATATTAAAACCCTTATATACTTTTTATCAATACAGGAGAGATAATTTGACATTTGTCATGATGGTTTCTTACCTTGCTTATTTGTTTGTGGCAGGAACGAATCCTTTATTGATCTCTTCTACTGGCATGCTGATGGTTTTGTCAGCCTATTCGTATGAAAGGATATTGAAAGAACAGGATGAGGGGCAAGTAAGGCCATATTGATTCATATTTTTATTGTCTGCTTTTTATTTTATTAAGTATAAGTTTTCCAAAACCATTGATGGCTCGTTGCTCTTCAAATGTTAATATATATTTGTATGTTACCGTTGATATTATTATTATAGAAAAAGCACTGACAAAAATACAGCTTATCCAAGGTGTATGTTGTAGTAACTCATGTAGGCTTTGTAATATTCCCCATGTGATAATGGCTAAACCAGTAGTGGGAAGGACATTTTTCATAACGAAAGTTTTGTATGCTAATCCTGTTTGTTTATAGGCAATAAGGGTACGTAAGCCGATACAAATAATTTCTTCTATAATGATACAAATCATGATGGAATTTGCAGGAAGTCCAATTTTCATGCACATATATCCAAAGGGGAGTGACAGGAAATGCATGGATCCAACTATGATTTGCAGGTTTCGTATTTTGCCTACACTTTCAATGGCAATCTGTAATCCAATGGTAAGTTGGTTGATGAATACAATGATGAGAAATGCGCGGCAAAACATGGCGCATTCCGTAGTAGGGGGGTGGTGCAACCATATATTGAGTATGAAATCCATTTCTATATAAAGAGGTATGGCTAATATTGCTACCATAAGTGAGGTTATTTTGCAGGTTGTATAAGATAATTGCAACATCCGCGTTCTGTCTCCTCTTCCTTCGCTCTTTATGATTTGGGGCCGGATGGCTCTGACGATGGTGTTGGCAAAAAATATCAGTAAACTGTTTACTTGCTGGGCAATGCCATAGGCTGTATTAATTAGGATACCAAAGAAAGCGTTTAATAGGATGGCTGTGCCTTGGTAACGTACGATAGAACAGCCCGAACCAATGAAGTTCCATATGGCAAAGGATGCAATGTCCTTGATTTTTTTCCATTGTTTTATCGGGTGAAAATGGATGTGTGACTCAGGATAGTGTTTTCTGCAATATAGTATTTTGATTAGTAGGGTCAGGCTGATGGTGGTTGCGGTCAGCAATCCATATACGACAAGTTTGTCTTGTGATGAAAAACCGATATAAATAGCTGTTCCTAATTTCATGAGTGAGTCTAAAATATTAATCAGTGCAATGGCACCTAAATTCTCGTTGGCGTTGATGTCGGCTTCATAAGGAACAGTGATGATATTGGCAAGGGTACTGAAAGTGATGCAGTGTAGCAGAATGTGCGCTGCCTCCATCCTGGCCTTTGGTGCTTGGAGTATGTGGATTATATAGTAGTTGCCTCCAATTTCTAATAAGATAAGTATTATGATGCCGATAAGCAAGTGCAAAAGAACGCTATGGTAGAAAATTTCTTTGAGTTCTTTAAGGTTGCCAATTCCGATGGTATAAGATAAAAAGCGTTGTGTGGCGGCAGACATGGCCACATTCATAAAAGCAAACATGGCCACAAGTCCTGCTATAATAGAGTAAATCCCGTAATCAACGGGACCTAATGCTTGTAATACCAGTCTGACCGCGATAAGTTGTACTGCCAATGTGACCAGCATATTGGCATATAAAAAGCCTGTGTTAAGAATGACTCTTCCGCTGTTATTCATCATATACAGGTATTTTGTTTTGTTCTTTTATTTTTTTGATATTTAAAACTTTGATTTCTTCTATTTCGTGGGTTCCAATGTGTCGCTTCCCCTCATAATGATTTTTAAAAAGTTCCTCTAATGATTCTTTGCTCATGCGTTCTTCTGGTGGATAAAGGCTTGCTTCATGCAGCAAGATTTGTTCTATGGTAAACCTACAGGCTATGATTTTGGCGGGGGCGCCGGCAACTACCGCATAAGGGGGGATGGGTTTGGTTACTACTGCTGCGGCGGCTACAATGGCTCCTCTTCCAATTTTTCCGTGTGATAATAAGTAGGAGCCAGCTCCTATCCAACAGTCTTCTTCTATGATGACATCTCCGTCCTTGTCGTTGATATGGTAAGTACTTAGATATTGGGGCTGTCCTACTGTCGGGATATGGGTGCCGGGGATGATGACGCATCCTGCTCCTATGGCGGAGTATTTTTTAACGTGCAATGTTCCTTGGTTCGAAATTACCCTGATGCCGGGTTGGAGTCGGGTATAATCTTCTAAATAGACTCGACGTGCATCTAAGTACAGTGGCCCGTTAAGATCTACGTGCTTACCGCAAGTTGCATATTGTTTGGGGTTGGTGTTTCTGAAAAAAACAGTAATTTGGTTGTAGAAAAACACTCGCAATCTTTCTGAAAAAAGTTTCCGTAAGGTGGAGATAAAAACGTTCATGTTATTATTTATACGTTATAAGTTTTTTGGGGATATGACAAGGATACGAAAGACACCTTTTGATGGTATGCTCTGCTCCTCATTCCTGTTCCTATTTTATCATTTTCGTCTTGCAAAGTTAATCTTTTTGGGACTAAAAAACTATTCTTCCATAGAATTTTATGTACCATTGGCTGGCGTTCAGAAATAAAGCAGTACCTTTGTGTTTTAACTGGTAAGAAGATACGATGGAATTAGGGAATGAGTTGGAGGCACCGTGTAAGGTCATGGTTTTGATGTCCACTTATAATGGGCAACGTTACCTTCAGGAGCAACTGGATTCGATATATCGTCAAAAGGATGTCGTTTGTTCTGTATATGTACGTGACGACGGCTCGTCAGATGGTACATGCAATCTTTTGGAATGGGAGCAGGAGCGTGGGGCTTTGAAATGGTATGCAGGGCGTAACTTGGGTCCGGCAGGAAGTTTTTGGGATTTGCTGCTTCATGCACCTCAATCCGAGTGGTATGCTTTTGCCGATCAGGATGATGTTTGGTTGGAGGACAAGTTGGAAAGTGCCATATCCCGTATGGATAAGGAACAGTGTATGCCTTGTTTGTATTTTGGTCAGACGCAGTTGGTTGATGAAGAATTAAATCCTCTGAAAAGTGTAGTGATTCACCCACGTCTCACTTATGGGGAAGCGTTGATGTCGCAATTTGTGGGAGGGTGCACAATGGTGTTCAATCATGCCCTCCGTGAAAAATTATTGGCTTATACGCCGACATACATGCGAATGCACGATGTTTGGGTGTATGATGTGGCTTTGGCGATAGGGGCGCAAGTTTGCTTTGATGCTGTGCCGCATATTTTATACAGGCAGCATTCTTCCAATGCCGTGGGGCAATTGGATTCTGTGACATTCAGGTGGCGTGAACGCATGGGTCGGCTGAGACGGCATGAAAGGATCCGTTCCCGTTTAGCTGAAGAATTGTGGAATGGTTATGCAGACCAGATGCTACCAGAAAACCGTAATCTGACTCGTAAGGTGATGAATTATCGCAATGGGCTAAATAAAGTGCATTTATTGGTGTCGGGTGATTTGAATTGTGGTAATCGCATGGTGGCTTGGATGGGAAAATTATCTATTTTGTTCAATCTATTTTAATACTAACGATGGGAAAACCTGTAATTTCTGTGGTGACAATTTGTTATAATAGTGTGAGAACTATTGAAGAGACGCTGCAAAGTGTCATTAGTCAGAAATATCCTTATTTGGATTATGTGATTATAGATGGAGGGTCTACGGATGGGACTTTGGATGTGGTGGAACGATATCAGGAATATTTGGGATATTTCCATTCCGAACCGGACGAAGGCATCAGTGATGCTTTCAATAGGGGGATTCTGCATGCTAAAGGAGATTTGATTGTGATTATCAACAGTGATGATATTTTGTTGCCTAATGCGTTGGAGGAGGTTGCAAGATACTATGAACCCGGTATAGATATATATAGGGGGAACGTGATTATACGTAACAAGGATACAGGCTTTACCGGACGTGACATTCCGTCTATGAAATTTCCGCTAATGCCTTTTTTTGTGAATGTAGACCATCAAGGCACTTTTGTGACGGCTGCCGCTTATCGCCGCTGGGGAGGATACGATGTGAAGTTCCGTTATATGATGGATCATGATTTTCTGGCACGGGCTTATCAGGGTGGGGCGCGTTTCAAATACGTTCCGGCAGATTTGGCCGAGTTTAGGTTGGGTGGAGTTTCAGTTGCTCCTATATCTGCAAAGAGATATGACATTGAGCACATTGTATTGAATAACGGTGGAGGAAGATGGTTAGCCAAGTTTTGTTATTTTTATTTTTGGGCTTTTGATTGCGTAAAAAGATTAATTATTTGTATCTTTGGCATAGATATGCTGAAACGCATGCATTATGCCAAAACAAATAAAGGGTAAGTGTGCTTTTTTATTGAATGATTGAGTATGAAAGTTTATTTTATAAACCCGCCTTTTAAGGCAGAATATGGTAAGTTCTCAAGGGAATCCAGAAGTCCGGCAGTAACAAAAAGTGGTGCTTTGTATTATCCGTTATGGTTGATATATGCCGCTGCTTATGTACAGAAGAACGGTCATGAAGTATATTTTTTGGATGCACCGGCAAAACCTTTAAATGAGGATGAAACGTTAGCTTTGCTTACCGATAAAGCAGATGACCACACTTTGTTTGTCTTAGATACGAGTACTCCTTCCATAAAAAGTGATGTGAATTTTGCAGAACATATCAAACAAATCTATCCGCATGCCTATCTTGTTTTGGTTGGGACTCACCCGTCGGCATGTGCAGAAGAGACATTGGGCTATTCTAAGGCTGTGGATGCTGTAGCGATAGGGGAATATGATGAGACTATAAAAGAACTGGCCAATGCTATTGAGAATCGGAGGGAACTTATGCAAGTAAGAGGACTGTGTTTAAGGCGGGAAGAAACTTTTATACGCACAGGAATCATGCCTTCTATAAAGAATTTGGATGATATTCCGTTTGCTTCTGCTTTTATTAAGGATAACCTGAATGAGAGGGATTATTTTTTTGCGGCAGCTACTTATCCATCTATTCAGATTTTTACAGGGAGGGGATGTCCGTTTCATTGCAATTTTTGTGTGTATCCACAGACTATGCATGGGCATATCTTCCGGGCACGTTCTGCAGAGAATGTCGTGGATGAATTTGAGTATATTGCAGAGAACTTTCCAGACGTGAAAGAAGTCGTAATAGAGGATGATACTTTTACGGTTAATAAAAAGCGGGTTTTGGAAATCTGTAATTTATTGGTAAGCAAGGGAATCAATAAACGTTTGAAGTGGCTTTGCAATGCACGGGTAAATTTGGACTATGAAACCATGTGTGCGATGAAAAAGGCAGGCTGTCGATTGATTATTCCGGGAATTGAGTCCGGAAGCCAACAGATATTAGACAATATCAAAAAGGGGACAAAGGTAGAACAATTTTATCGGTATGTCTCTGATGCAAAAAGGGCTGGTTTGCTTATTCATGCTTGTTACATGGTAGGTAATTGTGGGGAAACTAAAGAAACAATGAACGAGACTTTAAAGTTAGCTTTAAAATTGAATACAGATACGGCACAGTTTTTCCCTTTAATACCTTATCCTGGAACAGAGGCATATACGTGGGCTAAATCAAATGGTTATATAGAGTTGGACTATGCAAAATATTGTTTAGCCGACGGTACTCATAACACAGTACTTTCTTTGCCGGGGCTTTCGTCACAAGATATGGTAGATTTTTGTAACGAGGCGCGTAAGAAATATTATTTGCGCTTTAGTTATATCCTTCATAGATTGAGGGTCGGGTTGGCGAATCCTTCTGATTTGAAGAGGTCTATAAAAGCATTTGGGAAGTTAAAACATTACTTGTTTTCTAAATGACGTGTCTATGGCGATGGATATGGTATCTGTAATCATGCCGGTTTATAATTCCGGGCGTTTTATAGAAGATTCTATACTTTCTGTGATTTCACAGACTTATTCGTGTTGGGAATTGATTGTCGTGGATGATGGTTCAACAGACAATTCCAAAGATATTGTAGAACAATATGTGAAAAAGGACTCCCGTATACATTTGTTGCAGAACTATAAGCCTTTAGGGATTCCTGCAATTCCGAGGAATATAGGAATACAACAGGCTAAGGGACGCTTCATCGCTTTTTTAGATAGTGATGACATTTGGTTCCCTACTAAATTGGAGCAACAGGTTAGGCTGTTTAATCATAAAAAAACGGCTATAGTTTTTTCTAATTATGAAAAAATGAATGAAGAAGGGTTGCGGGCAGGTCGGATTATAAAAGCACCGGATACGGCTTCTTATGAATGTTTACTTAAAGGAAATGTAATTGGTAACTTGACAGGTATTTATGATGTCGCGAAAGTAGGGAAAGTGTTGTTTAGGCCTATTCATCATGAAGACTACGCCTTATGGTTATCTATTTTAAAGAAAGGGTTTATAGCTCGTAATACGAATACGGTAACGGCTTTATACCGTGTACGGAAAGCTTCCGTGTCTTCACGGAAGTTGGCAGTGCTCTCTTGGCAGTGGAATATTTATATGAATGTGGAAAAAATAGGGATTATAAAGTCTGCATATTATTATATTAATTATGCATGTAGGGCTTTGCATAAGAAATTAATTTGATTTCTTATGCAAAGCTTGTGGGGTGGGAAATAGGATTTTTCGCAAGTTTGTAAGGTAGGGGAAATGTCGTTGGATAACCTAGTTTATTCCTGTTGCGGCTAATAGGGCAATGGAAGTTACAGTTAAGGTGAGGATGTACGAGGTATCGGGAGCGAGCAGCGAAGTGATGCTGCCGAATAAAGCTAGCATTGTCCCGGAAAAGAAATAAAATATGAGGGAGTTTTTTCCGATGTATTCCAACCATTTTGCCTGAGGGAGCAGGTGTGAGAGGGCGATGATACAAATAATGCTGCATAGGATGGTCAGATACTTCCATAAATACATGCAGATGTCTGGTGTTGTTCCTTGGGGATGTGCAGGATTCGTAATCATGACATAGGAAAGGTACACAAAAGCAGCTATTCCGAAAACATAGGGTTTTGATACCAATTTGTTAATTCGTGATTCGTATCTCAAATATACGCCTCCCAAACTCATCAATAAGGTAGAAACCATTCCCGTTTGATAGTACCAAGGAAAAGGGGAGGGTAAGGTGTTACGGAGGTATATTCCCAAAAGTGACAAAAGAGTGCATGTACCTACATAGAACGTCATACGGTCACGTTGGCTCAGGAATAATGCCGCCAATAAGATTTGTGCGACGGATAAAGCGGAAGTAAACCAATAACTGACTCCACCCCATACATCATAGAAGTATTGTCCAAAAGATAGGGGATTCCCGTGGAATATCATTTTGGGGATGTAGATCAAGGTTGAAAAGATGAGAGTGGTATGATCAACCTGAAAGCCACATTGGCAATCATCTTATGGTATTTGTTTTTGGGGAAACAAACCGTTCCCGGAACTTTCATGTATTTTTTGAAAAGCAGATAACCGCTGATAAAAAAGAAAGCGTTGACATAAAACGGTGTCAGAGCATAACCGTATGAAAAACCTGCATCTCCATAGTAGAATTCGCTATGGAGTAAGTAAACAGAAATCATGCAGAGTGCACGGGCAGTATTGATCCACTTGATGTTTTTACTTTGCATTGTTCGGTTTAACCTATGACTGTCTAATAAAAATAGACGTATGCTTTTTCTGAAATAGGGAAAGGCATACGTCTATAAAGCTTTTGTTTTATTTCGCATAACTTACCGAGCGGGTTTCGCGGATGACCGTGATCTTCACCTGTCCCGGATAGGTCATTTCATCTTGGATTTTCTTGGCTATCTCTCCGCTCAGGCTTTCCGTCTGCTTGTCGTCTATCTTGTCCGCACCTACGATGACGCGTAACTCACGGCCGGCTTGGATGGCGTAGGTCTTCGTTACGCCCGGATAGCTCATGGCTATATTTTCCAAATCGTTCAGTCGCTTGATGTAGGCTTCCACGATTTCGCGACGTGCTCCCGGACGCGCTCCACTGATGGCGTCGCACACTTGTACGATGGGAGCGAGCAATGAAGTCATTTCCATTTCGTCATGGTGAGCCCCGATAGCGTTGCAGATATCCGGTTTCTCTTTATATTTCTCGGCCAATTTGGCACCGTAGATGGCGTGCGGCAATTCCGGTTCCTCGTCGGGCACCTTACCGATGTCGTGCAACAGACCGGCACGCTTGGCTTTTTTCGGATTCAGTCCCAGCTCCGAAGCCATTACGGCACAGAGATTAGCTGTTTCACGGGCATGCTGCAACAGGTTCTGTCCGTAGCTGCTGCGGTATTTCATCTTACCCACGATGCGTACCAGTTCCGGATGCAGGCCGTGAATACCCAAGTCGATGGCCGTACGTTTTCCCGTTTCGATGATTTCTTCTTCCACTTGCTTGGTCACTTTGGCTACCACTTCTTCGATACGTGCTGGATGGATACGTCCGTCGGCTACGAGCTGATGCAGGGCCAGGCGGCAGATTTCCCGACGTACGGGGTCGAATGCCGAAATGACAATGGCTTCGGGAGTGTCGTCCACGACGATTTCCACGCCCGTGGCAGCCTCCAATGCACGGATGTTGCGTCCTTCACGGCCGATGATACGTCCTTTTACTTCGTCGTTGTCGATATGGAATACGGTCACGCTGTTTTCAATGGCCGTTTCCGTTGCTACGCGCTGTATGCTTTGTATGACAATGCGTTTGGCTTCCTTGTTGGCTGTCAATTTGGCTTCATCCATGATTTCATTGATGTAGCTTGCCGCGTTGGTCTTGGCTTCGTCTTTCAGGGATTCTACCAAGCGTTCGCGTGCTTCGTCGGCACTCAGCCCGCTGATGGCTTCCAGTTTTTCGCGTTCTTTGGCTTCCAGTTCCTTCAACTCTTCTTCGCGACGCGCCAATCCCTGCTGTTGGTTTTCCAGCCGTTTACGGTCGGTTTCTATTTCGCCTTTTTTACGGTTCAGGTCGTCCTGACGTTGGTTCAGGCTCAGTTCGCGTTGTTTCAGGCGGTTTTCGTGCTGCTGTATTTGTTGGTTGCGTTGCTGCACTTCCTTTTCCAGTTCCGACTTCTTGTTCAGGAACTTTTCTTTCACTTCGAGCAGTTTTTTCTCTTTGATGACTTCGGCTTCTTTGCTCGCTTCTTCGATAATTTGCCGATATTTACCCGTTGCCACATAGCGAAATAAAGCGAATCCCGCTATACATCCGACGATGAGGCAAGCTACGGAGATTATAAATACCATATCTTTTTTGTTTATAATGAATAATATAAAAAATCACGCACCGCTCACCCCGTCCGCATGGTGCGGAGAAAGAGAAACAGTGCGTGTGGTTTTTCCTGTAGAATGAATGTTTTTATTGTGCTTTCGTCCCTAAGGTTTCATCCAAAGTGTCCAACATGCGTTTCATGCTGTCAACGAATGGCTGTGTATCGTTGCGGAATTCGTTTTTTTTCAACGAGAGCGCAATGCTCAACGCCGCCATGCACAAATAAATTTCATTGCCCTGATCCGGATACTGGGCTGCGTAGCTGTTGTATCTTTGGTTGATCAGCTTTTCGGCTGCCCGATAGGCTTCCTCGTCTTCCCGCCGTATGGTGATGGACAGAGGTTGCTGCCCCAATCTCAGGGTTATGGTAAAGTCCTCGCTTACTTCCATGATGTTTTACACATTTAAAAGTGCGATACACTTGTCTACTTCACGCACTAACTTTGATAATCTCGACTTAGCGTTTTTCATGTCTTCGCTACTGATGTCGATCATCTTGGCCGTTTTCAAGTTGGCATAATCTGTTTGCAGGCGGTCGATTTGCGAATGTAGCGCGGCGATGGTGGCATCTTTTTCTTCCATGGTGCGCGACAACGCGGCATAACGGTCTTTCAAGGCTTTGTATTCCAGCGTCACCTGAGTGACACGAGCCTCTAATGTCCGTAATAATGCATCTTCTTCTGCTGTCATTTTTGCCTTCTCGTTACAAAATTAAGAAAAAACGTTTAACGTCCCAAGCGTTTTTTTATTTTTTCTCGTCCACGTCTTTGGGTTTAGGCTCTTTCTTGGCCAAAAGGACGATACGGTGGACATATTCGGTCATCCACGCTTCGCTGTAGCCTAAACGCATTTGATATTGACGGATGTTGACGCAAGTGCGCCGTACGTTGTCGTCGCGCCAGTCGTTTTTGGTCATGATCTGGTGTATGGTTTTGGCTGTCATACCCCGCAGTGCCTTGTGGAACATCGAAGGCATGCGGAACTTCCATTGCATCAGGTTACCCATGAGCATCATCAGGTCTTGGCTGAATCCCTGGAACATGAGCAGATAGTTCTTGATGTCGTTCACATTGCGGCAGTTGCGTTTGATGCTGGCATCTATTTCCTTGAAAAAGTTATCTTCCATCCCGTAGACGTCCATCAGCATGGTGCGACAACGTTTTCTCTCGCCGATGCCCAGCTTGTTGTTTACTGTGGGGACATGCAGCGTTTGTTTAAAGATGCGCAGATCCGGTAGTACGGCCAGATTGCTGATTCCCATTTGCATGGCCATTACGGCTTGGTAATATACACGGATGAGGGTCATGAAGTCCTCCATTCCTCCCACTCGTGCGGTCTCTTCTTGGGGTGCTTTGCCCAATAATTTTGCTATTATACCCATTGTATTTTCTCTTATTCGGTTAAATTCAGGGTACAAAGATAGTGAAAGGTGAGCGCAGAGACAAGCGAAAACGCAGTTTTCTGGCTTGGCTATGCCGAGCCGCATCCTATCTTCGTGTAACAAAGATAGTGAAAGGTGAGCGCAGAGACAAGCGAAAACGCAGTTTTCTGACTATGCCATGTATAGGTTAGGGACATAAAAACGGCGGGAATGCAATGTCGGTGGGGGATTGAGCCACCCTTGCATTCCCGCCGGTCAAAATGAAAAAGAGAAATCAGTTTATTCCTGCTCGAAAACCTCCTCACTCAGGCGCATGAGGTATTGTCCGTATTGGTTCTTCAGCATAGGCTGAGCCACTTCACGCAATTTCTCCGCGCTGATCCAACCCTGACGGTAGGCGATACCTTCCAGACAGGCCACTTTCAGCCCTTGCCGCTTCTCGATGACTTCGATGAAAGTAGAGGCTTCGGAGAGGCTGTCGTGCGTGCCGGTATCCAACCAAGCGAATCCCCTCCCGAGGGTTTTTACTTTCAGTTTCCTTTCATTCAGGTAAACTTGGTTCACCGTGGTGATTTCCAGTTCGCCCCGGGCCGACGGTTTGATGTGCGCCGCTACGTCCACTACACTGTTGGGATAGAAATACAAGCCCACCACGGCGTAGTTGCTCTTCGGCAAAGCCGGTTTTTCCTCTATGCTCAGACAGTTGCCGGCCTTGTCGAATTCGGCCACGCCATAGCGTTCCGGGTCGTTCACCCAATAACCGAATACGGTGGCTTTTTCCTCTCGTTCGGCATGGGCCACAGCTTCTCGCAGCATGCCGGTGAATCCGGCTCCATGGAAAATATTGTCACCCAATACCAGACAGACGCTATCGTTTCCGATGAATTCGCGTCCGATGAGGAAAGCCTGAGCCAATCCGTCGGGAGAGGGCTGTTCTGCATACTCGAAGCGTACGCCGAAGTCGCTACCGTCTCCCAACAGCCGACGGAATCCCGAAAGGTCGTGAGGCGTGGATATGATCAATATGTCGCGGATGCCGGCCAGCATCAAGACCGATACGGGATAATAAATCATCGGTTTGTCGAAAATGGGAAGCATTTGTTTGCTTACGCCTTTTGTGATGGGGTAGAGACGTGTGCCCGACCCGCCGGCCAATACGATACCTTTCATAATATTATATGTATATGTGATTAATAAGCATTTTCTTCATTGTGCCTCAGCATGTTCAGGAGCGTGCGCCACATGATGCGGAGGTCGAGCCCGAAACTCCAGTTTTCCACGTACCAGATGTCGGCCTTCACGCGGTTCTCCATCTGGTCCAGCGTCTTCGTCTCGCCGCGGAAGCCCTGCACCTGCGCCCATCCCGTGATGCCGGGTTTCACCAGATGACGCACCATGTAACGGCGAATCAGGCGCGAGTATTCCTGCGTATGGAGCAGCATGTGCGGGCGCGGCCCTACGAGGCTCATGTCGCCTTTGAACACGTTGATGAATTGCGGCAACTCGTCGATGTTGGTTTTACGCATCAGGTTGCCGAATTTGAATTTGCGCGGGTCGTTCTTGGTGGCTTGTATGCGGTCGCTGTCTTTGTTGATGTGCATGCTTCTGAACTTCAGGCAATAGAACTCTTTTCCGTCCAGTCCGTTCCGCTTTTGTTTAAAGAGAATCGGCCCCGGACTTTGTATTTTGATGATGATACCTGCAATGAGGTACACAATCGGAAATACGGTGAGCAGAAATAGCCCGGATGTCAAAATATCGAAAAGTCGTTTGACCCCGCGGTTCACAGGGTCTTGCAGCGGCTCGTTTCGTACGCTCAGTAGCATGGTACTGCCTAAATGCGACAATTCCATGCGTTTGGTCAGGAACTCCATGAATACGGGCAGGGCGTAGAAACGAATCATGTGGTCTTCACAATAACGGAATATCTCGTCCGTTTCTGCCGTATAGTCTGTGTCGGGCACCATGTATAAGTCTGTCACCTCCTGGTGTTGACGCAAGTAACTCATCACCATCCTCCGGTCTCCCAGATTTTTCAGTTGCATGTCTTCCGGCAGTTCTTTACGGGTGAAGATGCCTAAAATCTTGAATCCAAGACTATGGTCGTTCAGCGTATGGTAAATATCCTCTAAATTCCACGGATGTCCCACTAATATGACGTAGCGTTGGTTATGCCCTTTCGAACGGCTGTGTTTCAGGATATTGTGTACGATAGTTCGCTCCGCATACAGCAGGCAGAAGAAAAAAGAGGCCCCCATGAGCAGTTCTTCGCCGGCCACGTTCATCCGCCGTATCAGACTGATAGCTGCTATCATGAACAGGGTTTGCAGACATACGGTATAAACCGAACGTCCCAGAATGTCGTTGCCGTAAACCATACGTTTCAGGAATACGGGCGGAGCTATATAAAAGGTAGGGAATATCGTCAGAGCACCGATGAGCAATTCCGTTTTCAGGGCGTATGGAAAGCTGAAAGCCAGTGCGAAACTGTGGGTCAACGCAAAGGCAAACCAATAACTGACCATCAGCAATATAATATCGTTGCAGATGATGGCGGATTTTACAATGCCGGATTCTTCCAGATTCTTAATTTTCATATTTTATCTCTTCGAAAGGTTGGTTACGTGACTGCGAATGTATATATTTTTAGGGAATCCTACAATAATATATTGTTTTTAAATTGATTGAAAATTAAAAAAGCCCGAAATAAAGAACTATTTCGTTTATTTATTTGGAATGTATGTCAAAGATTTCTAATTTTGTGGCTTGAATGGAAATAATCAGAGAATAATTAGAAATAATATGCCCAACAAAACTTTTCAAACAAACGATGCTGTAGAAGAACAAGGTTCCGATTTTAATTATCGTGAGATATTGGATGCGGTCATTTTGCATTGGCATTGGTTTGCCATATCCATTGTCGGTTGTCTTTTTATTGCTTTTTTATATTTAAGGTATAAGGCTCCGGTTTATTCAACTGGAGCTGAGGTTTTGATTAAGGAAGAAGATCCCTATAAAAGCAGGATGCAAGGGAGTGCCTTGGCCGACTTTTCGCAATTGGGAATCCTGACGAACAGTAATGGTTTCGACAATGAAGTGGAAATCTTGAGCAGCAAGACGTTGGCCCGGAGAGCCGTGACCAACCTGAAGCTTTATGTCCGTTATGCGTTCGACGGTACGGTGCGTGATGAGGAGCTTTACCGTACGTCTCCCATTTTGGCCGATATGTCTTCGGTGGACTTGGATACGCTGTCCATGCCGGTGTTTTTGGAAATCAAACCCTTGCAGGAGGGGGGATATCATATAGAAGGCGAGGCGTTGGAAGAACGTTTTGAAGCCGATGTCAAGACGCTTCCGGTGAGGGTGAAGACCTTGTCCGGATGGGTGTCTTTGCGGCCTAATCCCGATCCTACCTGTGTGTTCGACGACCGTGCCTTGCGGATTTACATTTATCGTCCGACGATTATGGCGGAGGCTTTTCTGGAGGCTACTTCCATTGAACCTATCAGCAAGATGACGACGATAGCCCGTATCACGAAGAACGATACGCAACGTCAGCGGGCGGAAGATTATATGAACGAGTTGATTCGTGTGTATAATGAGGATGCCAACGAGGTGAAGAATGAGGTGGCTCTCAAGACGGAAGCCTTTGTCAACAAACGTATCAAGATTATCGATGCGGAACTGGGTACGACCGAGTCGGATTTGGAAATGTACAAAAAAAGGAACCAGTTGGTAGATTTGATGTCGGATGCCGAGGCTGCTTATAAAGGTATAGAGAATTATCAGACGCAGCAGATTGAGTTGCAGACACAGATGCTTCTGGTGAAATCGTTAAAGGAATATGTTGAAAATCCGACCAATTATATGGAGGTCATTCCGGCGAATCTCGGACTGACCGACCAGGGGCTGAATAGCATTATCGCAGAGTATAATGCTAAGGTGGTAGACCGTAAACGCTTGTTGAAAACGGCACCGGAATCTTCGCCCGTAGTGGTCTCGGCTACGAATGCCATTGCTTCCCTTTATCCAGGCATACGTCATTCTCTTTCTACTGTGTATGACAATTTGCGGGTACAGAAACGCAATGTGGACGAACAGTATGATTTGTTCGTCGGACGACTTTCCAATGCACCGACGCAGGAGCGCGTGCTTTCCGATATAGGCCGTCAGCAGTCTGTGAAAGCGGCACTTTATCAGATTTTGTTGCAGAAGCGCGAGGAGAACGCCATTTCTTTGGCTTCCACCGTGGACAAGGCTCAGGTTATCGATGCTCCGGAAAGCACTATTCGTCCTATTTCACCGAAAAAGAAGCTGGTAGCGCTTATCGCCTTGGTGATGGGGGTAGCCATTCCGGCCGGACTGATATACGTGCTGAACTTGTTGCGCTATCGCATCGAAGGGCGTAATGATATTGAAAAGCTGACCGACTTGGCGGTCTTGAGCGATATTTTCGTAGCCGGAGAATTGAAAGACGGAAAACGGGCGATTGTCGTGCGGGAGAATACCAACGATATAATGGAAGAAACGTTCCGCAGTCTGCGTACCAATTTGGGCTTTGTCATGAAGAAGAGCGAAAAGGTGCTCTTATGTACGTCGGTGATACCCGGTGAAGGAAAAACTTTCGTGTCAACCAATCTGGCCATGAGTATGGCTTTGATGGGGCGTAAAGTCTTGGTGGTCGGATTGGATATCCGTAAGCCGCGATTGGCCAAGTTGTTCGGTCTGGTCACAGGACATCATGGGTTGACGACTTATTTGGCCGGGGAAGACAGTTCGGACGAATTTTTGCGTGAACAGGTATTCAATTCCGGCATGCATGCCAATCTGGATGTATTGCCTGCGGGTTTGATTCCGCCTAATCCCGGTGAACTGATTACTTCGGAGCGTTTGGACGATGCTTTTGCACGTTTCCGTGAATGGTATGACATGGTGATTGTCGATACTCCGCCTGTCGGTCTGGTGAGCGATACCTTATTATTAGGGCGTCTGGCCGATGCCACTCTTATTGTGTGCCGGTGTGATTATTCGCTCAAACGTAATTTTAATATCGTGAATACGATTCATCAGGAAGGAAAATTGCCGAAGATGAACCTCGTGCTTAACGGGGTGGACTTGCAACAGCGCAAGTATGGTTATTACTACGGTTACGGTAATTATGGCCGCTATGGCCGCTACGGTTCTTACGGTAGCTATGGCGGTTATGGTAATTACGGAGGCTACGGTAAGGAGACGCACACCGGTAAGTCGAAGTCCCGGCACGGAAGCAGTCGTTACCTCCGTGAGGACCATTTCGATGATAAGGATTGATACCTTTATATATATAGGGCATGGAAAGAAAAAGAGATGGAGGTCAGAACCACCATCTCTTTTTCTTCTTTTGTGTTACGGGCTGGTCTTCTTCCCATTCTTCCTGTAACAGTTGCGCCATACTTTTCTTTTCTTTAATCATCCGGTAGATGGTACCCCAATCCGGAAGTCCGCCCACGTTACGGTCGTCGATGAACAGGTCGGCTTTCAGCTTGCGGCTGTAATGACGGTTTTTGTCGGTGTCCTCTTCCGGAAAGTCCTTGTTTACGGCATAAAACTCTACTCCTCTCTGGCGGCACCATTCCACGGCCTCATCCAGCAAGCGCCCTTCCCGTACGCTCCATAAGATGAGTTGGTGGCGGTCTTCGATGAGCTTTTTCAATGTTTCTACAGCAAAAGGAATCTCACGTCCGATTTCAGGATAACGGTGTTCCACGATAGTTCCGTCGAAGTCTACGGCTATAATCATATTCGTCAAATTAAATTGTTTTTGCAGGCAAAGATAGTTCTTTTTAAAGGTAAAACGAAAAAAAGTCCCTTTTCTTTGTGCTTTTTCAGTCCTTTGTTCGTAATCTGCATAAAGACTCAAAGAAAGACTATACATTAATCTTTAAAAACGTAGAAAAATGAAGAACCGAATCCTTGCAGCTATGGCATTGTGCTGCGCTACTTCTTCAACAATGCCTCTGTGGGCCGCCGAGTATGACGACCCCACGATTGTGACGGTAGAACCCAATCTTGCAACCGACGGGACCGGAGGGGGAAAGTATTATATCTATCATGTGGCTACCCGAAAGTTTATTGCTGCCGGTAATGCTTCCGGTACGCAATTGAGCGTAGATTCCATCGGGCAGGAAATAACCATGGCTTACGGGGAAGAACGTCCTCCGTTATTGGTACAGGAACCGAAGGTGCCGGGTAAAGGTTGGATTTTCAACATGCTGAACGGGCCGTCCAACGGGAACCGGTTTCATGAGATTTATGTGACCGGTACCGGGAGCGCATACGTGGATTGCGGTTCGGACGGCCATACTCTGTGGCAAATCAAAAAGCAGGAAAATGGTTATTATGCGATAAAGATTGTGGATCAGGATCCCGATTTCGGGACGGTTTCCGGGAATGAGATGACGGTGAACGGCGTGTGGGGGGTAAATCCCGGCAGCACGGTGGTGTATCCTTTTGCCGATAAGGATCAGGGCGGTTTCGAGAAAGTAGAGACCGATTGGGCTTTTGTTACGCCCGAAGCTTATTTTGTATATCAGGCTAAAAAGGCTTTGCAGGCCCAGTTGGAGTTTGCAGACGAGAACGGTTATACGGATGTGGCAAATTATGTGGCGCTTTACGAAAAAACAGACGCCACGGCTGAGGAGTTGGAGAGTGCTGCGGATGAACTGCAACAGGCTGTGACCGATCGGTTGGGGGCCGGAGCCTCGGAAGAGCAGCCCAAATTTACCGATTTGTTGGCCAATCCTTCGTTTGATGCAGACAACAGCGGTTGGATTGAGGATGGCGGTTCTCCTACATTAGGACACCAGAAGAATGACATATATCAGGACCCGGACGATGAATCTGTGGTCATGGACCAGTTTTGTGAGAAGTGGACAAAACCTGGAGGGACCAGTGCCATACATCTTTATCAGAAGTTCGGAAACATGCCCTCCGGCCGTTACCGTTTGTCGGCAGTGACTCTGGGTTACAATCAAAGTAATTTGAACGATATCCCCCGAGGGTTATATCTCTTTGCCGATGCGTCGAAATATGACGAGAAGTTCAGAGCTGAGGCGCATACGGTGAAATTTTATGGCATAAAGAATGGTACGCCGGGTGGTGCCGACGTGCCGACACCGCGTAAGGTCGTATTGGAGTTTTATTCCCGCGGTGGTGATTTGACGCTTGGTTTTATGACCGAAAACACCAATTGCAACTGGTTTGGTATAGACAATGTGAAGCTCGAATATATGGGTTGCGAAGGCGGATTGGCTGCCGAATTGGCTCGTACAGTAAAAAGTGCAGAGGCTTATTTGCAGGAGCAGATAGGAGCCAATGCGCACTTCTCGGCGTCGGGCAAGGCGAAGTATGAAGAAGTCTTGGCCTATGCCAAAGAAGCTGCCGGCAATGCCGGACTGACAAATGACGATTGGGCTGCCGCAATCCGGATGGTGAATGCCCGGAAAGATTCCTTGGCAGTGGATATTGCTACTTATAAAAAACTGAACGACGTGGTGATTCCGGTGTTGGAAAACAAACTTACCGACAGTCCTTACAGTGAGGTAGGCTTGCCTTCTTATGAGGATTACTTGGACAAACTCTACCGGGCCTATGACGATGGTTCGATGGCTCCGGCAGAGATAGACGGAGCCGAGGCATACGCCGAAAAGCTGTTTAAGCAGGATGTGGCCGACATGATGGAGAGTGGGGCTACTGACAATGTGACAGGTCTGTTGGTCAACCCGAGCTTTGCAAAGAGCAATGACGGATGGACCAAGACGGGAAACGGCGACTTTAAGAACGAAGGTACGGAAATGACCGAAGTCTGGAATGGCCGGGATTGGGAAGTTTATCAGGACATGACCGGTTTGCCCGAAGGGTTCTATAAAATCACCATGCAAGGCTTCTATAGCCCGAGTTCTCCGACCACGTCCGTATGGCATGGGGCTTGGGGGCTTGAAGGAGACGAAGTGAATAAGGTGAAGGCTTCCGTATTCGGGAATGAAGCCTCTGCCTTACTCCATCATATCGCCGATTTCCCGCGTAACGACAAAATGACAGAAGGAGGTTGGGAGCAGGTGACCGGTACGGCCGATGATAACCTGAATGGCAAATGGCTCCCCACCGATAAAGCTTCATCCCAAGCCTTTTTTAAAGAAAATGCGGAGAATTATCTCAATACCGTCAGTTGCTATGTAGGCGAGGACGGCAAGCTCCGTGTGGGAGTGAAGTTGGCCGGTGTGACCATCAATGAATCATGGGTGACGATGGATAACTTCCAAGTGCTTTATTTGGGATTGGACAATCAGGAAGGTGCAGTGGCAGCCTTACAGGCTAAAATCAATGAAGCCAGACAGGTGGGAGCTGACGGGAGCCTGATACCGTTGGACGTGCAGGAGCTTTTGCAGACTTCTGTTTTGGAAGCGGAAGAAGTTATAAAAGGTGAGATTTCCGGTTTGTTGTTCAAAGAAACCATGGCCTCGTTGTCAGCCGCAATAGAACAAGGCCATACATCCATCGAACTCTTGAATAAAATAGACCGTCAAGTGACCCGGTATGATCAGGAATATAATGATGGAGTTTACGATTCGTATGACCAGGATGATGTAGACGCGCTTTTGAATATTGTTTATGAAGTTATGGATTTCATCGACGGCGGTTCATTCGAGAGTGTGGGGCAGATTGAGCAATACATTGCAGATATGAACAATGCTTACGGCAAGATGAAACAGAGTGCCATCGACTTCTCTGCAGCTTCCAAGGACGAACCTTTAGATGTGACCGAGCTGTTGGAGAATCCGTCGTTCCAGCAGGAAGATGAAGAAGGGAACGTGGTGTTCAATTATGATGGTTGGGAGGTAGAGGTTTCCAACAACCCGGACGGGGCTGCGGCCAACGACTCCGTATTCGAGTTCTTCAATAACCTTCAGGCTGATATTCATCAGGGCTTGTATTGTATGAAACAAGGTTATTATCGTGTCAAAGTTTATGGATTCTACCGGTATGGTGACCTTATAGGGGCGGCAATAGCTCATCGTGATGGAACGGAAAAGCTATTAACTTCCTTGTATGTCCAAACGGAAACGGAAGACTTTGCAACACCACTTGCCAGCTTGTTCGAGTGTGTACACGATGGCTTGCTCTCGCCTGACGATGCGTTGCTACCCGATTCACTGTTCCCCGGTTCCGATCGTACATACCACTGTGTGGCAGATAAACGTTTAGGGGCACGTGCTGCCATGACATGGGGGTATTATGAAGTGGATAAACCTTTCTATGTGAAAGAAGGCGAATCTGTGGTTGTCGGTGTGCGCAAGGATGACGGATTGGTCAACGATTGGGTCTGCATCGACGACTTCTCCCTTGAATATCTGGGTGACGGTGATGACAATAGACCGGACGATTTCGTGGACAATATTGATGGAGTATTTGTCGGTGGTGAAACGGCTACAGTGGTTTCTTCCGAATGGTACACCATCAACGGTGTGCGTGTAGCCGAACCGAAGCAGCGCGGCATTTATATCCGTCGGGACAAGATGAGCGACGGAACGGTAAAGGCTGAAAAAGTGATGGTGAGATAAATTATAATTAGGTTGTTTTAACTATAAGGTCTATGGGCATAGTCTTTATGTTTCATAGACCTTTTAAAAAATAATAATGAAAGTATTACATTTTATTGGTTTTTTATTCTTTTTGTGTGTTTGTTATTCTTGTACTAAGGATGAACTAGTGCAAAGTGATGAAGAGGTTGCAAAAGTGAATCAATCGCAGAAGAAAAAATCTTCCGAACCTGATACATGGATGGCGGGAATAGAGATAACGGATTTATTTGGTAGTTCAATCTACAGTTTAATGGAAGATGTCAAAACCAATCGGTTTGCAGCAGTTGGTGTATATGTAAAATATAAAAGTAATCCGGACAAACCTTTTTGTTGGGAATTGGCGATGGATCCGTTAACGGATAATGGTTGGTCGTTATATGTGGAAGAGTATGTGAAGCGATTGTATTTGGTATATAATCAAAAAATAGCTACAGAAGATGATAGAATTGATGTTCCTGTTTTTTATGAAGAACGTGAGCCAATGTGGGCAAAATGTACCTTTTATAAGCAAGGTACTTTTCAAATTACCCCTTTTGACGGGATGGTTTTAAAAATTGTTTTGGGCTTTGATAAAGCTTCTGCTGGGTGTGGTTTTGTTACTACTTATGAGTCTTTAGATTTATCTTATTATAATTCATTGCGTGTTTTTAGTTTGTTACAGAATGAGGATTTGGAACTTTATCCGAAACGTTGATTAAGAGATGTTGAAAAGGTAGGAAGAAGTCTCTTTGTTTCTTATTTCTATTTGTGTCCCTACACAGTTTTGGGCTGTGTGGGGACACAAAACTGTTAAAAAATGGAGCTTTTCTGCTTTTTTCTTCTTGAATTATTTTTTTAATAAAATACTTCTTGTAATTTTGCTACCATAATAAATCCTAATAGAAGGACTAATACATTATATTAACTTAATTTTCAAGAAGCATGAAAAACAGATTACTTGCTTTGATGGCGCTTTGCGGCGCGACTTCATCTACAATGCCTTTGTGGGCATCCGAGAATTGGCCGGATCCGACCTTGTCTTTCGTTGATCCTAATTTGACCCAAGACGAAACGGGCGGTGGTGTGTATTATATCTATCACGTAGCTACCCAAAAGTTCATGGTGAATGGAAATTATAAGGATACTTGGGGAACAGAACTTGTCGTGGGTGACGAAGGGCAGGAAGTAACTTTGAGTTACGGTGAAGATTACGAGTTGGCTCGTCGTCCCGAGAGCGATCCGGACAGGACTACAGCCAAAGGATGGCGTCTGAGTATGATGAATGCACCTTCGAATGGTGGTTATCATGAACTTTTCATCCGCGAGGCTTCCATGGTTATTTGTGTGGATCATAATAAGCAGGGGCATATTTTATGGAAAATCACGAAACAAGATGATGGCAATTACCGTATCAAGATTTTGGATGAAGACACCAAGTTCGGTGTGAATGCCAGCGGTGGATTGTATAAGAATGCTTATATGGGCGTGAACGAGGGTGAAACGGGTGTGAATCCTGTGCTCGATACGAATATGGCCGGATTTGAGAACGGACAACTGGACTGGAAGTTCGTGACACCGGAGGCTTATAACGTATATAAGGCTAAGAAAAAGTTACAGGAGCAGTTGGATGCCGCCGATGTGGCAGGTTTCGATAAAATTGCCGATTATGCGGCACTCTATAATAGAACGGATGCTACAGCGGAAGAAGTAGAGCAAGCTGTAGAGGACTTGAAATTGGACATCTTGGAATTTAAATACAGTTCGGCTACGTCTGGCAAACCGATAGAGGTGACAGAACTGATTTCCCAACCTTCATTTAACGAAAGTACGGATGGATGGGTGACTAAGAGAGAGGGGTCGAGCGGTAATTTCACTCGTAAGGCGGGTGATAAGATGATAGCCAGTGACGGCAAGGAGTGTGAAAACTTCTTTGAGTATTGGATTCCGTCTGCAGAAGGTAACCAACCGAATTGGTCCATTACTCAGGAACTGAAGGACTTGCCGGATGGCAAGTATCGTTTAGGGGCTTATATCATGACCAATGTATTGGCACAAGGCGATGTGACTGGTCCCAAAGGACGTTTCCTGATGGCTAAGACGATGGCCGGTGAGGTTCGTAAAGAAGCGGATGTGCCGGCTATTGAGGACCCGAATCACTCGAACGGCTATTTTGCTCCCTATACATTAGAGTTTTCTGTTATCGGCGGGACGGCTACGATTGGAATGGTCGTAGAAAACGCAAACTCTAACTGGACAGCCGTAGATAACTTTACCTTGCAATATTTGGGAAAGGCCGATGCCGCTACGGTTCGTAGTATGTTGGAGCAAAACATAAAGGATGCGGAAGCCAAATATGCGGAATATACAGGGGCTAATGAACGTTTCAGTGTGTCCGGCCAGCAAAAATACGAAGAGACCATAAAGGCAGCCAAGGATGCGGTGGCCAATGAACAGTTGGATGACGAGACCTTGATGGGATTCATTACTACGGTTCAGCTTCGCATGGACTCCTTAGCTATGGATATTTCTGCATATAAGACTTTGGCACAAAAATCTGCAGAATTGGAAGAAGCTTATGCTGGGACTGAGTACGAGGAAGTGGGACTGCCTTTGTATGAGGATTATTTGGATTTATTAGCTGACGGGCTTGCGCAACGCACGTTCAATCCCAACGAAGTGGACAGCATCCAGCCACGTGCAGACCGGATTCTGAAACAGGCCGTGTTGGAGTCTTTGCAGTCGGAAGATGGCTTGCGTACAGTGACGGGCTTGTTCACCAACATGGATTTCTCGAATGGTACTAATGGATGGACATTGACGGGAAAAGGTGACTTGAAACATGATAATACAGGGGTGGCCGAACTTTGGAATGCTAAAGGAGGCGACGGTGAAGTGTCGCAAGAACTGAATGGCTTGCCTTCAGGCTCTTACAAGATTACGATGCAGGGCTTCTATTCCCCGAGTTCGAACAATTCCAACTCTTGGCAGCAGTCTTGGGGACAGGAAGGTGATACCGCGAATGACATCTTGGGGTCACTGTTCGCCAACGATGCATCAGTGAAGCTTCATCACGTGATGGACTATCCTTTGACGGAAGAAGAAAAGGGTACGGCCGAGCGTTACGAACAAATCACCTTTACGGACGACCCGCAATACAAGGATAAGTGGTTGGTTCGTCTCAAACCGGCGGTAGCGGAAACGTTTACGAAGTTCCCGGATCGGTATGTCAACGAGGTAATTTGCTACGTGGGCGAGGATGGTAAGCTTCGGCTGGGTATCAAAACAGCTACGGCTTCTGTCGATTGGACCGGTACATGGACGGTTTTTGATAAGTTTGAAGTAGAGTATTTGGGAGCTGAAGACATGACCGGCGCCGAGACTTCTATCAATGCTTTGATAGCAACAGCTACGGATATGGTGAATAAAGAGGTTCTCACTACACAAGAAGCCAAGGACGGCCTGAATGCAGCCATCGAATCGGCAAACAAGGCTGTGTCTGAAGGTTTGACGTTGGAAGTGTACAATGAGCAAGTGGCAGGCTTGAATGCGGCTATCAAGGCCGGTCAGGAAGCCATTGATGCGGCTACCGCGTTGGAGAAGAGAAACGACAACCATAATGACAAGCTGACTTCTGTAGGTGAAGAAAGTTATGATGCTTATGTTGATACGGACGGTTTTGCGGAACTTGAAAAGGTAGTTTTGGAAATCGAAGGAAAGATAAGCGGTGAGGGCATCTTTGCTTCCATGGAAGAAATCGACGACTATAATGCCAAGATTAACAAGGCTTATACCAAGATGGTGAGTGGGGTCATTGATTTCTCTACCGCGTCTAAGGATGCGCCGGTGGACGCCACAGGTCTGATTATCACCCCGGGTTTCCAAACGCGTACTTTTAACGAAACTACGCAGGTATGGGAAGATGCTTCATCATCGGATGGTTGGACGGCTACCGGTGGTGCGGCTACGAGTGGATTGAATTATGAAATCTTTAATGATACTGCTGGAATCCACCAGAAGCTCTACAACATGCCTGCCGGTTACTACCGTTTGGTTTACAATGGCTTCTACCGTGCGGGAGATATTACTCCTGCGGCTTTGTCTCGTCGTGAAGGTGTGGAGCCTCTGAACGCGCAAGTCTATTTGGACGGCAATGAATCCAAGTGGAACAAAAAACTGGTTTCCATCTTCGAGAACTTAAGTGAATATAAATACACGACAGACGACAAGGCCGTGGCAGATACGTTGTTGACCCCAGAAGATGAAGGTATGTTATATCATTTTATTATTAATGGTGTGAGTGGGGCGAAAATAGTTTTTGAAGAAGGTAAATACGAGGGCGATTTCAGCTTCCGTGTAGAAGAGGGTGAAGAACCGGTATTAGGCGTACGTAAGACAGGCAAGATTACGAACGACTGGACTTGCTTCGACAACTTCAAGCTGTTGTACTACGGAGACGGTGATGCCAACAAGCCGGACGACATCGACGATGCCTTGGATACAAATATTGACGAAGTCGTAACTGACGGTAAGGCTACGGTGGTAAGTTCCGCATGGTACACCATCAACGGTGTGCGTGTAGCCGAACCGAAGCAGCGCGGCATCTACATCCGTCAGGATAAGATGAGCGACGGCACGACGAAGGCTGTGAAAGTAATGGTGCGTTAAACCACCGTTATGATATATCAATAAAAATAGGTTCATAGATTAGATTGGAAGGGAGGACGAAGTGATTTCGTCCTCCCTTTTCCGTATCTATCGGCAGCGGTAGCCGTTTTGTGATGAATGAATGTCATCCTTCACCGTAATATTATGTGAGACAATGTATTATGGTGAAAGCTGACTTTTTTGTTGTGGAGCTATGGTGAAGGCTTTTGGAATGCCCTTTCACCGTAAGTGTCTGTTTTGCAGCGTGTATGAAGGATGCGAACCCATTTCTCTTTTTTCTCTTTGTAGGGCGTGGGAAAAGCGCAAGGTGAAAAGCGTGTTCCTTTCTCATCTGGAATCCATGGGCTGAGAGTGGACTCCTGTCATCAGAGGACTATAAATTATTTGGCAGAGGAAAGAAAATCATTCGGCTGAAGATGAAAAATCGTTTGGCTGAGAACGGAAAATCATTTGGCGCAGACTTTTTTTGTTGCTTTCCGCAAAGAAGGGGGACTGTCCGCCAGGCGCGGCCCCCTATTTCCCAGCGTAATGGTATCTCATGGAAAGCACATACACCCTCACCACCTCTTCGTCGACCGAATAAACGATACGGTGCTCCGAATTGATGCGGCGCGACCAGTATCCGGCCAATTCATATTTCAGTGGTTCAGGTTTGCCTATGCCGATGTATGGATGTTCGGCGATGTCTTCAAGCAGTGACAAAATCTTATTTACGGCAACTTTATTTCCGCTTCGTATGAAATATTGGTACTCTTTTTTTGCCTGTGCCGAAAGTATTACTCTGTACATGCCATCCGGTTTAGAAAGTCCGACATGCTTTCCCCTTCATGTTGCGAAAAGCAATTTCCACTTTCGATTTCTTTCGCTCCTTTCCTGATGGCGTCCATCATGGCCGGGGATTTCATGATATATTCGGTCTCTTTGATGGAGTTGTATTCGTCCAAAGACATGACAACCACGCTCTCATTGCCCGGACGGTGTACCAACAGCGGCTCGCTGTCATTGATTACCCCGTCAAGGTAATGTTTCAGGTTGTTCCTCAGTTCAGAATAATTTGCAGTCCTCATAACCTTATGTTTTTTATCGTTTGCACAAAGATAAGTACTTATTCTCGTACTTGCAAGCGTCTTCCCTTATATTTTATGGATGTTTTGTCAAGCAAAAAGGCTTGCCATTGGGGTAAAGAATAGCTTGTTTGCGTTAAAAAACGGATGATTTTGATTTTTTTTCTTTCGGATTATTCTTTTTATTGAATACTTATTGTACCTTTACGCCCATAAAAATCCTATTAAAAGCGAAACATTATATTAGTATTAACTTAATTTTCAAGGAACATGAAAAACAGTTTACTTGCAGTGATGGCACTCTGTGGTGCAACTTCGTCTACTTTGCCTTTGTGGGCTTCGGAAAAATATCCTGATCCGACTTTAGCTTTTGTCGATCCAGATTTGGAGCAAAGCGAAAATGGGGGAGGGGTGTACTACATCTATCATGTGGCTACCCAAAAATTTATGAACGATGGCAATTGGAAAAATAATTGGGGTTCTGAATTGGTTGTGGCTGAGGACGGTTTAGCTGTGACATTGACATGGGGGCAGGATTATGAGTTGAGCCGCCATGATCCGTCTGCTTCCGACTATAATGCTGCATACGGTTGGCGTATGTCTATGATGGAAGGTCATTCCGATAAGAACTTTCATGAACTCTATTTGTTGGATGGTTCATGTATTTGTGTGGACCACAATGCTCAGGGGCATATTCTGTGGAAAATCATGAAACAGGACAATGGGACTTATCGTATTAAAATAGCAGATGAAGATCCTATTTATGGTGCGAAGAGTGATTATGCCAATTCTTTCATCGGAGTGAATGAAAATGATCATGGAGTGAATCCTTTGATTATCCCTGGTTCCCAAGGATATGAGAAAGCTGAATTCGATTGGAGATTTGTAGAATCGGATGTGTATGAGGTCTATATGGCCAAAAAGAAATTGCAGGTCGCATTGGATGAAGCTGCTGCAGACGGTTATACTCAAGTAGCTCAATATGAAGCGTTGTATAATAGTACTACAGCTACGGCCGAAGAAATAGCAGCGGCAGTTCCTGAATTAAAGCAAGAGGTGGTAAATTGGAAAAGCTCGGCGGCAACTCCAAGCCAGCCTGTTGATTTTACTACTATGATAGAAAATAGTTCGTTTGATAATGGTAACAACGGTTGGGATGTTGTTGGAAGTATTGGTCATCAAGCGGGAACTACTTACGAAACGGCAGACAACCGATATAAAATGGATCATTTCTCTGAGAAATGGGTCTCATCAGGTAATAATGGAAATTTGTCCAACAATCCAATGGATATTTCCCAGACGTTGGAAAACATGCCTACGGGTAAATATCGTTTGACAGCCAATACATTGGGGTATTGGCAGGGTGACTGGCAAAACACAGTACCTAATGGAGTCTATCTTTTTGCCGAAAATGAAGGTATTGAGTATCGTGCTGAAGCTCATACATTAGAGTTTGGAGGAATCAGAGGTACAGAAGGTGTGGTGGCTGAGGCGCCCTCTCCGCGTAATGTTGAATTGGAATTCTTTACGCTTGGTGGTACGATCAAGGTGGGATTTAAGACTGTGAACACGAATTGTAATTGGGTCGGTGTGGATAATTTTAAACTGGAATATTTAGGCATGGCCGAAGGCGGTATGGCTGAAGAATTGCAGAAAGTTATCACAGATGCGGAAAAACTGAAGGAAGAGTATGCAACAGCAACTTATTCGAAAGCAGGTGAGGCTAAATTCGATGAATTGCTCAAGACAGCCAAAGAAGCCGTTGCTAATCCTGATATGGATGATAAGGCTTTAGGGGTGATGCTGACTTCGTTGCAGGCCGGAATGGATACATTGAAGATGGATGTGAATGCCTACAAGACTCTCAATGAAAAAATTAATACATTGAATGAAGAGTGGGAGAATTCAGTCTATGTGGATTTGGATATGCCTGATTATGACCAGTTCCTGACAGATTTGGAAACAGCTTATTCGGGGCGTTCTTTTGATCCTGCCGAGATTGATAGTATTCAACCGCGTGCGGATCGTTTATGGAAAGATGGTGTCCGGCAAGGTTTGAAAGACGGTCTGACAGATAACGTGACTGGTTTACTGTCAAATCCGAATTTCACTGGTAATAACAATGGATGGACTTATAAGTTCGTTTCAGGAGACAATAAATTCAATCATGGCAATGACATGGCTGAGGTTTATCAGACGGTTTGTGATGTATATCAGGAATTGGAGGATATGCCTTCGGGGACGTATGAGGTCACTTTGCAAGGTTTCTATCGTCCATCGTGGAATGGTACCTGCGCGGAAGCCTGGGGGATAGAAGGTGATACCACAAATGATATACTGGCTTATGCATACGGAAACGATACGCAGGAAAAACTTCGTCATGTGTTTGAATGTGTACAAGACACGAATACCGTGAACAATTGCGAACAATTGACAACGGGTGGATCTGAATTAGAGGGAAAATGGGTACCTAATGGTATGGCCAGTGCTGCGGCTATTATGACGGCAAATTCAGATAATTACCGTGTCTCTTTCAAATGCTATGTAGAAGATGATGGTAAGCTTCGTTTAGGTATTACGATTCCTAAAGCCGGTTTGGCTGGCTATTGGGCCTTGTTCGACAATTTCCAAGTGACCTATCATGAAGGTGATATGAGTGGTGCAGAAGGTACACTCAATGCTTTAATAGAAAAAGCTACGGATTTAGTAAATCAAGAAGGATTGACTACCCAAGAAGCTAAAGATGGTTTGCATACTGCTATTGAGGCTGCCAACGAGGCTATGGGGAAAGAATTGACTTTGGAAACCTATACGAAGAATAAAACGGCGTTGAATGAAGCTATCGAGGTTGGGCAGGCGGCTTTGGATGCTGCTGCTGCATTTGAGACTTTGGTAACGGAACAGGTGAATAATTTTGATACAGGGGTCTATGATGATTATTCAGGGGCAGAATATGATGCTTTCCAAGATTTGTTGTTGGATAAGATGCAGCCTGTTCTGGAGAGTTTGGAGTCTGTGGAACAAATAGAGGGATATACAGTGGAAATCAACGAGGCTTATGCTAAGATGGTAGCATCTGTGATTGAGACTTCTACGGCTACTCTTGACACACCGGTTGAGATGACTTCTCTGATTCAAAGTCCGAGTTTTTCGACTAAGGCAGAGAATGGTGTGGATGAAGTCGGAACAATCAAGGGATGGAGCACGAATGGTAATCAAAATGCGTCCGGTGCATTAAATTATGAATTCTGGCAAGTAGAAGGTGCCGATATTCACCAGACGTTATATGCTTTGCCTAAAGGATATTATCGTTTGACTTATAACGGATTCTATCGTGCGGGTGGATTTATCGCTGCTGGTGTGGCTCATCGTGACAGTATAGATGCTCGTAATGGCGAGGTATATTTGGAATCTGGGGAAGGCAAATGGACGGAGAAACTTGCTTCTATCTTTGATAATATCAATGAATATAAGTATTCGAGTGGCGATGTTGTGTTGCCGGATTCCTTGTTCCCTGCGTCTACGAAATTGTATAACTGCATGGTGAACGACGTGACAGGAGCAGATTTAGCCTTTAAGGATGGAAAATATGAAGGCACATTCTCATTCTATGTATCCGAGGCTGGGCAACCGACCCTTTTGGGTGTACGTAAGACTGCTCATTTGGGAGATGATTGGCTGTGTTTTGATAACTTCAAGTTATTATATTATGGTGATGGCGATACTAATAAGCCGGACGATTTCGTGTCTTCTGTAGAGGAGGCAGTTGCCGACGGTAAGGCTACGGTGGTAAGTTCCGCATGGTACACTATCAACGGTGTGCGTGTAGCCGAACCGAAGCAGCGCGGCATCTACATCCGTCAGGATAAGATGAGCGACGGCACGACCCAATCCGTGAAAGTAATGGTGCGTTGAACCACCGTTATGATATATCAATAAAAATAGGTTCATAGATTAGATTGGAGGGGAGGACGAAGTGATTTCGTTCTCCCTTCTCTATTTGCCGTGTTTGTGTTAAAAATAGAGGCTTATCTTCTTTTTTTCATCCGGATTATTTTTTAGATTGAGTATTTATTGTAAATTTGCCCCTTATAAGAAATCCTATTAAAAAGCAAAATATTAGTATTAACTTAATTTCTGTAAGAAGATGAAAAACAGATTACTTGCCTTGGTGGCTTTGTGTGGCGCTACGTCGTCTACATTACCTTTATGGGCGGCCGATTGGGCTGATCCGAAATTGACGTTCGTAAAACCAGACTTGGATGGGATTAAGGGCGGACAAAGGCTTGTGTATTACGTCTATCATGTGGCCAGTGAAAAGTTCATGTCCAATGGAGCGGATTATAACACCACCTTTATCGTTTCGAATACGGGACAGGAAGTGACGTTGAGTTATGGGCCCGATTATGAGTTGATTACCCATCCGCAAGATGCCAACGATTATTCGGCTGCCAAATCCTATCGTTTGTCTTTGATGAACGCGCCGAGTAACGGTGGTTTCCATGAAGTGTTTTTGGATCCCGGTATAAAATGTTACGTGGATCACAGCAAGCAAGGACATATCTTGTGGGATATCGTGCCACAGGATAATGGTCTTTATCGTATTCGGGTGAATGCGGATGACCCTCTTTACGGTACCAACAAAACCGACAATGTTGCTTATAAAAATACGTGGATTGGAGTAAATCCTAATACAGATGGAGGGTGGAATGAGGTTATCAATCCTTTGATCCAGCCCGGAACAGCCGGTTATGAAAAAGCTGAGTTCGACTGGCAGTTTGTAGAGCCGGAAGTGTACGAAGTATATACGGCTAAAAAGAACGTGTTGAAGCCGCAATTGGAAGCTGCCGATGAAGCCGGCTATACGAATTATGCGAAGTACAAGGAGTTGTATGAGAGTGACAAGGCTACGGTGGAACAAATAGAAGATGCGGCTGAAGAACTGAAAGATGCTGTGTTGGAATTTAAATACAGTTCTGCTTCCGAAACATCTCCCGCCGATTTGACGGCGATGATTAAGAATGCTTCTTTCGAAAGTGCAGACGGATGGACTTCTTGGCGCGCTAACAACAATAATAATTTCGGCATCGTAACAAAGAAAGAAGGCGAAATCGGTACGTCTGACGGTTTTGATTTCCGTACATTCTTTGAAAGATGGGTGGCAACTCCTCCTACGGGAGATTATTACATTGAACAGTCTTTGAGCGAATTGCCTGATGGAAAATACCGTTTGAAAGCTTATATCATGACGCAGCAGACGGCTGCGAACGGCGGTCCAAAAGGTCTTTTCTTATATGCTAAGACGGTAGCGGGCGAGAGTAAGAAAGAGGCTGATACGCCTTCGCCGGACGGCACTCCTTTTGCAGCGCCTTACACGGTGGACTTTTCTGTAATCGGCGGTACGGCTACTGTCGGCATGCGTTCCGAAGGCAGTAAGGACGGTTGGTCTGCCGTAGGTTATTTCACTTTGCAATATATGGGTAAAGCGGGTGCTATTACGATGCGTGATGCGTTGAACCAGAATATTACGGAGGCTGAACAACAATATGCAAACGATATAGCCGGTAAGAAGCATAGCAAGGAAGGCGACAAGAAATATGAAGAAATGATTGCTTTGGCTAAAGAAGCAGTTACCAATAATGAAGTGACTGACGATTCTTTACAATCTATAGCCAATTCTTTGTTACTTCGTATGGATAGTTTGGTTTTGGATGTGAAGGCTTATGAGAATCTGGATGCTAAGATCAATGAGTTGGATACAGAACTGGAGAATTCTATCTATACGAAGGAAGGTGTGGTGTTCGACGATTATGAAGATTATTTGGCTGAATTGGAGGAAGCACGAGATGGCGGTACATTTAACCCGAATGAACTTGATAGTATCCAGCCGCGTGCCGATCGTCTTCTGAAAGCCGGTGTTGTGGCTGCTTTGACTGACGGGCAGACGGATAATGTGACAGGGCTGATGACGAATCCGAGCTTTACGAAAAGCAATGACGGATGGACATTCACGAAAAATGGTAATGGTGACTTCAAGAACGATAATACCAATGTATCTGAGGTTTGGAATGGTCGTGAATGGGAGCTTGTTCAAGAGTTGACTGGCCTGCCGGAAGGTTCTTATCAAGTAACGATGCAAGGTTTCTATTCTCCGAGTTCACAGAACGACAATAAATGGCAGGAAGGCTGGGGACAAGAAGGTGATGAGACCAATAAGATTTTAGCCTCTTTGTTCGGAAATGATGCTTCAACGCCCCTTCATCATGTGATGGATTTCCCGCAGGATGAAAAGTTGACAGACGATATGGACGAAATTACGTGGGATGCGAGTCTGGCCGGCAAGTATGTATGTCATGGAAAAGCATCTGCACAGGCTGTCTTTGAGGCAAATCCGGAAAATTATCTTAGTACTTTGTCTTGCTATGTGGGTGAAGACGGAATACTTCGTGTGGGGATAAAGATGTCTGGTGTGACATGGAATGCCGCATGGGCAGTCTTCGATAATTTCCAGGTTACTTATTTAGGCGCTGATGATATGTCGGGAGCCAAGTCTGCTTTGGATGTACAGATTCAGGCTGCAAAAGATATGTTGGCAGCAGAATCATTAACTACTCAGGATGCCAAGGATGGGCTGAACAAGGCTATTGAGGAGGCTGTGGCTGTGGCAGACAACCTGACTCCGGAAACTTATAAAGAGCATTTCGATGCTTTGACGGAGGCCATGGAATTTGGCCAGGAAGCTATCGATGCAGCTACCGCATTGGAAACGAAAAAAGACAATCATGCGGATAAGTTGGGTTCTACGGGAGAAGGTAGTTATGAAGACTACGCCAATACGGAGGGTTTTGAAGAACTTGATGAGGTAGTATTGGAAATAGACGAAAAGATAAACAGTGACGGTATCTTTGCTTCCATGGAAGAAATCGACGGCTATAATGTCAAGCTTGACAAGGCTTACACTAAGATGATGAGTGGTAACTATGATTATGCTTCGGCCAGCAAGGAGGATAAGTTGGATGTTACAGGCTTAATTATCAATCCGAGCTTCCAAAAACGGACTTATGATGCAACTACGGCTGAATGGAAAGACGCTTCATCTGCAGATGGTTGGACGACTACCGGTGGTACAGCTACGGGTGGATTGAATTATGAAATCTTTAATGATAGTTGTGAAATTCATCAGAAACTCTACAATATGCCGGCTGGTTACTACCGTTTGGTTTACAATGGCTTCTATCGTGGAGGGGATATCACTCCTGCAGCTTTGACCCGCCGCGACAGCACAGAGGAAGTGTTGAACGCAGAGGTATATTTGGAAGGAAAAGAGTCAAAGTGGAACAATAAGTTGGCTTCCATTTTCGACAATGTTCAGGAATATAAGTATACGAGTGGCGATAAAGTATTGCCGGATTCTTTGTTCACGAACGAATATAAAGATTTGTTGTACCATTGTATTGTCAATGATGTTGCCGGTGCAAAGGCTGCTTTTGAAGATGGAAAATATGAAGGTAACTTCAGTTTCCGTGTAGAAGAGGGTGAAGAACCGGTATTGGGCGTACGTAAGATCGGCAAGATTACGAACGACTGGGCTTGTTTCGACAATTTCCGCCTCTATTATTATGGAGACGGTGATGCTAACATGCCAGATGATTTCGTATCTTCAGTGGAAGAGGCTGTTGCCGACGGCAAGGCTACGGTGGTAAGTTCTGCATGGTACACTATCAACGGTGTGCGTGTGGCTGAACCGAAGCAGCGCGGCATCTACATCCGTCAGGATAAGATGAGCGACGGCACGACTCAATCCGTGAAAGTAATGGTGCGTTGAACCACCGTTATGATATATCAATAAAAATAGGTTCATAGATTAGATTGGAAGGGAGGACGAAGTGATTTCGTCTTCCCTTTTTTGTCATTCAGGCTGCGCGTTACATCGCCGATCCGCCGATAGCGCCAAGGATGGCACTGGCCACGGCAATGATTACATTAAGCAAGGTGTTCCAAACAGTTTTGTTCATAGGCATTGATGTTTTAAAAGTTAAATTACTGAGGGTCAGTCCGTCCCCATATAGAGTGACCAACCTTCTTTTATCTGGCTCATAATGGGCTTCACCCCACATTCCACCCGGCTCATAGCCGCGACCAACGGTGCCATGTGCGAAGGGTCGTACGGGTTGAGGCATTTGTCCGGTGAGAAGCCGGTCAGCACACATACTTTCCGGATGTAGTTTTCCGTGTCGTTACCGTCCTCGGGCGGTGCCCATCGGGCAATGATGTCGCGTACCGTGCGTAAACCATATTTGTGGCAATAGGTGCGCAACACGATGAAGGCCGCGCGGTAGCCCCAGGCCATGCTCCTGAACGTAAAGAACTCCGGGTCGGGCTGTCGTTCGGCCAGTCCTTGCCACAGGTCTGCCGTGCGTCGGATATTGAGAGGGTTGCAGTTGCGCAACCCTCTTTGCTTGTTCAGCTTTTCCATTTCCTTCCGGAATTAGATGTCGCCTTCTTCCTCGCTGTCCTCCTCTTCAGGCAAGAAGTCCACCCGTTCGAGCGTGAAAGCCTTGTTGTCGAGCGACATGGCTTTTTTGAGCTTGGTGTTGGGCGTGAAGCAGACGCGGAGTTTGGTGATGTAGGCCGGGTCGTATTTTTCGGCCGTGTCGCTACCCAATCCGTTGGCCACGGTACGGAAACTGCCGATGTCGCCCAGATGGACACGTTTGCCTTCCTGCAGGGCATAGATGATTTGTTCCTGCAAGGCCGACAGAACGGCTAAACAGTCGTGCCGCGTGACGGTACAGGTGCCACTGATGCGTGTGGCAATCTCCTCGATTCCGATTTTGGAGAGGTTGACGATGAAACCGTAATACTTGCCCGGTGCTTCCGGGTTGCGCGGGTCTTTGCGTTCGATGACTTTGTAGTTCATAATGTTTTTGTTTTTAAAAGTTTGTTTTTTGATTTTGTAACTCTCTTGTCGTCCGGATGACAATGCAAAGGTATGTCGGCCCGGCGGAAGGGGTGTGCATTATTGCACATTCGTGCACGTTTCTGCCGTTTTCTGCGCAAAAATGTGCATTTCTGCCTGTTTTATAGTGGCTTTCCTCTTTCGTTACCTACATGTTGCGGTTCGAGTCGTACGGCCATTCGCGGAAATCGTCGTCCGTCTCTTCCGGCTTGCCGAGGATGTCGATGACCATTTCGTATTGCCGGGGCGTGAAGCTCCGTTGCCTGATGCCGAAGTGCAGTGCCGTGAGGCGTGCCCACAGGTCGCGTTCGGCCCGTAATACTTTGAACAGCCTCCGTCGTGCGTTCCGTTCGGTGGAGTCGGGAAAATACAAAGTTGCCAGTCTCGTCACGTCGTACAAATTCTTTTTCATAATACATTTCTATTTGTTAGTTAATAAAATGGTTATAAAATCCGGCCCGGGAGGCCGGATGTATTTCATGTTTCCGGTTAATGTGGCACTTGCCCGTACGCAGGGCTGAATTTTAAATATTCCTTTTTATTTGCTTGTGTTGTATGAATTTCGTAATTTTGGACGATTTTTTACGGATGGGATATGGAAAATAAATTGTTCCGTTTTACGGATATATTCAAGGAAACCTTGTGGGGAGGACACCGCATACTCCCGTTCAAGGGATTGAAAGCCGATGAACGGCTGATAGGTGAGAGTTGGGAACTGTCCGGCATTCCGGGCAATGAATCGGTTGTGGCAGGCGGTGCGTACGACGGGATGACCCTTACGCAGTTGGCCGAGAAGGGCGGAAGCGCTTTGTTGGGCGAGGGGAACTTCAAACGTTTCGGTACACGTTTTCCCTTGCTTATCAAATTTATCGATGCGGCCCAGCCCCTTTCCGTGCAGGTGCATCCGGATGACGAGTTGGCGCAGCGTCGCCACGGCTGTCCGGGCAAGACGGAGATGTGGTATGTGGTGGACGGAGCACCGGGAGCTTATCTGTTGGATGGGTTCAGCCGGCAGGTGACAGCGGACGAATATGCGGCGCGCGTGGCCGACCAGACTCTGCCCGAAGTGCTCCGGCGCTATGACGTGCGTCCGGGCGACGTATATTATTTGCCGGCCGGGCGGGTACATAGTATCGGTACGGGTTGTTTTATCTGCGAGATACAGCAAAGCAGCGACGTGACCTATCGGATTTATGATTTCGGACGTGTGGACAGCGAAGGGCGGCCGCGCCAGCTTCATGTGGAAGAAGCCAAGGAGGCGATAGACTACACCGTGACGGAGCCGGAGACGCGTCGCGAAATAGAGGCCAATGTGCCGACCGAACTGGTAAGAAGTCCGTTTTTCACGACCAGTGCTTACCGGTTGACCGAGCCGATGACGTGCGATTACGCCGATTTGGACAGTTTTGTCATTTTGATTTGTACGAAAGGAGCTTGCCGGGTGTCCTGCGGTGAAGAAGAAGTGAAGCTCACGGCCGGGCATACGCTTTTGGTGTCGGCCGAAGCGGAGAATGTGACGCTTGCGCCTGAAGGCGAGACTACGATATTGGAATCATACGTGTAATTCAAAACCATTTCTATCTTATATGAATAAAATCAGCATGAAAATTTTCACAGTGTGGGCCGTGGCCGCCATGTGGTTCGCTACATCTTGTACCTCTTATAAGACCGTACCTTATATGATCAACAGTGCGGAGGTCGACCTCGATTCGAGTGCCGTGCTTTATGAGGCGCGTGTCATGCCTAAGGACGAACTGACCATCACGGTGAATTGTCCGGAAGACGCCGAAGCGGTCATCCCTTTTAACCTGACGGCTACACCGGCTGTGGGACAGGGACGTGGGACGTTGACCTCGCAGCCTACTTTGCAGACTTTTCTGGTGACGAACGAAGGTACCATCAACTATCCGGTTCTCGGCACATTGAAAGTGGGAGGGATGACGGTGAACCAGGTGGAAGACCTGATTGCTTCCAAAATCGAGGGTACTTATCTGAAGACCCGGCCGGTGGTGACGGTGCGTTTGAGCAATTATAAGATTTCGGTGTTGGGCGAAGTGACCAGCCCGGGTACTTACACTGTGCCTTCCGAGAAGGTTTCGATTTACGGGGCTTTGGCCTTGGCCAAGGACATGACCGTTTACGGACGTCGCGACAATGTGAAACTCATCCGTGAGGACGCTACGGGAAAGAAGACGATTCACGAGTTGGACCTGAACGATGCCAATATCATCAAGTCGCCATATTTTTACTTGCAGCAGAACGACGTGCTGTATGTGACGCCCAACAAGACGAAGGCCAAGAACTCAGATATCGGTTCGAGCACGAGCTATTGGGTAAGCTCTATCAGTATCCTGGTGTCTATCGCTTCGTTGGTGACCAACATCCTGCGATAGCCCTGCGTAGGGATAAAATCCGGACACCCTAAAGTCCGTTTTTTAATCGGTGCAGAACCGTAAATCAATCTGCGCCAAACGGAAAATTAATCTCAGGCGAACGATTTTCCGTTTGGCGCAGATTGTTTTTTCTTTTTAAGCAGGTTGCTTACTTGTTTGTTATCAGGCATTTCCATTTCTTGTTTTTTTTGATTTTTCGTATGCTGGTACTTGATTTTTTTATAACTTTGCAGCATTCACACTAAACACTATAACATTATTTGAATTATCATGAGAAAAGTAGCATTGATTACCGGTATTACGGGTCAGGACGGTTCCTATCTGGCCGAGTTTTTGGTTGAAAAAGGATATGAGGTGCATGGCATCATGCGCCGTTCCTCCTCTTTCAATACCGCACGTATCGAGCATTTGTATTTGGACGAATGGGTGCGCGACATGAAGAAGAGCCGTCTGGTGAACCTGCATTGGGGCGACATGACGGACAGCAGTTCGCTGATTCGGATTATCAGTGACATCCATCCCACGGAAATCTATAACCTGGCTGCACAGAGCCACGTGAAAGTGTCGTTCGACGTGCCGGAATACACGGCCGAGGCTGATGCCGTGGGCACGCTCCGCCTCTTGGAGGCCGTGCGTATCTGCGGGTTGGAGAAGACTTGCCGCATTTATCAGGCTTCCACGTCCGAACTGTTCGGCAAGGTGCAGGAAGTGCCGCAACGGGAGACCACGCCTTTCTATCCGCGTTCGCCCTACGGCGTGGCCAAGCAATACGGTTTCTGGATAACGAAAAACTATCGTGAGAGCTACGGCATGTTTGCCGTGAACGGAATCTTGTTCAATCACGAGAGCGAACGCCGTGGCGAGACTTTCGTGACGCGTAAGATTACGTTGGCGGCTGCCCGTATCGTACAGGGTTTCCAGGATAAACTGTATTTGGGTAATCTGGATGCGCGCCGCGACTGGGGGTATGCCAAAGATTATGTGGAGTGCATGTGGCTGATTTTGCAGCATGAGACGCCGGAAGATTTCGTCATCGCCACGGGCGAGATGCACACTGTGCGCGAGTTCTGTACGTTGGCGTTCCAGAACTTGGGCGTGGAACTGAAGTGGGAAGGCAGCGGCGTGGACGAAAAAGGTATCGACGCGGCTACGGGCAATGTGCTCGTGGAAGTCGACCCGAAATATTTCCGTCCGTGCGAGGTGGAACAGCTCCTCGGCGACCCGACGAAGGCCAAGACCCTTTTGGGCTGGAATCCCACGAAGACGACATTCCCCGAACTGGTGCGCATCATGGTGGAGCATGACATGAAATTCGTGAAGAAACTGCACCTGAAAGCCCAGTTGGATAAAGAATAAGACGGCTATGTTGGATAAGAATGCTAAGATATATGTGGCGGGACATCACGGATTGGTGGGTTCCGCCATTTGGAATAACCTGATGCAGCGGGGGTACACGAATCTGGTAGGCCGTTCGCACCGGGAATTGGATTTGTTGGACGGCGCGGCTGTGAAGGCTTTTTTCGACGAAGAACAGCCGGAAGCCGTGGTGTTGGCCGCCGCCCACGTGGGAGGCATTATGGCTAATTTGCAGTATCGTGCGGATTTCATCTACCAGAACTTGCAGATACAGCAGAACGTCATCGGCGAGAGTTTCCGCCACGGGGTGAAGAAGTTGCTCTTTTTGGGCAGCACGTGCATTTATCCGCGCGAGGCTCCGCAGCCGATGAAAGAAGAGGTGTTGCTCACGTCTCCGTTGGAATATACCAACGAGCCGTATGCCATCGCCAAGATAGCGGGGCTGAAGATGTGCGAGAGTTTCAACCTGCAATACGGTACGAACTACATCGCCGTGATGCCGACAAACCTTTACGGGCCGAACGACAATTTCCATTTGGAGAACAGCCATGTGTTGCCGGCCATGATTCGTAAGATTCATTTGGCCAAGTGCCTGAACGAAGGGGACTGGGAGGCTGTGCGCAAGGATATCGGTCTGCGTCCCGTGAGCGTGGTGTGCGATGGCGTGAAGCGGGTGGTGGACACCGCTTCTGCCGAAGCGGACATCCTCGACGTGCTGGCGCATTACGGCATCACGCCGGAGGCTGTGACGTTGTGGGGTACCGGCAAACCGTTACGTGAGTTCCTTTGGAGCGAAGAGATGGCGGATGCCAGCGTGCACGTACTGTTGAACGTGGATTTCAAGGACACGTATGCACCGGGCGAACGGGATATCCGAAACTGCCACATCAACGTGGGGACGGGCAAGGAGCTGTCCATCCGCGAAGTGGCCGAGAAGATTATGGCTGAAATCGGTTTCAAGGGTGAATTGCGTTGGGATGCCTCCAAACCGGACGGTACGATGCGCAAGCTGACGGACGTGACGAAGCTCCACCGTCTCGGTTGGCACCACACGGTGGAGATAGACGAAGGGGTGCACCGTTTGTATGAATGGTATCTGAAAGGCATCTGTATCAATCATCAGGGACACTAATATATATAATAAGGTATAGGATATGAAAAAGTTGTTGTCGCTTCCGCCGAATTTGGTGGCATGCTTCCATGAGATAGAGCGGGCCGACCGGAAAGAGTGGTTTTGTACGTCGGATCCCATCGGGCATAAGTTAGGTTCGGGGGGAGGAACGGCATGGCTGTTGCAGGCCTGCAAGGCGTCCGAGACGGACGAAGGAGAAACATTTGCGGCGTGGCTGTCGCGTGAGAAACGCATCCTGCTGCATGCCGGAGGGCAGAGCCGGCGTTTGCCGGCCTACGCGCCTTCGGGGAAAATACTGACTCCGGTACCGGTGTTCCGGTGGAAGCGGGGACAACGCTTGGACCAGAATCTGTTGTCGCTGCAATTACCCCTTTACGAGCAGATTATGGAGCGTGCGCCGCATTCGTTGCATACGTTGATAGCCAGTGGCGACGTGTATATCCGTACCGACCGGCCTTTGCAGGACATCCCCGAGGCCGATGTGGTGTGCTACGGGCTGTGGGTAGACCCGAGCCTGGCTCAAAACCATGGGGTATTCGTATCGGACCGCCGGTCGCCGGAGAGGTTGGCTTTCATGTTGCAGAAACCCAGTGTGGCCGAGTTGGGCGCACTGATGAGCAAGCACTTGTTCCTGATGGACATCGGAATCTGGTTGCTGAGCGACCGGGCGGTAGAACTGATGGTGAAGCGTTCTTATCGTGACGGCCGGTTGTCTTTTTACGATATGTACTCTGAGTTCGGTCTGGCATTGGGCGACCGCCCTACGTTGGACGATCCGGAACTGAACAGCCTGACGGTGGCCATCTTGCCTTTGGAAGGCGGGAACTTTTACCATTACGGGACGAGCCGCGAGATGATTTCTTCCACATTGGCCGTGCAGAACATCGTGACGGACCAACGGGAAATCATGCACCGCAAGGCCAAACCCCATCCGGCCATGTTCGTACAGAATGCCGAAGTGGAAGTGACGTTGGGGGCCGCGAACTCGGAACTTTGGATAGAGAACAGCTTCGTGGGGCGCGACTGGACATTGGCGTGCCGCAACATTATTACGGGGGTGCCTGAAAACCGTTGGTCGCTGAAGTTGGCTGATGGTTTGTGCATCGATGTGGTGCCGGTGGGCGAGGAGGCTTTTGCCGCCCGTCCTTACGGTTTCAACGATGCCTTCAAGGGTAACCTGTCGGATGGGGCGGTCTTGTATCAGGGCATGCCCGTGACGGAGTGGCTGGCCGGGCGCGGCCTGAAACCGGAAGACATAGAGGAAAACCATGATTTGCAGGCGGCCCGTTTGTTTCCTTTGTGCGACAATGTGGAGGATTTGGGACGGGCGATGCGTTGGATGACCACCGAACCGGAACTGGAAGAAGGACGGAAGGTATGGCGGTCGGCCCGTAAGATGTCGGCCGACGAACTGTCAGCGTACGCCAATCTGCATCGCCTGACGCGCCAACGTGAGGCGTTCCGGACGAGGAATCTGCCTTTGTTGGCTGCCCATTATGAGCGCAGCGTGTTCTATCAGTTGAATCTGGACGAAGTGGCTCGCGGTTATGCCGCCGGGAGCTTGCCTTTGCCGGATGCGTTGCCGGAGAGTGTCGACGGACTGACGCGCATCAGCGATGCGATGTTCCGTGCCCGTGTGGCTGACCTGAAAGGTGAAGACGGACGGAAATATGAAGAACAGGCTTTCGGATTGATGCGCAAGATGCTGACCGGCACGGCCTGTGCGGTCCGGCAGTCGCCCCGTTTGTCGGTTTATGCGGACCAGATCGTGTGGGGGCGCAGTCCGGTGCGTATCGACTTGGCCGGAGGATGGACGGACACGCCGCCCTACAGCCTGATGGAGGGAGGGAACGTGGTGAACCTCTCCATCGAACTGAACGGGCAACCCCCGTTGCAGGTGTACGTGAAGCCTTGCCGGGAACGTCATATCGTGATGCGTTCCATTGATTTGGGCGCGATGGAGGTGGTGCGTACGTATGACGAACTTGCGGCCTTCAACAAGGTAGGCTCTCCTTTTTCCATTCCGAAGGCAGCATTGGTGTTGGCCGGTTTCCACCCGGATTTCAGTGCGGAAGTCCATGCGTCGTTAGAGGCGCAGTTGGAGGCTTTCGGGGCGGGTATCGAGATTACATTGCTGTCTGCCATTCCGGCCGGTTCCGGACTCGGGACAAGTTCTATTCTGGCTTCTACCGTGTTGGGAGCCGTCAATGACTTCTGCGGACTGGGATGGGACCGTTATGAAACGGGCAACCGTACGCTTGTGCTGGAACAGTTGCTGACTACGGGCGGAGGTTGGCAAGACCAATACGGCGGTATCTTGCAGGGCGTGAAATTACTTCAGACCCAATCGGGGGCTTGCCAACAGCCTTTGGTGCGCTGGCTGCCCGACTACGTGTTTACCGCACCTGAGTACCGGAAATGCCATTTGTTGTATTATACCGGCATTACACGTACGGCCAAGAACATCCTAGCGGAAATCGTGAAAGGGATGTTCCTGAACGAGACCGGCCGTTTGGAGTTGTTGGGCCGGATGAAGACACATGCCTTGGATATGTACGATGCCATACAGCGGAACTGTTTTGAGGAGACCGGCCGTTTGGTCAGGAGGTCATGGATGCAGAATTGCCGTTTGGATGCGGGGACGAATCCTGCGACGGTCCGTACGATTACCGAGAAGATAGACGACTTGTGCCTGGGGTATAAGTTGCCCGGTGCGGGGGGCGGCGGTTTCCTTTACATGATGGCCAAGGACGAAGAGGCGGCAGCCCGTATCCGGAAAATCTTAGTACAGGAGGCGGTGAACGACCGTGCCCGTTTCGTGGAGATGAGTTTGTCGGAAAAAGGGTTGGAAGTGAGCCGTAGCTAAGGTTTACCCTTTCTTTCTTGCCGATAGAAAAACGTGCGCCCCCGGAAACTATAAAGGTTTCCGGGGGCGTATGTCTTCGTGGACAGGACGGCGGATTACCGGTCCTTGTACATGTTTTCGTAATACTTCTGGTAGTCTCCGCTCGTCACGTTGTCCATCCATTCCTGATTGTCGAGATACCAACGGACGGTTTTCTCGATGCCTTCTTCGAATTGCAGGCTGGGTTCCCAGCCCAGTTCGTTCTTCAGTTTGGTGGAGTCGATGGCGTAGCGTAAGTCATGCCCCTTGCGGTCGGTCACGTAAGTAATCAGGTCGAGCGAATAGCCTTCCGGCTGGCCGAGCAACCGGTCTACCGTACGGATGACGACTTTGATGATGTCGATGTTCTTCCATTCGTTGAAGCCGCCGATGTTGTACGTCTCTGCCACCTTGCCCTTGTGGAAGATTACGTCGATGGCACGGGCGTGGTCGATGACGTAAAGCCAGTCGCGCACGTTTTCCCCCTTGCCGTAGACCGGAAGGGGCTTGCGGTGGCGGATATTGTTGATGAACAGCGGAATCAACTTTTCCGGGAATTGGTAAGGACCGTAGTTGTTGGAACAGTTGGTTACGATGGTCGGCATGCCGTAGGTGTCGTGGAAAGCACGGACGAAGTGGTCGCTGCTGGCTTTGGAAGCGGAGTAGGGACTGTGCGGGTTATATTTCGTGGTTTCCAGGAAGAAAGCCTCGCCGTATGCCAAGTGATGTTCCGAAGATGAGGCCGTAGTGGTGAAGGGCGGTTCGATGCCTTCGGGATGCGTCAGTTCCAATGCCCCGTACACTTCGTCGGTCGAAATGTGGTAGAAGCGTTTGCCCTCGTAGCCTTCCGGCAGGGATTCCCAATACTCTTTGGCCGCTTGGAGCAGGCTGAGCGTTCCCATGACGTTGGTACGTGCGAAAGTGAAAGGGTCTTTGATGCTCCGGTCCACGTGGCTTTCGGCGGCCAGATGGATGATGCCGTCCACATGGTATTGCCGGATGAGTTCGCTCATCTTGTCGAAATCGCAAATGTCCGCTTTGACGAAAGTATAGTTCGGCCGGTCTTCGATGTCTTTCAGATTGGCCAAGTTTCCGGCGTAGGTCAGCTTGTCCAGATTGATAATATGGTAGTCCGGATATTGGTTGACGAAAAGGCGTACCACGTGGCTGCCGATGAAACCGGCTCCTCCGGTGATGATGATATTTCTTTTAAAATTCATGATGTGCTGCATTATTGATATAAGTTTTCTGAATAATCAAACAACCATTCGGCATCTTTCAGGCGAGGATGATGCTTGTCCTTTTCCGACAGGATGATTTTGTCGGAAGGAATGCGCCAGTTGATGTCGAGATCCGGATCGTCCCATGCCAGTGCCCCTTCGCTTTGCGGGGCATAAAAGTTGTCGCATTTATATTGGAAAATAACTTCCGGTGTGAGCACGCTGAAGCCGTGGGCAAAACCGCGGGGGATAAAGAACTGGCGATGGTTTTCTTCTGTCAGTTCTACGGCTACGTGCTGGCCGAACGTGGGCGAGCCTTTGCGGATATCCACGGCCACATCCAATACGGCACCTTTGATAACGCGTACCAGCTTGCTTTGTGCGTATGGCGGTTTTTGAAAATGAAGACCGCGCAGTACGCCGTAACTGCTCTTACTTTCATTGTCTTGTACGAAATGTACGGTGCGGACTAACCGGTCGAAATCCCGTTGTGAGAAAGATTCGAAAAAATAGCCTCTTGCATCGTTGAACAACCGAGGTTCGATAATCACTACGCCTTCGATGGCGGTTTGAATGACTTCCATAATAAATAGTAAACTTTATTGTATGCAAAGATAGTTTTTTTTATCGAAAGGTAGCGGACTTTAGGATAAAATCGTATATTTGCAAGGATGAAAAATATTTAAATGATTACATCATGGAGACTTGTCATTGGGTTTTGGTCGGCTGGTTGATTTTTGACTTGCTGGTGTTTATATGGGCATGGTGGGATAATTTGTATTATTCGCACGATATGAAAAATAAGTTCAAACGTCTGAAAGAGACGTTGACCGAAGAATAGAATGATATGCAGGCAGAATATAAGTTTCTCGTGAGGATGCTGTGCGGGCTGTGTCTGGTCGGAGGATTTGCAGCCTGTCAGAAAGTGGATTTACCTTCGGAAGAGGGAGAGGATACGGAACAACCCGGGCAAACGGGCGATAAGCCGGGGAATGAAGGCCATGAACCGGGAGGGGCAGACGAACCGGAAGACGAGGTTCCTCTGCCGCCTGAGTATGAGGGGGCCTGGACGGTAGCCGGGATATTGTCGGAGTATGAAGGGGTAGACTTGGATACGGATTATGAGGAAATGGTCGTGGGGTATATCGTAGGGGCGTGTGACGGTACAATGAAGAATGCCCTGTTTACGATTGACGAGATACGGGCTGCCGGCGTAAATACGAATCTTCTGATAGCGGATTCGAAAGATGAAAGGGATGCTTCGCGTTGCATGCCGGTAGAGCTTAAAAAGGGTACGGATGTGCGGGAAGAAGCCAATCTTGTGGATAATCCGGAGGCCTTGGGACGACGGATAGGTTTGTTGGGATTGGTGAAGACTTATTTCAAAGTGGTCGGCCTGAAAAACGTGGCTTATCATGAGTGGCTGACGAATGGCGGGGATGTGGAAGAGCCGGAGCCGGAACCAGAAGAACCGGAGGAGCCAGAAGGACCTGAAGAATCGGAAAAACCAGAAAAGCCCGAAGAACCCGAAGAACCCGAAGAACCCGAAGAACCGGAACCTACTCCCGACCCAGATCCGGAACCGGGACCGATTCAGAAAGATACGATAATTATAGACTCACAGCCGGGACATATAGAAGGTGGTCGGTCGATTGGACATAAATGATAACACCATGGAAGTCAGATGTTTTTTATATAGTTGTATTCTCCTGTTGGGTTTAGGAGGAGAAGTCGTTTCAGCACAAACCTTCAGGCGTATAAAGAATGTTCGTGAACTGGAGGACGGTGCGCATTATGTATTGGCCGGATATTGTGCGGCACATCCAGACTCGTTGTACGTGATGGCATCGCAGGATAAAACCGGTACGGGGAAGAAAAACCGCGCTGCACGCAAGCTTCCCTTAGACAAAAACGGTAGAATCTGCATAGCAGACGGGAAGACTGCCGTTTTTGAATTATCGGTAGATGGGAAGATTTATGCGTTTCGTGATATAGCTTTGGATGCATGGTTGGCGTACTCGACTGGAAGTGTAAGCGGCTCTTCATCGACTGGTTTGTACACATTGACGGATAAAGAATTAAAGGACGCTTCGACATCTACGAAGAAATGGTATAAGACTTTCGAAGTGGGTGATTATTTCGTATCCGGAGGTAAAACGGCTTTATTGACGAAGCAGGCAATCAATACTTCAACAAAGGCTGCGCAGTTCCATTTGGCATTGGATGGATATGGGCCGAATTTTAAATTGTATTGGCGAGCGGATTATGGTGATTCCTTATTTATCTATAAGGAGGTACAATCACCAGCATTGGAAAGAAGGGAAGACGGCGACTGGACTTTCAAAGGAGACTGGTTGGCTGATTCTTTGTTTGCATTGGATTATGCTCAAGCCCGACGGATTGATTTTACTGAAATAGCCCTACCACAAGGGAAAAGTATGGTGGGCGACGGGAAGATGCCCAAAGGATATGTCTGGACCTACGTGCGTAAGGGAGAGGCCGGACGTTTGCCGGAAGGATGGCCCAACGTGGTTGAAATCGACCGGAAGGATGAGGGTATACAAGGGAATGCTGTGACTCGGATGGTGGGGTGTGACAGTTGTACCTTAGGACCTAAATATTCCTTCGCGGTACCGGAAGAAACGGGAATCGTGTGGTACAGGAAGGCGGAGAACGATGGAGGGTGGCTGACTGTAGGTTTGCCGTATGCCGTGAAGAAAGTGGCTTGGGAAGATGCGGATGGAGAAACCATAACATCGGAACGCCTTTGTTTTGAAGAGATAACCGGTGACGGAGCCGTATTCCGGGAAATGGAAGCCGATGAGGCTTGGCAAGCCGGAATGCCGTATCTTTGGAGACCTTCGGAACCTCGTGAATCCGTAGTCTGCTTTTATGGAGAGGACACGGTCGTGCAACCTCAGGAGAGTGACGTGGAAACAACGGACGGTTTTTATGCCGTGTTCGGTCGGTATGATATTAAAGATGACGGGAAGACCGTATTTCTGTTGGATGACAGCGGTACACGTTTTGTGCGGGCGGCTGCTGGAAGCTGGGTGGCACCCGGTAGAGGGTATTTGGTGTATACCGGAACCGCTTTTCACTCTGTGCGTTTGATTGAAAATGAGTTGCCTGCCGGGGCGGAGGGGATAGAGACTCGGATGGGCGGCTGCCTTTTGCCGGTTTATGGAACGGATGGCATAAAGAGGGGAGAGATTTGTCCCGGTGGACATATTCCGGAGGAATGGCCTGAAGGCATGTATATCACTCCGTTCGGGAAAATGATAAAGAAGTAGGGACTTCCGGTTATTATTTACTGAACAGTTCGAAGGTAATTTTATATCCGAAGCCTATTTGTTTGAAGTTTTCCAGAGAGAGGAACAGTCCCATGTCGAACACGAAGGTTCCGATACCGTAACCCAATTCGAAGTAAGGCCCTAAATGGTCCATGGTGAGCATGTTGAGGTATAAACGTTCGTTCTGTATATGGTTGGTATATTTGATAAGATGGCGTAGCACAAGAAACGGGGCTTCGTAAGAGATGTGTCCTCTGACGTAGTAGGGAGATGCGTTATACCATCGGCCGTTTAAAGCTTGGAATACTCCTCCGATTTCGTCGTTCCATCCTTCGGGGAGGTTGCTTTTGCGGAAGTTGACGAAATCTACGAAATAAGTTTCTTCCTGATTGGTGAACAGTCCCATTCCGATACGGTAATACAGGTTGGAGAGGAGGCCTGTACGGATGTGGTGTTGCATGTCGAATTCAATGCGTTCATAAACGCCTGTACTTTTGAATATGTTCCTGAGCCCACGCTCGTAGTCTACGATGAAAGTCGGGAAACGGGACTTTAGGTTGATTTTCTGCCGGCCGTTCATGTAATAGTATTGGCCGGGAGTCCATTCCACCCGAATGCGCGGTGCGAAACTGTTATACTGCGGCCGTATGTTGGCCTGTAAGCCTTCTGCCACGTTTTCCGGAAGTTCCACCTGTCGGAAACTTTCTTCAGGATGCTCGGCCGGTGTACGGCGATGGAACATGAATCCCAGTCCTACGGACAGGCCGTTGGTGATTTCGAGGTGGTTGCTGATTTCAAAATTCAAGTCTTTGAAAAGGTCCAGGTTCAGTTTGTCGAAGTCGATGATGCTGTCCGACGGAATCTTTTTGAGTTCATCGATAATGCGGCTGTTCCCGATGCGGTTGCCGTTTCCGACGTTGATTTTTACCGTTCCCATGTGTTCCGGCCAATATTGATATTCGGCACCTACATTCCAATAAAATTCGTTGTGAGTGAAGTTATATCCTAAGCGTGTCCCGACGTGAAGGGATTGGCTGTTTCGGAATGTGGTGTTGAATTTCAAATCTTGCCGGTAGGCGATGCCGGTCGTTTTGCTGTAACTGAACATCAGCGGATTGATGAAGGGAGAGTTTTGCAACGTGGCATTGTTGCTTAGTTTCCAGTCACTATCGGTCAGGAAGAAGTCGCCCACCGAGCCCCAGATGTTTTTCTTGAAAGGCTGGGTCGTTTCTTTCTGTATGTATTTCATGGAATCCATCCGTGCCTTGTACCTTTTATATATATACAGTTCGGAGTTGTCCAAAGGAGTGGGCCGCAGAGAGTCGAAACGGGCGAAGTCCTTTGTATAGGCCTGACGGTCGCATTGTAGGGAAAAAGATGCGGTGAGGTTGTAGTTCGGTTTGGAAATGCTGTCTTCCGGTGTGTTGCGACGGTGATGTATTTCCTTATAAGTCAGGCTGGATTCGTAATATCCTTCCATGATATTGAAAGCAAAGGCAAACGATGCGTTGATGTCGTTTTTCACCGGCAGATATTCCGTGTCGGTACCGATGTCTCCCATGGTGATGCGGCAATCGAAAAGCAACAAATCGGCTTGTCCTTTGAATGAAATCTCGCGTACGCTCCATACTCCTTCCGTAATCGTCATTCTTCCGTCCAATAACTGGAAGCTTTTGTTACGGGGGATAAAACGAATATGGTATTCGATGCGTTGTTGCCGGTCGCACGACACGGAGTCGATGGCGTAGCGGTAGTATTTATTGCTGTTGGGAGCCAAAGGGGAGAGCAGGCGTTGTCCCATCAGGTAAGGGGCATAGATATTGACGTTGAAATAATCCGTAATGCCCGGTATTTCACGAGCCTCGCCCAACGTGCCGGTATAAGCCTTGATTTTCTGGTCGTATATGTTGGGAGCGGTGTAGTGCAGGTCGCTGTATGTCTCTACGATAAAACGGTTGGCGTCTTTCGGAGTTCTGAACAATCCCGGAATGAAACGGAATCCCCGGTTTTTCTTGATGATATCCAGTTGGGCTTTGATGTATAACTCTGCGCGGTATTCGTGGATGAAGTCCATATATTGTGAAGCGGCATGGTGCATCCGGCTGATGATGGAGTCGGCGGCTTCCAAGCGCGCTTGCATCACCAGAGGAAAGGACAGCATGCATCCCCACAATATATATCGTATGAAACTCACGTTTATCGGTTTTCAAAGTGATACTGGCAAAGATAATAATAAAAATGGATATTGTGTATCGCTGTTTTTTCTTAATTTTGTGCCCAAATTCACATACACGATATTTATGGGCGGTTTTTTCGGCGTCATCTCAAAGACGCAGTGCGTGGCCGATTTGTTTTACGGCACAGATTATAATTCTCATTTAGGTACGCGGCGTGGCGGATTGGCCACTTATAGTAAAGAGCATGGTTTCATCCGCTCGATACATAATTTGGAGAGTACTTATTTCCGGACGAAGTTTGAGGACGAGTTAGGGCAGTTTAAAGGGAATGCCGGTGTCGGTATCATCAGTGATACGGATGCACAGCCTTTGTTGATGAATTCGCATTTGGGGCGTTTTGCGATCGTGACGGTAGCGAAAATCAATAATGCGGAAGACTTGGCCGCAAAGCTTCTGGAGCAGGGCATGCATTTCTCGGAGTTCAGTTCGGGTAAGATTAATCCTACGGAACTGATAGCTTTGCTTATTAACCAAGGACAGACTTTTGTGGAAGGCATCGAACACATGTATAAGGAAATCAAAGGGTCTTGTTCCTTGTTGTTGCTGACGGAAGATGGCATTATAGCCGCAAGAGACAGTTGGGGGCGCACGCCGGTCGTAGTCGGAAAGAAAGAAGGAGCGTATGCCGTAACCGGGGAGTCTACGGCATTTCCCAATCTGGATTACGAGACCGTGTATTACCTTGGTCCCGGCGAGATTGTCCGGTTGCAGGCCGAGGGGATGGAGTGTTTGCGCCGTCCGCACAAGCGCATGCAAGTCTGTTCCTTCCTTTGGGTGTATTACGGTTTCCCCACGTCCTGCTATGAGGGTAAGAACGTGGAAGAGTTCCGTTTTGCCTGCGGCAAGAAGATGGGAGAGCGAGACCGGGCGGAAGTGGATTGTGCCTGTGGTATACCGGATTCCGGTATCGGTATGGCTTTGGGGTATGCGGCAGGAAAGGGAGTGCCCTATCAGCGTGCCATCTCCAAGTACACTCCTACATGGCCCCGGAGCTTCACGCCGAGCAATCAGGAGATGCGTTCCTTGGTGGCCAAGATGAAACTGATAGCCAACCGCGACATGCTGAAAGACAAGCGCGTGCTTTTCTGCGATGATTCCATCGTGAGGGGGACGCAACTGCGCGACAATACGAAAATCTTATTCGACTATGGAGCCAAAGAGGTGCACATGCGTATCGCTTGCCCTCCGTTGATTTACGGTTGCCCGTTTATCAATTTCACTTCGTCGAAAAGCGATATGGAGTTGATTACGCGTCGGCTGATCAAGGAGTTCGAGGGGGATGAGAACAAGAACTTGGAGAAATACGCGCAGACGGGGTCGCCGGAATACCAACGTATGGTGGATACGATAGCCGAACGCCTGAACCTCTCCTCCTTGAAGTTCAACACGCTGGAAGACCTGATAGAAGCCATTGGCTTGCCTAAATGTCAGGTATGTACGCATTGTTTCGACGGGAGCAGCCGCTTTACCTTGGAAGAGGATAATACGGATGAATAGCGCTTGTCCTCCGGGGACGACGGATGAACGTGGTACCGTAAGCAGAAGAGCCGTATGAGTGCATTTTATATCATACTGACAACAGCTCTTTATTTCCTTCTGCTGTTTGCCGTCTCCCGTAAGGCCGGTGGGGCGGGGGACAACGATACGTTTTTCCGGGGCAACAGACGGTCGCCTTGGTGGGTCGTGGCGTTCGGCATGATAGGAGCTTCGTTGTCGGGCGTGAGTTTCGTGTCGGTACCGGGAATGGTACGGGATGTGGATATGACCTACATGCAGATGTGTGTAGGTTTCTTTTTTGGGTATCTCGTAGTGGCTTTCGTATTGTTGCCTTTGTATTATAAGCTGAACCTGACCTCTATTTATACTTATCTGGATGTCCGGTTCGGCAAGACGGCCTATCGCACCGGAGCTTCTTTTTTCTTGTTGTCTAAAATGTTGGGAGCCGCTGCCCGGTTGTATTTAGTGTGCCTGATTTTGCAAAATTATGTGTTCGGAAGCATGGGCGTTCCGTTCGAGATTACGGCGGCCGGAACGGTTTTCCTGATTTGGCTGTACACTTTCAGGGGAGGCATAAAGTCGTTGGTGTGGACCGACGCTTTGCAGACTTTATGTCTGATAACGGCATTGGTATTGATTTTGTACCAACTGTGTCGCTTGAATGATTTTACGGTAACTGAGGCGATACGGCATGTAACGGAAAGCCCTTACGGCCGTTGGATAGAGTGGGACGATTGGACTTCACGGCAGCATTTCGTGAAACAGTTCTTCAGCGGTGTTTTCATTGTGATTGTCATGACGGGATTGGATCAGGACATGATGCAGAAGAACCTCACGTGCAAGAACCTGCGTGATGCGCAGAAAGACATGTGTTCGTACGGTCTTTCGTTCATTCCTTTGAATATGCTGTTTCTGGGGATGGGCATCTTGCTGTTGGCTTTGGCATCGCGCGAGGGCATAGCCTTGCCCGTGAAGGGAGACGACATTCTGCCCTTGTTTTGTGCAGAAGGCTATTTAGGGAATGAAGTGTTGGTGTTGTTTACTATCGGTATTATCGCGGCGGCGTTCAGCAGTGCGGATTCCGCACTGACAGCCTTGACTACCAGTTTTTGTGTGGACATTCTGGACGTGGAGCGGAGGTTTGCCCGTCCGGAGGCGGTAAGAAAGAGGGTACACGGAGTGATAGCTTTGCTCTTTGTCGGCTTTATCCTGTGTTTTGAAGCCGTAAACGATTCCAGTGTCATCGATGCCATTTATGTGGTGGCTTCTTACACTTACGGGCCGTTGTTGGGCTTGTTTGCTTTCGGTATGTTTACCCGGCGCAAACCGTGGCCTGCGGCTGTCCCGTGGATTTGTGTCACGGCACCCGTGTGTTGCTACTTGTTGGACGTCTGGACCGCTTCGGTCTACGGCTATCGTTTCGGATATGAGTTGCTGATGTTGAACGGATTGTTTACGTTCGTGGGGTTGTATGCTTTTTCCAAGGCTTATTCTCCGGGTATGGACAAACGGTAGTAAGATTTTCTCTGCATTCCGTTTTGCGGATGTTCGCATGTCGGTGAGAATTTGTCCTGAAAATAATGCTCCGGCGGGCACAAAACAACTTTTTTGTGCCAACCGGAGCAAAATCGTATGCCCAACCAAGATGCCTTTTTGTAAGATCTATTTCAGTTTGGCATATTCTTTTTCGTCCACGGGTTCCAACCATTCGTTGCTGCTATCCTCACTGGGAACTTCGACGGCAAGATGAGAGAACCAACTGTCGGGCGCGGCCCCGTGCCAATGTTTTACGCCGGCAGGGATGTGGACGGCATCGCCGGGCAGGAGTTCCACCGGGTTCTTGCCCCATTCCTGATAATAACCGCGTCCTCCCACACAGATGAGGGTTTGTCCGCCGCCTTTGGAGGCCTTATGTATGTGCCAGTTGTTGCGGCAGCCCGGTTCGAAGGTCACATTGGCCACGGGAACACCTTCCTTCAGGATAGGGGCAAGGTAGCTTTGGCCCGTGAAATACCGGGCGTATGCATCGTTGGGTTGTCCCACCGGGAAGAAGATGGTTTGTGCATAGGCTTCGACCGAACCTGCGGCCACGCTTTCGGCATTCCCGTCCCATACCTCTTTTGCCATGCGGAACGCTGCCCATGCCTTAGGCCATCCGGCGTAGAATGCGGCATGGGTGAGGATTTCGGCCATCTCTGTCCGGGTCACCCCGTTCTTTTTGGCCGATTCGAGATGGTACTTGAAAGAGGAATCGGTCAGCCCCTGAGACATGAGGGATACCACCGTGACGATGGAACGGTCGCGGAGCGAAAGCAAGTCGTTGCGGCTCCATACTTCCCCGAAGAGGATGTCGTCGTTCAGGTGTGCGAATTCGGGCGCGAACTCTCCGAGCGCGTCGCGTCCGGCGGTCTGTTGGATTTTTACTTGTGATTTTGCCATGATGGGAAAAATTAAAGTCAGTGATAGGATGAATAAAGTTTTTTGGGTTCTCATGATGATATGTTTTTTGGATTCGACATTTTACGTTCATCTCCACGATGGGGCTACGCCGTATGCTTCCTTATATATTTTAGAGAAGTGCGACAGGTTTTTGAATCCCACATCGAAACAAGCTTCCGTCACTTTTTTCTTTCCGGATAGTATCAAGTCGCGGGCGGCTTCCAGACGGCGTTTAATAATCCACTTTTGCGGGGTCAGGTCGCTGACCTTGGCAAAGTCCCGTTTGAAAGTGGCCAGGCTGCGCCCCGTGTAGCTTGCGATTTCGTTCATGGAGAGGTCGAGCATGTAGTTTTCGTTCAGGTAATCGAGGATGTCTATCTTCCACGGTTCCACGAAATCGAACAGGGACGCATAAAGGTTCCGGTCGGTGTGGAGCAATACGTATACCCCCTCGGTCATTTTCAGTTTCAGCATGTCTTCGGAGGGTTTCTTTCCGGCTTCGAAATAAGGAATGACCGATTCGAACAGTGAACGGATGTCCGGGCGGTCGGAGGGGAGGACGCGAAGGCTTGTCTTGTCGCGCTTGGCATCTCCCGGTATGAGCCGGTTGTCGAGCGACCGATAGAAATCCCTTAGGAAAGGCCGGGAGAACTTTAGCACGATGGAGCGGTACGGTTTTCCGTTTTCCACCTTCTTGTGCAGCCACATCCGGTTGTCGCGCCGCATGAAAGCACATTCACCTGGATGCAAGACGGTTTTCTTCCCCCGTTCCTCTATTTCCAGTTCGCCGGAACATAGATAAATGAGCGTGTGTTCCCTGTTCTCGTGGGCGCATCCCCGGTCGTCGTTGAAGTAACATGCGATAAGTATGTTCGAGCAGTCAAAAACTTCCAAATGTTCCATATCGTCAGCCTTTTGTTGGTGCAAATATAGTGCATTGTACGGGGATGATGTTTGTTGTAAGGTTCAAATTTTCAAAAATACTTTCTTATAGCGCAATCATGAACGACGAACCCAGTGTGAGCATGTTCATGTATTCCCCGCTGTTTTTACTATGCGACGGAAGTAAATCATAGTCGAGGAAAAAGCGGATTCCATAATGTGCCTTGGCCTTGAACGTCAGCGAAACCCCGCTTCCGAAACTGAAACCGTTTCTTGCGGTGACCGGACGGTCGGCCAGTTGCAATAACGGATAATGCACATAACCTCCCAAAAGTTTGCTGCCAATCATCCATCGTGAAGAAAAGGGATAGGAAAAATAACTTCCTCCGTAGAAAGAAATCACGTCGAACGTATTATTCTCAGCCCGGTCGGTGTTGACTATTATCGACGTGTTGGACACGGTGAACCGTCCGCCGGCACCTATGTACGGATTGAAGAAATAGGCTCCTTCCACGCCGGCCGTACTGCCGGATGACGTGCTGAACTCCGTTTGTTCGTCGATGTCGTAACCGCTCAACGGGATGTTTAGTCCGAGGTACAGGCTCAGGAATGAAGGTTTGTCCATCCGGCTGAAAACCTCTTCGTTGGCCAAACGGTTGATTCCCCTTTCCTTGAAAATCAAGTCTGCCAGATAATAACCCAGTTCGGTGGAGAGTATGCCGATGCCTGCGCCGGTCAAGACATCGCTCAGCCAATGCTTGTTGTTGGCCATTCGCATGAGTCCCGTCGCGGTGGCCACGCTGTATGCTCCGATGCCGATCCACGGACTTTTATGTCCGTATTCTTTGTTGAGCATGGTGGCAGTCATAAATGCCGTGGCAGTATGTCCGGACGGAAACGAATGCCGGTTCGAACCATCCGGACGCTCTACGTTTGTGGTCTGTTTCAAGGTGTTTACCGTAGCTCCCATCAGTAGTGCGGAAAAGGCATCGGAAACGAGCAGCCTGCCCCATGAACTGCGACTTTGTACGCCTGAAGCTTTCAGGCCGAGCATGGCTACTGCCGGAGCATACTGCATATAGTCATCCAAGTGTCGGTTGAATCGGGGCAAGTATTCGTTGCGCAGGTTCCGGAAATGGTCGTCTTCTCCCTTTACAATCAAACCGCCGACAACTAACGGTACTCCGATATACGTCATCTGGTATAGGCGGGAAGAGGAGAACTTGTCAAGTCTTTGACCAAAGTTTTTTGCCATAGGAACAGGCAAACCGCCTTCTTTTCCCACCTTTATACTGTCTGACGGGTTTTGGGCCGATGAAAACGTGAGGTGGCAGATGCCGACAATACATAATGCGATTCTTTTCATGCTGTCATGATCTTCTGGATTAGGACAGCAAAGATACCGGATGACTTTGTCGAAATTTTGAAGATTTACGGGAACCTAACTGCAAATCTATGTTTTCCTTCGGAATAGGCATATGAAATGTTCCAACCGTGGTAATCGCATACGGCTTTGACGATGGACAATCCGAGGCCGTTGCCTTTTACCCTTTCCGACGGACGGTAGAAGCGGCTGAAAATCAGTTTCTCGTCCATGTACTCACCGAACTTCTGTATTTCGCCCCACGTGAGTTTCTGTATGTCGCTTTTGCGAAGCCCGGTAAGGCATGAGAAGAGGAATGCGCGTTTCAGCATAGGATAACGGCAAGGAGTAGCGGCTAACAGCCTGACTTCCTCCAGTGTCAGATAATCCCGTTTCACCTCTTCGGCCTTGAAACCCTCTATGCCACGGAGCGGATTGATGGGAATGATCCGTTCATCGTATGCCTGATTGATACAAGCCCGCAGTTTGTTGAAGTAGGACACTTTGGAGTTTTGCGACAGCCTCTGGAACGTGTCCCTCTCTCTACGTGGCCCGACACGTTTGTGCGTATCCTTTTCCACATTCTCCAAGAACTCCTTGAATCCCAAGACAAACTCCGGCGTAACGTCACGGAATGTAGTCTTATCATCGCAGTAGATTTCGAGATAACGGAGACAGCTTCTCCAGTTGCCCCAGTTCCCTTTTGATTCCGGATTCTTGCGACGCTCTTCCACCATATTGCGGTAATATTCCAAGAAAGGGGTATTCTCCTTGAACTGATGGGTAAACGAGTATTCCCCGTTCTGTATCTCAATCAGACGTTTGGATTTTATCGCCTGTGCGGTAGCTAATGTCTGACGGTTCTGTTCTTTCTCTATGGGCGTTTTCGCATCTATCAGGTACAGTTTCAGGTATTCCTTGTGTCGTTTACCGTTCCGATAGATGTCGAGAAACAAACTTATGTTGCCGTTCGATAACTTCTTTTCCCGAAGTTTCACGGGTTCTTTTTGTGTTATAGTCTGCTTTGCCATATCTGTTTTCTATTTTATTAAATACTTCTTGCTATTTGTCCCTTCTTTTCGGGGGACAGTTTTTTGTCCCTCACTGTCCCTCTGGGGGACAATCTGGGGACAAAAATAACGAAAAAATATGTAAATACACAGAAAACACGAAGAAAAAGAGAAAATAAATTTTCCTCAAAAATCACTGATATAATGCGTTTTACAGATTTATATTTGCTCTTTCTTTGCTTTTCTTTTCATACCGTTATTTTCCGATGCAGCATACATAGCTGCCTGAATGATAGATTATTACAATTTAATCGGTAGAAAAGTTGTTTTTGAGACCTCTGAAACTTGTTTTTGAGGCTGTTTTACACTCTTTTTCTCAATGAATCAGAACCATGGGGAAATATTGTATCCTCAATGAAGTTCACCTATCTTCTATCCGACTACAAAGGTACAAAATTCTGGGATGTTTTCACCGATAATGTCAACTAAATGCAATAGATTTTCATGGATATTGTTTGCTGACCAAAAGAGAAAAAATTGGTTGAAGCCTTTTTCCTTTTCTTCCCTCTGCTTGACTTAACTTTATTGCCCGTGTATATAATGACGGTCATTAAAGTCGAGTTGAGAGGTAGAGTCAAGTATTTTTCTTTTGGCGAGCAAAATAGTTCTTTGATATGATGAGTGTATGATGAACAATTTGCATCGTTTGTAACGAATAACATATTGTTTGTAGGTGTATATGGTGCTTACAAACAGCATTATGGCATTTAGTTTTTGGAAGTTTTTGCTCAAAATAGATTATGTATATGGTTAATTATGCCAAGACGTGCATTTTTCCATGTGTAATACATCATTAAATAAATAAAAAGTATTATCTTTGCATATTATATGATAGGTTGACTATGGCGAAGTCATCGACATAGTCGCTTTGCACCTTAAATAAGAAAATATGGCAAAGAATACAATGGGTACAAAGTTGCCCCGAAAATTGGAGCAGAAGATGCAGATTGTAGGTGAGCAGATTAAGTTGGCTCGATTGCGCAGAAATCTGAGTGTGGCTCAGGTGGCTGAACGCGCCACCTGTTCACCGCTTACTGTGTCCAGAATAGAAAAAGGGATTCCTACTGTTGCAATAGGAATTTATATGCGTGTGTTGTATGCTTTGCAGCTCGATGATGATATTTTACTGCTTGCCAAAGAAGATAAAATGGGAAAAGCTTTGCAAGATTTGAGTTTGAAAACAAGAGAACGTGCATCCAAGAAAGAATAATCTATGAAAAAGTTGTATGTATATGCCGATTTCGATTGGCTCAAAGAAGTGGAACTCATTGGCGAATTAGGCTATGAGTCTCTTCGTGGTGCGGACAGCTATAGTTTTACGTTCAATAATGAATGGTTAAGGCAGCACAGCGGTCTGTTTTTGAGTGACGACCTGAACAATTATCCCGGTCAGCAATATACACAACCGGACAAGGATATATTCGGATGTTTTTCTGATGCTTTGCCGGATCGTTGGGGACGTACTTTGTTGTTGCGCCGTGAGCAAATTGCAGCGGCGGAAGAAAAACGACCAATACGGAGATTGTCATCCTTCGATTTCTTGACTGGTATTGATGATTTCTCCCGAATGGGTGGATTCCGTTTTAAGGAAGACCTCGATGGCGAATTTATCAATGTGAGTGAATCGTTGAAAATTCCACCTTTGACGGATATTCGGGAACTGATTGCAGCCAGTGCCGAGATAGAGAAATGTGAAGAAAACAATATGCTCCCTGATAGGAAATGGATTACACAACTTGTGCAACCAGGAACATCGTTGGGAGGTGCAAGACCTAAAGCCAATGTAATAGACACGGATAAAACTCTATACGTTGCAAAGTTCCCATCACGTAAAGATGATTACGATGCCGGACTTTGGGAACATTTCAGCCACTTGCTTGCTACAAAAGCTGGGATAAATGCGGCGACAACAAAGGTGCTGACAACAGGAGAGAAATACCATACATTGCTCTCGAAGCGTTTTGACAGAACACAAGAAGGCAAGCGGATTCATTTTGCATCAGCAATGACCTTGCTGGGACTGGAAGATGGAGATAATGCAACAACAGGACACGGCTATCTGGATATAGTTGACTTTATCCTTCAGAACTGCACAGACGTAGAACGCAATTTGCAGGAACTCTATCGCCGTGTAGCGTTCAATATCTGTATAGGCAATAGCGATGACCATTTCCGCAATCATAGTTTTCTTTTGACTGCAAAAGGGTGGATATTGTCGCCAGCCTACGATATGAATCCTACTTTGAATGAATATCAAAGTCTGCTCATCTCCGCTGATTCCAACAACGCGAATGTGAATGTTTTGCTTGGTGCTTGCGAGGATTATATGCTCAATCGAAAAAATGCTGAAAAGATTGTCTCGGAGGTAATTGATGCAGTGAAAAATTGGCGAGAATTAGCAATCCGATTGGGGCTATCCAAAAGAGAAATGGAGATGTTTGCAGGAGTGTTTGAGAGAAGAACTAAAAGGGATGAATAAAAGATATTGTTGAACCTTATGAAATGGATAACTAATTAAATTTTGTGATTTGATTTTTATGCATCGTAAAGTGGCAATATCTATTAGTTTATATATAATCAAAATGGCAAAGGAAAAACAACATATTCCACCATTTACCTTTATTGACCTATTTGCAGGTTTGGGAGGTTTTCATCAGGCACTTAGTGCGCTTGGTGGCAGGTGCTTGTTTGCTTCTGAATTGAAAGAAGACTTGCAACACCTTTATAGCCTTAACTTTCCTAATGTGGTGATAAAAGGTGATATAACGAAGGTTGACGTAGAGAAAGACATTCCGCACCATGATGTGTTGTGTGGTGGTTTTCCATGTCAGCCATTCAGTAAAGCAGGTAATCAAGAAGGCTTCAATGATGCACAAGGACGAGGCAATATGTTTGATTACATCATGAAGATTGTTCACCATCATCGTCCAAAGTTTGTTTTCTTGGAGAATGTGGCCAATCTCAAAACCCATGACGAAGGCAATACATGGAAAGTTATCGAGAAAAAATTAAAGGACGCAGAGTACCTGGTTTACGAAAGCATTCTGTCACCTCATGAGTTTGGATATCCGCAGCATCGTAAGCGTATCTACATTGTAGCCATACGTGAAGACCTTCGTATGCCTGAATACAAATTTCCAGAACCAAATAATGCAGTATGTGACATCCATACTGTCATTGACGAGGCGGATACCAACGTACAGATGATTAAGCAGGAAACCCGTCATCAACTTGATATTTGGGAAGAGTTCCTGCATCACGATGCAGCATATTTACATCACTGATTATCAGTGACTATTCATTTTAATCGGTACAACCTCTGTTTTTACAAGTACACAGAATGTAGGGACAAATGCAAATTATTGTATTTCATTGTTTTGCATATACGTGTTGTACCGCTTTCTTTCAGCCTTTTTGTGGAATGTCCGCTATCAGATTCAACGTGTTGAGTGATAGGACATTTTCGCAGGTATGTTACAGAACGCTTGCTGAATACAAAGGTAGTGCTTTTCTTGGAATTACTGCGGTTTGCAGTCGAATATTTCTGATTTACTTGGAAAAATGTACTGATACTAGCTATTTTCGATTGATAAAATGCAATATGTGACAATTTATTCGCTATAAAAAATGTGGTTACATTTGTTTATTCACTTGGAAAAATGTATTTTTGCGTTTGGAAGAACAAGCTCATATCATGCTAAAAAGAAAAATAGAAACATATTTAGTCGATTGGAAAAAGTCAGAGGATAAAAAGCCTCTTGTGATAAAGGGTATTCGTCAGTGTGGAAAGACATACATTGTTCGGAAATTTGCAGAGGAGAATTATGAAAATGTGGTTTATATGAACTTTATTCTCGAACCCGACAAAAAGTCTGCCTTTTCTGGCAATATAGATGTCGATACCATTATTCTCAACCTTTCGGCTTTGATTCCGGGTAGTCGGTTTGTTAGTGGAAAGACCTGTATTATTTTTGATGAAATTCAAGAATGTAAGGAGGCAAGGACAGCATTGAAGTCATTCCATATAGATGGTCGCTTTGATGTTATTGCTACAGGTTCACTTTTAGGAGTGAAAGGCTACGGCAAGAGTAAAAAGAAGAAGGACGAAGGGGAAGGGCAAGATTCTGTCCCCGTAGGGTATGAGACTGTGATTGATATGTACCCATTGGATTTCGAGGAGTTTTTATGGGCAAACGGAATTAGTGATGCGGTCATTGATTCTGTTAAATCATGCTTTGAGAACGAAAAGGCTGTTCCTGATGGGATTCACAAGGCAATAATGGAACTTTTGTACAGATATGTCATTGTTGGGGGGCTGCCGGAAGTGGTGAACTGTTTCCTTGAAACGAAGAACATCGAACTAATATATAAGGTGCAGCGTAATCTTATTGCAGAATACGAAGAAGATATGGTGAAGTATGCGGACGATGCAGACAAACCTCATATTCGGGAATGTTTTGAATCCATACCTAAACAGTTGGCTAAGGAAAACAAGAAATTCCAGTATTCTGTAGTCAAGAAAGGTGGACGGGCTTCACAATATATTGGTAGCATCCAATGGTTGGAGGATGCAGGTATAGTCCGTAGATGTTATAATACACAAATTACGGAACTGCCGTTAGAGGGTAATTCCATCAAAGAATGCTTTAAGGTATATACTACCGACATAGGTGTTCTTATGGCAATGCTTGATTACGGTACACAGGCAGATATTTTGAAAGGTAATCTTCTCGGATACAAAGGAGCTATCTTTGAGAATCTGATGGCTGATTTCTTATGCAAGTCCGGACAAAAACTATACTACTTTCATAAAGACAGTGGGCTTGAACTGGACTTCTTGGTAAGATTCAAAGGAGAATGCGTTATTCTTGAAGTCAAGTCAAAGAGCGGTAAGGCAAAAAGCATGACTACGGTTTTGAAGAACAAGAATGTGTATCATGTCAAGAATGCAATCAAACTGGGGCAATACAATGTAGGACGTGAGGGAGAGATACTAACCATTCCGTTATACATGGGGTTTCTTGTCAAGGACAAGATTGCGGATGCTATCATTCCGGATGTGGATTTAAGTTTATTGACTACTATTTAATTTTATAGATTATGGCAAAGCAGATATTTTTAATTTTTCTTGCAAGTCCTTTTTTATTATACAATATTACATAGCTTCATAAAATCCGACAAGATGCGCATCCTTAAGTTTGCTCATTTTAACGAAAGGCATTTTCTGGTTGATGCGGAGTCTTAACAGCATAAAAAATATAATCGTTTTTATTGATAATTTATATCAGGTTAAATAGATGTGTAAGATATATAACATTAGCGATAATCCTTTTGCCCGATTTAGTGCAGAAGAGGAAGAAGATTTACGGAGTATCTTCTTGAAACCTCGTTATTATGACGCATTAAAATCGAATGCAAGGCAGGGTAATAGTCGAATGCTCGTTGGTCAGAGAGGGTTAGGTAAATCAGCAACAATTCATATGCTTTTTGAAGACTTAAAAGCCAATGGAACTCTTCCTTTACTTATCACACGTTATGAGGAAATACCTCTGAGTGATAACAAAGGATATTTTCTCTACAAGATAGTACAATCGCTGACAAAAAGTCTTGCAGAACATTTGTATAAGAATCGAAAAGATGCCAAACTTCTCTCAAAAGAACAAAGAGGGCGTCTTTCATATTTAGTTGAGATGTTTTATGATGATGAAATTGCTGAAGACTATCTCAAACAGGCTCAAATTATCAAAACAAAGAAGCGAAATAATTGGTTTCGCAGGCTGTTTAATAAAAATTTAAATTTGATAAATGGCGTTGTTAATGGTGCGATTAAAATTACTTCTTCGGTGGTTCGGCAGAGCATGGGATTGCCGGAGAATAATGATACAGCAACAAATACAGCCATATTCGGGGAAATTCCTATCAATGAAATTAATAGCCTTTCTATGAAAGAGGTCGTAGATAAAGGCAATGACAAAATTATTTCTATACTTAGGCTTCTTGTGGATATAGCACTGAGTCTTAAATATGAGTCTATTGTAGTTTTGTTTGACAAAATTGACGAGTTTGCAGCGATAAATGCAGATGTAAATAAGGTTGCAGAATTTACCTTGCAAATTTTGACAGATACAGATTTGTTGTATACTAATAAACTGTCTATTGTATTTAGTCTGTGGTCAGAGGTAAAACGTACCCTTAATGGTCGTGGGGTACGGTTTGACAAATTCCAAGACATTGATATTTCATGGCGTGATGAAGAACTTGAACATATAATAGATAAAAGGCTTTTATTCTATTCGATTAATAAGAAAGCACCTGTTACCCTCAAATCTCTCATTCCATTTGAGAACGATAGAAAGACTATTTTGAGTTTAGCAGGAGGGTCACCAAGGTCGCTAATATCATTAATGAATAGATTATACGATGAAGAAATGGGGAATAATGCTATCAATAGTGATGTTGTGTCATTTTCTCCGGCAGCTATATCAAAGGGATTGATTGAGTTTTGCAGACGCTTTGACTATGAGTCACTACAGCCCTCAAGGATATCAGATAAAAATAATTATTACAATTGGCTGAACAAAATCTTGCTAATGAAAAAACCATATTTTACTATTTCTGAATTATGTGGCGTATTTAATATTAAAGCTGCAACTGCTCGAACATATATTTCTCAGATGGAGAAACTTGGAATTATTTTACCAGATGCATCAGAGAATGATGATACAATTTATCGAACTATGGATCCACGGATATGTTATCTCATGTCAAGAGGAGTATCAAGTTTAAATTAGAGTCAGTAAAGCCTTGATGTGTCATGTCTGATGCATTGAGGCTTTGTATTTATTCGACATTTTGAATAACTGCAAAGCGATATGATAGGTGATTTTTTAATTCTGTCTTGATTGTTTACGTTTTTGCTCATAATGTTCATCTATCATTTGGGTTACTTCATCCATTGAAATAAGCCCTTCTATATGCTTACGGGCGGTTTCAATGAGGAAATTAGATACACGTAGATTGTCAACAGCTTGTAAGCCGATGGATACTCTCCATAACTTGGCTCTTTCCCGTTTTCCCAAATCTTTATCGTTCAAATATTCATCAAATATATGCATATACTAATTCATCTGTTTGATTATTATGCCAGAGGTTGCTTTGCAAGATGCAAAAGTACAAAAACGATTCCGATTATCGAATATAATTCGCTATATTTGCACTATAAAATCGTATCAAAGAATGAAACTGAATAGAATAAAGGCTGTATTATCTGAAAAAGGTATATCTCAAACATGGTTGGCAAAGAAACTTGACAAGAGTTTCAGTATGGTAAATGCTTATGCCTGTAATAGGATTCAACCAAATTTAGAGACCTTGCAACAGATAGCAGAGATATTGCAGGTCGATTTGAAGGATTTGATAACCGACAAAAAGGATAGGTGATATGAAGCAATTTTCGGAAGCTACACGGGTACAGATGCCTGCAATGGTTCACCTCACCCGAATAGGATATACTTACTTTGGTAAGTTGAGTGAAGATAAAAATGGCACAGTCTATGACGGTGACACAAATATTCTTTTGCAGGTATTTGAACGGCAGTTTAAGAATCTGAATCCCGGACACGAGGGAGAGTTTCTTCAAGTTTTGAAAGATATTCGCAAGGAACTGAACGATGATGATCTCGGTCGGGGCTTTTACAATCGTCTCAAAGCCGTTTCGCCTGTCAAGCTGATAGACTTTGATAACATCGGGAATAATACGTTCCATTTCACAGCCGAATTTACCTGCCGGAACGGACAGGATGAATTTCGCCCTGACATTACTTTGTTCGTAAATGGGTTGCCACTTTGTTTTGTAGAAGTGAAGAAGCCCAACAATCACGGTGGAATGTTGGCAGAGAGCGCACGAATGAACAAAGAACGCTTTCCCAATAAGAAATTCCGCCGTTTCATCAACATTACGCAGTTGATGATATTCAGCAATAATATGGAATATGATGCGTTGGGCGGCATCGTACCTATACAAGGGGCTTTCTATTGTACAGGGGCACGTTCATACGCACCATTCAATTGCTTCCGTGAGGAAAATTTAAGCGGTCAGAAAATCGCATCGTTCCATTGTGATTATCTGTATAAGGAGATTGACAAGATGGTGGAAAAACAGATATTGTCTGATTACAACTGCCAAGTCATTCATACAAGTCCTGAATATCAGACAAATCTCGGTTTCAATACTCCTACAAACCGAATTTTGACCTCTATGTGTTCGCCAGAACGGTTGTTGTATATCATTAGATATGGTATTGCTTATGTCCGTATGGAGCGTGAGGTGGATGGAAAAATAGAATCTACTGACCAGAAGCATATCATGCGTTACCAACAATTGTTTGCATCGTTAGCTATTCGTCAAAAACTGTCAGAGGGAGTAAAATCGGGCGTAGTATGGCATACACAAGGGAGTGGTAAAACCGCCTTGTCATACTATCTGACCTATATTCTCAACGATTTCTACTCCAAACAGAATAAGGTCGCCAAATTCTATTTCATTGTAGACCGCCTTGACCTTTTGGAACAAGCCACACAAGAGTTTGAAGCTCGTGGGCTGGTAGTATCTACTGCCAATACAAGAGCTGAACTGATGGAGCAGTTCCGCAGTAATCAGGCTCAACAAGGTGTAAGCGGACAGGCGGAAATCACGGTAGTAAACATACAACGTTTTGCCGAGGACAAGGAGAAAGTGCGTATCAGTGATTATGCAACCAACCTCCAGCGCATCTTCATTCTTGACGAAGCACACCGAGGATATAAGCCCGGTGGCTGTTTTCTTGCCAATCTCTTTGATGCCGACACCGATGCGGTTAAAATCGCACTTACAGGTACACCGCTGTTAAAAGAGGAACGTGCCAGTTGCAAGGTATTCGGAAACTATTTGCATACCTATTATTACGACAAATCCATTGCGGATGGCTACACGCTGAAAATCATACGTGAGGATATAGAAACTTCTTACAAAGAACGTTTGTCTGATGTGTACGACAAACTGGAAACCCTTGTGCAAAAGAAAGATATTCGTAAGTCGGAAATCATAGAGCATCCAAGTTATGTAAACGAGTTAGCCCGTTACATTATGACAGACTTGAAAGAGTTTCGCAAGATACAGGGTGACGATACTTTGGGTGGTATGGTCATTTGTGAAACCAGCGAACAGGCAAGACGACTTTATGATGTATTCCAAGAGGAGTGGCAGAAGTATCAGCCAAAGCCCATCAAGATAAAACTTGCCGATGGTTCGTATGTGGTGGGTGAGCCGGAAGTGGATTACAAATCAAAATACAGACCGCTGAAAGCCGGAATCATTCTTCACGATACGGATGACAAGGAAACTCGCAAGCAGATAGTCAAGGACTTCAAGAAAAATATGACAGTGGATATTCTCATTGTCTTCAATATGCTTTTGACTGGTTTTGATGCGCCACGCTTGAAGCGTTTGTATTTCGGGCGCAAACTGAAAGACCACAATCTGCTTCAAGCCATAACTCGTGTAAACCGTCCTTATCTCGGTATGCGTTACGGTTTTGTCATTGACTTCGCAGACATCAAGCGCAACTTTAAGGAAACCAACGAAGCCTATCTGCAAGAGTTGAACCGCTTCAATGATGTGGACGAGGCAGGCGAATCCGCTGCCACCGATACCTTTACCCAAGTCATTGAGGACAAGGAAGAGATATTGAACCAAATGAAGAAAGTTCGGCAAACGCTTTTCAATTACACATACGATAATGCGGAAGAGTTTTCTTCTGAAATCTCCACCGAAGAGGATAAGGCTGTGTTGCTCGACCTGAAACAGGCGTTGGAATCAGCCAAGAACATGGCGAATATCGTGCGTACATTTGGGGATGATGAAATGAAAGAGCAATTTGCCAAACTTGAAATCACCAAGCTGCCGCAACTGCTCTCTGAGGTACAGAGAAGGATAAGTATCATCAATCAGAAAGAGGCTTTCAGCGCAAACGAAGAAACGAAAACTCTAATCAATGAGGCAATGATGGATATAGAGTTTACTTTTTCCAAAATAGGGCAAGAGGAAATGCGGCTTATATCCGGTGGTGTGGAATTGAAGGAGAAATGGCAGCGTACCATTTCTTCGTTTACCCAAAACTTCGACCAAGACGATCCGGAGTTCATTTCGTTGCGTGAAGCCTTTATGGAACGATTCAAGGAACATGGTTTTGTGATTGACACGATAGCAAAGTTCAACGAGGAAACACAGGCTTTGGATGAAATCATCGGTCGTCTGCAAGACTTACAAAAACGCAATAATGTCTTGTTGAAAAAGTACAAGGGCGATGAAAAATTTGCTCGTGTACACAAGCGTATTCGTGAAGTGAATAAGCAGAGGGAAGATAAAGGACAGAAGCCTATGTTCTCTTTCCTTGACGAAGAGATTGCAGCCATCCTCAATATTATAAAAGAGGATGTAGATGCCAAAGTGTATGACCGTAACGACATTCTGAAAAAGGATGCTTATTTCGGGCGCACGGTAATGGCACTCATCAATGGATGCTTGTTTCATTTTCCGCAAATCAAGCCGGAAATGGACGATTACAAGTTCATCCAAACACGCATTTCACAACAGTATATCAACCAATATAACGCCACTTACGGCATTGCATAAAGATTATGTCAGATATTAAAGAAAAAACATTAAAACTCATCGATGGGCTTAAAGCCACCTGCCAATCATACGGTATGGGAAACGATGGTAACGAATATAAGATTATCACTCAGGTATTTCTCTATAAATTCCTGAATGATAAATTCGGCTATGAATTGAAAAATGCGAAAAGTGAGATAGCCAAGAAACTTACAGGCGATGTAAAATGGGAAACGGCATACGAGACTCTTTCGGATGATGAGCGTATGCTGATTCAGAGTGCAATTTCGCCCGATGTTCCGATGCTCGAACCATACCATTTAATTGCCAATCTTTGGAACCAGCAGGGAAAAGGTGATTTTGACACCATTTTCGATTCTACAATGACAGATATAGCGGAGCTGAATGCAGATATATTCTCCACGCAGACCACTGCCAACACGAAGATTCCATTGTTCGAGGCACTGACACCGTTTGTGACCGATTCGGCACAACGTGCGCCATTCGCTCGTGCTCTGGTGGATAAGCTTGTGAATTTCTCTTTCGAGGAAGCGTTTGCACAGAATTACGATTTCTTCTCCAGCATCTTTGAATATCTGATTAAAGACTATAATACAGCCGGCGGCGGTAAATATGCGGAATACTATACCCCCCACGCCATTGCCACGATTATGGCTCGTCTGTTGGTGGGTGATAATGCCGACCTGCATAGCATGGAGTGTTACGACCCATCGGCAGGAACAGGTACATTGCTTATGGCACTCAGTCATCAAATAGGTGAAGACCGTTGTACCATTTTCTCGCAAGATATATCCCAGCGAAGCAACAAAATGCTGAAATTGAACCTATTGCTCAACGGACTTGTATCTTCGCTTGACAATGCCATTCAAGGAGATACGCTTGTAAGCCCTTATCACAAGAGCGATGACGGACAACAGTTGCGCCAGTTTGATTTTGTGGTGAGCAATCCGCCCTTCAAGATGGATTTCTCTGATACCAGAGAGAAGATTGCTGCCATGCCAGCCCGTTTTTGGGCAGGAGTCCCCAAAGTGCCGGCAAAAAAGAAAGAATCAATGGCGATATACACCTGTTTCATACAACACGTTATCAATTCGCTGAAAAAGACAGGTAAAGGTGCGATTGTTATCCCTACTGGTTTTATTACGGCCAAAAGTGGCATTGAGAACAAAATCCTTCATACAATTGTAGATGACAAAGTGGTGTTCGGCTGTGTTTCTATGCCAAGCAACGTGTTTGCCAATACAGGTACGAATGTCAGTGTGCTGTTCTTTGATAAGTCGGCAACCGCTGACAAAGTAATCTTGATTGATGCCAGTAAATTAGGCGAGGAATATAAAGATGCTAACGGGCTGAAAAAGGTGCGCTTGAACGATGACGAGATAGAAAAGATTGTCGGCACATTCCAGCGAAAAGAGGCTGTGGAAGATTTCTCTGTAGCTGTTACTTACGAAGAAATAAAGGAAAAAGGATATTCTCTTTCTGCCGGGCAATACTTCGACATCAAGATAGATTATGTAGATATTACGGAAGAAGAGTTTAATTCCCGAATGGCGGACTACAAGCAAATCCTTTCCGATCAATTTGCAGAGAGCCATCGTTTGGAAGAAGAAATCATGAAACAGTTGGATGCTTTGCAGTTCAACTCAAATGTAGGTAACAATGAGTAACGAAATACAGTTTCTATTATACAATCTTCCCGATAAAGAGGAAAAGGTGCAGGTTGTTATAAAAGACGAGACCATTTGGTGTACGCAGAAAGCTATGGCAGAGCTTTTCGGCATTGACAAATCAGGTATTAGCCGCCACATAGCCAATATATTCAAAGACGAAGAACTACAGCAAGACACGACAGTTGCAAAAATTGCAACTGTCGTAAATAGAGGCATACGAGGTGAGGTTGAAGAGTTGGTAGATTTCTATAATCTTGATATGATTATCGCAGTTGGCTATCGTGTTTCTTCACCCAAAGCTACCAAGTTTCGCCAGTGGGCGACCAAGATTCTCAACGAGTATATCAAGAAGGGCTTTGTACTTGACGATGAACGCTTAAAACAGGGAACGGCAGTATTCGGAAAGGACTATTTTCGTGAATTGCTTGAAAGGGTACGCTCTATCCGTGCCAGTGAACGGCGTATTTGGCAGCAGATTACCGATATATACGCAGAGTGCAGTATTGACTATGACAATAACTCGCCTACCACACACGATTTCTATGCCATGATACAAAACCGTTTTCACTATGCTATTACTGGACAAACGGCAGCAGAAATCATCTATACTAAGGCAGACCATACCCAAGAACACATGGGGCTGACCACATGGAAGAATGCTCCTGACGGACGTATCTTGAAATCGGATGTGTCAATAGCTAAGAACTATTTGCAGGAAAATGAAATTCGTAGGTTAGAGCGTGCCGTTACGGGATATTTCGATTATATTGAAGACCTCATAGAGCGTGAGAATGCGTTCAATATGGAGCAGTTTGCAGCCAGCGTCAACGAGTTCTTGACCTTCCGCAAATATCAGATATTACCGGACAAAGGACGCATTTCTGCGGCACAAGCCAAGGCAAAGGCTGAAAGCGAATACGACATTTTTAATAGAACCCAACGTATTGATTCTGATTTTGATAAACAGATTAAAGGAATGTTGGATAAGTAATTCTTCCACAAGTTGTGGAAAGATTTGAAAAATTAAAATAGTCCCACAAACTGTGGGACAAATAAAAAGCAGTAATGAAATTGACAAAATATAAATTAGGAGAGATACTTGATGTAACAAGAGGAGCAAGTCTCAGTGGCGAATTTTACGCCACTGAGGGAAAATACATTCGTTTGACTTGTGGAAACTTCGACTATCAAAATAATTGCTTCAAGGAAAATAAGTCAAAAGACAATCTTTATTATGTCGGTGATTTCAAGTCGGATTTCTTAATGGAGGAAGGGGATATTATTACCCCTCTGACAGAACAGGCTATTGGTTTACTTGGCTCTACCGCCATTATCCCAGAAAGTGGTAAATATATTCAAAGTCAAGATGTGGCAAAGATTATTTGTAAAGAAGAACTGTTAGACAAGGATTTCGCTTTCTATCTCATATCTTCTACTTTAGTCAAGCAACAATTAAGTGCTGCTGCCCAACAAACCAAAATTCGTCATACTTCGCCTGATAAAATCAGGGATTGTACCGTATGGATTCCTGAATTAGCTGAGCAGAAACGTATTGGCAAGTTGCTTCGTAGTCTTGACCGCAAGATTGAACTTAACCGAGCGATAAATCAGAATTTAGAGACGATGGCGAAACAACTCTATGACTATTGGTTCGTGCAGTTTGACTTCCCGAATGAGGAAGGCAAACCGTATAAATCAAGTGGTGGAGAAATGGTATGGAATGAGAAATTAAAGCGTGATATTCCTGCGTCATGGAAAACCAAAGCGATAGAAGATATTGCTGATGTTTATAATGGTGCAACCCCTTCAACTGTTAATGAGCAAAATTATGGAGGAGATATTGTTTGGATTACTCCGAAAGATTTATCTGACCAGAAGCAAAAATTCGTCTATCTGGGAGAACGCAAGATTTCACAAGCAGGATATAATTCTTGCAGTACTCATTTATTGCCTCCAAATACAATATTAATGTCAAGCCGTGCGCCAATAGGTCTGTTGTCTATTGCTAAAACTGAGTTGTGTACCAATCAGGGATTTAAGAACTTTGTTCCAAAAGCGGAAAACATATCAACTTACCTGTATTATTACCTAAACATTCACATCAGGCAGATAGAACAACTTGGTACTGGTACAACATTCAAAGAGGTTTCTCGTGAAGACGTGTTGAAATTTCCAATTCTAAAGCCAAGTGATACAATTTTGGATTTATGGGAAGAGCGAGTATCAGCTCTTAATAATAAACAGTTTGAAATTCAAAAAGAAAAAGAATATCTTACTAAGCAGCGTGACGGGCTCCTACCGCTTTTGATGAACGGTCAGGTATCGGTAAATTCTGATTTATCGCACGATTAAGTTCAATTTTTTTATCTAATGCAGAGAATGTTTCGCCAATTTGTTTTTGTTCTTGCAATGGAATTACTGGAACAGGAAAGGAATTGAGAGCTTCTATGGATAACGCATAGCGTTGTCCGCTTCCAGAGGCATTACAAGCGAAATATTTCTTTGCATAGTCTGTTTGTAGAAGAGCGTTCAGATAACGTCCATCTAGAATGTCTTTGTTTGGAGTAATCAGAGCGCAATGGTAACCCAATATGACATCATCAAAATCATCGGCAATATAAGTAGGAATGCCAATGTCGTCACGGGTTTCACTGTCCTTAGTTAAGGCTACTTGACCTTTCTTCAATTGGAATTTGGAAATTTCATTGGAACGGGCTGTAGCAAGCATAAAACTATCATACTGAGCTGCGGTAATAGCCCAGTTATAATAAACATCTACAAAGTTACAAAGACGAATTTCTTTTTCTCCGTCTTTCATTTTCTTGTCTACTCCACTGATTTCAACAGTAGTGATGTCTCCCAATTTATATTTTTCCATTTGCATCCAGTTTTGGATGCAAAGTTACGCATTTTCAGGCAGAATCCTGTATGATTACTTATCCCAAGTACTTCTTATGAGCTAATTTTACATTGTTTTGGTTCACAATCGCATAATGCAGTGTTGTGTCAATACGTACATGTCCAAGTAAGCGTTGCACCTGTTCAATAGGCATACCTTTGTCGATAGCCATTGTCGCAAGGGTACGACGGAACTTGTGAGGATGAACTTTAGGTATAGAAAGTGCTTGTCCCAATTTCCGGATTTTTACTTCTACGCCACTGATAGTAAGGCGTGTGTGAGGAGAATGGAGTGAGACGAATAAAGCAGGATTGTCGTCAGTACGCCCATTGAGGTATTGTTGCAAATGCAGTTTGGTTCGGGCATTGAAGTAAACAACACGTTCCTTATTTCCCTTTCCGAATACCACACACTGTCGTTCGTGAAAGTCTATATCTTCACGGTTCAGTTTTACTAATTCACCTACACGAATGCCTGTAGATGAAAGAAAGTCTATAATAGCAAGGTCTCGTTTGTTAGTGCAACTATCTCGAAGTTGCTCCAATTGTTCGTCAGAAAGTACCTCTTTTACAAGTGAATCAGTTTTAACCTTGTGGATACGTCTGACCGGACTTTTGGCGATGTAGTCTTCATCTTCTAACCATGCAAAGAAACTGGAAAAGATGCGTCGCATATTGTCAATGGTAACTTTACTGGATTGATGTTCTTCTTGATAATCGGATAGATAAGTACGAATGTCGGATGTGGTAATATGACAGATAGCCATTGAAAGTGTAACTAATAGCCGTTCAATGGTATTACGGTAGTACGCCAATGTCTTATCCGAACACCCCTCTATTTTCTTTGCTGATATAAAAGAGTTAAGAAACTGTTCGTTTTCTTGTGTTTGCTGGTACACACACTCCTCTTTTTCGATAATCTCAACGTTATGCAGTTCTGATGTAAGCACAGCTTTAAGCTGCGCCATTTGTCGGCAATCTAAGTCACGCTGCATCTTCGCAACTATCGCCTGAATGATGTTTTCTTTCATAATTCTGATATTTACGTCCTTATATATAATATAAGAGACTGCTAAATCAGAATTTAGAAGCGATGGCAAAGCAACTCTATGATTACTGGTTTGTGCAGTTTGACTTTCCCAACAAAGATGGCAAGCCGTATAAATCAAGTGGTGGAGAAATGGTATGGAATGAAAAGTTAAAAAGAATGATTCCAAAAGAGTGGACAAATGCAAACATTTATCAATTAGCAAGTATTTCAAAAGAAACAGTTAATCCACAGGCACAGCCTAATGAATTATTCAAACATTATAGTTTGCCCGAATATGATAAAACAGGAACTTACGCAGAAGAATATGGAATAGATATTCAAAGTGCAAAGTTTATAGTCACTAACAATTGTATTTTGGTATCTAAACTTAATCCTTGGACAAGTCGAGTAATCTGTGGAAATAGAGGATCTAATCAGATTTGTTCAACAGAATTTGTTGTATGGAATCCTGCTTCTCTGAAAACAAAAGGTTTCTTGTTCATGTTGGCTAAAAGTGCAAAATTCATTGAATACTGTACGCAAGGTGCTACTGGTACTTCTCATAGCCACAGAAGAATAAATCCAGAACTTATGATGAAATTTGATTTTCCTTATAATTCTGAAATAGCAATAAAATTTTCTCTACTGATTGAAAATATAATAGTACATTTACATAATAATATCGCACAGCTCAAAGTTTTGACTGAGCAGCGTGACGAACTTTTACCACTTTTAATGAATGGACAAATAACAATAGAATAAAAAATGTCTCGTATACTCTACAAATATTTAGATATAGTTGGCGCAAAGAGCATGATTGGAAACCGGAATCTCCAATTCACTAATGCGTCTCAACTGAATGACCCTTTTGATTGTCATCCTAAATTAATTGACTACTCAAATGTGCCGGACTCTAAACTTCAAGGATGGATACCAAAGGATTGGTGGGTAGAGAAAGAGGAAAACGATGCATTCAATTTGCGTAATGATACATGGCTGTGCAGCTTGTCAAAAATCAATGACTCTATACTCATGTGGGCACATTATTGTTATAACCACAAAGGCATCTGCATCGGTCTTGATTTGGATAAAGTACTAGAATCTGTTCCTCCAATGTTTGGCTCAATATACATTAATCCTATTGTCCTTGATGTTCAATATTGTAATATCATCGAACGTCCAAGCGCATATAATTCAGCACAGGATATTTTCAATTACCAATGGCAAACAAAAGCGAAGGAGTGGGAATATGAGCAGGAGGTCAGATTAGTAATGCCTAAACCAAGTGCTATGTATGCAGCCTTGACTCCAACACAAGCCAAACATCCTAAGGAAACATGGGATTGGCGAGAGATACACCATTATATGCCGGTGAAAGGAGAATGTTTTGAGTCGATCTATTTTGGTGTCAACATAGATGAGCAAGAGAAAGAAAAAATAATTCAGTTTGTCCGTAAGAAACTGAACCCACACATCAATCTTTACCAAATGCGTGTATATGCCGATGCCTTTAAGCTACAACCAGAGATTATAAACCTCTAAATTCTGATTTATCGGTATATAAAGAGAAAAGGAGAGGAAAATCCCCCTCCTTAACCCTTAAAACAAGTGTTAGACATTCAAATCCTTCATTGCCAATCCATAGTTCTCTTGCTCGAACAGGTCTCTATGGATAAGTTTCAAGTCTAGTGTCTGATAATACTTGTAATCATCACCTTCGGTGCAGAGGTATCTGTAACCGTAGCGTGGCATGTACTCCTTAAAGAAACGAGCTAAGTCTTTCAGGTTTTCGGCTTGGTTCTTCTTGAAGTTGCTACGCACGATGATGATAGACCAGTCGGGGAAGTTGCCTCTTCCACAACTATACTCCCAGAAGCGGATGTAGCAGTCTAAATCACGCTCACGGATGTCCACACAAAAGCCATTGGCATTTTGCATCACGCTACAACTGTTTCTGTAGCCGAATTTCTCACACAAGTAGAGATTGAAATCAAGAATCAAATTGTTTTGTAACATAATTGATTGAATTTAAAAAGTTAATGAATAGTGAATTATAAATGAAAGCCTCGCTTGCGCTTAGCCTTTTTCTTTTTCATCAGGCGATTGAACTCGGCTTCTTCTGCGGCAGTGGCATCGTAAGACGAACTACCATTCAACAGACCAAGACTGATACTTGAACCATTGTCGGAATGGGAAACGCTTTGCTGCACCTCTTCATCTTTATGCGTGAATCCTTGTTTATGGTATTCAAATGAAGATGCACAAGCATTCTGTTCCAATCGGTTGTCGATATTCAAATAGCTGAACTCCCGACTGACTTTGGAACCGGAGAAAGAAAAGCCGTTGTACTCAAACTTGATTCCCTGTATTTCCCGTGTAGTTCGGCTGACCTTGAATTTCATATCAATGTCACGGTCGGCAAGGGCTTCTTTCAGTTCATCCCAATTTTGAGCTTTGGGCAGCTCCTCTTTCAACGCTTTGTATATCTCGTGTTTTGCCCGGTCGTATGGGCGCAAGCGTTCCTCCTTGATATGGTCTTTGCCGTTTGCAAAGTGCAGGCGGTATTTTGCCGTCAGCATCTTACACGCCTTTTCATTTCTGCGGAAATCGTTCTTGTCGCTAATCGTCTTACCGTCATTGTCCACACGATTAAAAACGATGTGGCAATGCGGATGCTCACGGTCGATATGCCGGGCGATGATGTACTGCGTGTTTTCGATACACATCAGTTTCATGTAGTCGTGGGCGATTTGCAACATCAACGTATCATCAGACTTCAGGCGTTCGCCATCTTCAGGAGAGAAGTTGAGTGAGGTGTGTCCGACAATATTCTTTACCTTATCGTTGAGCAACGCCTGTAATTCAAATTGCTCTGCCATCTGTTCAGGTGTACCATCCACTCCGGCTGCTTCCAGCAATTTGGATTTTTCCTCTTTGAGGACATAGCGGACACAACCTCCGAATGATGTCCCTTTTGTCTGCTTACCTATCATCTTTCAGTTGCTTTATGAGTTGGTTAATATGCTGCGCCACCTCCTCGCATCTTTTGGCAACGGCAAAGAAACCGTAGGTATTTGCCTGCTTCGCCAACTGGTTGAGGTTGGTGCTTTCACCTATCAACTGACGGATGATATGGATATGTTCTTTCGTGATTCGTTCACGTACCGTCCCATTCTCGATGAGCGAACGGATGACTGCGCTTTGGGTCTGCTTGCTCCGTCTGCAAAGCGCACCGAGCCATGTGAATTGGTCGTATGACAGTCGGAGAGTTATCGTATGTTTCTTTTCCATTTTGAATTGCTTTTAGTGAATAATTTGTGACCATCGGGAGCCGTCTCCTCAGACTTTTTGAGGAGCAAGTGGTCGGGAAATGTAATACACCGACATTAACTTGCTACAGTAAAAAAGTCTCGATTTCTCTCCCTTTATTCAAAGTCTGAATCCTCGTTTCTTAGGTGGTGAAACCTTCGGTTGAGGGATGCTTCGTTGTACGCTGATGAGCTTCAAATCGAATGTCTCTATCAGTGTTTTCAAATTCGGATTCCTATTAATCATCTGCTGGAGTATGGCTTCATCGGGGCGTACCTTTAACAGATAATCGGCTATGTCGTAACCCTCCTTCCGTTCGTTTTCGGTTGCTTTGGTTTCTAGATAATCGAACAGTTGCACATCAATTCCATAGCTTTTCATCAACCCGATTTTGCTTTGCCAATAGTCGGTCGCTCCCAAATCAGGAAATAACACAACGCTTCTTCTGGCAAGAACGGATAGGCTGTTGGCATTGAAACAACCGTTCTTTCCACCCGATGCAATCCATAGAAATTGGGGTAGGTAGTAGGAAGCAATGATTGCCGTTTTCTCGCTTTCGACCAGTGCGATAGGACGTTTTTTATCTTTTGGAAGCAGATGCTCACCGAAGAAACATTGCTTTAAATTGTAATCCCCCTTGTGTAATACGGAGTGTACCCACGTGACATGATTGTATGGTTCTTTTATCCGCCTGCCTGTCGTTGTATTGTAAAGCATTATCTTACCTGTACGGACTCTGTTCTGATAATCCGTTTGCCAAAATACAGTTGCGCCATCCCAATGTTTGGAAGTACCAACTTTGTATTTCTCCATCAGCTTCAATGTCTCTGCCTCTCCGAATTGAGCCGATAAGAATTGAAACAGTTTGTTGTCGGGATAGCGTTGCAACGACTGGTTGACTATATCCAAATCAATGTAGGAGGTGACTTTCGGCTCGACTTCTTTAATGGGCGTATAGTTCCGAAAGGTATCTTCGGACAACTTTTCCTTCTCAGACGGATTCCGCTCAAAGTAATCACGGGGCGTGAAGTGGTAACCACATTTCTGTTCGTGGTCGCAACGACCCACGTAATCAGGAAACTGTATCTGTTTCTCTGTATCAATGTACTTGGAGAAACATCTTTTACGGTGGCAGTTCGGGCAAGTATGCCGGGTACTGACACCTTTGTAGGGTTCTAATATGAATCTATGTGTACTCATTGTTTGTTTCTTTTTTAGTGTGTCACTTTTGTCGTTATTGTCGTTTTCGCTTGGAAAGTGTCAAAACCGACAAAAATGTCACGGGTTAATCTTT
>OOCP01000080.1_pt1 | contig 118573 bp, 103 predicted proteins | sample 1671511 | NCBI WGS metagenome assembly OOCP01 (sample SAMN06348164, study PRJEB24527) | human gut metagenome | biome: human gut; feature: ankylosing spondylitis patient; material: feces | host: Homo sapiens | place: China | collected 2015-10 | reverse complement strand
TTGTAACTTAGTGTTGCTCAATACATTAAGTTATAAAATCAGTATGCACAACTTATATACAAATTTCGTAAAAATCCCTTGAATATCTGCTGTATTCCGTCGTAATTTAGACAAAATAGAAATATAATCTGCAAAAATGGAACTAAGCAATTGATTTCCCAATATGGGAAGATACATATATGCGTTTATGAATATGTTCTTTTTGCCATACTCTTAAAATGACATTACATGAAAATTACTGTTGGTAACTACTCTTTTACCTTTGCAAAGACTAATCTTAATATTTTGTAAAATCACAGCATAAAATGTTGTTTTTCAGAAATTAGATTTAACTTTGCACTCGAAATCAAAGCGTTCTTTGTATATTGCAAAGTTGTGAAAGAAAAAGAATATAGCTCGTTTCTAAATCGTTAGCAGTCACATTCTTTAAAATACTCAACTCGCTGATATTCAATAAATAAAAGAATTTACTGTGACTCAAGCAATGAAATGTTACGTCCCTTGTAATGCCTGCTGCTCCTAACCATTGAGCCAAAGCCTTATTTGCATAAGCGGAATAAACCAAACCGTCAAACACAAGCTCATCCGGATTTCTCCTTTCTCCACATAATTGCATCGCCTGTTCAGATATGGGTAACTCATCGTATTTGTTTGTCTTTTGAATGGTGTATTTTAATGTAAATTTACCGTCCTTTTCTTCGATTTCTCCCCACTTCATTTTGCGTATGTCTGAATGTCTTAGACCGGTAAGAGCCGAAAACAAAGCCGCACGTTTCAATACAGGGTTAGTGCATGGAGTTTCTACCAGCCTTTTAAGTTCGTCAAGGCTTAGGAACTCCCGGCGTGTTTCTTTTTCCTTAATGCCTTTCAAATCCTCGTTGATATTCTTAGGCAGATACCCATATTTATAAGCCGATTTCAAAGCTATCTTAAATTTCAGGAAGTAGGCAGCAGCCGTGTTGTTGGATAATACAACCTTGTCGCTTCTGTGCGTCCTTACGTTCAGGAGATAATCTCGGAATCTTTCACACCAAAGCAAATCAATGTCGCAAAAACGCTTTGTTGTTGCGTTGTCCGACTTTTTGGTATAGTCCAGCAAATGCTTTAGCGCACTCATCCAGTTATTGTAATTGGATTCTTTCTTGTCCTTAGCCAAATCACGGAAATAGGTTATAAAATCCCCTTTACTGCGTTCTTTGGCTTTCAGCATCTCCGCTTCTGCGTCTGTGTATATTTCCGCTTTGCTTAGTTCGTTCTGCCTGTTGGCACGGATGATTTCCGCAAGGCGTATCGTTTCCTCGTCCTCTGCATTGTACTTGTGTGAACCGTCTTTGTTGGTTTGTAGTTCTCCGTTCCTTTTTTTCAAGGGAACTACATACATACCTAAATATTCCCGGCGCATCGTTTCACCAGTCTTGGGGTTAGGAATGCCGGGATAATAATCAAGATAAAGCGTTTCCTTTCCGGTGTTGAGCATCCGAAAACGTAGTGTTACTTTTGTTGTCTTTGCTTTCCTCATATCTATAGTTTTTATAATACCATAAATTTGCTTGTTACGCTTAAAATTGGTGTAATTGGTTGATTGTTAGTTATTATAACTATACCGTAACCGTAACACCGTAACTACGTAACATTTTTAAGTTTATCAATATGCTGTTTGCTATAATAGAGCTTACCGTTTAGGCGTTTTTTAGGTATGACATACCGGGACACAAATACCCTTACCCCGTGTTCCGTCATGTTATAAATTTCCATGACTTCGGGTGTCGTTATCCAGTCTGCAAGATTGGATAGGGTAGTGTCAAAGCCTCTTTTTCTGAAATACGCATCTATTCTGTTTTTTGCTATCAAGGTACGTGTTCCTGCTTTCTTGGTAGGTATGCCCTCTGCATTGATAATCTTCCTTATCCGATGCCGAAGCAAACCGTATTTCTCTGTAACCTCGTCAATGGTGTACCACTCATCAATAGGTTTGCGCACTCCAGTAGTCAAGACTTCGTAAGGCTCAATAACGTCAAACAATGCCTCTATATCCTTTTTGCGTATCAATGTCGTGCGCTGTGATAGACGCTTTGCCGGAATACAGCCTTTTACCACGTTGCGGTAAATAGTCCACCTGCTTACTCCCATGATTGCGGCAGCTTCTGATGTGTTGAGATATTCTCGTTCTGATAAAGCCGTTTTTGCTCGCTCTCTTTTGGTCAGTGAAGCCATAGAAGCGGTAAGAGATATGACTTCCTTACGCTTCATTTTCCGATATGCTTTTCTATTGCAATCGTGGGAACAATAACGGGCGGTTTGCGTGTATGCTTCAAACTCGCATCCGCAAAATTCGCATATCTTCTTTATCGGATCTTTCGCTCTCATACCTTTATTATTTCTCACTTATTTTTGTTGCTCTACGTTGCTACACGTTGCGTTTGGTAGCAAAGAGAGATTTTATATCTTATCTATTATGTTGCAAGTGGTGATAAAATACGGATAAATGTGGTACAAATAATCCTTATTTTGTCTTGCGGTACATAAGTGGTACAAATATACGATAAATAAACGGATAATAAAACAAAGCAAAGATAAAATGAGCAAAAAGAAAAACCGCTATAATATAGAGTATTATAACGTATTTATGATAAATGCTATTTCTTTGTTTATATCAAGTTATTTGCCGATGCAGAATTTCATAAAGATATTCCCCAATACCTCATCTGCGGTAATTTCACCACCCACAATTTCGGCCAGATGGAAAAGGCATTCACGTAAATCCTGGCTGATGAAATCACCGGAAAGATGAGTTTGGAGTCCGTTTTGTACGCGGTGGATATCTTCGAGAGCCAGTGATAATGCCTCGTAGTGTCTCACATTCGTGACGATGAGGTCGGAAGAAGTTAGTTCGGGTACGGAGGCAGTCTTTACAAGGAGATTTTGCAGTTCTTGGATACCTGTTTTTTCTTTGGCAGAAATAGATAGCGTGACAGTGTTTTCTGGCAAGCCGGATAGCTTTGTTGGAACAGCCGATACTTGGTCTGATTTGTTCAACAAGATGATGAGCTGTTTGTTGGAGCAGAGAGGGAGGATACGGGGCGAAAGCTGTCGGATTTGGGCTTCCGCACAAGTATTGTCTACGACCCATAGGACAATTTCCGCTTGTTCCATCTTATGGAAACTGCGTGCAATCCCCATGTTTTCTATCGTGTCGTGGGTGTCGCGTATGCCGGCGGTGTCGATAAATCTGAACGTGATGCCGCTGAGGTTTACCGTGTCTTCAATCACATCGCGTGTAGTGCCGTGTATGTCGCTTACAATCGCCTTTTCTTCGTTGAGCAGCGTGTTCAAGAGCGTGGACTTGCCTGCATTGGTTTCACCGACGATGGCTACGGGTATTCCATTTTTAAGGACGTTTCCCACGCTGAATGAGTGGACCAATCCACTGATGACCTTTTCTATATCCCCGGCAATGGTCTCCAATTCGCTGCGGTCGGCAAACTCCAATTCCTCATGGTCACTGAAATCCAATTCCAGTTCCATCAAAGAAGTGAGGTGGAGCAGGCGTTCGCGCAAGGCGGACAGTTCGCGGCTGAAACCGCCCCTCATCTGGTTCATAGCCATCCGGTGGGTGGCAGCGGACGAAGAGGCTATCAGGTCTGCCACGGCCTCCGCCTGACTCAAATCCATCTTTCCGTTTAGGAAGGCACGTTGGGTGAACTCACCCGGACCGGCCGCCCTGCATCCCTTCCGGATGAGCAGTTGCATGACCTGTTGCAAGATGAAAGACGAACCATGGCATGAGATTTCCACACAGTCTTCGCCCGTGTAAGAATGAGGTGACTTGAACAAACCGATCAGTACTTCATCAATGATCTCCCCATCGTCTTGCCGGATGTGTCCGAAAGCCATGGTGTAAGCCTTGCGTTCGGAAAGGGGGAGGGGATGTTTACCTACGGGAGTAAAAATACGGTCTGTTATGGCGATGGCATCTTTTCCTGAGATGCGGATTACGCCAATGGCACCTCCTTGTGCAGTGGCAATGGCACAGATTGTATCTTGCGTGTTCATGAGAGCTGTTTGTTATTTCGGAAACTCCCCGTCGCGTCTGTAGTGCAGACGGACGGAGAGGGATATGAATGTTTAATAGGTCATCGGTACAGTGTGGCAGCCATCAGGTTGACCATTTCTTCCAACCCCTTACGGTCGGTTTCGTCAAAACTGTCCGCTTTATCACTGTCTATGTCCAATACTCCTTTTATTACCTTATTATATATGATTGGAATCACGATTTCAGAACGGGATTCGCTACTGCATGCGATATGTCCGGGAAAAAGATCCACATCGGGCACAATCAGAGGGCATGCCTTCTCCCATGCCGTACCGCAGACACCACGTCCTTTCCGGATACGGTAGCAGGCAATGCTTCCTTGGAACGGCCCGAGTGTGAGTTCCTGTTCGGATTTCACCAGATAAAATCCTACCCAGAAGAACCCGAACGCTTCTTTCAGTGCAGCCACCGTGTTGGCCATTACGCTTATTTCGTCCCGTTCTCCTTCGATAAGCGCGGCGTAATGTTGGAGAAACAGACGGTAGCGTTCGCTTTTGTCTGATTCCGCAGAGGGTTTGAAATCGATGTTCATACCTGTATGAGAGTTTAAATCCGGTCGATAACCAACTGAATCAGATCATCGATTTTGTTTTTGTAACTGGGGTCAGCTTCTCCGGCTACCCGGTTGGCTATCACCATGCAACATGTCGTGGCCTTGTGCCCCATCAGACGGGCCAATCCGGCCAATGCGGAACTTTCCATTTCGAAATTGGTGATTTGAAGCCCGTTGTAAGAAAAGCTTTCAATCTTCTCATTCTGACGGGGGTCCGCCAAAGGAATGCGAAGCTGACGGCCTTGCGGGCCGAAAAATCCACCGCAGGCTACGGTGATACCCCGTACCATATCGTCGGCAGCTATGCGTTCTATCAGTTCCGGATGGGCATCGATGACGTAAGGGGCAGGGGCGCACAAGTTTCCGCTCCATCCCAAATGATTAAGCAACGCGCGTTCCAACAGTAGGTCGCATACGGCATTGCGCCCTTCATAGAAGTTCAGCAAACCGTCGAAACCGACTGATTTTACGGAACAAATGAATGTGCCGACAGGAGTATAAGGCTGAAGCCCGCCGCATGTACCGATGCGCACCAGTTCCAGGCTGCGGAGCTTTTCTTTCTCCCTGCGGCTGTTGAAGTCGATGTTGGCCAAGGCATCCAGTTCGTTCATGACAATGTCGATGTTGTCGCAACCGATACCGGTAGACACTACTGTAATCCGCTTTCCCTTATATGTCCCCGTAATCGTTCGGAACTCGCGGCTGGAGATGTCACACTCCTGAGTGTCGAAATGGGATGCCACGGTGGGGACGCGCCCCGGGTCGCCCACGAGGATGACTTTATCTGCCAGTTGTTCCGGTTTTACGTGGAGATGGAAAATGCTTCCGTCCTCGTTGATGATAAGTTCTGATGGTGCAAAATACTTGTTCATAAGCGTTATGATTTAAAAGATAAACATGATTATTTCTTGCGGGATTGTATCTCCAGATTGCGGATGGTTTTGGCTTCCGCATGCAATGTGGCTTCGGCCTTCTCACATTGTGCTTCAAGCTGAAGGATTTGTTGGCTCAGCGTTTGACGTTGCGCATCGTTGCCGGTGGCATACCGGTCGCGCAGGTTTTGCAGTTGCTGTCGACTTTTGTCCAGTTGGATACGGTTCTTTTGCCATGCGGCCATTTTGTTACGTGCTTCCGGAGATTTGAAATCGTTCAACAAGGTGTAAGTGTTGCGGTTGTCAATGACAAACTCGAAGTCCTTCTGCTTCTTGACCACCTTGGGCGCGCTCAGTGCGGCTTGTAGCCTTTGTCGTGCCTGCGCCACGGCTTCCTTGTCCCCCCATGTCTCCGCGATACTGTGGATAAGGGCCAGACGGCATAGTTCATCCTCCTCGTATATATTGGCATCATACACCTTGCGGATGTCGTTCGGGATGAAGATGTAGATACACACCTTGTTCTCCGGTTGGTTCCGGTCGGACACGAACCATCCCAGTTGGTTGAACTCGTCAATGGCCAACATGTAGTCGTTGGCGGGGGAATTGAAAGGCATGCCGAGATTTTCCGGATAGAGGAATTTCTTTTCATCCATGTCATAGCGTGTCACGAATATGTCATATCCTCCGATGCTTTCCTCTCCTTGGGCGGCATAGTAAAGCGTGATACCGTCGGAAAGCATGAACGGATAGTTCTGCGCATCATCTCCGTCCAACTCGTCCAATTTATGAGGAGCTGTCCATTGGCCTCCCACAAGGTCGCTGGTAAACAATCTCAGGTATTTGTTCTCATCCGGTTGAGCGAAATATATCTTATTGCCCAATTCGGACAGATAGACCGTACAACCGTTTTCATCCGTACGGTGGAAAAATGTGCTATACGGACTGATTTCCCCGCTTTCCGGACTGAGTTTGATGTGGTTCAGGAACGTATTCTTGTCTACGACCAGACTGTCTATGACCGTCACCCGTTCCGTAGCTCTCATCATGGAGCGCAACCGGGCTATTTCCTGCAATTTTCCTTCTTCCACGTCGGTCGGTTGCCGTTTGCGTTTCAGCTTCTTGATGTCCTGATTAAGGAGTTCTTCCGCCTCGTCAAACTGGTAATGATTCATATAATATTCAGCCGTCGGGGCTGGTATGGCCTGCCCGTTCTTCTGCGCTTGCGAAGGCAAGGAAAGCAAAAGGGAACAAAATGTCGGCAATATATATTTCTTCATGTTCAAACTGATGGTTATACCTTATTGATTCAAAGGTAGGGATTTATTCTTTATCCTGTATCCTTTTCTAATAATATTTAACGTGGTAGGAGCGGTTTGGAAGGAGAGGGGAGGGCGGGAGAAGAAAAACGGGGGCGCATCATTTTGAAGTGCGCCCCCGTTCTTTAAGTGCAGTCGTTTTACTTGTTTACGTCCCAGATGTCATTCAGCTCAAGGCTCATGGGCGACGTGCCGTCGCTCTCTTCTTCATGGATGTTGGAGAAGCTGAGCAGGGCTTCCTGGGTTTCGATTTCCATTACGTTTGTTTCCGGTTTGCTGTACTTTTTCATTGTCATTTCTATTTTGAATGTTATTTTATGATGTATTTTTTGTCCTTGATGATGTATATGCCCGGGGCGAGACCTTCAAGAGCCCGGCTCCTTTTTATCCGTTGGCGTATCATTTGTCCGCCCGTACCGTACACGTTTACGAGTTCGTCATTTTCTTCTTTCGGTGAATAAATGCCGTCTGCTCCATCGAATACGAGGCGGAAGGCATTCACTTCGTTGGAGAGGACATTGACGTAGCAGCGGTACGGGTTGATGATGGTTTCCACGGCCCCCACTCTGTAGAATCCCACGCCATAGGTGTCCTTGTGGTTCTGCATGACATAGTTTCCTTCGGGCACTTTCATCTGTTCAAACACGCCAGTCATGTAAGGAGTGGAGTAAGAGGTTTTTAAAGCCCGGTATTTACCAGTGAAATGGTAAATGCCCTCCGGCCCTGTCACGACGTAGGGTGTGTTAGCCTCGATGGAAGGTGCCTTCTCCAACATCAGGGAATTGTTGCCGGAGATGCCGTTGCAAGCGTACACTGTCATGCCGTCGGGTATCGGGGCATCGAAGGGGAGGATCATCGTACCGCATCCTTCCGAGGGGAGGCTGTAGTCTATTCCCGGAAAATCCGTGCCGCCGGTTACGGTGAACTCGCTATACTCGATGTGGTCCAAATCCACGGCAGCCAACGTGTTCCCGTCTTCCAAGTAACGTACGAATCGTACGCCGGTCATTTCCACGTCGTACGTGCCGTTGATGGTCGACGGGTCGGCCACCAGTCCCACCGTGAAGATGGGATAAATGATGTTGCCCTCCGCGTCGTCGGGATACATTTCATAGTTGCTTGTCGAGGTGCAGATGACCTTCAGCATGCCTTTTTCAGGCATGTTGCAGTCTATCTGGTGCGTGCTCGTGGCACGTTCCGAGAGGGTGATGTCGTTGACGTACTCACGTCCCTGTTTCACTTGGTTCACCTTGAATCCCTTGGGCAGGGTAATCGTCATGTTGTAGGCGATGTAGTTCACGTTCGGGTCTTTCTCGCTTACGGTGAGGTAGGTCACGGTTTTCCCGTCCGCCGTTACCGTCACGTTCTTGTCCATCCACACTTCCAGTGCGGCGGTTTGTGCCGTGGCCTGCGCTGCATAGAGCGCAAGCCAGGCCAGAAGTAATTTTACGGTTTTCATTTCATGTTTTTTATTCTGGTTCTTGGTTCAATCATTGTCCTTGTCCTGACGATGGTAGACAAGTAGATTTGCCGGATGAGCGACACGTCCATGGCATCGATTATTCCGTCCTTGTTCGCATCCGTGGCATCGAAGTTCAGGTGTACGTCTTTACCTAAGTATTTGCCGATGGCCAGTGTGGCATCCAGTACGTCCACCACGCCGTCGCCGTTCGCGTCGCCGTTTTTGAATGTCGGTTGCGATATTTCGCGTTCGAGGACTTTCGGCTCCACGTTTCCGGCCGAATCGGTGGCCACCACGCAGAAGCCGTAGTTGATGCCGCTGAAGCCTTTGAACTCATATTGGTCGCTTTCCACGTCCTCGGCCACTTTTATCCACGGTGCTTCTGTGCCTTCCTGTGCATACAGGTCGTACTTCCACACGCCCGAACGGTTGTCGCTCGCCTCGAAGAGTAGCACTACGGTACTGTCGTTCCGTGCCTCGCAGGCCGCGATGGTGCTCGTCGGTGCGATGGTGTCCACCACGTTGGTCCAAGTCGGTGTGATGATAGGTTCGTTTTGGTCGAATACGATGGCAGCACGGTTTTCTATCAGTTCGCCGTCATCCAAGGCCGGGAGCAAGCCGGTTTGGAACGACACTTCTCCGATGCCGTTGCCGTCCGTGTTGACAGGCAGGAAGCCAGACATGGGGTTGTCGGTAGGCTCCATGGTCATCGGGTCCAATGAAATGAACTTCCATTTGGCAATGCCTTTGTCGGCATTGTAGCTAAGTTCCATTTGCGCTATGGCATTCACTTCGGGGCGCATGTCCACCGTCTTGATTGTGGACGGCGTGCCGTCCAGTTCCACGTGCCGGTTGCCGATTTTCAGGTTGGTGGGTCTGAAGCTGTCGAGGTCGAAGCGGCTACGGTCGAGCGTGTCGGTCACGGTTACCTCGTGGGCTGATGTCGTGGCGAATTCCGGGTCATTCTCGAACTCAATGGTGTAGTACACCTCTTCCAAATCCTTCTTTACGGCTTTGCTGCCCGAGGGGGCTTGGTAACCATAGATGTCGTTCGGGTCGTATGAATTGATGGGGTCGGCATCTGCGTCGTCATCGTCATCGTCTCCGCAACCGGACACCCAAGTCTTCAGTGGGTTAATGAAGCAATCTTCTCCTACATCTTTAATAGCGAATACTTTACCTCCCAATCCTTTTTTCAGGCTGTTTAACCATTTCTTCGCAGCTTCTTCTCCTTTGGCGGACAAGATACTTTCGAAAGTACATTGGATGACGGATTGTGTGATGTCTATCCATATGGTTTGAGTAGACTTGGGTTGTTTGGTAAAGTCGGTAGCTTCCCCTTCGCAGAAGAAGTCACTGAATATACCACCGATGCGGTTTTCCAGAAAATTAGATATACATGATCCTGCCAGTGCATCTACAGCCTCGCTCATCGGGACGACTGATGTGACAACTGTGGTTATGCAAGTGGCAGCCCACATGACGCAGCATTCATCATCCCCGTTGTTACCATAGCCACCTTCGTTTCTGGGACGGATAGTTCCCCCTTCGATACCATTTCTGTTGCGATTTATCTTACCGTCAAAGTCCCAATTCTTTTTAGTCGAGGCATAAAGGGTGAAGTTGTGCGTAGCCTTGGTGATGGTCAATGGGATGCTCAAGGTCGAGTTTGCATTGAGGTAAGGCAGGGCGAAGTGGCCTACGAGGTAAATCTTCCCGTTGGTGGAATCCGTCCATTGGAAGAAATGCTTCAGGTCATCGTTCCCGTACAGGCATTGTATCAGTTGCTCTGTTTCCGTTTCGTTCAGGTATGCGCCCAACCAGTCCCTGAAACTTTCTTTGGATTCTTTGCCTATGCCTTCTCCGAATTTCAATTCCGAGATGGTGTTCTCGCCGTCTTGGCAATAGATGGAGAGCGTGAAAGGCAAATTATATACAGGGATATTACTGTGGTTGGTGAACTTCACTTGGTAAATCGCGCTCGTCCCGGCCAAGAAGTATGGGTTGCCTTCCAATGTGATGGAAACCTCCGGCGCGCTGTCTCTTGGAGACGTGTTGATGGCATCGGCAATGCAAATGGAGTCTTTTTCCGTGTACAGTATTTTCAATGAATACGCCCCGTTCAGGGAGTCCGGGATGTCAAAGTGGGCAGTGAGTTCCGACAATGAATGGGTGGTGACGGCTTGGGCCCAGTAGGCCACATTGTCTTTTTGGTAAAGGGCTATGCGGGTCGTGTCGCTGAATCCATTACCGAACAGTTCCACATTGACGGCGGACGGCGTACCGAATGATGCCGGTGAATACTCCAACACCGCATACTTGTCGATATGCTGATAATCCAATGCGATGTCGCCGCCTTGGGTGGCGGTCACGTCGTGCATGGCCACGTAGTACGTGCCGTCCTTGTAAGCATGGCAGCCGCCGTAGCCGACGGATTCGGCTCCCGAGGCCGCGTACACTTCTTCACCGTCGGGGGCGAAGATTTGCACCGTGCAGGCCTGGTTGCTCCGGATAGCCAGGCTGTCGCCGATGGCGGCCTCGATGCTGTACCACAGGATGCCGTCCTTTTCCGGCTTCTTGTGGCGTACTTGCCCTTCAGCCCCTTCGAGCGGTTCCACGTCGGTCACCTTCTGGCTGACCTTGTAGTCCACGAACTGTTCGGTGGCTTCGGTAATCCGTCCCGACACGTCGTAGAAGCGCATGTGAAAGTCGTTGCGTGCGTAGAGCATGGGTTGGCCGTCTTCCACTTCGAACTGGAAGCACGAGCTGCGTATGGGGCAGGTCTCCACGGGCAACAGGGTGACGAGCTTGAACGGGGCGGTCCGTTGCTCCAGTTCCGTCACGTGCATTTGGTCTTCGTTGTCGTTCAGCCAATAATTGTATTGGGTGATACCGTTGCCTCCCAACGGCGTTTTGAAGAAGAAGGCCGTCAGTACCCGAGAGCTTGTCCCGTCGTTGCCCATGAGCATGTAGGACAGGCGGTGGAAGCCGTCGCTAAGCCCGGCCACATCGAGGTCGAAGTGGAACAGGTCGCCGTCCAACCGTCCCGCCTGCGTCCGGTGCGTGTCGCCGTCGATGGAGTAGTAGCACTGCATCGAGGCCTTTTCCGTCGTGGTCATGGTGCGGTAGAAGAAGCTTTCCTGCACGTTCGTGGCCACGCCGGAGGGTGTCACGACGAGTCCTTGCGCTTTGTGCAGCCCTTGGGGAATGGCCGAGGCATCGAACTCCCAGTGCACGAGTCCGCCCTCAGACGGCACTTTTTCCTGCTTGTACAGCTTGTTGTCCACCGTGAAGAGGCACGTCAGGTAGTCCACGCCCTCCGTCTGCGGCACCTTGATGAACATTTTCGTGTAGGGGATGGAGGCCGAAGCCTGTCCCTCCACTTGGGCGTGCAGGGTGTGGAACCCGTCCTCCATCTGACTTACGTCCACCATGAGCGGCGCCCCGGTGTAGCGTCCGGCTTGCAGGAGGGTGCGGTCGTTGTCGGCCCACAGCCGGTATTGCAGTTGTCCCTCGATGGGGAGTTTCCAGAAGATGGCGTTGCGGGGCAGGCCGGTGTGCGCCCCTTCGCCGTAGGCCACGTGCAGGGTGTGTAGGCCGTCCGCCAACGAGGCCACGTCGATCAGTGCCGTGCCATCGGCGGGCGTGAGGGGCTGCGCCTTCCCGCCTTCATGGTCGAACCAATAAGTGAACGTTTGCGGCCCTTTCTCGGGCAGCTTCATGAAATACCGCGTCACGGGCGTGCTCCACGCCGTGTCCTTCACCTGGAAGTGCAGCGTGTGGAACGTGTACGCCAGTCCCTCCAAGGGCACGTCCATCCGCCAAGACGGCGAGGCCGAGGTACCGGTGCGTTGGGTGGTCTCGTCCCCGTCGAACCAGTAGCGGTAATCGTATTTGGCCTGTCCCCTTGCCGCCCAATGGGCACATAAGAGGCACAGGATGAAAATTATTCTTCGCATAGGCGTGGCGGTAGGTTAGTTGGCACTGTTTACCTCGATGTCCACACTCAGCTTACCGTCGGCAGTGGATTTGGCAGCCACGTTGAATTTCGTGATTTGCGGATTGGTGGGCGTGGGGTCGTAAGGCAGGCTGCCGCCGTATATGCCTACTTCCGTGCCGTCCGTGCCTTTAATCAGTGCCCTTACCGCATCCGTGAGTTGGTAGTCGTTGTCGTCGTTGTAGTCCACGTTGAGGTAGCTGACGCGTTCGTTGTCAGGGGAAATCTTAACGTTCGTTTTGTTGGGTGAGTTAAGGGAGAGTTCTGATGAGTTGAGCCATAAATTATTATAAAAGGTTGTTGTGGCATAACCATTCACACGAGAGGTATGTTTGATGATACAGTTCTTATATTCGGAATGTCCCATGTTTATATTGTCCACATAGCAATTTGTGAAAGAGAAAACAGAAGTTTCAGAGTTGCCCTGAGAAGGATTCATGACCACGCAATTCAAGAAAGAGGCAGAACCATTTGCGGCTAAATAGAAGTGTTCAGCAATCCGGCAATGAATGAAATTCAAATCTTTCATAGTAGAGCTATTGCCATTGGTGTAAATGACTTCATTAAACCTGCATTTCAAGAACATGGCATTCTTCAACGTGCTGACCTTCACCCTTTGGTTACTGTAGATGCCTTCCATGGTCAAGCGGTGGGAGAGGGTGTCGCTTACGTCAATGATGAAGTCACTGGAAATCACTGTCGGCTCGGTGTGAGCCACGGTGTCTACCGTCATGCCGGCACCGCGCAGGGTAATGGCTTTCTTGATGTCCGTGCCGAGGAACGAGCCGGAAGAAAGCGTGATGACATCCCCATGGTTGGCGGCATTGTAGGCTTCTTGCAAGGCACTGCTGCCGTAGTAGGTCGAGATGGAGCCTTCATGGTTCAACGTGGCCAGCAAGGAAGACTGGGCGGAAGCTCTCCAAGAAAAACATACGACAGAGAGCAGGGCGAAAAAGAATTTTTTTCTCATAACAATATTTTTTTGCGCCTATGGACTCCCGGATTCGGCTGTCTACATTTAAGAATTATGGTGTGGCTTGAAAATAAAAAAGGCATGGAGTCTGTTCTTTGCTTGTCTCTCCAAAACTAAGGTCTTCGCAATACCCGTAAACAAAAGAGATAAGCAATAAAACATTCCACGCCTGTATGTATACAATCCTCCACACAGAGCCACGCTATCCCTCGTTGAGGGTATAGCATGGTCTGTCGGGTAAGACAATAAGCATACCACGTGAACATTTTCCTTACCTGATCCTTGTTTACCTACTGGAAGTTGCGAAGTTCTAGCTTTGTAAAGATCAGCGCGTGAAAACGCCCATTTTATATCAAGTGTCTCTCCTCTTCACGGTTTGGTGTCCATTCCGAAGATACGACGTTGCAAAATTATGAAAAAAGCGGATACCGGCAAACTTTAAGCCCTTAAAAAGAAGAGATTTCTTTTTTCGCGGCATCTCCGAGTGGTGCCCTGTATCGTGTTTGCCCTATCAATGTAAGGGTACACGAATGTCCTGTGGGTAGGATTGGACTTCGTTCTGGATGGAAAGAAAAATGACCTTTTGACTTCGGAAAATCGTTTGCCGCAGAACGGAAAATCAATCTCAGCCGAACGATTTTTCGTTCTGCGCCAAACGATTTTCCGTTCTCAGGAGATTGATTTTGATGTCGTATGTCGTTGATTTATAGTGAATAATAGAATGAAGTGACGATGGTAAAAAATCTGTATATAAGCTTTCGTCCTGTGCGTTTCAAGTTTGGGGCGTACGCAGGCCGCAGCGCGGCAGGCAGAGGGTGAACAGACTGCCTTTCCCCACAGTGGAATGCAGGGTGATGTAGCCGTGGTGCTGGTTGACGATTTGCTTGCACAAGGCCAGTCCGATGCCCGAACCGTTCGGCTTGGTGGTGTAGAACGGGACGAAGATGCGCTCCTGTGCTTCCACGGGGATGCCTTGTCCGTAGTCCTGCACGCTGATTTGCACTTCGTCTTCGGCCGTGTTCCGGCGCAAGTGGATTTTTATTTCGCTTTCGGGGCTTGGGGATGCGTCGCGTGCGTTGGTAATCAGGTTAATCAAGACCTGTTCGATTTGGGAGCGGTCGGCCTGGAACGTGAAACCGGGATAAGGTTGGTCGAAGGTGAGATGCATGCCCTCGAATAACTTCTTCAGGTCGTCGAAAAGCTCGTCCACACGGATGGCTGCGTATTGCGGAGGGGGCACACGGGTCAGTTTGCGGTAGTTCTCCGTGAAGTGGAGCAGGCCTTTGCTGCGGCGGTAGATGGCCTCTAAGGCTTGCTGCATCTGGCCGTACTGTTTGGCGGAAGGTTCTGCCGTGGGAGCCTGCCGGGTGAGCGTCTCGCTCAGCGACAGGATAGGAGTGAGGGAGTTCATGATTTCGTGGGTCAGTACCCGGGTGAGCGTCTTCCACGATTCCAGTTGTTGTTCTTCCAACACGTGGTGTATGTCTTTGAGCGTGAAGAGTATACGTGGGCGGTTATCCAAAGTGAAGCGTGTGGACGAGAGCAGGAGGTCTTTCGTCTGCCCGTGGCGTTCCACCGGTACTACGCGCGCCTCTGGTCCGGACCGCCGCAACCATTCCTCCGGCACGCACCGGCATGTGCCGACTTGTGCCGTAGCCGCCCGGTTCATCCATTCCACGTGCCCTTCGCCGTCGCACGAGACGATGCCGGTGTCCACGTGGTCGAGCAGGAGTTGGTAATATTTCTGGCGGGTGGCCTCGTCGAACAGTTGTTGCCGGTATGCGGCGAGCGTGTGTTCGATTTCCCGTTCCAGGCCGAGTGCACGAGCGGATTCCTCCGGAACGAAACGGGGAATCTCTTTCAACCCGCTGTGGCGGATGCCCCGTATGAAAGAGCGCAACAGCCGGATTTGGCGTGTCTGCCGGTGGTGGAGGGAAGCATACAGGCCGACGAAGGCCGCGACGCACACGGCAGCGGTGAGCCACAGTTGCTCCGCAGCGCAGAAACAGGCGGCGGAGGCCGTCAGGAACAGGCCGGCACCGCAAGCGGCTGTCTGCCAGGAAGGGGGTATTTTCATAAGCCTAATTTTTCGAGTTTGCGATAGAGCGAGTAACGCGTGATGCCTAACATCTGGGCGGCGCGGCTCATGTTGCCTTCGCACAGGCGGACGGCTTTCTCCACGGCGTTGCGTTCCAGTGCTTCCAAGTTGAGGGTCTCGCCGTCGGCCACGGGCGATGCCGGGGCGTGCAACAGGAAGTCGTCGGCATGGAGGGTATCGGCGTTGCAGAGCACGACGGCGCGTTCGATGGCATGTTGCAGTTCGCGCACGTTTCCCGGCCAGGCATACCGTTGCAGCTTGCCCCTTGCGTCGCGTGCGATTTGCCGGATGTCCTTCTTGTATTTCCGTGCGTACGTCCGCAGGAAATGGTCGGCCAGCAGTTGGATGTCCTCGCCGCGTTCGCGCAGGGGCGGGATGTGGATTTCCACCGTGTTGATGCGGTAGAACAGGTCTTGCCGGAACGTACCCTCCGTCACCTGCGTGTGCAAGTCGGCGTTGGTGGCGCATATCAGGCGCACGTCTATCGGAATCTCGCGCGTGCCGCCGAGCCTCACGATGCGCCTTTTCTCCAAGGCCGTGAGCAGCTTACTTTGGGCGGTGGGGGAGAGGTTGCCCACTTCGTCGAGGAAGAGCGTACCCCCGTGGGCCAGTTCCAGCCGTCCTTTCTTTTCTTTGCGGGCATCGGTGAATGCCCCTTTCTCGTATCCGAACAGTTCGCTCTCGAACAAGGTTTCCGGCACGGCACCCACGTCGATGGTCACGAACGGTTCTGCCGCGCGCGACGAATGGGAGAGAAGATAACGGGCCACTACGTCCTTCCCCGTGCCGTTCTCACCCAACAGAAGCACGTTCACGTCGGCCTCGCGCAAGCGTCCGATGGTGGAGACGATGTTCCTCATGCCTTCCGACTCGCCGATGAGCAGGGGTTGCGGCGTTTCCCGTTCGGCACTGAGGGCTTCCACGCGTTCCTCGAGCCGTCCCACCTCCGTCTGTGAGCGGCGCAACTTCATGGCGGCGTGGAGCGTGGCCAGCAGCTTGTCGTTTTCCCAAGGCTTCGACACGAAGTCCGTAGCTCCGGCCTTGATGGCCTGCACGGCTTTGTCCGTGTCGGCGTAGGCCGTCATCATGACCACCACGGCATGGCGGTCCAGCTTCAGGATTTCCTGCAGGCAATCCATGCCTTCCTGTCCGCTCACGGTGTCACGGGTGAAGTTCATGTCCAGCAGTACGATGTCTGGCCGGAAGTCGGTAATGAAATGTACGATACGGTCGGGCGAACGCATGACCTTGACTTTCTCCGCGTAGGGTTCAAGCAGGAGATGGAGGGCGAAGAGCACGTCTTCGTTGTCGTCTATGATGAGTATTTTTCCTAATGCAGGCATAGAATATGGTATTTGATGCGAGGCAAAGTTACGCAAAAATGTGTGCGGATGTGCATTTTCGCACATAAAAAGTGCAAATCCGCACAACTCGTTTTCCGGTGTGGATGGGGTACGCGTCTGGAATACAGTTGTTTGCATTTTTGGCACGCAAATTGGATATGATTAGTTGTAAACGAATGATAAAAAGACTTATGGACATCAGAATGCGGATAGGATGCGTGGCATGCGTGGCGTGCTGGGGCATGGGGACGGCGGCACAGCCTCTTCCGCCCACGGGCGGCTGGGGACTGGACGACGTGGTGCTCCGGGCCTGCCAGTCTTCGCCCGACGCGTTGGCCGCGCGCCATACATTCCGCTCGGCCTATTGGGACTATCGCTCGTTCCGGGCTGATTACTTGCCTTCGCTCACGTTGACTTCCGGCCCGAACCTCGACCGTTCCATCAACCAAATCACGATGGAAGACGGGTCGGTGCGTTTTGTCGAGCAAAACCTGTTGAACACCGACCTGTCCCTGCGTGTGCAGCAGAATGTCAGTTGGACGGGCGGCACGTTGTCTTTGGAATCCTCCCTCTTGCGTACGGATTTGCTGAGCGACCGCACTTTTTCATGGAAGAGCGTGCCGGTCAACATCGGCTACAGCCAGTCGCTTTTCGGGTACAACAACCTGAAGTGGAGGCGGCGCATCGAACCGGTGCGCTACGAGGAGGCGCAGCGGTCTTATCTGGAGACGATGGAGTTGGTAGCCGCACGGGCCGTGGACAAGTTCTTCGCGTTGGCCATGGCACAGAGCAACTATGCCACGGCGTGCCAGAATTTCGCCCATGCCGACACGCTCTACCGTTTCGCACAGGGGCGTTACCAGATTGGTACGACCACCGAGAACGAGATGCTCCAGCTCGAAATCAACCGCCTGAACGAGGAGACCAACCGGCTGAATGCCCGTATCGAGATGGACGAATGCGCCTTGGACTTGCGTTCCTATCTGGGTTTGCATGAAGGCGACACCTTGCCCGCGATACGGATGGTCACGGAAGTGCCCGACGTGACGGTGGAGGAGGGGGCAGCCTTGCAGTGGGCGCATCTCCACAGTCCCGATATCCTCTATATGAAGCGGCGCAAGTTGGAGGCGGAAAGCAACGTGGCGCAGGCCAAGGCCAACGCCGGCCTGAAAGCCGACCTGTATCTCCGTTTCGGTCTGACGCAGACGGCGGAGAATTTCTCTTCCACCTATCGCCATCCGCTCGACCAACAGGCGGTGAGCATCGGTATCACCTTGCCCATCCTGGACTGGGGAAAGGGGCGCGGACAAGTGCGAGTGGCCCGTTCGCAACAGGACTTGGTGGAGACGCAAGTGGAGCAGAGCCGCACGGACTTCGACCAGAATATCCGCAAGTTGGTAGGGCAGTTCAACCTGCAAGGGCTACGTGTGCGCGTGGCGGCTCGGACGGACAGCACGGCCTTGCGCCGCAGCGAAGTGGCACGTCGCCTGTATGTGTTGGGAAAATCCAGTGTGCTCGACCTCAACGCCTCTATCGAGGAGAAAGATGCCGCGCGCCGGAATTACCTGAACGCCCTGCACACTTACTGGAGCCTTTACTACACCCTGCGTAGCCTGACGCTCTACGATTTCTTCGAAGGCCGCCCGTTGCAGGTGGATTACGGGCAACTGGTGAAAGACTGACTCCATTCGTATAACGCTTATACCTTATTATATATGGACATACAACTCAAGAAAAAACCGTGGTTCGTGCGCCACAAATATTATGTGTCGGGAGGCGTCGTGTTCCTCTCCTTGGCAGCCTATACGGTGGCCTTGTTGTTCTCGCCCGAGAAACAGCGCGTGTCGGCCGATACGTTGGGACTGGCCGAAGCCGTGCAGGCCGACTTTCTGGAATACGTGGAGCAGGAGGGGGTGGTGCAGCCCATGCTCTCCTTGCGCGTGAACAGCCGGATAAGCGGCTACGTGGAGCGCATCGTGGCCGAGGAGGGCGCACGGGTGCGGCAAGGCGACACGTTGCTGGTGCTGTCCAATCCCGAGCTGTTGGACGAGATGGAGGTGCAGGAGAATGCCCTGCACAAGCAACTCATGTCCTACCGTGAGCAGGAAATCGAGATGGAGCAGAAGACTTTGCTCCTGCGCAAGCAGGTGTTGCAGAACCGTTATGAGTTGCAACGCATTTCGGACAGCTATGCCCTGAGCCAAGAGGAGTTCCGCATGGGCATCAAGAGCAAGGCGGAATTGGAGGTGGCGCGGCAGGAGTACGAGTACAAGACCCGTGCGGCGGAACTGGAACAGGAGAGCCTGCAACACGACTCGGCGGCTACCATCGTGCGCCGTTCGCTCATCCGTAACGACCGGGAACAGGAAATCCGGAAATTCGAGCGGGTGAAGGCCAAGCAAGAGTGGCTCGTGGTGCGCACGCCCCTCACGGGGCAGTTGAGCAACCTCACGGTCGTGCCCGGCCAACAGGTGCAGGCCGGAGGGGAAATCGGAGAAGTCAAGGTGCTCGACCGCTATAAGGTGCGGGTCACTCCCGGGGAGTATTACATCGACCGCATCGTAAGCGGACTTCCTGCCAAGGGCACATACAAAGGCAAGCCATACGCCATGTCGGTGCGGCGTGTCGTACCGGAAGTCAAGGACCGTATGTTTACTGTGGACTTGGCTTTTACGGGCGAGGTGCCTCCGTCCTTGCGCCTCGGGCAGGCTCTGCGCGTACAGATAGAATTGGGTAACCCGGAACGGGTGCTGACCATCCCTCGTGGCGATTTCTATTCCGTGACGGGCGGACAGTGGATTTATAAGGTGGTGCCAGGCGAGAACCGTGCCGTGCGCACGTTCATCCGTTTGGGGCGGCAAAACCCCAAGCAATATGAAGTGTTGGAAGGTCTCCGGCCCGGCGACCGTGTCATTACGTCCGGTTACAGCCGTTATGGCGACGTGGAGGAATTGGCATGGGACGAATGAAACCAAGGAAACAGTTTGAAGCTATGGGAACAATAAGTTTGTGGGTTCAGAATCTGAAGCAGGCCTTGCGCAATCTGCGCAGCCACGGTTGGCAGGCCGGAATCTCTGCCACGGGTTTGGCCGTGGGCATCGTGTGCCTGACGTTCAGCCTGAACTGGCTGTGGACGGAAACGAACTACGATTACTTTCGTCCGGATTACAAGGACTTGTATCTGGTGCAGCATGATGATACGGCCCGTTTGACGCACTTGAATACTCATACATCGCCTTACATGCCTTTGCCGGTGGTCATGCTGTTGGACAGCCTGTTGGAAGGGGAGGCGGAAGTCGGCATCTTCGGAATGACGGTGAGGCCCCAGATTTATCCCGACGGGCGGGAAGAAGCGTATTTTTATGCCAGTGGTTTGCTTTCGTTTCCCGGGATGGTGCGTGCCTTGGGGCTTACGGTGCTGTCCGGCGACCCTGAAAAAGCATTGGCTACTCCCGGGCATGTGGTGTTGACGGAGAGCCTGGCCCGGAAGATTTTCGGTAAGACGGGTGTCGTGGGACAGACTTTTGAGGCTTCCGCTTACAGAATAACCGGGGCGCAGACCGTGGGGGCGGTGGTGGCCGACAACGAAGGCGATTCGTATTGGGGCTATGAGATGTTGTTGCCGCCAAATGTGCAGGAGTGGGAATGGGGATGGGATGGCAGCCAACTTTACAGTGTCTGCATTCGTACGGACGACCCGGCGGCTGTGGAGAAGGCGTTCAGCCGGATTTACCTGCCGTTGGATAAAAGTCACTGGAAGTTCCGGCTTATTCCCTTGCGCACGGCGCATAAGACGGGTTACGGTGAATCTTTCCTGCACGCTTATTTTTACCCCTTGGCGTTCACGCTGATTTCCGTCTTGTTGCTGTGGAGTGCCGTGGTCAACCTCTTGGCGGTGTACACTTCCGTTTTTCTGGGACGGGTGCGCGAATACGCCTTGCGCCGCAGTTTGGGAGCATCGGCGTGGCAGAATGCCGTTTGGATGCTGACGGAGATCATGCCCGTTGCCTTGTCGGGCATTTTGTTGGGCTGCGTGGCTTTGGAGTGGTTGGCGCACGAAGGCCAAGTGCCCGGCAATCTTTCGCATGTGTATGTCTGTTTCGCACAAGTCGTGGGGGCTGTGCTCGTGTTGGTGGTGGCCGGGACGGGTTATCCCGTACACAAGGTGCGCCGGGCCTATAGGCTTACGTTGGGCGGAGGGGTTTCCGCAGGCCGTTCCCACGCTTGGCTGTTGGTGGTGCAATGTTTCGCATCGGCTTTCTTGCTGTTCATCTCTTTGGGCATGCAACGCCAGTTGTCGGGGATGATGAACCAAGACCTCGGCTTTGAACGGGAGGACATATTGCGTTTGCACACCGGACGGAAATACTGGCCCGGCGAAGAAGAGCCTTTTAATTTCAAATCCATATTTTACGACTTGCCGCAGGAGTTCCGGAAGGAGGCGGCTGCCGGTATCACGGATGCCATAGCCTTGCCTGCGGATATTTTCAACCGTTTTTCGCGGAGGCGCATCAACCTGCTGACCGAAGAAGAATGGAACGGGAAGAAGGATGACAGGTTGACACCCGAAAACGAAATAGATTATATGGAGGTTCCTTATGCGGCTTTCGACTTTTTCCACCTGCACATTGCGAGAGGTGCGCGGTTGGAAGAACAGCCGGAACAGGACGGTGTGGAGCCGGTCATGTTCAACGAGGCGGCTTGCAGGAAGTTCCGGGCGGGAGACTTCCGGAAGGTGAATCTTTATGTCGGCTCCGATGATACCGGGCATAATATAATGATGTATACTAAGTGGACTAACCATATTGCCGGAAAGTTGGAAGTGAAAGGCATCATGGATGTGCGCCTGAGCGATTTCCACGAAGAAGAACGGCCATTGATGTGGGTCGGTATACCCGACCGCCACGAATGCCGTTTCGTGGAACACGATGCGGTGTATGTCAAACACGCGCCGGGACGACGCGAGGATGCAGAGGCTGCCATACGCCGTGTGTTGCGGAGGTTCGATGTCCCCGAGGATAAGATTCACCTGATGCCGTTGGAGCGATATATGGCAGACTGCTACAAGGAAGAGACTTATTACGCCGGTCTGCTTTCGGCCTTGACGGTGTTCAGCGTACTGATAACGTTCTCCGGTGTGTTCTCCATGCTGCTCTACTCCTTGCGCCTGCGTCGGCGGAGCATGGCCATCCGCCGGGTAATGGGCGCGGGTTTCCGGGATGTTTTCCGACCCCAGCTCCGGTCTTATTTGCTTTATGTCGTGGCGGGCGGCGTGTTGGCCTACTTCCCGGCGGCATTGCTCATGCACAAATGGATGGAGTATTTCCACTACGGCGAAACGCCGGGCGTGGGACTGATGGCGGTCATCGTGTGCGGTATATGCGTGGTGGTGTCGCTCATCGTCTACGGACAGGTGCGCCGTTGCATGAACGACAAGCCGGTGGAAGTGCTCCGGCCGGAATCTTAAACATGAATATTAACCTATAAATGAGAATAATGTATGGAAACGATGATTCAAGTGAATGAATTGACAAAAGTGCTTGGAAGCCATTGCTTGTGCCGGATGTCGGGCAGATTGTTCGATGGGCATGTGTTGGGTAGTGAAGAATCCGGATTGCAGAATCTTTAGAAAGCGGAGGTTGCCATGGGTTTATGGATTCAGAATTTCAAACAGGCCCTTCGCGGCCTGCGTCACCAAGGATGGCAGGCTGTGGTCTCTGTGGCCGGTTTGGCGGTGAGCATCGTGTGCCTGACGTTCAGCGTGAACTGGCTGTGGACGGAGACGCATTATGACAGTTTCCGGCCGGACTATGAGGATTTGTATGTATTGGAACGCACGGATGAACAAAGTTTCCAGTCGCATTACTTCTCTTATTCCCAAATTGTGGAAGCTGACAGCATTTTGGGAGACGAAGTACAAGTGGGAATTTATTGCTTGAGGGACGGAAAGGATGCGTACAGTCTGCCCGACCGTCCGGAGGATGTCTTTTTGGCGCAAGGGGTGACTATAGATGCTGCGATGTTCGATGTGTTGGGCGTGAAAGTGCTGTCCGGGTCGTTGGATCGGGTTAAGGCCGGTGATTTCCAGTACGTCATCACGGAAAGCATGGCGCAGAGATTGTTCGGAAGAACCGATGTGGCAGGCGAGATGATTTTCCGGGAACGTTCGAACTCTTCGTATACCGTGGCAGCAGTCGTGGAAGATTGCGAAAAGGAAAGCAATATCTATTATGATTTCATCGTGCCTTTACGCTTGAGCCAGGAACAAATAAATAACAAGAGGAACCAGTGGTTGCATGTCATTTTCCGTACGTCGGATGCGGGGAAGACCAAACGGCAAATGGAGCGTGTGAGCCTGCCCGAGGAATGGAATGCCGGGACAAAGTTCGTGTTGACTCCTTTGCGGTTGTTCCACAAGATGGAAAAAGGCGGGACTTTTCTTCAAGCTTATTTCTACCCCTTGGCTTTTGTGGTGATTTCCTTGCTGTTGGTGTTGGGCGCGTGGGCGAATTTCATCGTGGTGTATACCTCAATCTTTTTGGGGCGTACGCGTGAGTATGCTTTGCGTCGCAGCCTTGGTGCTTCGGACGGGAGAAACGCGTGTTGGATGCTGACGGAGGCGACGCCTGTCGTGGTGATGGGCATCTTGGTTGCCGCCATGGGGATGGAGTGGCTGCGTTACGATGGATTGTTGGCAGGAAGCCCGGTCTACGTGTATAAGGTTTTCGCCATCGTGTCGGTGTCGGTACTGGTGTTTTGTTTGGTCGGCATGGTTTATCCGGTGCGCAAGATGCGTCGGGTCTATCGTCGTTCCTTTGCGGGGCAGTCTCTTTCCGGTCGTTCCCATGCTTGGTTGTTGGTCGTGCAGTGTTTTGCCTGCGCGTTCCTGCTTTTCCTGTCTTTGGGGATGCAACGTCAGTTGTCCGGGATGATAAATTCCGATTTGGGTTTCGACCGTCAAAACATCCTCAGGCTTTACACCGGGTGGAAGGTCATGCCGGGGATGGATGCGACCTACAATTACCGGGGCATCTTTGAAGATTTGCCGGGAGAGTTCCGTAAGGAAGCCGGTGCGGGTATTGTCGATGCCATTGCGATGGACATGGACATTTTCAGCCGGGTGACGTATCACAAGATAGAAATCATGCCCGAAGAACAATGGATGAGTATGAAAGACAAGATGTCCCCGTATGGCGTGACGAATCCGGGGGAAGAAATCAGGCGCGCCGTGTATGTGGAGTTTCCTTATCGCGCCATGGACTTCTTCCGTATCCGTACGGAGCACGGGAAGAAACTGGCGGCATCAGCCGAACAGGACGGGGCGTTGCAAGTGCTGTTCAACCGCGCATCCATGGAACTCTTTGGGGATGCCTTCCGGCGTGGGGCAAGACTCTATACCGGAGGGACACCGGAGAACGCCAATAGCATGACGGATTGGAATAGGCCGGTTCATTATGCGGGCAAGTGGTTACAGGTGCAAGATGTGGTGGACATCCGTCTGAATGATTTCCATCAGGGAGAAGAACCGCTGGTGTTGGTGGGCGTGCCGGAAGACCATGATTGCTTTTTCGTGGAGCATGATGCGGTATATGTCAGATATGCTCCCGGACGTCGGGCCGATGCCGAAGCCGCCATCCGCCGTGTGTTGGAAAAGTTCGGTGTGCCGGAAGAGCGGATTGTGTTGTCGTCTTTGGATGAATACATCTCGGGACACTACGAAGAGGAAACGTATTACGCCAACCTTCTGAGCGCGTTGACGGTGTTCAGCGTACTGATAACGTTCTCCGGTGTGTTCTCCATGCTGCTCTACTCCTTGCGCCTGCGGCGGCGGAGTATGGCCATCCGCCGGGTGATGGGCGCGGGTTTCCGGGATGTTTTCCGACCCCAACTCCGGTCTTATTTGCTTTATGTCGTGGCGGGCGGCGTGTTGGCCTACTTCCCGGCTGCATTGCTCATGCACAAATGGATGGAATATTTCCACTACGGCGAAACGCCGGGCGTGAGACTGATGGCGGCCATCGTATGCGGTATATGTGTGGTGGTGTCGCTCATCGTCTACGGACAGGTACGCCGTTGCATGAACGACAAGCCGGTGGAAGTGCTCCGGCCGGAATCTTAAACATGAATATTAACTTATAAATGAGAATAATGTATGGAAACGATGATTCAAGTGAATGAATTGACGAAAGTGTTCAAGACAGACGAAGTGGAAACTTGGGCTTTGGACAAAGTGAATATCGAGATAGGGCAGGGTGAGTTTGTGGCCGTCATGGGGCCTTCGGGCTGCGGCAAGTCCACGTTGCTCCATATTCTCGGCCTGTTGGACAGCCCGTCTTCAGGGCAATATCTGCTCGACGGGAAAGACGTGTCCTCCTGTAGCGAGTCGAAACGGAACGAATTGCGCAAAGGCATGTTGGGGTTCGTGTTCCAGAGTTTCAACCTCATCGACGAGCTGACGGTGCAGGAGAACATCGCCTTGCCGTTGCTCTACATGGGTGTGCCGAAGCAGGAACGCCAACGCAGGGTAGAGGAGGCCATGGCCCGTATGGACATCATGCACCGTTCACGCCATTATCCGCGCCAGATTTCCGGAGGACAGCAGCAGCGCACGGCCATTGCCCGTGCCATCGTGACCCGTCCGAAGTTGATTTTGGCCGACGAGCCGACGGGAAACTTGGATTCCAAGAACGGCAAGGAGGTGATGGGCTTGCTCAGCGAACTGCACCGCGAGGGGACGACCATCGTCATGGTGACCCATTCGCAGCATGATGCAGGGTATGCCGACCGCATCATCCATTTGTTCGACGGGCATGTGCTGGGTGAGGAAGAAGCCGGATTGCAGAACCTTTAGAGGCGGAGATTGTCATGGGTTTATGGATTCAGAATTTCAAGCAGGCTCTTCGCGGCCTGCGCCACCAAGGATGGCAGGCCGTGGTCTCCGTGGTCGGTTTGGCGGTGAGCATCGTGTGTCTGACGTTCAGCGTGAACTGGCTGTGGACGGAGACGCATTATGACAGTTTCCGGCCGGGGTATAAGGATTTGTATGTGGTGGAAAGGGTGGACGACAGTACCAGTACGCAGTTGTCACATTGGCTATGGTACGGACTGGGAGAGAAAATTGACAGCGTGTTGGGTGAAAACGCGCAAGTGGGGCTGTGGCGTATGCAAAGCGGTCGGGCGAAGATTGCCCGGACGGATAATCTGGAACATGGGTCATACGCCCAAAACCTTTCTGCCTCAGTTGCAACAGTGCGTGCCTTGGGCTGTCGTGTCCTTTACGGAAGCTTGGACGAAATGGAGAAATCAGGTGACCGGTTTATTCTCACGGAAAGTTTGGCACGGAGGCTGTTTGGCCGTGTGGACGTAGTTGGCGAGTCCGTGGCTCGTTTTCGGGGACGTGAAAACCGTACTTATACCGTCGGTGCGGTGGTGGAGGACTGTGGCAGTAAGAGCAACATCTATTATGATTTCGTTGAACCTCTTGGCCCTTCTGACTTTGAAATCAATGGAGAATATGCCAGAAACTTCACCATCCTGCTCCGTACGGGCGATGCGGAGGGAGCAGAACGCGAACTCTCGCGTGTGGATTGGGATGGGGAGGATGGAATGAAATTAGTGCTCACTCCTCTTCGTATGTTTCACAAGATGGGCAACGGGTTGCCGTTTCTGGAAGCATATTTCTATCCTTTGGCTTTCGTGGTACTTTCATTATTGTTGGTGTTGAGCGCGGTGGTGAACCTGACGATGGCTTATACGTCTATCTATCTCGGTCGGACGCGGGAGTATACTTTGCGCCGTAGTCTGGGTGCGTCCGATGGGCAGAACGCCTGTTGGATGTTGACCGGTGTGGCACCGGTCGTGTTGTCGGGGCTGCTGCTTGCCGTGATAGGGATAGAGTGGTTGAGGTATAGCGGTGGGGTACCCGGTGATGCCGACTTTCTTTATACAGTGTTTGCATGGGTTGCCGGTGGTGTGGTTGTGTTGTGCTTGTTGGCTATGGTTTATCCCGTTTGGAAGATGCGTTGCGTTTATCACCGTTCATTCCTCGGACAGGACGGCGCGGGGAGTTCCCATTCGTGGCTGCTCGTGGTACAATGTTTTGCCTGTGCCTTCCTGCTTTTCCTTTCGTTGGGGATGCACCGGCAGTTGGCGGACATGATATATTCTGACTTGGGTTTTGACCGTGAGAACATCCTGCGGCTTTACACGGGTTGGCGGGTTGCTGAAGGAGCGGATGAAAACTACAATTACGAGTCCATCTTCAATGACCTTCCGCAAGAGTTCCGCAAGGAGTCCGGAGCGGGTATCACGGATGCCATCGCGATGCGAAGCGATATTTTCAACCGTGTGACGACCAACTACATAGGAGTCATTCCGGAAGCCTTGTGGTTGCAAGGTAACGTGGGGAAGGATGAGGTCGATGCCGTCAAAGATATCGTTTACATGGAGATTCCCTATCGCGCCATGGACTTTTTCCATATCCGCACGGTGCACGGCGGTACCTTGTCGGTGGAGACCGAACAACCCGGCAGGCTTCAAGTACTGTTCAACCGGGCGGCCATGCAGGAATTCGGTCTGACGTATCCCAAGCAGGCCAAGCTTTATACCTGGATGATGACAGGGCATGAATATATGGCCTATCAGGGAGATTACGTTCACGGGCATTATATCCGGCAGGCGTTGTCAGTAGAGGATGAGGCGGACATTTACCTGAACGACTTCCGTCAGCAGGAACGTCCATTGATGTTGGTCGGCGTGCCGGAGAATCATGAATGTCCATTTGTCGAACTTGATGCGGTGTATGTCAGGTATGCTCCCGGGCGTCGGGAGGATGCCGAGGCGGCAATGCGTCGCGTGTTGCAGAAGTTCGACGTGCCGGAGGAACAAATCTATATTTCCACATTGAACGAATACATATCGGGAAATTACAAAGAGGAAACGTATTACGCCAATCTTCTGAGTGCTTTGACGGTGTTCAGCGTACTGATAACGTTCTCCGGTGTGTTCTCCATGCTGCTCTACTCTTTGCGCCTGCGGCGGCGGAGCATGGCTATCCGCCGGGTGATGGGCGCGGGTTTCCGGGATGTTTTCCGGCCCCAACTTTGGTCTTATTTGCTTTATGTCGTGGCGGGTGGCGTGTTGGCCTACTTCCCGGCGGCATTGCTCATGCACAAATGGATGGAATATTTCCACTATGGTGAAACGCCGGGCGTGGGACTGATGGCGGCCATCGTGTGCGGTATATGCGTGGTGGTGTCGCTCATCGTTTACGGACAGGTGCGCCGTTGCATGAACGACAAGCCAGTGGAAGTGCTCCGGCCGGAATCGTAACAAGATATAACTGTTTTTTATTTTCCGGGACTGTCCCTGTACGGATGCTTTCTGTGCAGGGACGGTCTTTTTTTGTACAATAACCGGAGTGTCTGTCACAGGATTTTCAGGGCAATCCGGGCGCATGCTTCCGCATCGGCCAAGGCATGATGGTGTTGTGTCAGGTCGTATCCGCAGCAGAGGGCTACTGTTTGCAGTTGATGGTTGGGCAAGTCTCGGCCGAATGCAAGACGGGAAGCGCGGAGGGTGCAATGGAACGAGTAACCGGGGTATTCCATGCCGTAGGCTTGGAAGGCGGCTTTCAGGCATCCTTCGTCAAACGGACGGTTGTGGGCCACTAAGGGCAAACCTTCAATCAAGGGTATGATTTCGCGCCACACCTCCGGGAAAGGGGCGGCATGGGCCGTATCCTGAAAGGACATCCCGTGAACCTGCGTGTTCCAGTAATTATAGTAATTGGGATAGGGGCGTACCAGACGGTAATGCCGGATGGTTATTTCCCCGTCGCGGACCACCACGAGGCCTACGCTGCAAATGCTGGAGCGTTGCCCGTTGGCGGTTTCAAAGTCTATGGCGGCAAAGTCTTTCATGTCGTAGTGCGCGGAAGTGTACGTTTGTTTGCAAAAATAGCAATAATGCGTCAATTTACGGCAGGGGATGCCATAAATCGGTGCGGAAACTTGGCAGGGCGGCCTTGTTTCGATAATTTTGTTTTGAAAAATCCGTAACGGGCATCCTTGCTTGGGGTAAAAGCAGGATAAGATTTTTGTTTTAACAACCTAACAAACTACATTTATGAAGAAATGCGTTTATGCAGTATGCGCTTTGCTGTGGGCAGGCTGTACCGCCTCCCGTTCCGCATCGGACGGCAGCAAAGACCGGGAAAAAAAGGAGACTGTGCAAATCGACAGCCTCGCTCCCAATCCTTTCATCCGGCATCTCTATACGGCCGACCCTTCAGCCCACGTCTGGGCCGACGGACGTTTGTATGTCTATGCCTCCCATGACATCGATCCGCCGCGCGGTTGCGACCTGATGGACCAGTATCATGTGTTTTCCACCGACGACATGGTGCACTGGACCGACCACGGCGAGATTCTCCGCGCCTCGCAAGTGCCTTGGGGACGCAAGGAGGGCGGCTTCATGTGGGCACCGGACTGTGCCTACAAGGACGGCACGTATTATTTCTATTTTCCCCATCCCAGCGGAACGTACACCAATGACAGTTGGAAAATCGGGGTGGCCACGAGCAAGGAACCGGCTGCCAACTTCACCGTACAGGGCTACATCGAGGGTTTGGATCCGATTATCGACCCCTGCGTGTTTGTGGACGACGACGGGCAGGCCTACCTGTACCAAGGCGGGGGCGGCACGTGCAAGGGCGGCCGGCTGAAGGATAACATGATGGAGATAGACGGTGCGATGCAGACCATGGAGGGACTGGTGGATTTCCACGAGGCTACATGGGTGCACAAATACAACGGGAAGTATTATCTTTCGTATTCCGACAATCACAATCCCGGACAAGAAGGCGTGGAGGGGTACAACCGTATGCGCTATGCCGTGAGCGACCACCCGCTCGGGCCGTGGAAGTACATGGGCATTTACATGGGTGGTTCGGACTGTTTCACCAACCATGGTTCCATCGTGGAATACAAGGGCGAATGGTTTGCTTTCTACCATTCGATAGCCTTGTCCGGCAATCCCGCGCTGCGTTCCGTCTGCGTGGATCGTTTGTATTACAATCCCGACGGCACCATCCGCATGGTAGAGCGGCGCAAGTGAGACGGATGCTTGTGAACTCCGGTGGCTTTTTGAGAAATAAAGTTTTACTGTAATCAAAGATGAATGTATGAAAAAGAGTATATGGGGCGTATGTGCCCTTTTGTTGACGGCGTGCGTGGCGCAACGCCACTCCACCGTCACAAGTGGAGCCGGGAAAGGAAAAGAGACGATAGACAGCCTGGCACCGAACCCGTTTATCCGCCACATGTACACGGCCGACCCCTCAGCCCATGTCTGGGCCGACGGACGCTTGTACGTGTATGCCTCCCATGACATCGCACCGGCTCGCGGTTGCGACCTGATGGACCAGTATCATGTGTTTTCCACCGATGACATGGTGCATTGGACAGACCATGGAGAAATCCTCCGCGCCTCGCAGGTGCCTTGGGGACGCAAGGAGGGCGGTTTCATGTGGGCACCGGACTGTGCTTACAAGGATGGCACGTACTATTTCTATTTTCCCCATCCCAGCGAGACCGATTGGAACGGAAGTTGGAAAATCGGGGTGGCCACGAGCAAGGAACCGGCTGCCAACTTCACCGTGCAGGGCTACATCGAAGGAATGGATCCCCTCATCGACCCTTGCGTGTTTGTGGACGACGACGGACAGGCTTATATTTACAACGGCGGGGGCGGCACGTGTAAGGGCGGACGGCTGAAGGATAACATGATGGAACTGGACGGCGCGATGCGGACCATGGAAGGGCTGGTGGATTTCCACGAGGCTACGTGGATTCACAAATACAATGGTGTATATTACCTGTCCTATTCCGACAACCACGAACCGGGACAGGAGGGTGTGGCTGGATGGAACCGCATGCATTATGCCATCAGCGACCATCCGCTCGGGCCGTGGAAGCACATGGGCATTTACATGCAGCCCACCCGTCCGGAAACGGGTGTCACCAACCATGGCTCCATCGTGCAGTACAAAGGCCAGTGGTTCGCCTTTTACCATAACAGCGCGCTCTCCGGCGACCCGTGGCTGCGTTCCGTCTGTGTGGACCGGCTCTACCACAATGCGGACGGTACCATCCGAATGGTGGAGCAGCGTTGACGTGGAGGATTTGTCTTGTTTTGTGATAGTGGATTTTGCGGAAAACGCAAGGGGAATGAGGTGGAAAACGAGGTGGAAAATCGTTCGCCTTAGATTTGAAAATCGTTTGGCGCAGAACGGAAAATCGTTTGGCTGAGATTTGAAAATCGTTCGGCTGAGATTGAAACAGCCGTCTCCGGAGAATCGGGGGCGGCTGTTTATCGTGTTGTTTTTCAGTGTCTTATTCTACGAGTTTGCCTTCCTGCTCCAATGCGTTCCATAGGGAGTAACGGGCTTCGGGGTTGAGTTGTTCCAACTGTCCGAATATTTGCTTGATGTCCGAACGGTGGGAGTCCGTTTCGTAGGGGCAGAGCTTCTTTTGCTTGCGGTAGCCTTGCAGTGCCGCCCAGGCTGCGAGGTCGCGCTCGTGCACCATGCACAGCGGACGGATGATCGTCATGGGGAACTTGCGCATTTGCAACCGGGCGGGCATCGTGCCGAACTGGCCTTGGAAAGAAAGGTTGAGCAGCAGCGTGTGCAGGATGTCGTCCTGATGGTGGCCCAACGCAATCTTGTGGCAACCCAGTTCCTGCGCCACGGTGAAGAGCATCTTCCGGCGGTTCCACGAACAGAGGAAACAGGGGCTTTTGCGCGTGTCGGTACTCGGGTCGAACGAGGTCTCGCGCACGATGAGGCGCACGCCGCGCGCGGCGGCGAAGTCCTCCAAGTAGGCCGTGTCGCTTTCGTAGTCGATGTTGGCCATGCGCACGTGCAGGGCCGTGAGCGTGAGCTTCGGGCGGTGGATGCGGGCGCGGCGCGACATGAAGTCGAGCAGGGCGAGCGAGTCTTTGCCGCCGGACAGGCCGAGCAGGATGTGGTCGCCGTCGTCCAGCAAATGGTATTGGGTCAGTCCTTTGCTGAAATGCCGCCAGATACGGCGTTCCAGGAGTTGTGCTTCCGTGGGTTGCATGCTTTTATGGGAGCTTGTGGTTAAAGGAATACGAAATATACGGCCAGCACGAGGCAGAAGAAGGCGGCCAGATGGTTCCAGTGCAGGGCCTGCCCTTGGAACATCACGGTGGCGATGACCGTAAAAACGATGAGCGAAATGACTTCCTGAATCACTTTAAGCTGCATCAGGTTGAAAGGGCCGCCGTTGCCTTCGAAGCCAAGCCGGTTGGCCGGTACTTGGCAACAGTATTCTGCGAAAGCTATCATCCACGAGAAAAGGATGACGCCGATAAGCGGCCAATGGGACGATACGCCCGTTTGCTGCAACTTCAGGTGGCCGTACCAGGCCAGCGTCATGAAAATGTTGCTGCTGATGAGCAGCAAGATGGTGTAGACTGCGTTCATGTATGTGGGATTTGTTTGGAAGTGAAACGGGAACTTTTTAATCGTTGTCCCGTCTGTATCCTTCGTAATAATAAGATTGTTCTATGCCTTTGAAGATGATTTCCCTGTCGTCTGTACGGTCGGTAAGTGCGGGTTGCAGCAGTACGCGGAGCTCCAAGTCGTTGACGGGGCTGCGTTCCATGGCTTGCAGGTACAAGTCCTTGTCCACTTGTTGCCAGTCTACCACGCGTCTCAACCTTTTTTTCAGTATCAGGTCGAGCCAGATACGGGTGGCCCGCCCATTTCCTTCCATGAAGGGATGGGCGATGTTCATTTCCACATATTTGGCGATGATATCCTCAAAAGTTTCTTCCGGCATCCTTTCGATGACGGGGAGTATGGCCTCAAGATACAGGCAGTTGGCAAAACGGAACCCTCCTTTGGCGATGTTGAGCGTACGTATCTGTCCGGCAAAGTCGTAAAGCCCTTTGAAAAGGTAGCGGTGTATTTGGCACAAACCTTTGGTCGTGCCCACTTCTATATGGTCGATGTCGCCGCTCTCGAACAGGGCGTAGGCGTTTTGCAGGCTTTGTTCGTCGATGTGGTTTTGTTTGCTGCGCATGGTGTTGTCGTTTTTTGAAGTGTCCGGCCCGGATGCGAGGGCGGACAGAACCGGTTGCAAAGTTACGAAAATAAAGTCGTTGCTTGTGCCGCGCGGGCAGAAAAAAGGAGGTTGAGGCAGCTAGTTGCGCAATTTGTAATAAGGTTATTAGTAATAAAGTTGTTACTAAACGGGAAAATCACTATCTTCGCGATGGGTTAAACAGAGGATGATTATGGAAAATAAGCCATTTGTTTTTGGTGTGGCCACTTCGGGTGACAATTTTACCGACCGCAAGAAAGAAACAGCCCGTTTGTTGTCCAACTTCCGGCACGGTGTGAATACGGTGTTGATTTCTCCGCGCCGTTGGGGGAAGACATCTTTGGTCCGTAAAGTGTGCCGTTTGGCTCAGTCCGATACGTTGAAAGTAGTCTATCTGGATATTTTTTCTTGTCGTAGCGAACGGGAATTTTACGATGCTTTCGCGTCGGCTGTGCTCAAACAGACTTCTTCCAAACTGGAGGAGTGGATGGAAAATGCCCGGTTGTTCCTTTCGCGGATCAGCCCCAAGATTTCGTTGGGCACGGAGCCTATGACGGATTTTTCCATCTCGTTGGAACTCAATCCCAAGGCAGACGATGTGGACGATATCCTGCAACTTCCGGAAAAGATTGCGCAAAAAAAAGGTCTCGATGTAGTCGTGTGCATCGACGAGTTCCAACAGATAACCGAGTTTAAAGATTCAAAGGCTTTTCAGAAACGCTTGCGTTCGGTTTGGCAATTACAGAAATCGGCGTCGTATTGCCTGTTCGGCAGCAAGAAGCATCTTATGAATGAACTTTTTGAGAAAAAGAGCCTTCCTTTTTACAAGTTCGGCGATACGGTATATTTGCCCAAGATCGGGACGGAGGATTGGGTCGATTACATTTGCGGACGCTTTGAGGCTACGGGCAAACATATTTCCGCCGAGTTGGCCGGGAAGATATGCCGGGTCGTAGACAACCATTCTTCGTATGTGCAGCAGTTGGCGTGGTTGGTGTGGATTCATACAGACGAGACGGCCACGGAACAGGATTTCGAGGGAGCATATCAGGATATCATCGACCAGAATACGCCGCTGTTCGAAAAGCAGACAGAGAGCCTCACTGCATATCAGATGAATTTTTTGCGGGCCGTACTGGAGGGTGTGCACAGGGAATTCACTACGCGTGCCATTTTGCAGAAGTACAAATTGGGCTCGTCGGCCAATGTGAGTATCGTAAAACGGGCATTGTTGAAGAAAGAACTTATCGAGATGGAAAAACGTCAGGTCGTCATTCCGGATCCGGTGATGGAGGAATGGTTGAGGCGGGAACTGGGTTTGTAATGCCAAACTGGGGAAGGAGGGCGTTGTGCGCGGTACGCTAACGAATCAGCCCGTATGAACCGTGCGGTTCATACGGGCTGATGTATGTGATGTGATGCAGGTTATTTCTGCAAATACTCATGCATGCTGCTGGCAGCCTTCCGTCCGTCGCCCATGGCGAGGATGACGGTGGCACCGCCGCGCACGATATCTCCTCCGGCAAAGATGCAGGGAATGTTGGTCTGCATGCCCTCGTTCACCACAATGGTGTTCTTGCGGCCCAACTCCAAACCTTGGATGGAAGTGGGGACAATCGGGTTGGGGGATACGCCCACGGCTACGATGGCCATGTCGATGTCCAGCGTTTCCGTGGCGCCCGGTATCGGTTCCGGACTGCGGCGACCGCTGGCATCCGGTTCGCCCAGTTGCATCTTTTGCAAGACCACCTGCTTCACCGCGCCCTTTTCGTCGGCTATGTATTCCAACGGGTTGTGCAGGGTGAGGAACTCGATACCCTCTTCCTTGGCGTGCTTCACCTCTTCGAGGCGGGCCGGCATCTCGGCTTCCGAACGGCGGTAGACGATCATCACCCGTTCCGCACCCAGGCGTTTGGCCGTGCGGCAGGAATCCATGGCCGTGTTGCCACCGCCCACTACCATGACATTTTTGGCCAAATGGATAGGGGTGTCCGTATCCGGATTAGAGGCGTCCATGAGGTTGACGCGCGTCAGGTATTCGTTGCTCGACATGATGTTGATACTGTTCTCGCCCGGAATACCCATGAAGTTAGGCAGTCCTGCGCCGGAACCTACGAAGATACCTTTGAAGCCCTCGTCCTCCAATTCCTGCACACTGATGGTTTTGCCCACGAGACAGTCTTTTTCGAACTTCACGCCGATTTTCTCCAGGTTCTGAATCTCCACGTCCACAATCTTGTTGGGCAAACGGAACTCCGGAATGCCGTATTTCAATACGCCGCCGATTTCATGCAAGGCTTCGAACACCGTCACGTCATATCCGTATTTGGCCATGTCGCCGGCGAATGAAAGTCCGGCGGGTCCGGAGCCGATGACGGCCACTTTGATGCCGTTTGCCGGAGCACATTCGGGGACGGACATCATGCCGCTCTCGCGTTCGAAGTCGGCAGCGAAGCGTTCCAGATAGCCGATGGCTACGGCCGGTTCGTTCATCTTCAGGTGGATACACTGGCTTTCGCATTGTTTCTCTTGCGGACAAACACGTCCGCAGACAGCCGGGAGCGCGGAAGTGCTCTTCAACACGCGGGCGGCATTGAGGAATTCGCCCCGTTCGATGTTCTTGATGAACGACGGGATGTTGATGCTTACCGGGCATCCTTGCATACAGGTCGGGTTGGCGCAGTCCAGACAGCGTCGGGCCTCGGTCATGGCCTGTTCGGCATTGAGGCCGATATTCACTTCTTCCGTGCGCGTGGTGGCGCGGTACACGGGATCGAGTTCCGGCATGACAACACGCGGGATGGCCGTGCGTTCTTTCGGCTTCATGGCCTTCCGGATTTCTTGCCGCCACGGTGCATTACGGTCGGTCAGCTCGCTGAGCGAAGTCGTGGTATCCATTTGGGAAGCATCGGCCGCACAAGCTTTTTCAGCTTGGCAGTCCGTATTTTCGGGCATGCTTCCGGATGCTTGTGCAAACCGTTGCATCTCTTCCGTCTCTTCCTTTTTAAAGGCGCCCATCCGCTTGAGCATCTCGTCGAAATCGACCTGATGACCGTCGAACTCGGGGCCGTCCACGCAGACAAAGCGTGTCTTTCCGCCCACGGAGATGCGGCAGGCACCACACATGCCCGTGCCGTCTACCATGATGGTATTCAGGGACACATCAGTCGGGATACCGTATTTCTTAGTGAGCAGGCAGCAGAATTTCATCATGACCGCCGGGCCGATGGCGAAACATTTGTCCACCTTTTCACGCTGGATGACGCTTTCTATGCCTTCGGTCACCAGTCCTTTGCGGCCATAACTGCCGTCGTCGGTCATGATGATGACCTCGTCCGAACTCTTGCGTACTTCGTCTTCCAGGATAATCAGCTCTTTGCTTCGTCCGGCCAACACGGAAATCACGCGGTTGCCCGCTGCCTTCAGGGCTTCGATGATGGGAAGCATGGGGGCTACGCCTACTCCTCCTCCTGCACATACCACCGTGCCGAATTTTTCGATATGTGTGGCTTTGCCCAACGGACCGACCACGTCGGTGATATAGTCCCCCTCATTCAGGTGGCACAGACGGGTGGAAGAAAGTCCCACTTCTTGTACTACCAGTGTGATAGTGCCTTTGACCGGATCGGCACCGGCTATGGTTAGAGGCATACGTTCCCCCTTTTCTCCAACGCGGACAATTACGAAATGACCGGCCTTCCGGGCTTTGGCTATCAGCGGGGCTTCGATTTCAAACTTGAAGACCTTTTCGGAAAAGCGGCTTTTGGATACGATTCTGTTCATTGCTCTATTCGTTTGGATTTATAATAATAGGTATGGCTCAGCACGGTTTGTCGTCCAGCATTTCAAAACCGCAATAAGGCACGAGGCATTTCGGCATGCGGATGCCTTCGGGCGTCTGGTTGTTCTCCATGATGGCGGCTACGATGCGCGGCAGGGCAAGGGCCGAACCGTTCAGCGTATGACATAGTTCCGTCTTCTTGTCCTCCGTACGGCGGTAACGGCATTTCAAACGATTGGCCTGGTAAGTGTCGAAGTTAGACACCGAGCTGACCTCCAGCCAACGTTTTTGTGCTTCGGAATATACTTCGAAGTCGTAGCAAATGGAAGAAGTAAAGCTCATGTCGCCTCCGCAAAGCCGAAGGATGCGATAAGGAAGTTCCAGTTTCTGGAGCAAGCCTTCTACGTGTGCCAGCATTTCCTGGTGGGACTGTTCCGAATGTTCTGGTTTGTCGATGCGTACCAGTTCCACTTTCGAAAATTCGTGCAAGCGGTTCAGGCCACGCACATCCTTACCATAGGAACCGGCTTCACGACGGAAACATTGCGTATAGGCGCAATTCTTGACGGGCAGATCCTTTTCGTCTAAAATGACGTCGCGGTAGATGTTCGTCACAGGTACTTCGGCCGTGGGGATAAGATAAAAATCATCCAGATTGCAGTGGTACATCTGTCCTTCTTTGTCGGGCAACTGTCCGGTACCGTAACCGGAGGCTTCGTTGACTACCGTAGGAGGCATGATTTCTTCGTAGCCTGATTTGCGTGCCTCGTCGAGGAAGAAGTTGATGAGGGCACGTTGAAGCCGTGCGCCTTTTCCGCGATAGACGGGGAAACCCGCCCCCGTGATTTTCACGCCGAGGTCGAAGTCTATCAGATTGTACTTCTTGGCCAGTTCCCAATGTGGGAGAGCGTCTTTCGGCAATTCCGTTTCCATGCCGCCCATTTTCACTACCACATTGTCCTCCGCACCGTTGCCTTCCGGTACGATGTCGTATGGGATATTGGGGATAGCGCAGAGCAGGGTGGTGAGTTCTTGTTGTGCCCGGTCCATGGCTTCTTGAAGGGCTTTGTTCGTATCTTTCAGTCGGGCTACTTCTGTTTTGATGGATTCGGCTTCTTCTTTCTTTCCTTGTTTCATCAACGCACCGATTTGTGCGGCCAGTTTTTTGCTTTCCGACAAATTGATGTCTAATTGTGTTTGCGCTTCGCGGCGTTTTTTGTCGGTAGCCAACACGTTTTCGATAGCTTCCTTGGCTCCTGAGAAATGTTTTTTCTCCAGACCTTTGATGACCCATTCGGTCCGTTCGTTGATGAGTTTTAATGTAAGCATACTACTATTTATTTTATAATCCTACTTTCCTGTGAGTTGCAAAATTAATTAAAAAAAAGGTAGGGAGCGCAAAAAAAGCCCGAAAAACTCCTTATTTCTTTGTCAAATGGCGAAAAGAACGGCCGTAGGACGAGAAAAGTGATACGGTAGTAATGGCCTTGCATTCCCGTTTGCTAACATATTGTAACTGTTTTGCCATAAAAGACAAACGAATGAACGGGATTTCTTGATATAAGTCAATATTATTTCTCCATACGTGTTAAAAGAGGTCTTTTTGCTTGTATTCGGGAGGAAACCTCCGTATCTTTGTATTGTTTTTAGGAGAGGCCATGAAGGCCAAGTATATATTAAAGGTAAAAAGATTGAAATTATGAAGAAGTTAATGACTATGGTTAGCGCCATGATGATGGTGGCAGCCGTAAATGCAAGTGAAGTAACTACGGTAGCATTCAACGAGGCTCGGGTAAATGTGCCGGCACGTGTACGTTTCGTAAAAGGGGATAACTATGGTTTCAGCGTGGAAGCCAAGGATTCCGTGATAGCAAGGGCCGTGCGTTGCAGTGTGAAGGACGGTGTGTTGAGACTCAGCTTCGGTAATGCGTTGCAGCCGGGTGAATCTAAATTCGACGCCAAGAAGGGCGTGTATTACTATGGTGTTAATCCGACCAACCAGGTCTTTGTAGGTGAGAATGGAGAAGATGACATGGTGATTACGGTCGTAGCTCCGGACATGCCTAAGTTCAAGACATCTTCCGATTACGTAGCAGTGACGGTGAAGGCCGTGGAAGAGGCTGGGAATAGCCGGGCTGCACTGACGATGAATGAGTAATGGATGAAAGCCACCTTCGGGTGGCGGTCATATAAAAATGAAGTCCTCTGAAAGTTTTTAATGGAACTTTTGGGGGACTTTCGTTTTTATCCCTATCTTTGCAAAACACATCCATTACAATTAATCTATGTGGACAGAACTATTGAATTCTTCTTATTTTGCCTTGTTTCTCATTGTGGCCTTGGGGTTTATGCTGGGGCGTATTAAAATTCGCGGAGTTTCCCTTGATGTGTCGGCTGTTATTTTCATTGCTTTGCTCTTCGGGCATTTCGGGGTTTCTATTCCTAAGGAATTGGGCAACTTCGGATTGGTGTTGTTCATCTTTACCATAGGTATCCAGGCGGGTCCCGGTTTTTTTGATTCTTTTCGCACGAAGGGCAAGACGTTGATTCTGATTACTATGTTGATAGTGGCTTCGGCTTCGTTGACGGCCGTAGGATTGAAATATGCTTTTGGTATCGATACTCCCAGCGTGGTAGGGTTGATAGCCGGTGCGTTGACCAGTACACCGGGACTTGCCGTGGCCATTGACAGTACGAATTCGCCTTTGGCTTCTATTGCATACGGTATTGCCTATCCGTTCGGAGTCATCGGGGTGATTCTTTTTGTCAAGTTGTTGCCGAAGATGTTGCGTGTGGATCTTGAGCAGGAAGCCCGTAGGCTGGAAGCCGAACGGCGTAGCAAGTATCCGGAGTTGCAGACTTGCATATTCAAAGTGACGAACCCTCAGGTCTTCGGACGTACTTTGGCACAGTTGAATGTGGGACGGATGACGGGTGCTGTGGTGTCGCGGGTCAAATCCGGAGGGGAGATTCTTATTCCGATGGGACATACATCTTTGCATGCCGAAGACTGGGTGCAGGCTGTGGGGAGCGAGGATGCACTTTCTCAATTAGGCGTATTGCTGGGAGAGCGTAAGGAGGGCGAATTGCCGTTGGTGGAGAGTCAGGATATCCAGTCTTTGCTGTTGACCAATAAAAATATGATTAACAAGCAGTTGGGAGACTTGAACTTGCATCAGAACTTCGGCTGTACCGTGACGCGGGTGAGGCGGAGCGGTATAGATCTTGCCCCTTCACCCGATTTGGCCCTGAAGTTCGGAGACAAACTGATGGTGGTGGGCGAAAAAGACGGATTGAACGGTTTGGCTTGTATGTTGGGTAATAATGCTAAGTTGCTGTCCGATACTGATTTTTTCCCTATTGCCATGGGAATCGTATTGGGCGTATTGTTCGGTAAGCTGAATATATCGTTCGGCGACGGAATGTCTTTCTCTCCCGGGTTGACGGGAGGAGTGCTTATCGTGGCTTTGGTGTTGAGTGCGATAGGAAAAACCGGTCCTATATTATGGTCCATGTCAGGGCCTTCCAATCATTTGCTTAGGCAGTTGGGATTGCTTTTGTTTTTGGCTGAGGTAGGTACTTCTGCCGGTAAAACTTTAGTCGAGACATTCCAGAGTAGCGGTTGGCTACTGTTCGGTGTGGGAGCAGCTATTACGATAGTGCCTATGCTAGTATCTGTCGTGGTCGGACGTTTGATTTTTAAGGTTTCGGTGTTGGATCTCTTAGGAACGATTACCGGAGGGATGACGAGTACACCGGGATTGGCTGCAGCAGACTCTATGGTGGACAGCAACATTCCCGGTGTGGCATACGCTACGGTCTATCCCATTGCGATGGTTTTTCTTATCTTGTTTATTCAAGTAATAGCCATGACATTCTAAGAACGTCGAATTCCATTTCTATGGAGACTGATGAAAGAAATAAATAATTATAGATTATAGACGGAAAAAGTAAGATGAGTGAGATTTTAATTATTATCGGATTGATTTTGTTGAACGGAGTATTTTCGATGTCGGAAGTGGCCATGATTTCAGCGCGGAAGTCTCGTCTGTCCACGGATGCGAAGAAGGGGAGCAAGGCGGCACAGAAAGCTTTGGACCTGTCTGGCAATCCCGACAGATTTTTGTCTACCGTACAGATTGGTATTACGCTGATTGGCATTTTGACCGGTATTTATTCCGGTAATAAGATAGCTACGGACTTGACGGATTTTATGCTTTCATGTGGTGTCTCTTCTGCCTATGCTGCCGTATTGGCGCAAGGTACGATTGTGGTGGTGGTGACCTATCTTACGATTATTTTCGGTGAACTGGTGCCGAAACGTATCGGTTTGAGTGTGGCGGAAGCCGTGGCCAAGTTGATGGCACGACCTATGAATGTGTTGGCGATGATAGCCTCTCCTTTCGTTTGGTTGCTTTCCAGGAGTACGGAACTCATCTTTAATCTGCTGGGAATAAAGGGAGATGACGGAAAAGTGACCGAAGAAGAAATCAAATCTATCATTAAGGAAGGGGCAGAAGAAGGGGCTGTAGAACCCGTGGAACAGAACATCATGCAGCGCGTTTTCATGTTGGGAGATTTGAAGATAGGTTCTATCATGACGCATAAAAGCGATGTGGTATGGTTGGATACTGCAATGTCGGCCCGGGAGATACAGGAGGTGCTGAAACGGGATTTATATGAATCTTATCCGGTGGCAGACGGTGATTTGGATCATGTGAAGGGAATGATTTGGCTAAAAGATTTGGTGATGAAGTTAAGTGACGAAGACTTCAAAGTCGGTGATTTGGCACGGGAGGCAGTATATTTTCACGAGGGAATGAGCATCTATAAAGTTCTGGAACAAATGAAGGTGAGAAAAATCAGCCGCGCATTGATTTGCGATGAGTTCGGTGACTTTGTGGGAATGGTTACTTTGAAGGATATATTTGAAGGACTTGTGGGAAGTATGGATAATGAAGAAGATGAACCGGAAATCATCAAACGTGCAGACAACGGAGGTTGGCTGGTAGACGGCCAATGTTCTTTATACGACCTGTTGTGTTATTTCGACTGCGGTGATTTATATGAAGCTTCCGGATATCATACGTTGGCCGGTCTGATACTCGACCGCTTGCAGCGTATTCCTCGTAGTGGAGAGAAGTTGGAATGGAATAGTTTCGTATTTGAAATCATGGACATGGACGGAGCGCGTATTGACAAAGTACTGGTGACAAGGTCGGTCGGTTGAGACTGACTTTTCTACAAAGGATAAAATAAAAGCCATTCCTTTGGGAATGGCTTTTATTTATGCTGTTTGTAATAAACTCGTTATTATGCTTCAGCTTTAGCTTCTACAGAAACAACGCTTCTGTCTTGGCGACCTTTGTAGGAACCTTTCTTGAAAGTTACTACACCGTCTACTAATGCGTAAAGAGTATGATCCTTACCCATACCTACGTTTGTACCGGGATAGTGAACTGTGCCACGCTGGCGAACAATGATGTTACCGGCTACACATTTCTGTCCACCGAAAATCTTTACGCCTAATCTCTGTGATGCTGATTCACGGCCGTTCTTAGAACTACCCACACCTTTTTTATGTGCCATTTTCTTCTAACTTTTAAGGATTAAGCAATAACTTGTTTAATGGTTACTTCGGTGAACTGTTGGCGATGGCCATTCAGTTTACGATAACCTTTTCTTCTCTTCTTGTGGAACACTAATACCTTGTCGCCCTTTACCAGCGGAGAAACAACTTCGCAAACCACCTTTGCACCTTCTACGGTGGGAGCGCCTACGGTTACGTTACCATTGTTGTCTACCAACAACACTTTCTCAAATTCAACAGCTTGGTTAGCCTCGGCGTTCTGAATGTGGTGTACAAACAGCTTTTTGCCTTCTTCAGCTTTGAACTGCTGACCGTTAATTTCTACAATTGCGTACATTTTAATGGATTAAACGGGTTTTTCCATGAGGCGGATGCCGTTGTGGCTTCACTTTTTTGAGCCTCTCTGGACTAAATCGGCTGCAAAGTTACGAATAACAGTGCATTCCGCCAAACTTTTCAACGGTTTTCTCCGTATAAAAATGGAAGAATGCACTGTTTCTACTTATATGTATTGCCTTTTATAACTTGTGTTCTGCCAGATAACGTTCTGCCTCGATGGCCGCTTTACATCCGCTGCCTGCGGCTGTGATGGCCTGGCGATAATGAGGATCGGCAACGTCTCCGGCTGCAAAAACACCGGGTACACCGGTGCGTGGAGAGTCGCCCTCAGTAAGGATATAGCCGGTTTCATCGGTTTTCACCCACGGTTTGAAGATGTCCGAGTTGGGTTTATGGCCGATGGCCAAGAAAAATCCGTCTATAGCAATGTCGTAATGTTGCTCGTCGGCTTCTCCTTTGCGTTTTACCACGTGTACGCCTTCCACTCCGTTTTCGCCGAACAAGCCTTCTGCGTTGTGTTCGAATAGTACCTCTATTTTAGGATTTTCCAGTACGCGTTCCTGCATGATCTTGGAAGCGCGGAGGAAAGGTTTGCGCACGAGCAGGTAAACCTTGGCTGCCAGTCCGGCCAAATAGGTGGCTTCCTCGCAAGCCGTATCTCCGCCGCCCACTACGGCTACAGTTTTTTTACGGTAAAAGAACCCGTCGCAGGTGGCACAGGCACTGACCCCCATACCGGCATATTTCTTTTCATCTTCCAGTCCCAAGTATTTAGCCGTGGCTCCGGTGGCAATGATAAGGGCATCGGTTTCTACAGTACTGTCGTTATCGAATGTGATTTTATAGGGGCGTTCGCTTAGATCCGCTTTAATGGCAATGGCATTACGGATGTTCGTTCCGAAGCGTTCGGCCTGTTTGCGTAAGTCTTCCATCAGGTCCGGACCGGCTATACCTTCGGGATAACCCGGGAAATTTTCAACCTCGGTCGTGGTGGTCAACTGGCCGCCGGGCTGTATGCCCTCGTACAATACGGGGTTAAGGTTGGCACGGCCTGCATAGATGGCCGCTGTATATCCGGCAGGGCCGGAACCGATAATTAAGCAACGAATATGTTCCATAATCTTTTGGGGTTTGTATGTATATATAATTAATGTATAAGCAGACTTATCTCAGGTCTATGATTTCAGCCTGCGGATAATCTTTCGGGTTGAATTCGAAGTCTGTTGCTGCGAACGATTGTCCGGTATGCAACTGTTGGATGGAGATACGTGTCCACTGTCCTTTTTTACGTTGTTGCATACGGATGCACATCAGACTATGGTTATCCTTGTTGATATCCAGGATGATCGTGTGCGGACTTTTCTGTTTGTTGCGGGCGGTCAGCGTGATTTCATAACAGCTTTTTCCGCGCAAGGTCGTTTCCTTGAGTTGATAATGATATCCTTCTTTGTACAAGTTGACGAACGTGTAGGGATTCATGCTTTGCTGTTCTTCCGGAGTCGGTACACTTACATTGACTTCGTCGTTGGCTTTCATGTAACTCCATTGCGTTTCGCCGTTGTACCAGGTAATCATATCCGGTGTGGTCATTTGGAATTTATTGCCTTGAATGCACATCGTGCCCGTGGCGCTTCCTTGTACGTTGCCTTCGGTGAAATTGTCAGCTTTAAAAGTAGCTTTGACACCGCCTTTGCTCGTAAACAGGGAGGCTGTTTCGTCCAGTATCTTTCGTGCATCGGGTGTTTGCTGCGCCTTTGCCGGGATAAGGGCAAGGCACAAAGCTACTGTCCATAATATCTTTTTCATCTTTTCAGTTTCTTTATCAGGTTATCTTAAATTGTTCAGTCTCATCTCCAAGTCGGTATCGTCTATACACAGCACTTCCCGGGGCTTGCTGCCTTGTGCCGCTCCTACGATACCTGCTTTTTCCAGTTGGTCCATCAGACGTCCCGCACGGTTGTATCCGATAGCGAATTTACGTTGTATCATAGAGGTGGAACCTTGTTGAGTAGCCACGATAAGGCGTGCGGCCTCTTCGAATAGTGGGTCAAGATGGGTCATGTCTACAGCACCTGCGTTACTTTCTTCCCCTTCCATTTCCACTTTGGGTAGTTCGAACGGGCCGAGGTAACTCTGTTGTTTGGCGATATAGGTCGTGATTCGCTCCACTTCCGGTGTATCGACGAAAGCACATTGTACCCGTACCGGTTCGCTGCCGCTCAGGAAAAGCATGTCGCCTCGTCCGATAAGTTGGTTGGCTCCCGGGCGGTCCAGAATCGTACGGGAGTCGATCATGGCACTTACTTTAAAGGCCATTCGTGCCGGGAAGTTTGCCTTGATGGTACCCGTAATGATGTTGGTGGTCGGGCGCTGGGTAGCGATGATCATGTGAATTCCCACGGCCCGGGCCAATTGTGCGATGCGGGCGATAGGCAGTTCTATTTCTTTTCCGGCCGTCATAATCAGATCTCCGAACTCGTCGATGACGACTACGATGTAAGGCATGAAACGATGCCCGTTTTCCGGATTGAGTTGGCGGTTCTTGAATTTGGCGTTATACTCTTTGATGTTACGGGCACGGGCTTTTTTCAGCAAGTCGTAACGCGTGTCCATTTCGCAGCAGAGACTTTTCAGCGTGGCCACCACCTTTTGTACATCCGTAATGATAGGCTCGTCGTCCCCGTCGGCAATCTTCGCCAGGAAATGGTTTTCGATGGGGGAGTAGATGCTGAACTCCACCTTTTTCGGGTCTACCATGACGAACTTCAGTTCCGCCGGATGCTTCTTATATAATAAGGACGTAATGATGGCATTCAGTCCGACAGATTTACCCTGTCCGGTGGCACCAGCCACCAAAAGGTGAGGCATTTTGGCCAAATCCACCATAAAAACCTCGTTCGTGATGGTTTTACCTAATGCGATGGGCAGTTCGTAGTCTGACTCACGGAACTTCCGGCTGTTCAGAATACTTTCCATCGACACCATGCGGGGCCGTGCATTCGGCACTTCTATACCGATAGTCCCTTTGCCCGGTATGGGAGCGATGATACGGATGCCCAGTGCGCTCAGGCTCAATGCGATGTCATCCTCCAGATTTTTGATACGTGAGATGCGTACTCCTTTTGCCGGGGTGATTTCGTACAACGTGATGGTCGGTCCCACCGTAGCTTTTATGGAAGATATGCCTACGCCGAAATTCTGGAGCACTTCAATGATTTGGTCTTTGTTTTTGTTTTGCTCTTCCATGTCGATGGGCGCATCTTCATCGTTACGTTTGTCCAACAGTTCGAGCGTAGGGTAATGGTAATTTTCCAAATCCAGCTTCGGGTCGTAAGGTTCCAAGGCTCCTTTACCGCTTGCGTCGGCAAGTTCCTCTTTTTCTGTTTCCACGATGTCCAGTTCGGGAGTTGCTTTTGGGGAATCGGACTGTTTGTCCGGAGCATCCGTTTCTTCTTCCTCGTCCGTATATTCCTCTTTCTCTGCCTTAAGCGGGGCGTTCATGTCGAAATTTATGGTGGTTTGAACGGGATACTCTTCCTCCTCTTTTATGCAGTCGGCAGTGTCGTCGGCGGTTTCCGGGTCGGCAGAGTCTTCAGCCGGTTCGGTTTCCCCGTCTGCTGCTTTTGCCGGGAGTTTCGACTTGATATAGTCCACCGGATTCAGGATTCGCCGTACCAATTGTATCGTTTCGCTGCTCAAGTAAGCCAGATAGGCGACAGCGGTCAGGAGCAGTACCATAAACGTGCCCACCTTGCCGATACGTTGGTTGAGCCAGTTACTGATAAATAAGCCGTGGTCGCCGCCCGGGTTGATGAAGTTCCAACCACTCAGACCTTCAAACGTTTGTTGAAAGAAATAGGAACAGGTAACAGAAAGCCAGATGATGAGTATGGAACAGTTCAGAAACCATTTCCAAAGCCTGACCTTATAGGCGCGGGTCAGTTTCATGGCTGCAATAATCAGAAAAACGGGAAGGATGAAGGCCGAGAATCCGAAACAGCGGTTTATCCAATAGTTGGCGCAGTAGGCTCCCACGGCTCCGGCATAATTCAGGAATCCCTCCATTGCCCCTTGTTCTATGAGACATTGGTCCTCCGCGCCGGTAAACAGGTGGGAGGTGAAAGACAACAGCATGAAAAGAGCCAGGATTAAGAGTACCAGTCCGAAAAAAAAGCGTATGGTTTCCTTATGGCCTACCGGTTCTTCTCCCGCATTCAGCACATGTTCTTCCGCTTCTGTCTTTTTTTCGGGCTTTTTTCCTTTTCCTTTCTGTACTTTGTTTCCTAATTTGGTTGTTTGTATCGTCGGATTTTTTTTACTCATCTTGGCTTGTCGGTATGAAAACAACTACAAAAGTAAATGAAAATCATCAATTTTGCTATTTTTTCGCTCAAATTTTTGTAGCTTTGCGGTTTTTAGAAAATGATGAGAGAGCACCATGAATGTGAATGATAAGAAAACGATAGTATATTCTCGGAATACTGTGGAATTTGTAACCGTGGCAGCCGAATTTTGTGCCTATTTGGAACAATCGGAAGGGAGGAAGTGCCGGGATTTCACGGATACCGTATTAAAACTCTTGCCTTTACTCTATTTGAAGGCTGCCTTGTTAGAGGATATTGAGGGCGCAGAGGACTTTCTTCCCGAAGCTTTCGTTTCGGAGCAGGATTACGAATTTGTCCGTCTGACACTTTCTGCTTTATTGGGCGAGAAGGACGATTACCTGGATTTTTGCAACGAGGGAGTGAAATTCAGCGATGAGCCGGCCGTAAAAACAATTTCAGAGGATTTGGCGGATATTTATCAGGCATTGAAGAACTTTGTGGAGACCTACCGCATCGGCTTGGAGGAAAACATGTACGAGGCCGTGGCGGAAGTCCGGAACGCGTTCGTGCTGTATTGGGGGCAAACGTTGACGAATGCCATGCGGGCTCTCCATCGTGTCAGGTACAGTCCCGAAGACGATGAAGATGAGGAATTAGATGTAGATTAACCTTTTCAAAATAAGATGAAAACACTGTATAGTAAGTTTGACAAGAAACTTATATCGGCTTTGCCGCGTGCTCTGTTCGAGGGGCGTATTTTTGTGATTCAGACGGAGGCGGAAGCGTCTCGGGCTGTAGATTATTTGTTGGCTTCGGCTGTTTTGGGAGTAGATACAGAAACGCGCCCTTCTTTCCGCAAGGGATGCACGAATAAGGTAGCTTTGTTGCAGGTATCTACCGATGATACTTGTTTCCTGTTTCGTTTGAATCATATCGGAGTGACCGAAAGTGTGAAACGTTTGTTACAGGACGAAAATGTCTTGAAAGTCGGTTTGTCGTTGCGTGACGACTTTGCCTCGCTCCATAAGCGTGGCGAGTTCGAGCCTCGGGCCTTCCTGGATTTGCAGGATTATGTCCGTGCTTTTGGTATCGAGGACATGAGCCTGCAGAAGCTGTATGCCAATATCTTCGGGCAGAAGATCAGTAAAGGGCAGCGTCTCACCAACTGGGAGGCGGACGTGCTGACCGAGGGGCAGAAACTGTATGCGGCTACCGATGCTTGGGCGTGCATACGGTTGTATCGGGAACTGGAAACATTGAAAGAAAATAACGACTATGAACTTGCCGTAGTGCAGGAATCATAAATAAATGAGGGTAAAGACTATGTATAAGAATTTATATTTAAAAAAAGGAAAAGAAGAAAGTCTGGAGCGTTTCCATCCCTGGATTTTTTCCGGAGCCATCCATCATATAGAGGGAGAGCCTGAAGAAGGGGAGGTGGTACGTGTGTTGACGTCCGAGGGCGATTTTATAGCCGTGGGGCATTGGCAAATCGGTTCCATTGCCGTCAGGGTGCTGGATTTCGAGGACAAAGCGGTGGACGGAGCCTATTGGGAAGACCGCCTGCGAGTGGCTTACGACTTGCGATGCGCCATCGGAGTGGCCGGACATGAAAAGGGAAATGATACCTATCGTTTGGTGCATGGCGAAGGAGACTGTTTGCCTGGGCTGGTGGTGGATGTGTATGGAAAGACAGCCGTCATGCAGGCTCATAGCGTGGGCATGCACGTGGCGCGTCACGAAATAGCACGGGCACTTGTGGCCGTGACGGGCGGAACAGTGGAAAACGTGTACTATAAGAGCGAAACCACTCTGCCTTTCAAGGCGGAACTGGGGCAGGAAAACGGTTTTATCGTGGGCGGAAGCACGGAAAACGTGGCGGTAGAGAACGGCTTGAAGTTTCATATAGATTGGTTGAAAGGCCAGAAGACAGGATTCTTCGTAGACCAACGTGACAATCGTTCGCTGTTGGAGCATTATGCCCACGGGCGTGCCGTGCTGAATATGTTCTGTTATACCGGAGGATTCAGCGTGTACGCCATGCGTGGCGGAGCCACGTTGGTGCATTCCGTGGACAGTTCGGCCAAGGCGATAGACCTGACCCGCGCCAACGTGGAACTGAACTTTCCGGGCGATGCCCGCCACGAGGCGTATGCCGAAGACGCTTTCAAGTATTTGGATGCGATGGGAGACCAGTATGATTTGATTATTCTCGACCCTCCGGCTTTTGCCAAACATAAGGATGCGCTTCGGCAGGCTCTGAAAGGCTATGCGCGTTTGAACGCCAAGGCTTTCAGTAAAATCAAGCCGGGCGGCATCCTGTTCACGTTCAGTTGTTCGCAGGTGGTAAGCAAGGACCATTTCCGTACCGCTGTTTTTACCGCCGCTGCGCAGAGCGGACGTCGCGTGCGTATCCTTCACCAGTTGCATCAACCGGCCGACCATCCCGTCAATATCTACCACCCCGAAGGGGAATATTTGAAGGGGTTGGTACTCTATGTGGAGTGAAAAACAAGGGTCAAATGAAAAATAAAGTTAAATACCATACATTTTTTTGTGCTTAGCTATTGCGTGAATGAAAAAAGCCGTATATTTGCACTGTGTTTTTCATGGTATTAGATTTAAGGTTAATGAAAGATTGGTTGTCGAGATGACAACCTTCTTTTTTTTAAGGGGGTACATCCGTTCGGGTGTGCCCCCTTTTCAGTCCGGAGCGTATGAGAGGGAGCGGTTCCGAAAAAATACGATTCTTTTTTTGTTTCCGGTGTGATTTTTCCGTATGTTTGTTCCGTTAAATAGAGAATATCATGGATAATACTGTGGAATATGTGGACGAGACGGGATTGTTGTTCCGTTCTTACCGGAAAGGCGGCGGTTCGGTTACGGACGGGTTGCAGGTCTACCGTGATGGAGTTTTGGTAGGCGATGTAGACGTTCCCCTGGGATTCCGGATGGCCGGTTATGTGGCTCCTTATTATTATTCCTATGTGGTGCCCGACGAGGAGGGAGAGCGGCTGTATATGTTCCGTTTTAAATGGCCTTCCGCACCGGAAGAATAAGTTCCGTGCTCTTGCCGGTGCTTTTCGCTCTTCTTTATTTACATGAATCATTCTGCTGAGAATGGAAAATCAATCTCAGCAGAATGAAAAATCGTTTGGCTGAGAACGGAAAATCGTTTGGCGCAGATTGATTTTATGGGTTGTGGAGGATGCCCGATGATGTTCTTTAAAGCTTTTCTTTTAATTCATTTCGAGAGGGTTAGGTATACTGCACGAGCGGAAATCTTGTACCTTTCTTGGGTTTTATTTATATTTACATCCGATGGTATATGATAGAGTGTATGTCGATGAAACAAGTTTGGATTGGAATAGCAGTTTGCTTGTGCCTGTCGTGCACGCGGATGCGAGACGGGCAGGAGGGCGTGGTGCTCGATTTGACGGAGACGGGGACGGATACGTTAGGATTCTGTGACGTTTTCGATGTGGTCGGTGTTGTCCCGTTAGAGACAAAAGACGAATGCCTTTTGGGGTATGTGAGTAAGGTGGAAGTCGTGGATGGAAACTATTATGTGCTGGACGGCCAACGGAAGGCGGTGTTCGTCTTCGACGGACAAGGGACGTTCCTGCGTCGCATCGGAATCGTGGGGCACGGGCACGGCGAATACGAGCGTGCCTCGGATTTTACGGTAGACCGCGACCGCGGACGTGTGGTCATTCTCTGCGGCCCCCGGGAGGTGTATATGTATGATTTACAGGGAAGGTTTGTCGGCAAGAAAGATGTCAGTCCTTGGTTGGTCTGGAAGATAGCCTCTTGTCCGGAAGGCTTTGTCGGTTCGACGGAAGACGCCACCTACTCCGAAGGCGAGATGGCTTTTTTGTTTTATGCTTTCGACCCCGAATTTCATGCACGGGGCAAGTGGGTCGGAGTGCGTCGGGACTATGCCATATCGACGGCCTATTTCCCTTTGCAAAAGGCCGGCGGCAAGGTGTTCGGCTTCGACGGCGCGAGGAATGCCGTCCACGTGTGGGACGGACAGGCCGACAGCGTGAGGACGGCATACGCCGTCCGTTTCGCCTCTCCCATGCCCGGAGGCATGAAAGGCCAGGAGGAATACATGCGGAATATGTTTCTTTACGACGTGCTGATGGGCGGCGCGTGGGGCGGCGACGGTTTGGTGTTGTTTTATTTGCACGAGGCCAGTCAGCACGTCGCTGTGTTTGCCCCAGACGGGGAGCGGCGTATGTCGGGGCCGTACCGGGATGTCTTTCCGGACTTGTACGTCGGGCGTGAGGGAGAAGTGCTGATCGTGCCTTCTGCTGCGCGGTTCCTGGAACTTGTACGTCGGCATCCGGATGTAGTGCCCGGTGCACCCGTGTCGGAAGACGGCAACCACGTGGTGTTGCGTTGCAGGTTGAGGTAATCCGCGGTTTGGGATTTTTTAATGGATATTTGTGTCGCTTTTTTTGTCCGCACCGGCATGGAAACGGATTTTTTTGTGTAAGTTTGCATATCATAATAGACTGTGGAATACATAAAACGTGAGAGCTATGAAATTAAAGATGCGCTTGACGGTGATGAACTTCCTGGAATACGCCGTGTGGGGGGCTTATCTGACCTCGATGGGAAGTTATTTGGTGAAAATCGGTATGGCCGAGAATATCGGTTGGTTTTATTCGGTTCAGGGCATCGTGTCTTTGTTCATGCCCGCGCTGATAGGTATTATTGCAGACCGTTGGATGCAGGGGCAAAAGGTGTTGAGCCTCTGTCATTTTCTGGCGGGCGTTTTCATGCTGGGAGCTTCGCTTTATGGGTTTGAAGCCGGCGCGGAAGCTTCATTTTCCACTTTGTTCACTCTTTATTCGTTGAGCGTGGCTTTCTTTATGCCCACTATCGCGTTGGCCAATTCCGTGGCTTATTCCGCTTTGGAGGGAGCCGGTCTGGATACGGTGAAAGACTTCCCGCCGATACGCGTGTTCGGTACGGTCGGTTTCATTTGTTCCATGTGGGCCGTAGATTTGGGCGGTATGCAGGAGAATGCGGGACAGTTCGCCTTTTCCGGTGTTCTGAGCTTGTTGTTGGCGGCTTACGCCCTGACCCTTCCGGTATGTCCGGTGAGCCATGCGGCGGAACGCAAGAGCGTGGTGGAGACTTTGGGGCTTCGTGCCTTTACGCTGTTCCGGCAAAAGCGTATGGCCTTGTTTTTCATCTTTTCCATGTGTCTGGGCATCTGTTTGCAGATCACCAACGGTTTTGCCAGTCCCTTCATCTTCTCTTTCGGGGGGATTCCCGAATATGCGGATACGTTCGGGGTACAACATGCCAATATCCTGATTTCCATATCGCAAATCAGTGAGACATTTTGTATTTTGTTGATACCGTTCTTTTTGGGGCGTTTCGGCATCAAGCGGGTGATGCTCATAGCGATGTTGGCGTGGGTGTTCCGTTTCGGGTTCTTCGCCTTGGGCAATCCCGGGTCGGGCGTGTGGTTGTTTGTCCTGTCCATGCTGGTTTACGGGGTGGCTTTCGACTTTTTCAATGTTTCGGGTTCCTTGTTTGTCGACAAGGAGACGGACATCAGCATACGCAGTAGTGCGCAGGGATTGTTCATGATGATGACCAATGGTTTGGGTGCAACCATAGGAACGTTGTCGGCTCAGGCCGTCATCAATCGTTTTGTGTACGCTTTGCCGGAAACGGCCTCCGGACAAGAGGTCATAGCCGGGTGGAACACCTGTTGGTATATATTTGCAGCCTACGCTTTGGTCGTAGCAGCCTTGTTTGCCATATTTTTTAAGTATAAACATGTAGTTAAAGATGAATGCGGAAGATGAATGAGGCGATAAAAGAACTGAAAGTGGTGACCGTGTCCAAATGTACGGAAGACGGTGCTGCATACATAGCTGTCCTGAAAGAAAAGGACGGTGAACGTATCTTGCCGGTCTTGATAGAGAGGAGCGAGGCTTACCTCTTGTTGATGAAGATGAAAGGGAATAAAAAGAATGCTTTGCCCTCTTCCATGTCCGACATTATGCGGGCGGCTTTCATGCAATGTAATATGAGCATAGAAGAAGTGCGCATAGCCACTGTGGAGGGAGGCGTAACCTATTGTCACGTCCTTTACCGGCAAGAAAGCGTTTTTCACATGATTCGTTATTGTAAGGCGTCCGATTGCCTGATTCTGGCCTATACGTTCGATTGCCCGATTACCATCGGCGAGGCGTTGCTGGAGCACCAGTATATGCGCGAAGTAGGAGACGGAATGTATTCCATCCCGGTAAATTCGGTGAGCGTGGATGCATTGAAAGAGGCGTTGAAAAGGGCTGTGGAAGACGAGAACTATGAACTGGCCTCGCAGTTGCGTGACGAAATAGAACGACGAAAATGAAGGAAATCCGTTTTTTTTATGCACCGGACGTCGCGGTGGATGCCGAACTGCCGGTAGATGAGGCCGCGCATTGCTTGCGGGTCTTGCGCTTGCAGGCGGGCGATGAGATTCGTCTGACCGACGGGAAAGGAATGTTTTATAAAGCCGAGATTACGACGGCCACCGGAAAACGTTGCCTCTTTAAGGTCTTGGAAGCCGTTCCGCATCCCAAGGAGTGGAGCGGGCACCTGCATTTGGCCTTGGCGCCTACCAAGAATATGGATCGGATAGAGTGGTTGGCGGAGAAGGCTACCGAGATCGGCTTCGACGAGTTGACGTTTTTGGATTGCCGCTACTCGGAGCGCAAAGTGGTCAAGACGGAGCGCATAGACAAGATTTTGGTGTCGGCCATGAAGCAGAGCCACAAGGCCCGTAAACCGCTGTTGAACGAGATGGAGGATTTCAAGCGTTTTGTGGCCCGCCCCTTCGCCGGACAGAAGTTCATCGCGCATTGTTATGACGAAGCCGATGTGGCCGGTGTGGCCAAGGCGTCCGAAGACAAGGCCATGGACGGTGGAAAGCCTTTTCTGTTGGACGAATTGGATGCCGGACAGGATGCTTTGGTGCTGGTGGGGCCGGAAGGGGATTTTAGCATCGACGAGGTGCGGTTGGCGCAGGCTCACGGTTTCCGTTCCGTAAGTTTGGGCCGGAGCCGCCTGCGTACGGAGACGGCGGCGTTGGTGGCGGTTCATCTGATGCACATCCGCCATGCCCGCATGTAAAAGCTTGCAAGATTAACACAATACTGAGATAAAATGAAAAAGAAATGGATATGGGGCGCGGCCGTGGTGTTGGTTTTGGCGCTTTCACTGGGGCTTTACAGGTTTTTCACGGCAGACGATTACCGCCGTGTCCTGCCATCGCGTCCCTTGGCTTTGGCAGCCGTAGACTGGGTGCGCTTGTCGGAAGAAAACGACATGGGCATGCAGGATTGGAAAAAACTGTTGCCGGAAGGACTGGAACCCGGACAGACCGGAATCGACTGGTCGAAGAAAATGTATGCCTTTGTTTCTTCCAAAGAATACGTGGGCTTGTTGGCCGCTGTCTGCGACGAGGCGGACTTGCGGCGTTTGTTGGATGAGGCCGCAAAGAAAGGCCGGTGCACGCCTGTGGAAGACTACCGGGGCTATTCTTGGACGGTATGGGACGGCAGTTGGATGGTGGGTTTCGGTGACGGTGCGTTGCTTATGATGGGGCCGGGACTGAAAGCCGATATGGATGCGTTGCGCTATGACATGCTGGCTTGTTTCAGGCAGAAAGAGGCGGAAAGCGGGATGTCTTCGCCCCTCTTTGCTGAGTTGGACCGTAAGGATGCTTCTTTCCGCGTCGTGTCGCGGTTGGACGTGTTGCCCAACTTTCGCGGTGTGGAATTTTTGGAGGGCTTGCCCGAGCATGCGAATCTGAGCGATGTGTATGTCTGTGCCGGTTTGAACCTCTCTCCGCACGGGGTGACCGTGGAGGCGGAAATCAGTTCGCAGAACAGTGACATCAATAAGTATTATGAACGGTTGGCTTTCTTGGGCAAACCGTTGGACGGCGAATTTGCCGGACGGGTGCCGGAGGATGCTTTGGCGTGGGCTTGCGTGAATGTGGACGGCGGCTCTTTGTTGGAGATGTTGCGGCAGAATCCCGTGGCGCGTACGTTCCTGATCGGGCTGAACATGGGTGTGGATGCAGACTTGATTATTCGCAGTATCAAGGGGGACGTGGCTGTTACCGTTCAGGCTTCCGCTTTGCAGAATCCCGGTAATGTCCTCGTGACGGCTCATCTGGCAGAGAAAGACTTTTTGAAAGAAGCCGCATATTGGAAGGAAAGCGCTGCGCGAAACGGCGCTTGGACTTTCCGTGATTTCGGGAACGGCCGCTTTTATTTGGCAGCCAATGGCGTACAGACTTATTTCGGGGTAGAAGGGGAGACGCTCTATGTCACGCCTGAAGAGGAAATGACGGGTTGGGTAAGCAATCCGGAGACAGGGACCCTCTCGGAATGGAACAGCCGGATAAAGGACAGCCGTTTCTTCTTGTGGGTGAATTTGGAACAGGTCAAACGTGACCCGATAATGGGTGCGTTGTGCCGGGAAAGCGGCGTGGACGAAGGCCGAAAGATATTGGATTTTTTCGATGCAGTAGTGCTGAGGTCGTCCGATGCCCGCCGTCTGACCTTGGAGTTGCATACGCGTGGGAACCGGAATCTATTGAAGGATTTATTGAAATAATGGACAAGATAGAATTGAAGAATGCGTTGCCGGAGGTGTTTGCCTTACGGGACGACATCCGGAGCGAGATTTGGCACCGGGAAGTGACGTTCGAGCGGGGGCATTTGTATTTGGTCGAGGCAGGTTCCGGTACCGGCAAATCATCCCTTTGCAGTTATATCATCGGTTATCGTAACGACTATCAGGGTATCATCAGCTTTGATGGGAAGAACATCCGCAATTATAAGGTGAAGGATTGGGTGGAGCTGCGGAAACGTTCGTTGAGTCATTTGTTTCAGGAACTCCGTTTGTTTCCCGAGTTGACGGCTTACGAGAATGTGGCGATTAAAAACAACCTGACGGGATTCAAGAAGAAAAAACAGATAGAAGCTTGGTTCGACGCGTTGGGCATCGGCGACAAGTTGCATGCTCCGATAAGCCGCATGAGTTTCGGCCAGCAGCAGCGGGTGGCCATGATCCGGGCTTTGGTGCAGCCTTTCGATTTCTTGTTGGCTGACGAACCGATAAGCCATCTGGACGAAGAGAACGGCAGGACGATGGGAGAAATCATGATGGAGGAAGCCCGCTCGCAGGGAGCGGGTGTCATCGTGACCAGTATCGGCAAGCATATCGCATTAGATTACGAAAAGACATTCAGTTTATGAGTTTGGTTTGGAAATTATTGCGTCGGCACGTCAGCGTACCTCAGTTTGCAGGTTTCTTCTTTGCCAATTTGTTGGGTATGCTCATCGTCCTGTTGAGTGTACAATTTTATTATGACGTCCTGCCTGTTTTCACGCAGGGCGACAGTTTCATCAAGAAAGATTATCTGATTGTCTCCAAGCGGATCAGTATGGTCAGTACCTTCAGTGGCCGGAGCAATACGTTTTCTGCGGCGGACATCGATGAAATCAAGGCGCAGAAGTTTTGCAAGAGTGTAGGGGCTTTCACTTCAAGCCGATATAAGGTGAGTGCGAGCATGGGCGTAGAAGGCATGGCTTACATGAGTACGGAAATGTTCTTTGAATCCGTGCCCGACCGTTTTGTGGACGCAGACCTGAAAGACTGGCACTTCGCGGAGGGCGATCCCGTGGTGCCCATCATTTTGCCGCGCAGCTACTTGACTATCTACAATTTCGGCTTTGCCCAAAGCCGTTCGCTGCCTAAGCTTTCGGAAGGAGTGGTCAGCATGCTGGACTTGAACGTACGTTTGCGGGGCAATGGCCGGGAGGGCGTGATGAAAGGACGGGTCATCGGTTTCAGCAATCGGTTGAACACCATCTTGGTGCCCGAGAGTTTCATGAAGTGGAGCAACAGGCTGTATGCCCCGGACGGGGATGCCGGTCCCACACGGCTTATCGTTGAAGTGTACAACCCGGCAGATGATGCCATCGCGCGTTTCTTGCAGCAAAAGGGATATGATACGGAAGAAGACAAGCTGGATGCCGGAAAGACCACTTATTTCCTGAAAATCGTGTCGGGTGTGGTGATGAGCGTAGGACTGCTCATCAGCGTCTTGTCATTCTACATCCTGATGCTGAGTATTTATCTGTTGGTGCAGAAGAATACGACGAAGTTGGAGAACCTGCTACTCATCGGTTACAGCCCTTGGCGGGTCGGTCTGCCTTATCAGATCCTGACGGTAGGAATGAACGTGCTGGTATTGTTGTTGGCCATCGGCCTGCTGACGTGGCTTCGCGGTTATTATCTGGATATGATTCTATTGTTGTTCCCCCAGATGGAGGAGGCAAGCCTTTGGCCTGCATGCGCCTTGGGTGTGGTGCTCTGCGTGGCGGTCAGCGTGCTGAACGTATGTGCCATACAGCGTAAGGTGATGGCCATTTGGAGACATAAAGACTGAGAGACATGGAAGAGTTGTTGCGATTATACGAAGACTGGCGGGGCTGTGCGCCGCAAAGCGTGGAGCAGTTGCCCGGAGCCGGAAGCAATCGTACGTATTACCGGTTCCGGGATGCCGAAGGGAATTCCCTGATAGGCGTGGTGGGTACGTCACGGGAGGAGAACGAGGCTTTCATTTATTTGGCCAGGCATTTCGGGCAGAAACGGTTGCCTATGCCCCGGGTTGTGGCTGTTTCGACGAGCCGTTTGTGCTATTTGCAAACCGATTTGGGGCATCGAAGCCTGTTCGACGCGCTGTCGGAAGGCCGCGAAAAAGGCGGACGTTACGCTCATGAAGAGAAGGAACTGTTGCGGCGGACGATAGCGGAACTGCCACGCATCCAATTTGTCGGGGCGGAAGGCTTGGATTTCGGGCGGTGTTACCCGATGGCTTCCATGGACAGGACGGCTGTTTTCTTCGATTTGAACTATTTTAAATATTGCTTCCTGAAGACTACGGGACTGGACTTTAACGAGGTGAAGTTGGAAAAGGCGTTTTCGGAGATGGCCAAGGATTTGGTGGGAGACCCGGACAGGCACGCGTTCCAATACCGGGATTTCCAGGCGCGTAACGTCATGTTGGACAGGGACGGGCAGCCCCGTTTCATTGACTTCCAAGGCGGGCGGCGCGGGCCGGTGGAGTATGACGTGGCTAGTTTCCTGTGGCAGGCTTCGGTGCATTACGCCCCGGAGCTGCGCCACGAGCTGATGGCGACGTACCTCGATGCGGCACGGCTGTACACGGACGTGGACGAAGGACGGTTCCGTGAACGCATGCGGCTGTTCGTCCTGTTCCGCACGTTGCAGGTGTTGGGGGCATACGGTTTCAGGGGGTACTTCGAGCGGAAGAAGCATTTCTTAGACAGCATCGCCCCGGCCATACGGAATTTGCGCGAGTGGCTCTCGGAGGGCGAGTGTCCTTATCCTTATTTATATGACGTGTTGAGCCGGATGGTGGAATTGCCCGCTTTCCGGACAGAAGTTTCCGCACGGCCGGACGAACCGTGCGGAAAGGATACGGGAATGGAGCGTGCTGCCGATGTGCTCCGTGCGGACATCGGGCCGGCTTCGGTTTCCCTGTACGATGGCCGGGGGCCGTTGGTCGTGCGCGTGTTCAGTTTCTCCTATAAGAAGGGGATTCCCGAAGATACCAGCGGGAATGGAGGCGGTTATGTGTTCGATTGCCGCAGTACGCACAATCCCGGAAGGTATGAACCGTACAAAGCCCTGACGGGCTTGGACGAACCCGTTATCCGTTTTTTGGAAGAGGACGGAGAGATTCTGACGTTCTTGGACAGCGTCTACAAATTGGCGGATGCCCATGTGGCGCGTTACCTCCGGCGCGGTTTTACCGACCTGATGTTTGCTTTCGGATGTACGGGCGGCCGTCACCGCAGCGTCTATTCTGCCCAACATCTGGCCGAGCATCTGCATGCGAAGTTCGGCATAGAAGTACGGATATGTCATCGCGAGCAAAATATAGAACGGATATTGCCTCCGACGGAGCTATAGCTCAGCGCACGTCATTTTCCTGTCTTTATACATTCATCAAGTCGTTCAAGGCTTCGCTCATGCTGGGATGAGTGAAGATGAAGTCGCGCAGGAATGTGTAATCCATTCCGGCCTTCATCGCTATGGCCACGCTGTTGAGCACTTCGCTCGATTCCGGTCCGAAAAGCGTGCAGCCCACAATCTTGTTTGTGTCGGCGTCTATCACCACTTTAAACAGCCCTTCCGTTTCGCCCAATGTGAGGGCTCTTGGAATACCTGCTACGGGCAGCTTTCCGATTTTTACATTCAAGCTCTTGCGGAGGGCTTCTTCTTCGTTTAAGCCGATACGCGACAGAGGCGGGTCGATGAATACGGAATAGCCTACCGGGTCGCGGTCGGCTGTAGAACGAGCGGAGTCTCCGAAAAGGTCTTCACGGATGATGCGGTAATCATCCAATGAGATGTAGGTGAACTGCAATCCGCCTTTCACGTCGCCGATAGCCCATACGTGCGGATTGGTGGTCTGCAAGCGTTCGTTCACTTTGACGGCTCCGCGCTCGTCCGTTTCTACTCCGGCTGCTTCCAGATTCAGCCCTTCCGTGAAGGGGCGTCGGCCGGTAGCCAATAATATGGCGTCGGCTTCCAGATGGAAAGGTTCTCCGCTGACAGCATCACGGACTGCTATTTCTTTTCCCGCTATACTCTGTACTTTAGCATTCATCCGGAAAGTGATACCTTTCTTTTCCAGTACTTCTTTTACGATGCCTGCTACGTCCCGGTCTTCCCGCGGAATCAAATCGGCATGTCCTTCGAGCACGGTCACTTGCGAACCGAAAGAGGCATACATCGAAGCAAATTCCAGTCCGACATACCCTCCACCGATAACAGCCAGTTTTTCCGGAAGCTCTTTCAGTTCCATGATAGAGGTGCTGGTGAAAACGTGCGGATTGCCTTTGATTCCTTCTATGGGCGGAATGATGCTTTCCGCTCCCGTATTGATGAAGATGCGAGGAGCTTGCAACGATTCTTTTTCTCGCCCTGAGAGGCTTACCTCCACCTTGTCCGGGGCGGTAAAACTTCCCGTTCCGGTATACACTGTGACATTCGGATGATGGGTCAAGTTATCGTAATTCTTTTGGCGTAATAGGGAGACAACATCCTCCTTTTGCCTGATGGCTTGAGCATAGTAGTTCTTTTGGTCCGTCCACGAAACGCCATGCGGAGCCAGTTTGGCTGCATGAACCAAGGTTTTTGTAGGGATACATCCGATGTTGATACAGGTGCCTCCGTACATTTTGTCCGAGCGTTCTATCATTGCCACTTTATGCCCTTGTCGAGCCAGTTCGGCAGCCAGCGTCTTTCCGCCTTTGCCGAATCCTATGATAATGTCATCATATTGTTTCATCATACTGTCTTTTTTATTTGGTTTAATACTCCTTTGGCACTGTCGGCCAGCACCACGATGGCGCCGGCCAGTATGGCCGTATCCTTTATCACCAGTCGTCCGGCTCCGCTCAACAGTGGGAATCCGTGTTCGCCGCTTCCTAAATCGGGCACCCATACCTCGGGAGTGGTCACAAGGAAAGACAAAGTGCCCAGCGTCATGATGATGGCCAGTCCGGCTCCGGCTAATCCGAGTTTAGGGGAGAAGATACCTAGAAAAGTAAGGATACCGATAGTCATAATCAGGATGCCTAACCCGCGGGAAAAAACATACGTACGGTTGGTCTCGTGCCACTGGTGTTTGGCTGGGTCGAATTCGCCTTCTTTCAGTTTGTATTCCTTATATTCGGGTGCATTTTCAGCATAGAAAAAACTCATGAAAGGGCTGTTGGCTACAAAGGGTACGATACCTTCCGCTTCGTAGTTCCAGAATTTCAGACCGCCGATCCATACGAAGATAATCAGGATGGCTACACGAATCAGGTGTATGCCCAGCTTTTGGGAAGATACGGCCCATGTAAGAGTGGCCACAAACAAGGATTTTAATTTTCTCATAGTCTGTAATGTTTAGAATTTGACTTTGCAAAGATGTGGATTTCTCCCGTTTGCCGAAATGGCAATTTAACTGTTAGAGTTGGCTATACTTCCTTTTTCTCTTCTCTTCGGAAGTCGGAGATGCTTTTTTGATTCATTTTCTTGAAAAAACGGCTGAACGTAGCCAAATCTTCAAATCCCAGTATTTCGCTGATTTCCTTGGCGCTCTTCGAGGTATAGAGCAACAGGCGGCGGGCTTCGGCATCTACCCGTTCGTGTATGATGCGCAGCGGTGAGTTCAGTCCGTAGAGCGAGAAGAGGTTGGAAAGGGTCTTGGGAGAACGGTAGAGCATTTCCGCATAGTCCTGCACCTGCTTCTTTTCTTTGAAATGGTTGTCCACCAGCACGTAAAACTGACGGATGATGTCGAAGCCGTTTTCCCGCTCTTGGTCGACTTCCAATCTCAGGCGCGCCATGCGGGTGCATACGATAATGAACCGTTTCAACAGTATACGGAGCATTTCCTCTTGCAGGTTGTCGCGGACGGTGCATTCTTCACGCAGAGTTTCAATGATATGCTCCAGGAGTCTCGATTCCGTGAGGGTAAGTTTCAGCCTCATGACGTTCGACGAGCCGTGGAACAGAAAGCCGTTGCACGACACCTCGTTGTCGTGTCCGTAGATACAGTAGAAGTTACTGTTGAAGAGCAAAGACAGGTAATCGCCCTCTGCGCGCAGCATGTCCACGTGGTGCAAGGGAGACAGCGAGATGATTTCGTTTTCTTTCAGATGCATGACTACGTGGTCTATTTCGATGTCCAGGCTTCCGTGCCGCACCCAGATGAATTTGTAGAAGCCTTTGTTACGTTGTAAGCCCGCGTCTTCATGAAAGCGGGAAGTCAGGGCGATGGTTCCGTCCAAACGGGTCTTTAACTGGAATTCCATATCGTCGGTTTTTAGTTCATCGGGTAAATATAGGTTTATTTCGCGGACTGAAAAAGGGATGGAGACGATTTCTTCGTTCCATCCCTTCATTTTCAGTGTCAGTATAGCAAGTCATGCTGTCAGGCAGACCGGACTTTACGGTTTTGCGTTTAAAAGAACTTCGTCTATCATTTTTTTAAGTTCCGTTTTGGGCATGGCACCTTGAGTGACGGTCGGTTTGCCGTTCTTTGGAATCCACAACAGGGTGGGGATACTGCGTATGCCGAACGTGGCCGCCAGTTCCTCTTCCTTGTCCACGTCTACTTTGTAGATGTAGATTTTGCCGTCATATTCCTTAGCCAGCTCTTCCAATACCGGGGCAAGAGCCTTGCACGGGCCACACCACGTAGCGTAGAAATCTACGATACACGGTTTGTCACCTTCATATTTCCAGTCGTTGGGATAGGTCTCGTAGTTATATACCTTGTTTAAGAACTCTGTTTTGGTTAAATGAACGATTTCCATATTTGCTCCTTTCTTATTTTGGTTTTTACTTTCTTTGTTGTTGGCGCATGCGTTGAGGCCTAATGCCAGACACAGCGCGGCGATAATGGGCTTTATCAGTTTCATAATTCTACGTTTTGTGAATACTTTTATTGAACATTGCAAATATCCGATAAAAATCCGGATAATCGCATAGCAATTCTACCGGAAAAGTTAGCAAAACCTCCCGTTAGGGATTTTTGGCTTATTTTTCCGCTTACGGAATGGGTATCGGGCAGAGGAGGAAGTGGCGGTTGCTTCCGAAGTAGAAACTGTTGATATTTTTATCTATTCCTAATCGGCTGTGTGTCAGTGTATAGAGACTTGCTGAAAAATCTGCGCCAAACGATTTTTCAATCTCAGGCGAACGATTTTTCGTTTGGCTGAGATTGATTTTTCGTTTGCCGCAGAACGTTTTTTGTGTATTCTTTTGTTACATCTTGCCTGTCAATATCTCCTTGCGCAAGAATCCGTAGACGTAAACGGGACTTTGGAAATAAAGACCGGACCTTGTGTCCTTTAGTTTGGCGTAGGTTTCGGATTGGTATAGGGCGTCTAACGCTCCATGCAGTGACATTTTCTGTTCGTCTACTAACATGACGACTAAGTCACGTGCCATACATTCTTTCATATATTCAATCTCGCTCATATTTTTTCTAAAAGGTCTATGGCACGTTGCGTGCCGAAAAAGTATTGGAAAGTGATGTCTTTCATGAAAGACATTTTTTTGAGAAAGGTGTCGAAATCTATGTTGCCTTCCATGAAGTTGCGGATTTGTACTCCGACTTTGTCGTGGACCATAGGACCCTATACAATGTCGTGGGCATGTATGTTTTCCTTTTGTGTGTTTCTTCGGTTCGCTAAAACGAAATTGGCCCATTCACGAGAATATTTTTGGAAACATAAATAATTCAAAGTGCCTGAAGAGAGCATACTTTCGTCAAATTTAAAGGAGTGTACGATTGGTGTACCTCCTAATTGTATTGATTTGAAAACCGCAAAGTCATATGCTTGGCTCTCACTGTCGGAAAGATAGAATCCTTTACCGAAATCTTTTCCCTTGTGGGAAGCTGACAAGTCGATAGTCGAAAAATTTATGTTTGTTCCGTGATACAAAATCATACTAAAGCCCCTCCGTGGCGTTGGCAAAGGGCGGTCAGGCCTTCGATGATGTCATCGAAGCTTTGTGTGTGTGCCACGTCGTACTGGTTTTCCAGGAAGTCGATGGCTTTATAATGGTTCAGGTAGCGGTAGGCTTGCTCTTCTTCCAACTGATGTCGCTTGGCAAATTCGTGGATGGCGATAACGATATATTCGGCCATGTCTTTCAACTTTGCATCCATAGTGTATCGTTTTTACAAAAATACGGATTATTCCGTGGATGGCCAATGTTTTTATTCTTTTTTTGTTCTATTTATGTCAGTATATGGTTGGTTGGAAGGTTGATTTTTGGATGGATTATAATGTGGTTGTTCTTTTTATGAAAGTATTGGAATATTAACTGATAATGCATAATTTTGCATGTGGTAACTGATGTTTTTTTAATGTATGTACCATGGATAATGTAAGGTGTCATTATGTTTATGATGAGGAAGAGAAAATTGTACATGTGGACGATGTTTCGCGAGACACGGCCAAATCTCATCGGTATCATTGTATTTCGTGCGGGGCAGAGATGATTCCCAAATTAGGAAATCTGAGAGAGCACCATTTTGCCCATAAGGCAGCTTGCTCTTGTAACTCGGAAACGTATTTGCATAAACTGGGAAAGATTTTGTTGAAAAAGAAATGGGATGAATCGCCTGAGTTTTATATCCGTTATATGCAGCGTGTGAAATGTGGCAAATATAAAGATTGTGTTTTTTATAAGGATAATGTATGTGAAGATAGTATGCTTTCTGAAAAATACGATTTGAAAGAGTTTTACGATACGTGTGACGTAGAAAGGTCTGTCGGGGAGTTTAAGCCTGATTTGTATTTGTATCATAGTGGATTTTCTAACAGACGTGGGGTTTTTATAGAAATAAAGGTAACACATGAAAGCACAGATAAAAAGAAAAACTCAGAGAATAAAATAATAGAAATCCATGTACAGTCGGACGTTGAATTAAGAGAGCTTTTGAAAGGCGAAATCATAGAAAACAAAGAAATCCGGTTTATGGGTTTTAAACAAGAATGTAGGAAAGAAATCTTATTGTCAAAACGAATGTTATTTCGTTTTTTTCTATATTCCAATGGAGGGGCTTATGTTTCAAATTATGAAGATATGCTACGATGTGATGTCGGAAAACTTAAATCTAAGGCAATTCTTGAGCTTAATATGGATAGTGACAAGTGTAGTTATTTAGGAGAAGTGAACCTGTACGAGGTGGGGCTAATGTATGCCGTACATGAAGGATTTAAAATAAAGAATTGTCATTTATGTAAATATCATCGTGTAGGTGAGGATTCTCCTATCTTTTGTTGCATGAGTAAAAAGTATGGTACACCACGAGAACCAAAGCAAACTGAAGCTAGTAGTTGTCGCTATTATACGGTCGATAAGGAATTTTTTGATAAGAAAGAAGAATATTTTGCTAAAGTACAAATATCAGAGGTGAAATAGTACTTCTTAAATATGATAGAAATGGAAAATATGAAAGCCATGATTTTTGCAGCGGGGTTGGGAACCCGCCTGAAGCCTTTGACGGACACGATGCCGAAAGCACTTGTCCCGGTGGGAGGAAAACCCTTGTTGGAGATATTGATTCGTAAACTGGTGGCTTCCGGATTTACGGAGATTGTGATTAATGTGCACCATTTTGCCGACCAGATTATACGCTTTGTGGAGGAACATGATGCTTTCGGTGCGGATATTCGTTTTAGTGACGAGAGCGGGAAGCTTCTGGAAACAGGAGGAGGCATCAAGAAGGCCATACCTCTTTTATTGGAGAGCGGTGTCACGGAACGCCCGTTTCTGGTACACAACGTGGATATATTGAGCAATGTGGATTTGCAGGATTTTTATCGGCACGGGGCAGGAGCGGCGGCTTTATTGTTGGTGAGCGAACGGCAGACGCAACGTTATCTGTTGTTCGATGAGGAAAACCGTTTGGTAGGGTGGACGAACGTCAAGACCGGAGAGGTGAAGTCGCCTTACAAGGGGCTGGACGTGGAGGCTTGCCGGAAGTATGCTTTTGCCGGTGTGCATCTGTTTTCTCCGCGGTTGTTCCCTTATTTCGATGCGTGGCCGGACAAGTTTTCCGTGATTGACTTTTATCTTTCGGTGTGCGATCGGGAGCCGATTTATGCTTATCCTTCTCCCGGGCTTAAAATACTGGACGTGGGGAAACAAGATGCTCTGGAGAAGGCGGAGGATTTCTTAACGGGAGAGTGTTGTCAGTCTCGATAATTTGTTGTACTTTTGCGCACAAAATCAGATAAAAATCTTTTTATGCAACAGAAAATCATCATTCTTGATTTCGGGTCACAGACTACACAGCTTATCGGACGTCGTGTCCGGGAGTTGGATACTTTCTGTGAGATATTGCCTTATAACAAGTTCCCGAAAGAAGATCCGTCGGTTATCGGTGTGATTTTAAGCGGTTCGCCTTTTAGCGTATATGATAAGGAAGCGTTTAAAATCGACTTGGACGAAATTCGCGGGAAATATCCGATATTGGGTATTTGCTATGGCGCGCAGTTCATGAGTTATACTTTGGGCGGCAATGTGGAACCGGCCGGAACGCGTGAGTACGGTCGTGCCAATTTGGCTTCGTTCGACAAGGAGAATCCTTTGTTCAAGGGATTTGAGGAGCATTCCCAAGTGTGGATGAGCCATGGCGATACCATTACGAAATTGCCCGAGGGCTTTAAGGTGATAGCTTCTACCGACAAAGTCGTGAACGCCGTTTATCAGGCAGAGGGAGAACCGCTATGGGGTGTGCAGTTCCATCCGGAAGTGTTTCATTCCGTACAGGGAACGCTGTTGCTGAAAAATTTTGTAGTGGACATTTGCGGCAGCAAGCAGGATTGGAGTGCGGCTTCGTTCGTAGACACTACGGTGGCCGAGTTGAAAGCGCAGTTGGGAGACGACCGGGTGATTCTCGGATTGAGCGGCGGTGTGGATTCTTCCGTGGCCGCTGTGTTGCTGAACAAGGCTATCGGTAAGAATCTGACCTGTATCTTCGTAGACCACGGGATGTTGCGTAAGAACGAGTTCAAGAATGTGTTGCACGACTATGAGTGTCTGGGGCTGAACGTGATTGGCGTGGACGCCAGTGCGAAGTTCTTCAAGGATTTGGAGGGAGTGACCGATCCGGAGCAGAAGCGTAAGATTATCGGCCGCGACTTCGTGGAGGTGTTCGATGTGGAAGCTCGGAAAATAACCGATGCCAAGTGGTTGGCGCAGGGAACGATTTATCCCGACCGTATCGAGAGCCTGAATATTACGGGAAAGACCATCAAGAGCCATCACAACGTAGGCGGTTTGCCTGAGGAGATGCACCTGCAACTCTGTGAACCGTTGAAGTGGTTGTTCAAGGACGAGGTACGTCGCGTAGGGCGTCAGATGGGAATGCCGGAACATTTGATTACTCGTCATCCGTTCCCCGGACCGGGATTGGCCGTGCGCATCTTGGGTGATATTACGCCGGAGAAGGTACGGGTTTTGCAGGATGCCGATGACATTTTCATCCAAGGGTTGAGAGACTGGGGATTGTACGACCAAGTCTGGCAGGCCGGTGTAATCCTGTTGCCCGTGAAAAGCGTGGGCGTGATGGGGGACGAGCGTACGTATGAACGCGCTGTAGCCCTGCGTGCCGTGACCAGTACGGATGCGATGACAGCCGATTGGGCACATTTGCCTTACGATTTCATGGCGAAGGTGAGCAATGATATAATAAATAAGGTGAAAGGAGTGAATCGTGTATGTTACGATATCTCTTCCAAACCGCCTTCGACGATAGAATGGGAATGACAATCGTATACCGATATATGGTTGATAATAGCCTCAACTTTTGCAGTTGGGGCTATTTTTCATGTCGGAGTTATTAAAATGAAATAAAAATCATATCAGAATGAACAGATTGGGCATAAAGGTTTTGTTGTGGTGTGCGCTGCCTGCTTTGACTGGTAGAGCACAATCCGACACGACGTTGACTTATCGTGTCGAGGCCTCTGCGAATGTCAGTTCCGGAGATTATGCACCGTTGTGGTTTACGGCCAATCGGAACGGTCTGTCGAGCCAGAAACCGAACAGTGCTTATTTGCGTGCGGGGCTTACTTATCGTAAATCTTTTAATCATGGTTGGCGGATTGGAGCCGGGTTGGATTTGGCTGCGGCCGTGAACAGTCCTTCCGAATTTATCGTGCAACAGGCTTATGCAGACTTTTCGTGGAGAGTTCTTAATTTGAGTATCGGGAACAAGGAACGCAATCCGTTGGGGAAGAACCCGCTGTTGAGCAGCGGCGGAATGGTGGAAGGAAACAATGCGCGACCTGTTCCTCAGATAAGGGCAGAGATTGCGGATTATTATACGGTGCCGGGAACGAAGGGATGGTTTGCTTTTAAAGGCTATATCGCTTACGGACGTTTTACGGACGACCGTTGGCAGCGTGATTTTGCGGGGGCAAACCATCAGACTTACGTGGAGGACATTCTTTATCACAGCAAGGAGTTGATGTTCAAGGTGGGAAACAAGGAAAGGTTTCCTTTGGAAGCTGAAGTCGGTATGCTGATGTCGGCTCAATTCGGAGGAACGCAGCATACCTTCTCTTTGAAAGACGGTGAGTGGAAAGAGACTGTGTACGAGATGCCTCATGGATTGAAGAATTATGCCAAAGTTTTCTTGGCCCAAGCCGGGGGAGACGGCACTACCGGGGGGGATCAGGTGAATGTGGAAGGCAATCATGTGGGCAGTTGGAACTTTGCGTTGAATTATTATTGGCGCGATTGGAAGTTCCGTGCATATTATGAACATTTCTTTGACGACCATTCACAAATGTTCCTCCAATACGGACGTTGGAAAGACGGGCACTTAGGATTTGAGATTACTTTGCCCAGAAACCGTTGGGTCAATACATTGCTTTGGGAAGGATTGGCCACGAAAGACCAGTCGGGTCCTATTTTGTATGACGGAGACGAACGTTTTCCGGGAGCGGCTTTTCCAGGTATGCAAGTGAGTGCTTGTGACGATTACTACAATAATTTCTTTTATCAGTCTTGGCAACATTATGGTCTGGGTGTCGGTAACCCATTGTTGCCCGGACCGATCTACAACCGCGACGGTAGCCTTAAGTTCCGGAGTAACCGCGTGCGTGCCAATCATTGGGCTTTCAGCGGGACACCGTCTGATGAGTGGGCCTATCGCGTACTGATGTCGTATGCGCTTCATTGGGGAACATACGTCAATCCTTTGGATAAGATATGCAAACAGTTCAGTTCGCTGTATGAAGTGACGTATTCGCCCAAGGCGTTGTCCGGATGGCATTTTTCCGTTTCGGCGGCCGTGGATCATGGTGATTATCTCGGTAATAGCGGTGGCGGTATGATAACCATAAGAAAGGAGGGGATATGTATAAAATAAACAGTTTGGTTTTTAAATGGATTTGTTTCTGTCTGCTTGTTCCGTTCTGTTTGTCTTGTACGGATAAGGCTCCGGAATATCCAGACTTGGAAGGATATTGGAAACAAGAGTGGATAGAGGATGAGGCTACGGACGGGCAATCGGAATGTAATCGCCTTTTTTGGGCATTTCAGCTCGGAGTGTCCGAGATTCGGGATTTGGGCGGAAACGGTTATGGGACGTACGTGTGCAGGTATGATTATAATGAGGGAGCTGCTACCTTGCGTATGTATAATTTCAGGGTAAAAGGGAGCCAGTCTCAAGAAGCGGATGTGGATAAACTGAAACATTTCGGTATACCTTCCGGAGATGTGACATTTGAGGTCGTACGGCTCGACGGTGACCATATGGTGCTACGCTCGGGAGGGACTTCCTTGTATTTTCGTTCCTTTTAATTTTTTCCTCTTTTATATGCTCTATTTCAAAAGAAATTCATAAATTTGCAGTGCGCAAGCGGAGGGAGGACAGACTTCAAAATGCTCATGCTGCAAAATAGTAGAAAAGAGTTAAATAACTTATATTAGAACCTTTAATTTTAAAGATTAAGTAAAATGATTAAAGTAGGTATTAATGGTTTCGGTCGTATCGGCCGTTTCGTATTCCGTGCTGCTCAGAACAGAAGCGACATCCAGATCGTAGGTATCAATGACTTGTGTCCGGTAGATTACTTGGCTTACATGCTGAAGTATGACACTATGCACGGTGCTTTCGAGGGTACAATCGAAGCTGATGTTGAAAACAGCAAGTTGATTGTGAACGGCAAGGCAATCCGCGTAACTGCAGAACGTAATCCGGCTGATTTGAAGTGGAACGAAATCGAGGCTGAATATGTAGTTGAGTCTACTGGTTTGTTCCTGACTCAGGAAAAGGCTCAGGCTCATATCGATGCAGGTGCTAAGTACGTAGTTATGTCTGCTCCTTCTAAGGACGCTACTCCGATGTTCGTTTGCGGTGTAAACTTCGACAAATACGTAAAGGGTACTCAATTCGTTTCTAACGCTTCTTGTACGACAAACTGTTTGGCTCCTATCGCTAAGGTTTTGAATGACAACTGGGGTATCACAGACGGTTTGATGACAACTGTTCACTCTACTACTGCTACTCAGAAGACTGTTGACGGTCCTTCTATGAAGGATTGGCGTGGTGGTCGTGCTGCTTCTGGCAACATCATCCCGTCTTCTACAGGTGCTGCTAAGGCTGTAGGTAAGGTTATTCCTGAATTGAACGGTAAGTTGACCGGTATGTCTATGCGCGTTCCGACTTTGGACGTTTCTGTAGTAGACCTGACTGTAAACTTGGCAAAGCCGGCTAAGTATGATGAAATCTGCGCCGCTATGAAGGCTGCTTCAGAAGGCGAATTGAAGGGTGTGCTGGGTTATACTGAAGATGCAGTGGTTTCTTCTGACTTCTTGGGTGACACTCGTACTTCTATCTTCGATGCTAAGGCTGGTATCGCTTTGACTGATACTTTCGTTAAGGTGGTTTCTTGGTATGACAATGAAATCGGTTATTCTAACAAGGTATTGGAATTGATCGCTCACATGAAGAAGGTTAACGGTTAATCCCGTTTTCTACGATAAAATTGAAGCCATCTTCCTTTTGGGAGGGTGGCTTTTTTCGTATCTTTGCTTTTGTTATTATAATATGGTAAACGGCGATACGATGAAATATGATCTTATTACGATATTAGGGCCTACGGCGTCGGGAAAGACTGCATTGGCTGTAGCTTTGGCCTACGAACTGAAGACGGAGATAATTAGCGGAGACAGCAGGCAGGTGTACAGGCGTATGGATTTGGGAACCGGAAAAGACTTGAAAGATTATGTTGTCGATGGTCACTTTGTTCCTTACCATTTGATTGATATCGTGGAGCCGGGTACGAAATATAATTTGTTTGAGTATCAGCGGGATTTTTTGAAAGTTTATGAAGCGTTGAAAGCGCGTCGTATGCTTCCTATATTATGTGGAGGTACAGGTTTATATATCGAGTCCGTGTTGAAAGGATATAATCTGATGCCCGTACCGGAAAATCCGGATTTGCGTGCAAACTTGGCTCAAAAGAGCCTTCCCGAACTGACAGAGATACTGAGTTCATATAAGGTGCTTCATAATACGACGGATGTCGATACCGTAAAACGTGCGATACGCGCGATAGAAATAGAAGAGTATTATCGTTTGCATCCTACAGAGGCAAGGGCTTTTCCCGAAATCCAGTCCTTGGTCATAGGAGTGGACATAGAGCGGGATTTGAGACGTAATAAAATAACGAAACGTCTGAGACAACGTTTGGACGAGGGGATGATTGATGAGATAAAAGGACTGTTAGACGAAGGGATACCGGCGGAAGACCTGATATATTATGGTTTGGAATATAAATATCTGACACGGTATGTACTCGGAGAGTTGACGTATGAGGAGATGTTCTGTGGATTGGAAACCGCTATCCATCAGTTTGCCAAGCGACAGATGACTTGGTTTCGCGGAATGGAGCGTCGTGGCATCAAGATAAACTGGTTGGACGCAGGTTGGCCGATGGAACAGAAAATCGGCCAGATTAAAGATTGGCTGTTGCAGTGAAGATTTAGAAGAAGATTCAAGTAGAGAATAAATAGTTTTGTGTATATTTGTGCGTTTTTAGTGAATTGAATTATGGAACCATCAAGATGGGGGATTATATATTGTCCGAAAGACGGTGTCCGTCATATACATAAAGAGTGGGAGGCTATACGCTCATATTTGACGGAGAAAGGCGTACTTTATGATTTCGTGCAGAGTGAAGGGCCGAAATCCGTAGAACGCTTGGCGGCTATGCTTGCTTCCAATGGTTACACGACGATTGTCATTGTGGGAGGCGACGCGGCGTTGAATCGTGCGTTGAACGGAGTGTTATCGCAAGGAGAGGAGGTTCGTCGTAGCGTTGCTTTCGGGGTTATTCCTAACGGATGGGGAAATGATTTTGCACATTTTTGGGGTTTCGAGGAAGATAATTACAAGCAAACGATAGATTGGCTGATAAAGCGAAGAATCCGTAAGGTGGACGTAGGGTATTGTGTGCCAGAGCGGATGGAGGACAGCCATCCCCGTTTCTTTTTGAATTGTGTGAACGTCGGTCTGGTGGCAAACATTATGAATATCAAGCACAAGACACGCCGTTTTTGGGGAATGCTGACCCTTTCTCATCTATCGTCTATGTTTTTGTTGCTGTTTCAGCGTATGGAACACAAGATGCATTTCAAAGTGAATTTGGATGACATCGACAAAAGTGTGATGACGGTATGTATCGGTAGTGCCAGAGGCTATGGCCAGACTCCGAGCGGAGTTCCGTACAATGGATTATTGGATGTTTCAGTCGTGTCGCATCCGGAAATCAGCCAGATGGTGGAAGCTTTATGGATGCTTTTTCGTGGGCGCTTTTTGAATCATAAAGCCGTGAAGTCGTATAGAACTAAGGAAGTGGACTTTTTTGATAACGGAAAGGCAATGATTAGTTTGGATGGAGCAGTATGGGAAAATGGTTCTACGCCCATGAAAATAGGTATACATCAGGAATGGGTGAATTTCATTATACCGGGTTGAACGGCTCGGAGCCGACAACCATGAGAACTATCCTATTTTGGATATCTTTTCCAATCTGTCTTCCGATATAATTTTGATTTTCCGGCCGTCTATCGCAATGATTTTCTCTGAAGCGAAATTCGTCAATGTGCGAATGGCGTTGGAGGTTGTCATGTTGGACAGACTGGCCAAATCTTCGCGGGATAGATAGATGCTGAGCGTGCAACCATCTTCTTCCAGTCCGTAACTCTCCTTCAAAAACAGAATAGACTCGGCCAACCGTCCCCGTATATGTTTTTGAGTCAAGTTGACCGTACGTTCGTCGGCTATACCCAAATCTACAGATAATTGTTTGATGAAGAACCACGCCAAGTCATTATTGCTACTTACCAACTTTGTGATGGTAGTCATAGGAATCATGGCTATCGTTGAGGCTTCGAATGCGGCTGCAGCAGTCAGAAATTCCTGATGGGCAAAATACGCACGATAAGCAAAGTATTCTACGGGCTTGATGACGCGAATGATTTGATTACGCCCGCTGACACCGTTCTTGAATATTTTTACCTTTCCGGATAAAAGACACATAAGTTGAGTCGGGAATTCACCTTCACTGTAAATCGCTTCGTTCTTTCTAAATGTATAAACCGTGAGGTTTTCTGTTAAATATTCACGTTGTTCTGGGGTGAGTGGTTTACATAAATCAGAGATTTTTTCCAGAATCTCTTTGTTGTCCATTTCCTTTTTGACCATAAATCAAATCTGCTGCAAATTATGTTTTACGACACAAAATTACTAAATCTTGATAGATTCATGAAATCTTAAGATTATAAAAACATATTCTACAGCATATTTTTATGAATTCTTAAAAATATGTTATCAAAAAATTTCGTGCATAATTGGATTTTTATTATTTTTGGGTTGCATAAATAAAAACAGAGACAAAATAAACAGTAAAGTGAAAACCTTATATATAATTTCTAGACTATGAGTTACATTCATTTTGATAAGACTCTGATGACCAATTTGGAGGAAGCGTTACCCAAAGAGATTTTGAGGTCTAATCGCTCGGGTGCTTATTCTTGTTCTACTATCGTGGATTGTAATACAAGAAAATATCATGGTTTGCTGGTCGTCCCGATACCGGAATTGGGCGATGAGAATTATGTGTTGCTGTCTTCGTTGGACGAGACGGTGGTGCAACACGGGGCTGAGTTTAACTTAGGGCTTCACAAGTATCAAGGGAACAATTTCAGTCCGAATGGTCATAAGTACATTCGAGAATTTAATTGTGATCAGGTGCCTACTACAATCTATCGTGTAGGAGGGGTGGTTCTGAAGAAAGAAAAGGTGTTTCAACATTATGAAAACCGCATTATCATCCGTTATACGCTTTTGGACGCCCATTCCGAAACGACTTTGAAGCTCCGTCCATTTCTGGCATTCCGTTGTGTGAGGGAGTACACACATGAAAACACAAGGGTGAACCGGGACTATCAAGAAGTGTCGAATGGTATCAAAACTTGTATGTATGACGGTTATCCCGAGCTTTACATGCAGTTGAACAAGAAAAACGATTTTGTTTTTCAGCCGGATTGGTATCGTGGAGTGGAGTATCCGAAAGAATTGGAGAGAGGATATGCCTTTAATGAGGATCTCTATGTGCCCGGTTATTTTGAACTGAAGATTAAGAAAGGCGAGAGTGTGGTCTTTTCCGCCGGGTTGTCTGAGATAAAGACCACTCAGTTGAAACAGATAGCAGATTTTGAAGCGAAGATCCGTACTCCACGGGATAATTTCTATCATTGTCTGGTAAATTCTGCACATCAATTCTATTATCATGTAGACGGAGAGAATTATATTCTGGCAGGTTATCCATGGTTTAAATGCCGTGCTCGTGATATGCTGATTGCTTTGCCGGGATTGACTTTGGTCAATGAAGAGGTGGAGCAGTTTGAAATGTGCATGAAGACGGTGGAAAAAGGCATTCGGGAATTTATGGCCGGCGAGCCGTTGAGCGTGAAAATACATGAAATAGAACATCCGGATATTCTTTTGTGGGCGGTTTGGTGTATCCAACAATATGGTAAGATAGTTTCTTTGCAGAAATGTGTCGAGAAATATGGCCTTTTGGCCAAGGACATCATGATGTATCTGAGTACAAGTTCTCATCCCAATTTGAAAGTCAGAGAAAACGGATTGGTATACGCTCAGGGGAAGAGTAAAGCCGTGACTTGGATGAATTCTACAGCAAACGGCCGTCCTATTGTACCGAGAAGCGGCTATATCGTGGAGTTCAATGCCTTATGGTATAATGCATTGAAGTTTAGCGAGGAGATATGTCAGATGGTAGGGCGTAAAGAAGAGGAGGCTCATTTTGCGGCCATGGCTGTGAAGGCGGAACAGGCGTTTAAGGACGTGTTTTTGAACCAATACGGATATTTGTTCGATTACGTAGACGAGAAAGACCAAGAACAAGATTGGAGTGTCCGTCCCAATATGATATTCGCTGTGGCGCTTGACTATTCTCCTTTGAGCCTTCCGGAGAAGAAAACGGTTTTTGATATTTGTACAAAGGAGTTATTGACCCCCAAAGGGCTTCGTTCACTGAGTCCCAAGAGCGGAGGATATAATCCGATGTACGTCGGCCCGCAAGTCCAGCGTGATTATGCTTATCATCAAGGTACGGCATGGCCTTGGCTGGCTGGCTTTTATATGGAAGCCTGCTTGCGTCTGTATAAAAAGAGCCGTGTAAGTTTTGTGGAACGTGTGTTGGTGGGCTTTGAAGAGGAAATGTTTTCGCATTGCGTCGGTACCATACCGGAACTGTTCGACGGGAATCCGCCTTATCATGCTCGGGGAGCCATATCCTTTGCGATGAATGTGGCTGAGATTCTCCGTGTAGTGAAATTAATCGAAAAATACGATATATAAAGACAGGAGGAACTGAATATGAAAGTATTAATGTTTGGTTGGGAGTTTCCTCCTCATATTCTTGGAGGACTCGGTACGGCAAGTTATGGTCTGACGAAAGGTCTTTCTTTGCAGCCCGATATGGATATCACTTTTTGTATTCCGAAACCTTGGGGAGATGAAGACCAAAGCTTTATGAGGATTATAGGTATGAACAGCGTGCCTATCGTTTGGCGTGATGTGGATTGGAATTATGTAAACAGCCGGGTGGGCAGTTACATGGACCCGCAACTGTATTATGATTTGCGCGATCATATTTATGCCGACTTTTCATATATGTATGTGAATGATTTGGGCTGCATGGAGTTTTCCGGTCGCTATCCGGACAACCTGCACGAGGAGATCAACAATTATTCCATCGTGGCAGGAGTTGTAGCCCGGCAGCAGCAGTTCGACATCATTCATGCACACGATTGGCTGACCTATCCGGCGGGCATCCATGCCAAGCAAGTCAGCGGGAAGCCATTGGTGATTCATGTGCATGCCACGGACTTTGACCGGAGTCGTGGAAATGTGAATCCCACGGTCTACAGTATTGAAAAGAACGGTATGGACCACGCGGACTGTATCATGTGCGTGAGCGAGCTGACGCGCCAGACGGTGATTAACCACTATCATCAAGATCCGGCAAAGTGTTTTGCCATGCACAATGCCGTGTATCCGTTGGCACAGGAGCTTCAGGAGATTGTGGACCAGAGGAAACCTTACTCGGAACGCAAGGAGAAAGTCGTGACTTTCTTGGGGCGTATTACCATGCAGAAAGGACCTGAATATTTCATCGAAGCGGCCAAGCGAGTGTTGGACCGTACACACAACGTACGTTTTTGCTTTGCCGGTAGCGGTGATATGATGAACTCCATGATTGAGATGGCGGCAGCCTACGGGATAGCCGACCGTTGTCATTTTCCCGGTTTTATGAAAGGGAAACAGGTGTTCGAATGTTTCCGTGACAGCGATGTGTATGTGATGCCTTCCGTGTCGGAGCCGTTTGGAATATCCCCGCTCGAGGCGATGCAAAGCGGAGTGCCTTCCATTATCAGCAAACAATCCGGTTGCGCCGAGATTCTGTCCAAGTGCATCAAGGTGGACTATTGGGATATAGATGCCATGGCCGATGCCATGTATGCGCTTTGCATGTATCCCTCTTTGCATGAATATTTGCAGGTGGAAGGAAAGAAAGAAGTGGACGGCATCACGTGGGAAAAAGTGGGCCAACGCATCCGGAAACTTTATGATGAGACAATTCAAAAATATAAATAATCTAAAATCCTAAGACATGAAAACGATATGCCTTTATTTCGAAATTCATCAAAATATACATTTGAAACGTTATCGCTTCTTCGATATCGGTACGGACCATTATTATTACGATGACTATGAGAACGAGTGCAGTATTACCAATACGGTCGAGCATTCCTATCTGCCGGCTCTTCAGACCCTCCTCCAGATGATTAAGGAGAATCCCGGTTTCTTCAAAGTGGCTTTTTCCATTTCAGGTTGCGCCATTGAGTTGTTGGAGAATTATGCACCGACGGTGATAGAGTTGTTGCAGGAACTGAACGAAACGGGGTGTGTGGAGTTCTTGGCGGAACCTTATTCCCACGGCTTGTCTTCCCTGGCCAATGAGGAAAGTTTCCGGGAGGAGACTTTGAGAATGTCACGCAAGATCAAGGAACTTTTCGGCAAGTCTCCTAAAGTATTCCGCAATTCTTCCTTGATATATTCCGACGATATCGGGAGCACGGTGGCTTCCATGGGATTCAAAGGAGTATTGACGGAAGGAGCCAAGCATATCTTAGGCTGGAAGAGCCCGCATTTTGTGTACCATTGTGCGCAAAACCCGAACCTGAAACTTCTTTTGCGGGATTATAAATTGTCGGACGATATATCCTTGCGTTTCAGCAATTCCACTTGGAGCGAATATCCGTTGTTTGCCGACACCTATATGGATTGGATAGCAGCAGTACCGGAAGAGGAGCAAGTGATTAATATCTTCATGGAGTTGTGCGCATTGGGTATGTTCCAGCCGCTTTCGTCCAATATACTGGAGTTCCTCAAGGCGCTGCCGGCTTGTGCCAAAGCCCGTGGAATCTCTTTCTCGACCCCGTCGGAAGTGATAGACCATCATAAGTCGGTGGATGCGCTTGAAGTACCTTATCCAATGTCGTGGGTTGATGAGGAGCGCGATATCAGTTGCTGGTTGGGAAATGGCATGCAGCGCGAGGCCTTCAACAAGCTGTATAGCGTGGCCGACCGCGTGCGCATTTGTAACGACCGCCGTATCAAACAGGACTGGGATTATCTGCAAGCTACCAACAATTTCCGTTTTATGACTACGAAATCCAGTAGCTGGAACATGTACCGCGGAATTTATGATTCTCCATACGATGCCTTTACGAACTATATGAATATCCTCGGTGATTTCATTAACAGGGTGAATGGCATGTATCCTCGCGATATAGACAACGAAGAGTTGAATTCACTGCTTACGCTGATTAAGAACCAGGGAGAAGAATTGGAGGTGAAGGACAAAGAGATTGCACGTTTGAATGCCCGTATGAAGAAGTTGGTTCCCGAGGAAGGCGAACCTAAGAAAGCTTCTACGCGCAAGTCTTCCGCTAAAAAATAGTGTTTGCGTGAGCTTCCCCAGGAATACCGAATCCGGGGAGGGGTAAAGGCATGAAGGCCAACTTGCTGTGAAGAGGAGCAAGTTGGCCTTTTCCGTGTATGTCGGAGACGGTGTTCCGTTTGTCCCAAACGTGGAAGGCTGGGGCCTTTTTGTCAAAATATAGTTTTTTTATAACTATTTGGATTATAGTGTAGTTACATTCTCCTGAGATTTGTATTCCGTTCTCCTGAGATTTGAAAATCGTTTGGCTGAGATTGGTTTGCCGTTTGGCGCAGAATGATTTTTGGGCATGCCCGTGTCTGTTTTTCCGAAAAGGGTGGGGGTAAAGAGGGTGTGGGAGAAGATAAAAAGAACAGGCGGAAGGCTTATAACCTTTCCGCCTGTTCTTTTTATATCTTGCCAGAAGTCTGACACATAGATATGGGTCAATTGAATGTGCTGTAAATCACCTGGATTTTGAGCTTGTCCGTCGCGCCGCCCACCAGCTTTGCGCTTCCCAGTCCCATGTCATGCGTTACGCTGACGATATTGTTACTGTTGTCCCGGTTGGTTTCAACAGGAATGAGTACCACTTTGTTCCAGTCCTGATGCTGCTGCTCCCAAGCCTCCGGTGTGATGCCGGCTTTGGCAGACTCTTCGTTCCTCTCTCTCTTACAGTATGATACCAAGTTACTGATGTTGGAGAAAGTATAAGTATTATAACTGCTGTTGAAAGATGTGACGTAGGATGTTTTCTCGTCCGGCACTTTCCCTTCTTCAAAGAACGTGTACATGTCTTGCTTGCGCACCAACAACAGGGTCTGGGGAACCTCGAAGGCCGATTCCTGGTTTGCGGCATTATAGCGATACAAGGAGAATTGAGCCTGACTGATGCTGTCGTTGAGGTGTCCTTGGTAGATTTCGTTTACAGGAAGTGTGATTTCCGTAAACACTCCGGCGGGAGTTTTCAAGTAAGTGCATTGGGTGTCATGTTCTATCAATTCGGCCAGACCATCATTTTCCACGTAAGTATTCTGCAAGACTTCGGGAGTAGCTGCAAAACGGCTCATACCCACGTAAACCGTGTCTTTTTCAGCGTCTTTATACCTGAAATAGAGATTCATGGCTCCTACTCTCATCTTAACCATCGTACCGTCCCCGTCCGTCAGTTTGAAATAAAAGCCGGGGCATACGTGGTGTATGAAATTATATGAATTCTTGAAAAAGTCCTTGTTCTCGTAGTATTTCTTTATGATGAATGTGCCGTATTCTTTAGGCAGCACGATACGTATGTTCGGAGTGTATGAACTGCTTTCCAGATAGTCGTCCGACAACGTGAAATCCTTTGTCGTGAAGACCTTTCGCGTAATGGGACCCGTTGCGTGGCGGTTGATATACCGGCTGAAATCGGCATTACTGTAATACGTAGTGTCCTCGCGCACAACGTTTGCAGTGTCCAGTTCATATACATCGACCTTCATCGGATTATTCTCGTCTCCATAATACTTTTCATAGTATAATCTTATTTCAATGGAGTCCGCCTCGATTTCTCCTTGCTCGTTCTTGACCATCAGGTCGTAAGCAGGGAATTCATAGTTTTCCAACGTGCTGAACTGGGCCAGAAATTCGGCTTTGATTTGCATGTTCGTTTCCGGGTCGGTCATACGTCCCAGATAGGAACTGTTGCTATTGCTTAAAACGGAATCAGCCAATAGTGACTGTGTACTTGCTTCATACACCGAAGTGGAAGCGTTGATGTTATCGGAATCCGTGAAAATACCGATGGTATCGGTCGTGTCGTCACAAGCCACGCTGCATAATCCGATCAACGTGATGAATGAAGTTTTGAATTTCATGTTTGCGGAGGATGATAAATGTTTTTAGTCTTCGCTCTTGCCCTGGCTCCATACTTTGTCGTAGAAGTCGGCAAAAGCATCGGCATCGGCAGCACTGACGTTTTCCAACACCGGAATCTGTTTGCTTTGTGCGTATTCGGCAAAGGCTTGGAACTTGTCCGTATCGGGCACGGTCAGTCCGTCGGAATAATTGATGGCTAATTTGTTCAATTCGTCGTATGTCACTTCCGGGCTGAAGTCTTTGAGAACAGATGCGTTCACGTCCCTGAACGTTATGCAATTGCCGAAGTTCGTGCCCATCGACTGTTTCAAGCCTTCGGAAGACATGGAATATACGATTTTGCTGTCGCGGAATGAAGGCTCTTCTTTATAGGCGGTCTTGACATAGAGGGGAACCAAAGCCGACATCCATCCTTGGCAGTGGATGACGTCCGGAACCCACCGAAGTTTCTTTACAGTCTCCAATACGCCCCGCGCATAGAATATGGCCCGTTCGCTGTTGTCCTCATATTCGTTGCCATTTTCGTCGAGAGCCATCAGGCGTTTCAGGAAGTAATCGTCGTTGTCTATGAAATATACTTGCATCCGGGCGGCCTGAATCGAAGCTACCTTGATGATGAGCGGATGGTCGGTATCGTCTATGATTAAATTCATGCCGGAAAGACGAATCACTTCGTGGAGCTGGTTGCGACGTTCGTTGATATTTCCCCATTTGGGCATAAATGTTCTGATTTCTCGTCCTTTTTCCTGTATTTCCTGAGGAAGTTCTCTACCCATAGCAGCCAGTTCCGAATCGGGAACATAAGGCGTCATTTCTTGAGTAATGAATAGTATTTTCTTTGCCTTCATTGTCATGTTCACTTTTTCCTTGGCACAAAGATACGAAAAAAGTTTGGCATTATTGCCTTTTTCAAGGGAATAGAGCTTAATTCTTTCATTAATTTCACGTATTTATTTGGCTAATGTTTTTGCTATGTGGTATTTTATATGTTATTTTGCAGAGTTTTTTAGGGAATGCAGTTTAAAATCAACCACAAATGAAGTTAATTCATACAATTGAAGATTTGCAACGCAACTTGACAGAGGCGCGTGCAAAGGGTGAAAAGATTGGATTGGTGCCTACGATGGGTGCATTGCATGAGGGCCACGCTTCCTTGGTGAGACGTTGTGTAGCAGAAAATGATGTGACCGTAGTGAGTGTGTTTTTGAATCCTACGCAGTTTAATGATAAAAAAGATTTAGAGAAATATCCTCGGACGTTGGATGCGGATTGCGCTTTACTGGAAAGTGTGGGGGCTGATTTCGTCTTCGCGCCGTCTGTGGAAGAGATGTATCCGGAACCGGATAGCAGGAAATTCAGCTATCCGCCGGTGGATACGGTGATGGAAGGGGCTTTCCGTCCCGGACATTTCAATGGCGTGTGCCAGATTGTGAGCAAATTGTTTGCCATCGTGGAGCCTGGCCGTGCTTATTTCGGGGAGAAGGATTTCCAACAAATTGCCGTGATTCGTGCCATGGTCGAAGATTTGCATCTGAAGGTAGAGATAGTGCCTTGTCCGGTTGTCCGTGAAAAAAGCGGTCTGGCCATGAGTAGCCGTAACACCTTATTGACAGATGGGGAGAAGGCCGTAGCGGCCCATATCTTCGGCATTCTTTCTAAAAGCAAGAATTTTGCCACGAACCATACCTTGAAAGAGACCCGGCAATATGTGGTGGATTCGTTGAATGCCATAGTGGGACTGGAAGTGCAATATTTTGCCATAGTGGATGGCGGGTCTTTGCAGGAACTGGACAGTTGGTCGGATTCGGATGACATCGTAGGGTGTATCACCGTTTTCTGTGGAAGCCAGCCTATTCGTTTGATAGATCACGTTAGATATAAAGAATAAGATTAAAAGCAAAAGGGTATGATGATCCAAGTGCTGAAGTCGAAGTTGCACTGTGTGCGTGTGACGGAGGCTAATTTGAATTATATGGGGAGTATCACTATTGATGAGGACTTGATGGATGCGGCTAATTTGATTGCGGGAGAAAAGGTCCAGATTGTGAACAACAACAACGGTGAGCGTTTGGAAACCTATATTATAAAAGGTGAACGCGGTTCGGGGTGTATTTGCCTGAACGGCGCGGCTGCCCGTAAAGTGCAGGTAGGAGACATTTGTATTATCATCTCATACGCCATGATGGATTTTGAAGAAGCCAAGACGTTTACTCCTACTGTCGTTTTTCCGGATTCAGCGACTAACCGCTTGGTGCGTTAAGGATTTGTGATAGGGGAGGGCGTGCATTTGTGGAGTGCCGCCATCGTTCTTATATAATTGTTCCGGCCGACTGTGTCCGTAAAGAGACGGTCGGTCGGTTTCTTGTTTGTTTCAGAGTGTTCCGCATTGTTGTGAGACCGTCTTTTTTATAGTTCTCTTGGGGCTTTCTACACCTTATTAATATAAGTGAAATGGGAATCCTTTCTTCTTATTTTTCCTATCTTTGTGAAGGATACAAAATATTCGTCAAGGGTTTGCCATGTGGTTGTCGAAGTTTTCACGGGGATTTTCGACATTATTCTATTTAGATAATTATGAATCGAATGACATTACAAAATACTTGAATCATCATGCACTCTATGCAATTTAATATCCGAATTTCTTCTAATTGTATCAACTGTATCCGATGCGTTGCAGTCTGTCCTTCTCATGTATTGGTGAGGAACAGTGCAAACCGGATGGTTGAAGTAGGTTCGCTCGGTCGGTGCATCGGTTGCGGACAGTGTGCTGCTGTTTGTCCGACACACGCTTTGCACCATTCCGCCTATCCGACGGAGAAGATACATCCGTTCAAAACGGAAGATTGTCCGACAAGTGAACAGTTCCTGCTGTTATGCAAGAAAAGGAGGTCGAACCGGACGTTTTCCGGGCAGCCCGTTCCCAAAGAATGTTTGCAGAAAATCATGGAGGCCGGAAGCTATGCACCTACAGCCCATAATGCACAGGATATATGTTACAGGGTGATAGACTCTGCATCGCAGTTGCAAATCCTTAGCCGTTTCGTGGCGGACACTTACAAACACATCATCCATATATTGCAAAATCCGCTATTGAAACCTTTCCTGCGCCGGTTTCGTCCGCAATATTATGACAATCTGCCATTCATGCTGAATGTTGTAGCTGAGTACGACAAAGGAAATGACATTATTCTCCGGAAAGCCAGAACGGTAATCCTCATCTGTACTGACCAAAGGGATTTTTTCGGAGCGACCAACGCTGATTTGGCTTATCAGAATATGTCTCTGATGGCTGAGACCTTAGGAGTAAGCCAATTCTACGCAGGTTTCCTTTGTTCTGCCATCAGATTGAAAAAGGGAGGTTTGGAACAACTCCTTGGCATTAAGGGGAAGATTCATGCGGCTATGGCATTGGGAATTCCTAAAGTTAAGTTCAACAACTACGTGGAAAGACCTCTCCGGTTTGAATTTATTTAATGGTATATAAAATGGAAGCTGACTATACTGATACTTATACGACAGTCCTTCGAAATACTAGCAGGATGACTGCCAAAGATTTATTTCGGATGATGTTTGTCTATTATCCTAAGCCCGTTCAATACCTGCTCAGGTTTCGTGACTGGCTGGTAAAGCCTTTCGGACTTCAAGGAGGAGATGGGTTTACAGATTTGATAAAGGAGAAAGACGAAGGACAAGTCACTTTCGGAAAGTCTGATAAGCATCTGGAGTTTCAGGTATTGTTGCAATGTGATATACCCGATGCTCCGACGCAGTGCCAATCCATTCGGATAACAACCGTTGTCAAGTATCACAATTTGTTAGGTAAAGTCTATTTCTTTTTCATCCGTCCTTTTCATGCTTTGATTTGCAAATGGCTTCTGAAACGGGCGGCAAGAAATTGGGAGAAAGAGAGCACTAACATTGTGAAATGAGATTATGAGTGTCAAGAAATTACTGATTCGGAAAGCAACCGAGGATGGCCGTTACAGTGTCGCTTTTTGTTGGAATTTCCAGTGTAAGATGCTCTTTGGTTTTAGGAAGCATCTTACACTGGATTTTCCAACGGTCAAACGGAGCATGATTCCCGACTTGCCTTCTTTGTTTACTTGATTCTTCCGAATGTAGAAAAGAATCTTGAATGTACTCTTGCTCATAATACCTCCTTTTTTGCCTCTTTGCCGAGGGTAAAAACTTTTAGCGGCAAAGAAATAATTAATAATTGGGTTGTGAGCAGACACTTTGGAGACAACAAAATACAAATCAGAGACTTACCATAAAAATCGTTACTAAAATCAATCGTCCGTTTTCAGTAACGATTTAGTAACAACTATTCTTTCTGAATGCAAACCATTATCTAACAGTTAATTGTGGGATGCGATTTTGAAGATAGGTAATGGATTTGTAACGTGCTAACTTCTGCATTCTTCATCGCTTTGAAGTGGTGATAATTAGCTTTTGCAAAGCTAATGATTTTAATGCAATCTAGCAATTTTTGTGCACATATAAAAGAAATGAACATCTTTAATTCGGGAAAAATGAGTAATTTTGAGGACGAAAATAGATGATTTTACAGTATATTAAAGTTCAAAATATGAAGAGTATTATTATGCATATGTCAACACATCCTCGCCTTTTAAAAGATGTATTGACTCAATATAAGTCCACATTCGCAGCTTTGAAGGAATTGATAAACAATGCTATTCAAGCAAATGCTAAACGGATAGAAATCAGTTTAATTCCCACAGATTGTGATAAGGATTCTATAAACTATCATCCCATTGATGTTATTAAAATACATGATGACGGAAATGGAATTCCATTCTCTCAATTTGATGACAAAATCATGAAAGTCGCAACAGATAATAAAGAAGGTGGATTGGGGATAGGTCGATTTGGAGCATTACAGATAGGTAGAACTATGTCTATTCGCACAGTTGGTTATGAGATGGAACGTAAGGTCTATACCACAACTTCAATTGTTCTTGCAACTTCTATGTTTCAAAGCAATGAAGAATTGCAAGAACTTGATATTCCTTGTGAAACCTCTGAAAGCTCTAACCATCTTAATACATGTTACGAAGTAACTATTAGTAATTTGTATCAATATGAGCAAACCACCAAAAAGAAAAACAAGTTAAGTCCAGAGTTTGAATCAACAAGCAATTTTAAACAGGCTCTTTTTGAATCTTATCCATTCAATATTTTTGAGGGTAAAATTAAATTTATTGTCAATGATGAAGAATTATCACGAGAGGAATTCTGTATAGGAACCCCTCAATACAAATCTATAACCTTTACAGATATGCAAGGTAAAGAATATGCTATAAACTTTCATTTCTATCATGTAAATTTAAAAGAAAAGAATATCAATATCTTTTTCCAAATAGATAACGGAGGAGTAATGATATCTATTGCAAAATATCAATATGTAAGTCCTTGGCATACTCCAGACGCAGGTGCTTGGTATATAATGATTGATTCTGACATCATTACTCATGATATGATTTCAAATTTTGAATTGATAGACCTTGGTGAACAAAACGCAAAAGTTATACAAGAACTCATAAAGGAACAAATAGATAACTTTTTCAGAGAAACAAATATTAAGTACAAAAGTTTTATAGAAAGACTTTCAAAAGATCCGAATTACCCATATAATAACTTAAAAATGGATGATAGACCGAGCTTAGAAGTAAATGTATTCAACCATACTGCTTACTTGTTAGAGATGGAACAGAAACTAATAGAAAATAATAATTCTGCAAGGAAAGCGATATACCCAATGGTTAAAAAAATTATCGAAAACGGTGATACTGAATTTCTTGTAAATGAGGTTGTACGCTTGACAGACGATAGCCGTAAACGTTTTTGTGAACTTATTGATTCAACTGATTTGGATGATGTAATCAGTTTCTCTTCTTCAGTTGCTAAGCATCAACAATTTTTAGATTTCTTACATGAACTTTGTTATGGTGAGATGTCTAAATGGCTTAAGGAAAGAAGTCAATTACACAAAATTATTGAAAAACAATTATGGATTTTTGGTGAAGAATACAATGAAAGCACCAAATTATGGTCTGATAAAAGTCTGGAAAAGAACTTGGAAGAACTTCATAAAAAATATTTTTCTTATGAACCAACGGAAGATGATGAAAATTTGATACAGGAAGCACAAGCTCGTGATAAAGATATTACAGATTTGTATTTTTATAATAAAAAGAAATTGGGCAATGGTAGAGAAGAAGTTTTAATTGTGGAATTGAAAGCACCTTCATGTGCTATTGCAGAAAAAGAAATTCAGCAAATAGAAAAGTATAGGTATGATATTATCAGCTCGTCTGCTTATCCGCACAATAAAGTTTGCTATAAAATTATTTTAATATCCTCAAAAATAACACCAAGAGCTCAGGTTAAAATAGATTCTGCACGTTCTCATAATTATGAAGCAACACCTTTTTTATTCGCAGATTACACCAATGATGGCAAAGATATTAAGTTATACATAATGTCTTGGAGTGAGCTGATTTCAGAAAATAGGAAAAAATTATCATATCTATCTGATTCGTTGAACGTAAAAGCCGAAAATGCTAATGAAAAATTTAATAAAGAATACCCACATCTAATTGACGAGAACTCAAGGAACCGTTTAAATAAGCGAGAATTGAATTAGCGATTGTAAACTAAAAATTAGGAGAACATATCTTCCTCTTAAGGTATGCTCTCCACTTTATACATTTGTTTTATCAGCGAATATAAACTATCTCATTAGTTATGTTGTATTTAGTGTAAAAACAATCCGTCTATATCAGCCATGTTTCTTTTCTATTCAATACCAATTTTGTTCAAGGAATTCATTATATTTCTAATTTCGGAAGTGCATCTACAATGCTTACTGTTTGGCAAGAAAGGATAATGACTGACAGTAATAGGTCAAGAATATAACGAGGTTGTTTGTGTTCCCTTGACCAATCGTTGGGGTCGTTCTTGATTTGGGATGCTTTATCAATTGTTATGGCATAGCGTTCCATTATCCACTCGATAGCAGATTTGCCATTGACAATGTACTCATAGGCTTTGAGTGGAATGTTCTCGATGGTGATATGACCGTTGTAAATGATGCGTGCCTTATCTGCAACGAGTTTTCCGTTCTCGTCACGAACTTTGGCGAATTTTATCTTATCCACGGCAAAGTATTGATAGGTTTCATCTGTCCATTCGCTTTGCCAGATGTCAATGTCACCAATAATTTTTACGCCCAAAGAACGATGCTCGCGCATCGGCTTATTTGCATAAAACGGATAATCACCGTCTTGGCCTATAATTTGCTCATTGATGTCTTGCTCGTAGTTCAGGTGCAAGTCGGCAAGTTCTTTGCCTGCTTTATAAAAGGACATGAAAGCTTGCACATTATCCACAATGGGGATACGAGGCAAAGATTTCTTCAAATCATCAGCAAATCGTTCACGGTACTGCTTGGAATGAAGCAACCCATACACATAGTAGAATATGTGTTCTTTGGTAATGGCTTTTGAACCTCCAAAACGGCTACGGACTTCTTTCAGAATCCAGTCGGTTATTCCGTCCCAGCGAATATATTTGTCTGTTTCCGCATTATCAAAAAGTGTAGCCTGCGGATTCTTATTTTCTTCATACCAATAAAGTGGAAAATACTGCGCTTTATCAACAACCTGCAAATCAGAAATGGTATTTGTAATCAATGATGCAAATGGCTTTTGCTGCCCAACTCCACTTACTGCAATAACAAGATTGCGATATTCAGGAGTAGGATATAAACATTGCCATATACCTGGGCATTCTATGAATGGGCGATGATAATACAAGTGCAGCTTTGTAAATGGCCGGTAAATTTCCTGTACAAAAGCATTCTCGTTGTAAGCATATTGTAACCCTTTGGCAAAATCATTTTTTAACGCTCGTGTCCAACTTATTTTTGTCTTATCTTCAGAATAACCACTTGCGTGTTCTATTCCATGATTGTAAAAATCAATCATAGAACACATATTGCTTGTAACCTTATCTTTTGAAAATCCAGACACCCAAGCATCACGATTAGTAGCTACACCAATGGCATAAGTGCTAAATACACTTTGAGCGTTTAGAGTAAATTTCTTTTCAGGAACCAAAGGAACCAAGCTATCGAAAACACCGTCACGTTGGTTAATCCAATCCGCTTTTTCGTTAGGTATGATAGTTTGCCAGTCCAATTTTTGCGAAGAAATTGAACGAAACTCTCTTACCATTTTGAGCTTTTGTTCACGTGTGAGATAATCGCCTATGTCGTGGTAATGTATAATCGCTTTCTGTCCTTTCTTTACAGGATTCTTGACAAGGAAAGTAATGGCAATGGGTGTACGTGAACCGCTACCAAAAATTTTGCCTCCTTCTTTACGTGAAAGTTCTCCTGATGTACGTTGATTACCACGCAAATTCAGTACATAAATAGACGTAAATTCTTCTTCAAAGCATCTGCGCATACCATCTTGACCAGCACCATCCAACCATGCTCCATTGCTTATAAAAGCCACAATTCCACCATCATTCTGTGGAATACGGTCAGAAGCCCATCTAAATGCTTTTACATAACTGTCATAAAGGGATTTATTCAGGGTGGCAGAACTTTTAACTGCGTATGTTTCAGACACACGATTGTCAAGATACGGATAAGACAAATTCTGCGCATTGTCATTAGCCGATTTCTGCCCGATAGAATACGGCGGATTCCCCACAATCACCCTCACTTGTGTAGCCATTTGCTTCTTCACCCGTTTGGAATTGTCCTGAAAAAACTCCGTGAAAAGCTCATTGTGCTTCTTTTCCGCCAGTTGGAATGTATCCGTCAGACAGATACCGCTATATGGCAAATATGTTTTACGACGGGTAATGTCATGAAATACCGATTCAATGTTCACGTCGGCGATATAATAGGCCAGCAATATGATTTCATTGCAATGGATTTCATTCAGGTACTTTCGTTCCATATCCTCCGGACGGATAAGACCGGATTGAAGCAAACGGGTAATGAACGTACCAGTACCTGTAAACGGGTCAAGGATATGCACGTTCTGTCCGGTCAGCGAAGTGTTGAACTCCGCTTTGAGTATGTCATTCACGGACTGGATAATGAAGTCCACGCATTCTACGGGTGTATAGACAATGCCCAGCTTTTCCACGGTAAGCGGAAAAGCACCTTTGAAAAACTTTTCATATAGGTTCTTAATAATCGTCTGTTTACCCTCCAGATTATCAATACCACCCACATTTGTCCTTACCGACTGGTAGAACTTATCCAGCACTTCGGTGTCTTTCTCAAAAGCCTGCTCTTGCAAAAGGTCTATCATGTGCTGCATTGAACGGCTCACAGTATTGTTGTTCACAAACTGGTAATCGGCGAACAAAGCATCAAATACAGGTCGTGTGATAATGTGCTGTGCCAGCATCTCGATGGCTTGTGCCGTATCCACGGACGGGTTAAGGTCACGTTGCAATCCCTTGAGATATTCGTTGAATGCCTTTTTGTGTACACCAGACTGTATAAGTTTGGAAATACGTTCAATAAACTTGTGTGCGATAAGCCCGATTTCCTTTGCCCAGTTCTCCCAGTAAAGGCGGTCGCCGCATTTTTCCACGAGTTTGGCATACATACCGTCCTGCAATTCACCGAAGCGCAATTCCAACTGACGGGCAATCTCGGCATTCTCTATTTGCCGTGCTTCTTCCGCTCCTTCCTGAAAGCCAAGTCCCGGTCTGCCAATTGTAACGGACGGTGTATAGGACTGTTTATTCGGTTTTTGCTTGTTGAGTGCAATCTTGTTCACCATCGCATTGAAACGGTCATCATGTGAACGAAGCGCGTTCAGAATTGCCCAGACCACATCGAAAGTCTTGTTGTTGTCAAGTGCTTCTTCTGCTGAAACATCTGAAGGTACTACAATAGGGATGATGATATATCCGTACTTTTTCTCATCGGGCAATCCTTTGTGGAAAGTACGCATTACACGACCAACCGACTGCACCACGTCCACCTGCGAGTTGCGGGCGGAAAGGAACAGCACGGCATCGAGTGACGGCACGTCCACTCCTTCGGACAAACAGCGCACATTGGTCACTACACGGCACTCACGTTCATTATCCGGTTCTTCTGCCAGCCATTGGAGGATTCCATTACGTTCCTGAGAGTTCATTGAGCCGTCAATATGTTTTGTGGCTACGAAAACAGTATGCGAAAGACTCTCCGTATCAAGATTTTCTTCGTACTGTGCGGATATTCTCGGAAGCACCGAAGTTACATATTTGGAAGTTCCGGCTTTCGTTTCGCTGCCTATCGAGGAACAGAACGCCACGGCACGGCGCATCATGCGCGGGTCGGCATCCCATGTGCGGTGGTCGTCACCCTGTATCATTTTCGACAATCCGTTGATTACGCCTATAAGTTTGGATGTGTCGTCAAAATTCAACTCGGTGGTGGAATTGGTTATATCACGTTTGATGTTGTCCGGCACGTCATCCTCGCTGACGGTAAGGACAAGCACCTTGTAATCGGTCAGCAAGCCATTCTGTACGGCGTAGGAGAAATTCACCCGGTAGAACTCTTCCCCGTAAAGTGCCTTGTCATCCATTGAACAAAGGATGCAGTCCTTTTCCGAAGCCTTTATCTTGGCTGATTCACCATACAGACGCGGAGTGGCAGTCATGTAAAGACGTTTCCTGCCTTGTACGTTATCGTCAGAGTGTATCTTGGTGAAATTACTCTCGTCCCGGTCGGCTATTTTCACACCTGTCGTGCGGTGGGCTTCATCGCAGATGATAAAATCGAATGTCCCGTATGTGCTGTTAGTTTCGGAAAGGATTTCCTGTTGTGCCGCTGAAACGGCATCAATGGACTGGTAAGTGGAGAACACGACCACCAGCCCGTCATGGTCACGATACTTTTTCAACTGCGAGGCAATGGACTTCGGATTGGTGGAAGCTGGTACAGCAAGGTCAATAATGCTGTCGTCCATGTCATCGAAGTCCTTGCCTGTCTTGCGCGAGGCTTTGGAATCTGAACAGATACAGACAGCCTTGATGGGTTTCTTTGCGTCCGCAGACCATGCGTTGAGTGATTGTCCCAGCAAGGCAATGGACGGAACCATGAACAGTACAAGCCCCTTGTTTCCGAGTAACTGTTCGGAAATGAGTAGCGAAGTGTAGGTCTTACCAGTTCCACAAGCCATAATAAGTTTACCCCTGTCATTGCCATCCACAATATAATGAGTATAAGCCTTGGATATGGCGTCCAACTGGTGCTTACGCGGCTTCTTCCCTTCCACGAGTGCGGAGTTCCCTGTAAGTCCGTCCATCAGTTTTTGCCAGTCCACAGGTGAGGATTCAAGGTCAGCCATGCCAATGCGCGTCACGGGCGGCTCTTGGTTACGGATGGCTTCCTCAGCGTTGCTTCCCCAATGGTTGGTAGTGGAAATCCATACACGGTTTGAAAATCGGGTGGCCTGAAACGTAACCTCGTTAATGAATGTCCGGCTGGAAGTGGCAAGGAACGAATCCACGGCTGGCTTGTCTATCGCAGCATCCTCGGCATAGCACTTGCACTGTATAGCCCAATAGTCACCCATTTCAGTTTTAGCCACAAGGTCTATTCCAGTATCAGTACCACCGAAATCCTTGCGTCCCGGGAACTCCTCCCACAGCCACACCTTTTCAAGTTCGTTATAGCGTGGGTCTGTCAATAACCATGAGCGCATCAAGCGCTCGAACTTTGTACCTTTCTCCTTTTCTGTAAATGATTCGGTACGGAATTTATGCAGTATATCCTTGAAATTCATCTCTTGATAAGAGATAAATGCAAGTAAAATCACATTTAAAAATCAGTATGTTTCGTATCTGTCAAAAGTGAATTCACTTAACATACATATAGCTTTTATACGATTTATCGCATTATCAACAAGCCATTTATGCTCCATTTTCAGTATTTTTTGTACCTTTGCGATATAACTATAACTCTTATCAAGAGATTCGGATTTTTGCTAAACAACTCTGACTGAAAAACTTCTGTCACAAGTCTTTCAAAATAAGGCTATTCGCCTTGTCTACCACACTTGTATCAAGTGACGCAAGATAGATTCGTGTGGTTTCCTCCGAATCATGTCCCATGCCTTCGCTGATGACCGCAAGAGGAATGTTCTTGCTCTTGGCTACGCTTGCCCAAGCATGACGGGCACAATACATACTCAGAGGAAGAACCAGACCGACCAACCGGGCTATTTCCTTCAATGCAATGTTTACCCGGCAAAGTGCATTCTTGTACTGTACCCGTTCATCTGTATGCAGGACGGTGATTATCGGCAGCAGGTATTGCGTGGCAGAATGACTTTCATATTTAGCCACGATTTCCTCCATACATTTTTCCCATTTGACGGTAAGCTGCTGTCCCGTTTTTCTTCTTCGGTATGTGAGGATTCCATTTTTCAAGTCCGACTTTTTCAGGTATGCCATGTCGACAAACGACATTCCACGGGTATAAAACGAAAAGAGGAACATATCCCTTGCATAGTCCAGATGCGGTTTCGTTTTCAGGTCAAGCTCCTTGATGCGTTTGACGGTCTTTAATGGTACAGCACGTTTCACAGTCTTGTCTATGCCCGTGTAAACATGCTTGAACGGAAACTTCTGTTCTGTCACTCCCTTTTCCACTGCACGGTTATAGACGGCTCGTAGTATGCGCATATAGAACGATATGGTATTGGGGCAGTTGCCGTTGGCTTTCAGCCATGCTTCATACAGCATCATGACATCACCGTCTATCTCACAAAGAAGGATGTCCTGCCCATCACGGAATTTCATGAAGCTGGCGAGCGTAACGGTGTATGTTTCAGACGTGCGGATTCTGTTCAGCCGCTTTAACTGCTCTATGACACCTTGCATGAAAGAGAACAGTGACTGTTCGTCCGCTTGTCTGTTGAATTTCAAGATAATGTCATCCGATGTGTAGCTTTTGTTTCCTCTTTCATACAATGCGATGATTGTTTTCAAGCGTTTAATGTCCCATTCGATGCTGTTTATAACAGATTGCAGGTAGTTCTTCTGGTCTATACCTGTCCATGAGGGAACAATTACTGCCGATATTTTATCGTTCCATTCGCTTTCAAATATCCGGTAATCCGTCCCGATTTGGCGGACCACGCGGTTGTGTATCACCTGATAATAGATGCTGCCCTCCTTGCCGTTTACGGAAGAAGGACGGAATTTTACCTTTACTGATGCCATTCACTTTATTTTTTATTATTACCATTCATTTGCCTTACTTTCAAACTCTCCTGCATCAGGCTGTCGGAAATGGTTTTCAAATCTTTGTCGTAACCGTCAGCCTGTCCGCGTACCCATTCAATGGACTTTTCGTCACGGTGAATGTCGAACACATCATTCAGCCAAAGTATCTCTTTGGGGCTGCATCCTCCCCATGAGCGGATGGCGCGGAACTTCAGCGCATCATCCGCATACTGGCGTTTGGACTTCCAAAGCTCGATGTTGCCCCAGATGGAAAGACCGCAAACGACACCCATGCCGACCAAAAAGGAAAACACCTTGCTTGACCTTATGTCGAAGCTGTGGCGGTGGATATGTTCCTGCGGTTCGTTCACCTGTCCGTTGGTGCTTCGGGTAAACGATTCTTTCAAATCGCGCAACAGATTCAGAATCCGGTTTGACGTGTAAACTTCCGCCTCTCCGAATTTGGTCAGTATGGCTTTAGTCTGTTCCCGGTTTTCTCTGGCAGAAATATCCAGCAACTCCTTTATGGGAGCCAAATCCATTGCCGGAGACTGTCCGCCTGACTGGTTGTTGCTTACTCTTGGAGTATTCTCCAACTTGTTGTTGATGCTCTTTAAGCCACTTTTGATGTCCTCAAAGAGCGCGTATACTTCGTTATTATCCATGTTTATAAACTGATTTTACGTTGTTTCTTTTTCTTACGTTTTAATTGTTCCTCAAAATAGTTCTCATCTGCCTGACCGTTTGTAGCATTCGGCATGAGCAAGCCTATGGAACCGCTGTACAAATCATCGTTACCCATCACTTCAGATTGCGGTGTCGGCTGTTCGGAAACTTGATTGCCCGTCATTATCCTTTGCCGTTCCTCCTGCCTGTTGGCGCTCAGAGCCGCGTCTATCTTGGAATAGCTGAACCGCCTGTCAATCTTGGAGCCGCTGAACGAATAGCCGTTCTTGGAGAATACGACACCCTGCACCTCGTCCGACTTGCCCTTGTACTTGAACTGCATTTCCACTCCTTGTTTTTCCAGATTAACGGCCAACTGCCGCCAGTTGCCGCATCTTGAAACTTCCGGTTTAAGAAGGAAATAAAGTTCGTATCTGGTCTTGTCCGGCTCTTTCAGCCGATGCAGTTTCACCTTTTCCTTGCCTTCGGATACGTACAGACCGTACTTCCGTGTCAGTTCCTTGCAGATGCCTGTGCTGCGTATCCGCTCGTTTCGGTCGCTGATTGTCCTGCCATCATTAGCGATGCGGTTGAATGCGATATGCACGTGCGGATGCTCCTTGTCAAAGTGGCGCACGACAAGAACCTGTGTGTCCTTTATACCCATCCTCTCCAAGTATTCCAATGCAATTCTTGCCATTGTCCGGTCGGTAAGGCTGTGTTCGTCCTCTCTGGAGAATGCCAGCGCGATATGTCCGACAGGCTTCGTCACCCTCGGATTCATCCCTGACTGCGCCTCAAAACTCATGACTATCTTGTCCTTATTTTCGGAAAACAAGCCGTCACAGACAAGGATTTTGGCATCCTTTTCCTTGTCAAGAATGTAGTTCACCACACCCCTGAAATTACTACCCTTGACAATTTTGGCTATCATAGGAGGATAAGGTTTAGTAATTCCTCGATACGTGCCACGAGCGCGCGGCACTCCATTCTCACCGTGACGAATCCTGCGGCATTCGCCTTGTGCGCAAGCTGGTTCAGGTTGTTTGCCATACCGCACAGCTTGCGGACATAATTCGTGTGTTCTGGCGTGAGCCGTTCCTTCACATGGCAGCTTCTCATACACTCGCGCAGGAATTCCCCGGCAGATATGCCTGCGCTCCGAGCCTTGCCTTTCAGGGTGTAGTAGTCCGATGTCGCCATCTTCACCGTGAGACGGTATTTCAGCTTGTCTGCCGCCTCCTTCTTGGGGCGACCGCCCTTGTTCCTTCTGTCGAATTTTCGTTTCTGTTCCATTGACTTATAATGATTAAAATGTAATTACTTGATAGACCAACGGGATGCGGCTTCCACGAGTTTTTGAGAGTGGGTGCAGGCGGTTTCGGTATGCCCGAAACACAAACTTGCTCCCCTCAAAACTCCGTTGGATTAGTTCAGAGTAACTCCGAATAACCTCCCGTAAGTCCGTTCCTTAATTCTCAGAGTTTACGCCATGCCTCGATGTCCTCCCCGTAGGTGGCAAGGTGGTGGCGGGCGATGTTCTCCATCAGTCCCGACACGCTCATCCTGCGACTGCCGAACAGGCTGACGATGCGGTCGAGGGCATCGCGTGTGTCGCGGCTGAGGAACACGGGCTTCCGGTCTTCGATGGACGGTACCGGGAGGAACATTGCCTTGTATTCCTCCAGCGATGCCCTGCGTTGCTTGCCGCTGACACGGTGTACCACCTGCGGGCTTCCATCCGTATTTTCCTGCACGGCTTCACCTGTTTGTTCATTCATGTTCTCATCCGTACCTGCCTGTACATCCTCATGCTCCTGTGCCGGCATACCGGCAGGCACAGGAGCAGGCTTCTGCTCTTCCACTTCCGGCTTGGTTCCCAAAAAGATTTTCAACTCTTCATCCATCGTCCGGTTGCTTACGTTCTTTCTCATACTTGTTTGAATTAAATGTTTAACAATAGTGGTCGTAGTGCGCACATTTGACCGATTATCGGCAGCAAAGGAAATGGATATAATACAGGAAGTCAGATACTTGGATTGGCTGTGGCAACAATGTGGCATTTTGCATTTTTCATGGATAATCAGCGGTGGATAATGCATTGATTTGCTACAGGGATAAAAATAGCCGTTCAATATTTTAGGGCTTAATCCGACCGGATAAGACGAAAATAAGAATGTTCTCAGGGCTTGATTGGAAAATCATCTTGCAGTACATGGTATCCGAAATGCGCCACAGGCTACCGTACCAGCGCCAAATGCTGCCACGATGCTGCGGATTGGTTGGAATCTGCCGGACTTGGTTTTTCTTTGTACAGTCGGCAACCGGAAGGGCTGTTGCGGAATATGGAATTAAGCCAATCCCTACCACTTGCAGCCACAAGCTGCCAGTCAGTAGTAAAGCCATTGTCCGATGCTGGTATTGGCTTTACTTTGCAGACAAACAGGATTACCAACAATAAAAACAGTATATGCAATGAATGAATTTGTGATTATCTCGAAAGACGTGTTTGAAGAAATGGTCGGGAAGTTCAACCGCTTCTCCGACCGGGTGAATGAAATCCTCGGCAAAAGGGAGGAAGGACGGCTCAGCCGCTGGATGGACAATCAGGATGTCTGCCAGCAACTACGCATCAGTCCGAGAACCTTGCAGACGCTTCGCGACAACGGGAGGCTGGCTTACTCCCAGATAGGACATAAGATTTTCTACAAGCCGGAAGACGTATTGCGTATTGTCCAGCTCGTGGAGGACAGACGAAAGGATGCAACTTGTCGGGGAAAGACTATCTGAATATAATCAAATCTATTGTACCACTAAATCCACTGTAACAAATGAACGGAACGGTTAAAACAAATGATGAATGGGCTGTCGGCTTCATGAAGGAACTGGACTCTATGCTGAACGGCATTGAAAGCATGAACGAAAAAAGCAAGGCTTCATTCGGTAATGAACGCTTCCTGACGGACAAGGAGGTGTCGGCATGGCTCAAAGTGAGCCGACGCACCTTGCAGGATTATCGTAACAACGGGATGGTGTCCTATTACCAGTTGGGTGGTAAGATTCTCTACAAGGAATCTGACATCGAAAAGCTGGTGATGGGCGGGTATCGGAACGCCTACCGGATGGAAACGTAATTTTGTAAAGTATGAAAGGAACAGAAGCCGATGGCGACAGGTAAATTACCCGGCCATCGGCTTCTTGCATTATTATCATTATAGATACAGACAACATTAACATTTGTATTGTGGATTGGCTTCGGACAGTGAAAAGAACAAATGAATGTGCTTTTCCCGATTGGGGGCATACAGCCTTTCCATAATGAACATTCTGAAAGCCATACATTCCCTGCTGCGTAGTCTGAACGCAAGAGCTATGACGATTTCAAGGCTGTACACCTCGTAACGTGTCCTGTCTTCCTGTCTGATGTAGCACACGGTTGTTTCTTCCAACAGTTCATGATTCTTATAAATATCACGGATAGCCTTGCGGATGTCACAGCAGAATACCATAAACAGGTCTGACATTTCCTGCTGTGTCATCCAAACAGGAGCGGTCGGCATGGCGACTACTCCTGTTTCACTGATTGTAATGATTCCTCGTTCCATAATGTATGTTTTTAATGTTTTCCCTGTCTTTGTTCCACTCCGGCATACGGAACTTGTTCCCGATGCGCTGTGTCAGCTTCTTTACATCCTCGTCCACTTTCTGATGGGTCAGTCGGGAATAGATTTGTGTGGTGCGCATGTTCTTGTGTCCCATCATCTGGCATACGGTTTCCAACGGAACTCCCTGTGAAAGAGTTATCAATGTTCCGAAATTATGTCGTGCCATATGATAGGTAAGCCGTCTTTCAATTCCGCATAACTTGGCGAGTTTGGGCATATTGTTGGTCAGGGCGGAACGACATGGCATATTGAACAGCCTGTCACCTGTCCGCTCTCCCTCGTATTTCTCCAATATCCTGCGTGGAATGTCAAGCAGGCGTATCGCACACTCGCTCTTGGTTTTCTGACGTTTGAGCTTTATCCATAAATTCCCCTTGCTATCCTTGCTCAAATTACTTGTATTCAGGTTGCACATATCAATATAGGAGATACCTGTAAAGGTGCTGAAGATGAACATATCACGAACGAGGCAAAGGAAACCGTTTGGAACGGGCGTGTGCATGAGCTTCTGTAGCTCGTCCATCGTTAGATGGCGGTGTTTCCTCAGTGCCTTTTCAGGAATGAACGAGGCAAACGGGTTATAACGGATTGTACCTTGCGCCAAAGCCGTCCTTGTCATGGTCTTCAGTTTTATGATATAACCCTCCACTGTAGCAATGGAATATCCCATGTCCGTGCGCAGAAAACTGTCATATTTTTCAATGAAGGCATAATCAAGCTGCTTCAGCGGAATGTCTTCTGCTCCATAACAGTCATGTATAAATTTCTGGAGGGTTTTATAGGATGCCTTGTGGGCTTTCAATGTGCCGTAAGCGCGGTTAATACCCACACGCTTGGCATATTCCTCCATGTATTCACGGTAAAGTTCCAACAGTTTCCGTTTGTATTGCCCGACACCGTTCACTGCATTCTTGACAAGTTCAGCCGTGATGTAGCCCTGTTCGTCAAGTATCTCCCTGTAATGGCGGTATATTTCTTCCTCCAGCCTATCAATTTTTACGTTAACCTCCTTTGCGATACGGCTTTTCCCCGTCAGGCGGTACTTCTTGGCATCCCACAATTCCGGCTGCACTTCCATTTTCGTGGAGAACTGCGCGACTTCGGTATTGATGGAAATTCTTCCCATGAGCGGACACAGACCGTTCTTCTTTACCTTTTGTCGGTTGATGTAGAACAATACCGCGAAAGTATTGTAGGTGGTGCTGCGTTCTTTCTTCATGGCTTCATCCTTTTATTGTGTCTGGCTTCGGTTTTCGATGTCGCAGTCTGGGACGTTGCATCCTCAGCCAATGGGGTATAGCTGAATTTGTCATCAAGACGTTTTTGCAGCCTGCCCATATCCTCGCTTACCTTGTCATGGGTCAAATGTGCATAGATTCGGGTGGCACGCCAGTCCCGGTGTCCCATCAGTTCGCGTACCGTATCAAGCGGAACTCCCTGTGAGAGAGTGACTACCGAAGCGTATGTATGCCGTGCCTGATGGAATGTGACCCGACGTCTGATTCCGCATGCTTCCGCTATCCTTTTCAAGTAGATGTTCGTCTTGCTGCAACTGTACATCGGAAACAGCCTGCCGTTTTTGGCGATGCCCCGATATTTCTCTATGAGTTCCAGCGGAAGTTCCAGTAACGGCACATGAAATGGAGTGCCTGTTTTCTGCCGTGCGCTGTGAATCCACCATGCCCCGTCCTCTGCCTGTGCGAGATTCCTTTCTGTCAGGTTGCGGAGATCGCTGAACGAGATTCCGGTAAAAGCAGAAAAGAGGAACACGTCACGCACGAGGTTGAGGTTGGATTTGGGCAGGGGTGTGGCTATCATCCGTTTCAGCTCCTTTTCAGACAGGAATTTTGGGACGATGGGAACATAGTCAAATGTATAGCCGACAAAAGGGTCTTGCCGGAGGTGTCCGCCATTGATGGCAGATTTAAGTACACGGTGCAGATACCCCATCATCCTTGTTATGGTGGAACGTCCGATTTTAAGGTCGGTGCGCAGGTACAGGTCGTATGCGGATACGAAAGCCGGATTGACAGATTGGAACGGCAAGTCCCTCACGTTGTACCTCAGCCGGAGGAAGTCCTTCAGGTGGTTCAATGCCACGCAATACTGCTTGTAGGTTGCCATCTTGCGGCTTATACCGACCTTCTTGTAGAAGCTGTCGTTGCATTTCTCATAAAGGGAGATTAGCGTTTCCTGTTCGGAGGATATGCCCTGAAAGGCATTCTTCACTTCCATTGCAGACACGTTTTCCTTTTTCGCCAGCAAGTTCTTGCAGGCGGAACAGATATCCACGTTTATCCTGTCCAGTTCCCTGTTCACGACAGTGGCAGGTTTGCTCTTACCCACAGCCCTGCCGGATTTTACATTCCACAGTTCGGGAATGGCATACACCTTGGTGCTGAACTGCACCATTGACTTGCCGATACGGATTCGCCCCAATATGGGCATCGTCCCGTCGGCTCTTTCTTCATTTTTCTTGAGGTAAAATGTAACTTTCAATTCGTCCATAATCAGCTCTTTTTTTGTTCGCAAAATTATATTGTACAGAGCCAATCATCCGTTTGCAGAACGGTGCGGACGGGTGCAAGAAAAACCGTCGGATAACTATTTTAACCTATTGTTTGCAAAGAACCTCTCTGAATCTCTCAAACCGCTGTCTGGCAATGTTGTTTTACCAGAAAAGTGAATGTCCTTTTCTGCATAAACAGGTAACGTATTCGTAACGGAAAGTCTGCACATATCCGCTATCTTCTGCTGTTTTGCCACTTGGCAACGATGGGAGGAATTGGGAAGTTTACACGTGATGTTCAGCAAGTTACGCAATTTGTTCCATTTTTGCATCAGCGATGCTCAATATAGTAACGGTACTCTGTCCAAACGGGGCTTTTTTGTGTCTTTCGGATGTCCGAAAAGAGAAATAAAAAATCCCGTAAAACCTTGATTTTACGGGATTTGTCATACTTTGATCACTTTTTTGGGGGGGCTGCGGAGAGAAAAGCATCCTGATGGTAGCGGAAATATCGGAAATCTATGTCACCAACTTTCAGAAAATGATGTCCGATAAAAATTATACGCCGCAGGAACTTACCGCTATATCTTTCGGATATGCCAAATTACTGGAAGAAAGTGCGGACGTATTGCAGGATTTAAAAAACGTGGTAAACATCAGCGGTATGTCAATGACCGATGCCGAACGGCTCGCCCTGATTGACCGGGCATATACCAGCCTGCTGAATTACCGCAATCCTGTGAGCCGCTATATCCGCAAAAATATTTCCGTTTCCTACCTGAGGGCTAAAAAGAAGAACGATACAGACTGGGTAACGGCTCTTTACGGCTCGGTTGATGAACGCTACCCGCAGCGACAATAACCCGCACGGCTTTATCATGGAAGCGTTCACTATCACGGAAAACAAGGATTTGCAAACACTTAAACGGTAAAAGTCTGAAAGTGAAAAAGAATTGCATCGAAAAGGTGCGGGATTGGGCGGACGACAAATTGCTACTGGTGGAACTCTACGAAAAAAACGGCGGATGGCATCAGGTTATCAGAGTGGAGAACACCGACATCGTGAACGCTGAAGTGATTAACGAACTTAAAATCAAATAAGGATGAAACGGTCTTTAATCAGGCACACGCACAAAGGTATCTGCAGAGAATGAAAGCCTTGTAGGTTACGGCAGGAATGGCGGACGGTGTACACTGGAATGATAACACGGATTTTGCTTACCACATCGGGGCGGCATACAGTGTTTACACCAAAAACGCAAACCGCTGGGTACTCGGCGGGGAATACTTCGAAAAACGGTATAACTACAAAGACATAAATATACCCGTACAGCAGTTTACCGCAGAGGGCGGCTATTACCTGAACTTCCTTTCAGACAGGCGGAAAACTTTTTCCTTTTACTGGGATTGTCGGCACTCGCCGGGTACGAAACGAGCAACCGGGATAAAAAGCTATTGCCGGATGGCTCTACATGGCTGGATAAGGATTGTTTTGTGTAAGGTGGGGCTTTAACGCTGGAACTGGAAGCCTACCGGACTGACCGGGTGGTACTTCTCCTGAATGCAAGGGAACGGGCGTTGTTCGGCTCGGACATCGGCAAGTTTCACACGCAGGTAGGCGTAGGAGTAAAATTTATCATCAACTAACCGCTATATAATAATGTATATGAAAAATGTAATATATAAAATCATTATGGGCTGCTACATCGTGGCCGCCCTTGTACTTGTCACTACCTGTAATGACAGTTTGGATATTCAGTAGGCATACCCGTTCACCGTCGAAACGCTACCCGTATCCAAAAAACTGAAAGTCGGGGAAATGGCAGAAATTCGTTGCCAGTTGGTTAGGGATGGGCGTTACCTGCCGACCACCTACCAAATAAGGTATTTCCAACCGGATGGAAAAGGTACTTTAAAAATGGATAATGGCACGGCATTTTTACCGAATGATTTCTACCCGCTGGAGAAAGAAACATTCCGGCTTTATTATACCTCCACATCGATCGACCAGCAGACCATTGACGTGCATGTGCAGGACAGCTTCGGGCAGTTGGTACAACTGACATTCAGTTTCAATAATGACAATAGAGAAGAGGATAAATAAGACATTTTGCACGAATGTGTTAAGAAAGGTTGGTGAAGACTTCATGACCAACCTTTTTTGAGTATCTTTGCACAAATACAAACGTTATTGTAATAATAACTTGTTAATATAAAAATAATTAGACAATATAATGGCTTCTTTTAAAACGGATGAAAGCTTTTTGGAAAAAATTTCCATTGGAGTAATTGGAACACAACAAGTTTTTTCTGTATTACAGCGACAGGGACACAAGCCTATAGAACTGGAAAGAGGTTCTATGAATTACAAAATATGGAAAAAAATAAAAATAAAACGAATAAGAGTACCGGATATTCTATGTGTTGATAATGGGATTAGAGTAGAGTCTAGAGCCAAAACTAAACTTGAAATTTCTATGTCTCATTCATCTTCTGACCCTGATAGAGGCTGGGATTTTGGCATGAAAGAGACTGATTATGTTGCTATAGTGATTTGTGAGAAAAATGGTAGCGAACCTGTTGATTGGATTGCAGACAATCTCGTTCAGTTTATTTCAATAAAAGCTTTACGAGAAGCAGAAAAAGAACAAAAGGTTATTTTTGTAAAACCTAAAGGTGCAGAAGAAGGTTTTGAAGCTAGAATCAATTGGCCTGCGTGTATCGCTACATCGAAAGGTGAAATAATAGAAATAGATAAAACTATAAAGTATCGAACGGAAGAGGGGCGTATAAAGTGGGTCGGTCTAACAAAAGGCGGGAAACGTTTGTCTCCATTAGTAAAGATTGGTGATAAGGTACAACCAAATCAAATATTAGCATCTGTGGTTAATGTTTCTCAAACAATTCCCGATACAATTGTTAATTCTAATTTCTTTTTAGCAAATCTTTCAAGTTTAATTCTTAGTGAACGTTATGCTGCGGCTAAGGCATTGAGTTATTTCAATGAAAAGAAAGTAATTTCTTCCTTATTAAATAAACTGACAGACAAGGATGAACATATTTATGTAAAACTAGAAGTTGCGGCTAGTTTGTGTAGATTAGGTGCGGATGGTTATACATTCATCAGAGAATGTTTGAAAGATACTTATTTACAAAATATTCTAGAAGCTGTCATTGTTCTAGCAGAAATAAAGACGAATACTGCTAACAAAATATTATGTAATGTTTTATTGGATGAATCATTTGACCCTGAGATAAGAGCTGGGGCTGCATGGGGGCTTGGAGAACAACAAAATAAATCTGCATTAACGTCATTAATAGCCAGTTTTAATTCAACCGATGAAAATGTAAAAATTGAAGCTGCAAGAGCATTGGGAAAATTAACTAGTAATTACAGCAATGAAATTTTGTCTGCTTTTAATATAGCAACTCCTAATGAGATGCCTGGGATTGCTTGGGCTTTAACTAAATCAAATTCTATAAATATATACCATTTCTTAGATAATTTAAACAGTCTGGAGGCAAGACAATGGATTTCATATATTATAGGGATGCAAGGAGAGGAAAAGTACATTTCTGAAATAGAAAGACTTAAAAATAAAGACCCTGAGGTTTATTTTGCAGTAACTCTTCTATGGAAAATTACTACAAGTTGGATTAATGGACTTAAAGAATATTAGAAATGTTTGAATCCAAATATTTATATTGTACAAGAAAAGGTAAGGCTATCATTGGAGATTCATTAGAGTTGATGAAAGAACTGCCTGATAATTCTATAAATTTAGTAATAACATCTCCACCATTTGCTCTTTCTAGACCTAAAGAGTATGGAAATAAAAACCAAGAAGAATATATTGATTGGATTCTAAAATTTACTAAAGAGGTGAAGAGAGTTATAACATTAGATGGGAGTTTTGTTATTGATTTAGGTGGGGCTTATCAGAAAGGTATCCCAATTCGTTCGCTATATAATTATCGTCTTTTAATTAGAATGTGTGATGAGCAAGGTTGGAAATTGGCAGAGGAATTTTTTTGGCATAATCCTTCAAAATTACCATCACCAATAGAATGGGTGAATAAGAGAAAAATTAGAGCAAAAGATTCAGTAAATACAGTATGGTGGCTTTCTAAGTCTGATTTTCCAAAATCAGATGTAAAAAAAGTTTTGACAGAGTACTCTGATAGAATGAAAAAGTTGATAGAAGATAGTTCAAAATACTATACACCTAAAAAGCGTCCATCAGGTCATGATATTAGTGAAAGTTTTGGAAATGATAATGGAGGTGCAATTCCTTCTAATTTATTACAAATACCAAATACTGAAAGTAATTCCCAATATCTTAAGTACTGCAAGGATTTAGAAATAAAAGGGCATCCAGCAAGATTCCCTTCAAAATTGCCAGAATTCTTTATTAAATTATTAACCGATGAAAATGATTTGGTTCTTGACATATTTGCAGGTTCAAATACTACAGGTTGGGCTGCTCAACAACTAAATAGAAAATGGTTGGCATTTGAACTAAACCATCAATATTTAGCTGCATCCATCTTTCGATTTATAAACAAAGAAGCAAGAGTTGAAATAAAGGCTCAGTATGACATCCTTCTTTCACAACAAAATGCAAAATTAGATGTAGAGAAAATAATTGCACAACAAGAGTTATTTTAATTATCAAAGTAAGAACCAGAAAACAATTAAATAGCTGTATGCAAGGTAAAAACTTGTATGTTTATTTTGATAATGTTTGCTTTTCACCAATACTGGTCTATCTTTTTTATTCAATTAAAATAGATATGTAAACAGTCAAAAAATGGCTATTGATTGAAATTTCTATCTTCGCTACCAACCAAGTTTTAGAATTATGTATAGCAGTGAAGAGCTTGAAAGGTTTTACTTTCAGTACCAGACCGAGGCCTTGCCTCATGGCGAATCTCTCCAATCTTTTTGTGTTAAGAACAAAGTTCCTTATAATATTTTTCAGAAATGGTATAAGGTCTTTGTTTACTTGATTCTTCCGAATGTAGAAAAGAATCTTGAATGTACTCTTGCTCATAATACCTCCTTTTTTGCCTCTTTGCCGAGGGTAAAAACTTTTAGCGGCAAAGAAATAATTAATAATTGGGTTGTGAGCAGACACTTTGAAGACAACAAACGACAAATCAGAGACTTACCATAAAAATCGTTACTAAAATCAATCGTCTGTTTTCAGTAACGATTTAGTAACGGTACTCTGTCCAAACGGGGCTTTTTTGTGTCTTTCGGATGTCCGAGAAGAGAAATAAAAAATCCCGTAAAACCTTGATTTTACGGGATTTGTCATACTTTGACCCCTTTTTGTCTTTGGGGTTCTGCGGAGAGACAGGGTTATGAACCCATACCTCAATATCCTTGAAATTCAATTCTTTATCAATGTGTCAAAGCCTTAGGGGGTACAACTTAGGTTACAAAATCTACGCTTTTCTGTCACCTTTTGGCTGTTCGTTGTCTGCCTAAAACTACGGTTCAAAGATACGGTTTTCTTTTGAATTATGCAAATCATTGATAATAAATATTCTACGGTTAGTGCAAGGTGCAAGCTATATATATAGATATATACTTGCACCTTGCACTAAATTTTAATACTTGTTTTTCTTCCTGTTATCCATTATCGTTTCAAAGTTTTCTTGCCCCCATTGCTTTAGATGTTCCAAATGAGGGATTAAGGTTTCTCCAAATTCAGATACATAATATTCCACTTTGGGTGGCACTGAGGGGTATATTTTTCTGCTCACTAATCCGTCCGTTACCAATGAACGCAAAACGGTAGAGAGCATTTTTTCCGATATAGAGGGGATTACTTTATATAGTTCATTGAAACGTATTACCCCATTCTCGTGTAGCTTCAACAAGACAACTAAAGCCCACTTGTCGCCTAACCATTCCAATATAGGGGATGCAGAACAGTATTCATAATCTAACTTTTTTCGCATTTTTTTTGTTCTTAAAATCATTGATATTGAGAAAAACTAACCCAAACGTAAGTGGCTGACAGATAGTATAGTTCTTCTTTATTCAAAAAGAACGTCCTAACTTCGCAGCACAAAAATAAGGAAAATAACCGATTCCAAATGCTTAATTGATAATTATATGGAACTATTACATTTTACAGGACAAGTGTGGCGACCGCCTTACGAGGCAAGTTCTCAACTATTACAGGTTACAGCCGGATGCACACATAACAAGTGCAAATTTTGTAGCTTATATCACGGAACAAAGTTTCGTCTATCTCCTATTGCAGAGGTAGAGGAAGATTTGAAAGTGATACAAGACTATCAACCGAGGGCACGGCGAGTATTTTTAACCGGAGCCAATCCTTTTGCTTTGAGTTATAACAGACTATTAGATTTAGGTCTTCTAATCAGGAAATACCTTCGCTATTGTGAAAGCATCGGTATGTTTTCTCGGATTTCAGATATTAAGTCGAAAACCGTAGAAGAATTACAAAACCTGCGTCATTTAGGTTTCGACAGTATCAGTATCGGGACAGAGTCGGGCGATGATAATACATTGGCTATGATGAATAAGGGATATACAGCCAATGATATTATTGAGCAATGTAAGAAACTGGAAGAAGCAAATATCAGATACAATCTTGTGTACCTGACAGGTCTTGCCGGAAGAAATAAAGGTGAACAAAATGCTGTTAATACAGCTAATGTATTTAACCAATTACACCCGTTTACCATAAATTTTGTATCATTGACCGTATTTCCTGAATCAGAATTATATCAGGAAATACAATGTGGAAATTTTGTAGAAGCAACCGAACATGAAAGGTTATTGGAACTAAGGACATTCATTTCAAATCTTTGTATAGAAACAACCCTATTGGGAAATACGGTGTCAAATACAGTTCCATTTGTCGGAATGATACCCAATGACAAAGTTAGAATACTCAATGAATTGGATTCTGCCATAAAAAATGCTGGCGAAGATGAATTAAGACTATATCGGGATAGTATTGTATCTCTATAAATAGCTACTATATGAAAGAGAAGATTTGTGACATATTATCTGAAATAGACTTAGAGATTGACGAAATCGACCTCTACGGCTATGATATTATCGAAACTTCTCTTTCAATGGTACACAGGTTACAAACTGTTCTTAGCGATTTAAGAACGAAAATACAGACCTATATATTTCCAACAAAAGAGGATGAAATATTATTTTTCAAGGTACAAAAACCGGAAATACTGGGGCGGCTGCTATTTTTCTATAAGATATACAGAATTGAAACACAATGCCCTAATGGAAGCGATGAAGTTATTAAAGGGTATATTAGTCGGGAACTGGATAACCTGACCTACTTCTTCAACCGTAATCTGGACTTTTACCAATATTATCGCTCTCATTCGACATTGTATGATGAGTATTATTTTGTTCGTGGAAAGTCAGACTTACGCCTATGTACCGATAGCGCACAATTCGATAAAGACCCGAATTTTTCCACCGGGTATGATTATAAGGTGGCTAAAATCATAGCCAATGAAATGCTTCGTATCTATCTGAACAAACGATTGGTGAAGTTGGAAACTAACAATCAGATAGAAGATAATCTGCAAACGTACCTTAAATATCCTTTTCGTTTCACTGGTAAAAAAGTGTTTTTAATAGAATTGGGGTATTCTCTTGTAACTTCGGGTGACATCAATAACGGCAATGTGGAGATAAAGGAAATGATGAAGTTCCTTAGTTCTGTATTTCAGGTAGATTTAGGCGATTACTACGCTGCATATATTGCCATGAAAGAACGAAAAGACCGGACGGCATATCTCCACCACTTGATAGACAACTTGACCAAACGGATGAACGAGGACGATATGAAATGTTAGCAATACACAATTATAATATCGCTAAAAGCCTTACCTTTGTAAAATGATTCAAGATGAGTTCAAGTTTTACAAGCCTTGTAAGTTGCTGCAACCTTACGTCAGGTATTATTGGGTATTCAAAAGCAACCGACTTCTGAATACCTTAACCTTTCCTATTGGTTGCCCACAAATCATCTTTCACAAGCGAACCCCGTTGTATATTCCCGAACTGAATACCTCACAAAACAGGTTTACTATCAGCGGTCAGGTTAATTTCTCATCACATCTGTATGCTGATGAAAATATCGAAATGGTAGTGGTCGTATTTCAACCTCATGCCATGAGTACATTCCTGAATGTACCGACATCACTCTTTTATAATCAGGAAGTTTCAGGTTACGACATTGAAAGCAAAAAATTAAATGAACTGGCTGCACGGATATTCGATTGCGAAGATAACAGCCGTTGTATAAATCATATAGAAGAATGGCTGTTGTCACAAATTACAGATACGTTATCTGATGCGACATACAAGACTAAAAGAATTACTGCGGCCATAAAACAAATATATGTTGCCCCGCAACACCCGTAACCGAACTATCCTCTATTACCTGCCTAAGTAAAAAGCAATTTGAGCGACTATTCAATTCATTGGTAGGTATCAATCCCAAAGAATACACCCGTATTGTTCGTTTTCAAAAAGCACTGGAGCAGATGCAGCACCAATCAGGCGAAATCAACCAAGCGCAAATAGCTTACGCAAGTGGTTATGCAGACCAATCACACTGCATACGGGAATTCAAGAAGTTCAGCGGATATACACCCACATCTTTATTGAAAGTGTCAAATCCTTATTCTGATTTGTTCACCAGCCCTGTATAAATGTCTCTTTTGTTCTATCCGGGTTCAAATGCTTCCCCTACTTTTGCTGCCTAATTCATTAAATGAAAATAGCATAAGTATGAAAGAAGTAAATCCTAAAGAAACCAGCCGGGCATACGCCTTTGAAATGTGGATGAACGCACCTATGCCAATGGTGACGTTCTTTAAGACACTCAATGTGTCACGTCTTGTAAGAATCAGCCGAAAAACAGGTATGAAATTCAACATGCTGATGTGTTACTGTATCGGCAGGGCAGCAAGCGGAGTGAAAGAATTTTATATGCTCCCCGTGGGCGACAAACTGGTACAATATGGCAGCATAGCGGTAAATACCATTGTCGCCAACAAAGAGGGCGAAGTAAGTTCGTGTGACATTCCTTTCAATGATGATTTAGACCTGTTCAACAAACATTACCTGCAATATACCCGACAAGTCGCCGAAAGTTGCACGAACCATGACTTGACGGAAAATATGGTTATCGGCACTTCCGCATTGGCGCAATATGAAATAGACGGGGCAGTCGGTATGTATAGCGGTATATTCAACAATCCGTTTCTCATTTGGGGCAAGTACAAACTCCACCTATTGAAAACGACACTAACCGTTTCTTTCCAGTTCCACCATACGCAAATGGACGGGGCGCACGCTTCCTACTTTTTGGACAGGGTACAGAAAGAAATTGATACTTTGAGAATATAAGTTCAGGGAAAAACGCTATCTTTGCAGAACTAACAGAAAAAGAAATAGTTGTTCAACAATATGAAATGGCAGTTGTGCATATAGCTACGCTCAACGAATAGTACCCTCAATTAACGCTATTCAGCAATAGACAGGCTTATCGTTTAAGTTTGCCTGTTATTGTTTTGTCATTGTCCCTTATTACAAATCTAAAGTTGTTATGCTGCTTAAAGTGGCATGGCTTATTGTATCATATTGGTTTGAACAAATGAATTATACCTATAAAAATATATGGATCATCGCTTTTCCCGTGATGATGAGCATTCTTATTGAACAACTGATAAACATCACTGATGCCTTGTTTTTGGGGCATGTGGGTGATGTGGAACTGGGTGCATCTGCCCTTGCCGGAATATGGTTCTTGGCAATTTATATGCTCGGCTTCGGGTTTAGCTTGGGGCTGCAAGTGATAATTGCCCGCCGTAACGGGGAACAGAGGTATTCAGAAACAGGGAAGACTTTCTTTCAAGGTTTTTCTTTCTTGTTGTCGCTGGCGGCTGTTCTTTGCCTGTTGTCCCAAATACTTTCCCCTATTCTCTTGAAACATCTGATTATTTCGGATGATGTCTATAATGCGGTTATCCGTTATTTGGACGGACGCATTTGGGGACTGTTTTTCTCTTTTCCGTTTCTTGCCTTACGTGCATTCTTGGTAGGCATCACACAGACAAAAGCCCTGAACATGGCGGCTTTTACTGCCGTGCTGGTAAATATCCCTATGAACTGGCTTCTGATATTCGGCTTCGACATGGGTATATCAGGGGCAGCTATCGCATCTTCTTTTGCGGAATTGTGTTCGCTAATCGTCTTGACTGTCTATATGTTCCGACACATCAACAGACATCTGTATGGTTTACATTGGAGCATAGATATAACCGTATTGAAAGAAGTCTTTTCTATCTCGGTATGGAGTATGTTTCAATTCTTTATGAGTGTAGCCATTTGGTTTCTGTTCTTCTTGGCTATCGAGCGTTTGGGCGAAACGGAATTGGCGGTGTCGAATATTATAAGAAGCGTTTCTGCCTTGTTTGCCGTCATTGTCAATGCTCTGTCGGGTGTTACCAGTTCTTTGGTCAGCAACTTGATTGGAGCGGGGGAAAAGAGAAATGTTTTTCCGCTTTGTCACCGGATTATCCGTTTGGGATATGCGGCTGGTGTTCCGCTGATACTCCTCGCCTTGCTGTTCCACCAATCCATTATAGGAGCTTATACGGATAATCCGATAATCATACAGGTAGCATGGCTACCGTTTGCGGTCATGCTGTTAAATTACTTCTTTGCGTTACCCGGCTATATCTATCTGAATGCCGTAACCGGGACAGGAGCGACCCGGACAGTCTTCATTTTTCAAGTGATAACTACGATTGCCTACCTGTTTTGTTTATGGGGACTAAGCCATTGGAATGTTCCATTGGCAGCTTATTGGACAGTAGAATATCTGTTCGTGATATTGCTCGGTGTACAATCCGTTTTTTATCTGAAATACAAACAATACTAAAAGCAGAAAATTATGATGAATAAAATATATCCTCGTACTGGCGATACGCAAACCGTATATCTAAACGCAGTGGTGAAAGACCCGTCCATTGAAATTGGCGACTATACCATTTACAACGATTTTGTTTCAGACCCTTGCCTGTTTGAGCAAAACAATGTGTTGTATCACTATCCGATTAATCACGAGCGGCTGATAATCGGAAAGTTTTGTTCTATTGCCTGTGGAGCAAAGTTTCTGTTCAACTGCGCCAACCATACCCTGAAATCCCTGTCCACTTATACATTCCCGCTGTTTTATGAAGATTGGGAATTGAATAAAACTGATGTGGTTTCAGCTTGGGACAACAAAGGTGACATCGTGATAGGCAATGACGTGTGGATAGGGTATGAAGCCGTAATTATGGCTGGTGTCCATATCGGTGACGGGGCTATTGTTGGCACAAGGGCGGTTGTGACGAAAGATGTGCCGCCTTATACCATTGTGGGTGGTGTCCCTGCTAAAGAGATACGAAAGCGGTTCAGTTCTGATATGATAGAACAGATACAGGCTTTGAAATGGTGGAACTGGTCGGTAGATAAGATACGGGAGTTTTTGCCTTATCTAATGAATGGCGATTTAGAAAAAGTAGCGGCAATGAAAAATAGGTAGCCATGAGAACAATAGCGGAAGAAATATTGTCCCGGATAAATGCTGAAATAGAATTGCTCAATTATGACAATGATATTACAGTTGATGATGCTTTGCACATGGTAAAGTTCATCACTCCGCTATACAGCCAATTAAGAAAACTCGTATCAGACTATGCATTTCCGACAAATGAAGAAGAAATACGCTTTTTCAAGGAAATCAAACCTAATATTCTCGACAAGTATCTATATTTTAGTAAGGTCTATAATATTGAAATGAAATGCCCCATTGGTAACAATGAAATTATAAAGGAATATTTGAACCAAGAATTAGAGGAATTAACCCGTTTTTTTCGTGACAATTTGGATTTTTATCAATATTACAGGTCAAAATCCACTTATATGGATAGCCTGTATTTTGTCCGTAAGAAAGCGGATATTCAATTATTGCTTGACTGCTTCCAGTATGACCGTGACCCTCTATTTTCAACCGAATACGATTATAAGGTAGCGAAGATACTATGTAATGAAATGTTGCGTATCTACTTAAACCAACGATTGGTAAAACTGGGGAACGCCAATCAGGTAGAGCACAACCTGCAACAACTGGATAAATATATTTTCCGCTTTACTGGTAAAAAGGCATATCTTATTGAGTTGGGATATTCTCTTGTATCTTCGGGTGACATAAATAATGGCAACGTGGAAATAAAAGAAATGATGAATTTCCTTAGTACGATATTCCATATTGATTTAGGGGATTATTATGCTTCATATATAGCCATGAAAGAGAGAAAAGACCGGACAATGTATCTGCACCACTTGATAGACTACCTTGTTAAGCGAATGAATGAGGATGATATGAAATAATCCCCTGTATTACAGTCTGTAGAAGTACCATGTTCACCCCAATATGGTACTTCTTTTTTTGTAGGTAATCCCTTTGATAAAACACCGTTTTTTAGAGGGATTATCCGCTATTTTACTCGATATTTCCCTCAAAAAAAGTAATACCATGATAGGTACAACCATGACTTTTAGGTTGTTTCTTCTACCGAACTTTGCGGCAAATCAATAAGTTAGCATTATGGAGATTATAACATTTGAGTCCAAAGCCTACAAAGAGCTGGACAATAAGATTACCGCCATTGCCGATTACATCTTCAATCATTTGGACGAAAGCAAGACCGATGAAGATGAAATTTGGGTGGACAGTTACGAAGTATGTACTTTCTTGAAAATCAGCGACCGAACCCTGCAACGCCTGCGGGCAGCAGGAATGATTTCTTACTCCGACATCAAGGGGCATTACTTCTATAAGATTAAGGAGGTCAAGCGAATGTTGGAAGAACGCCTGATTAAGCGTGACAAGGAGTGTATAAACGAACTGATAACCAATCATCAGAAATATGTTAAGGAAAGAAGAAATACTAAGCAGGACAAATAACGGTCTGCTCGTTTTCAAACATTACTTACCCGGTGACTGGCGTATAGGCAGGCATTTTCTTAACCCGCTCTATCAGGACAGAAAAGCATCGTGTAATATCTATTTCGACCGTCATAGCGGTATGTACAAGATGAAAGACTTCGGTAACGACAATTACAGCGGCGACTGCTTTTTCTTCGTGGGGCAGTTAAAAGGATTGGACTGTAACCGGGCGGCTGACTTTGTGGAGATACTGGAGATTATCGACCGGAATTTGGGGCTGGGACTGGCGACAGGAACTCCAATAGCTATTCCTACAACGGTAAATAATCGGAATGTGGCAGACAAATCCGAAGAAACACCCGAAAAACCAGTCAAGCCCTACCAGTTCCGGGAACAGAAATTTCCGCTTGCAGAACTGATGTACTGGCAACAATATGGCATCACGCCTGAACTGCTGGAGCATTACAAGGTCTGTTCCCTCCGGGAGTATAACAGCGAAACGGCAGAGGGGAAACCATACACCTATGTTTCATCGGTGACAGAACCCATGTACGGCTACAAGGGCAAACAGTATATCAAGCTGTATCGTCCGTTCTCCACGCCCCGTTTCCTCTACGGCGGCAGCTTCGGTGAGAATTATTGTTTCGGACTGGAACAACTGCCCGCCAAAGGTGATACCCTGTTTATCACGGGCGGCGAGAAAGACGTGCTTTCTTTGGCGGCACACGGATTTCACGCTATCTGCTTCAACAGTGAAACGGTGACTGTTCCGCCCACGCTGGTTTATCGGCTGACATTCCGCTTCAAGCATATTGTATTGCTCTATGATACGGACAAGACAGGCAGGGAAAGCGCACGCAAGCAGGAAAAGCTATTGGAAGAATTTGGCGTGAAACGTCTGCTCCTGCCGCTTCCGGGGACGAAAGAGGAAAAGGATATTTCCGACTACTTCAAAGCCGGGAATACCCGTGAAGATTTCCTGAAACTGTTTATCGAATTTTTAGACAACCTATATAGTGACACATTGATTATGCTAAAATCGTGCGAGATAGATTTCAACAACCCGCCCGCCAAAGCGCAAGTGATTATTTCGGCGGGCGATGTTCCATTGGGAACACAAGGCAACCTGTTCGGCATCACCGGGGGCGAGGGAACGGGAAAGAGCAATTATGTAGCCGCAATCGTGGCGGGCTGCATCTGCCCGGCTGGTGCGGAAGTAGATACGCTGGGCATACAGATAACCGCCAACGGCAGGCACAAGGCGGTCTTGCTCTATGACACCGAACAGTCGGAAGTGCAACTGTTCAAGAATGTAAGCAACCTGCTGGCACGAGCCAAGCAGCCGGACAAACCGGAAGAACTGAAAGCGTTTTGCCTGACGGGTATGTCACGCAAGGAACGCTTACACGCCATTGTGCAGAGCATGGATAAGTTCTACTATCAATACGGCGGCATCCAGTTGGTTGTCATTGACGGCATCGCCGACCTCGTAAAGAGTGCCAATGATGAAGCGGAAAGTGTGGCGGTGATAGATGAGCTCTACCGGCTGGCAGGCATCTATAATACCTGCATTCTTTGCGTACTGCATTTTGTACCGAACGGCTTGAAACTGCGGGGGCATTTGGGCAGCGAACTGCAACGCAAGGCGGCTACTATCCTGTCGATAGAGAAAGACGATGAACCCGCCCTGTCGGTAGTGAAAGCCCTGAAAGTGCGTGACGGTAGCCCGCTGGACGTACCCCTGATGCTCTTTGCATGGGACAAGGAAGCCGGGATGCACGTGTACAAAGGGGAAAAGCCCCGTGAAGAAAAGGAGAAACGCAAGGAAAAGGAGTTGGTGGGCGTTGCCCGTGACATCTTCGGGCGGCAGACACATATCACCTACATAGACCTTTGCGAACAGTTACAGCAGTTCTTGGACGTAAAGGAACGCACCGCCAAAAGCTATATCCGCTTCATGCGTGAACGGGACATCATCGTTAAAGACCCGGCAAACCAAAGTTATTTTATGATAGGTCTTATTTAATTCGACAGCACTATGTATATAGATAAAGAAAATTTCGTGGCATGGATGGAGCGTATCATGGACAGGTTCGATATGCAGGACAGGAAAATAGACCGCCTGTTAAGTGAACACAATTATCTGAACGGTGAAAAACTACTTGACAATCAGGATTTGTGCTTTATGCTGAAAGTGAGTACCAAGACCTTGCAGCGTTACCGCAAGAAAGGCATATTGCCCTATATCATGCTGGACGGTAAATATTTCTACCGGGCAAGTGACATACACAAGTTAATTCGTGAACGTACAGATTAAATTGGATTGCATATACTTCCTGTTATCCTGCCATGTTGTTGTGACATGGCAGGATTTCTGCTATTTACAAGGTTATTTCATTGATTTTCTCTACCTTTGCAAAAGTAAATAAGAGAATAACGGCGATTGAGCAACTGAGGTTGTGATTTCGTCTTTATATATAACATATTCGTTCGCCGAATATCTCACTACGAAAACTGGCACTTTTCAAAAATGACGAGATTTCAGCGCAATGTCTATGCTATGCTTTGTCATAGCGTGGGCTTGCCTGTTTCGTCATTTAGGTATGCCAGTACCTCGTAGTGGAGCAGTGTAAGTTCACGCTTCTTTTTTGAGGTACTGGCGGACAGCTTGAAAAAAGATTATCAACTGTTTAACACCTTATAGGATGAAACAAATTAAAGCGCACATCGCCGTATCTCTTGACGGACACACAGCCACCTTAGACAAGGAACTGGACTGGCTACCCCGTGAAATAAAAAATATCTTTGGCAAGCAGTACTTGGAAGCGGATTGCCTGCTTATGGGGGCGAACACCTACAACTACATCTTTGAGCACTGGGGCGGGTGGCCGCACAAAAGCAAGCGGTCTTTTGTGGTGTCACACTACGACACCAATGTTACACCGGACTGCGGCGTGGAGTTCCTGACCGAAGAACCGCTGCAAAGGGTCTATGAACTGAAACAGGAAACTGACATCTTGGTGGTAGGTGGTGGCAAGCTGCTTACCTCGCTGATAAAAGCCGGATTATTGGATAGCCTGACTATCTACACCGTACCAGTCATGGTGGGCAAAGGCATCGGTTTCATCGGTGAAACATTCGGCTCGGAATGGAAACTGTCGGAAAGTAAGGTGCTGGATAACGGGGTGGTCTGTTCGATTTACTTATTAAGTGAGAATGCATAAAATTAGACTGTGTCATATTGAATTATGACACAGTCTAATTATGGAAAAAATATAGTCATAAATAAATTTTATATCTATTTAACAAGTTCTATTAGCAATTCAATGGAAGTCTTTAACTCCATTTCTGAAAAATTTGTTGTAGTACTTGGATGATCAATACAATTCCGAATATAAGTAGAAAGTGTATTATAGTTTGTAACTGAACCATTTATTGGATATGTAAAACTTGATGGTTTGTCATGTATTGTAGAATTATAATCCTGTTGTGCTTTTATATAATCATCGCACCTCTTTATTGAATATAATCCTTCTTTTTCGTGCAACCAACCATATAGTTCAATATGATAGTCATTAGAAACGATGCCAAATGCTAAATAATTAGTTTCAGCGTTTGTGATGGTTGGCAAAACAGAAGGAGCAACAATTCGTTTACTTTCAATAACTCCTGCATTCTCAGTCAAGACAATCACTAAATTATTATTTCTGTCTCCTAATGCTTCTTTTAGAACATGTTCTGAATGAGTTGCAAAGAAAAGTTGAACTTTTTGTGTACCATTATTTTCTGTAAATAAATCTTTATAGTATTGAAGGATTTTTTCCTGCCATTTTGGGTGCATGCTTAATTCTGGCTCATCTAGCATAATTGCTGCACCATCTAGCTTTTTAGTGTTCTTCAAGAGATAAGCTCCTCTAAATACAATTTGTTTTTCTCCTGTACTAAGACTGTCTATAGGAATTGAGAGATTATTCTTCTTAAATAATATCTTCTTTTCCCCATCTCCATCTTCAACATTATCATATTTAATTCTATCAAAGAAATTATTGAACGCTTCCTTAAACCTATATATTTTCGATGTGAGATAAAAATCAGGATAAGCTAAAGGTGATTCCCCTCTATCCCCTTTTTCTCTATTCACTTTAGAATATTCTGCATTGTCTTGATTCTGAATATCCACAATAAGTTGCTTAAGAGAGGTGAAATTATCTTCATTATCCTTGGAATATTTTTCACTATCTAACTCCTTTGTTGTTGTTGATTTAATTGCTTCCGTTCTAAAATCTGAACGAGCTTTAGAAAATATACAACCATAATGTCTTATATCTTTGAGATTTTCTTCAATAGCTTTAAAGTTATTATTTTTATTAGCGTGTATTTGAGTTATATTTCCTGCTGAGTCCTCTATTATATGAAAACCTAACTTAATATTATTTTGCCCCGGCTGGGGTTTTGCTTTCAACAGCTCACCGTTAATAATGTACTCAATGTATTCAAAATTTTCAAATGAACCTAAATTCAAGAAAGTACTAATTGATTCAAGAATAGTAGTTTTCCCACAACCATTCTCTCCAGCAAATAAAATATTATTAAAAGGTTCTCCTGTTGCTGGATTTGTGAAGTCTAACTCCAAATTTCCTAATATAGGATGATTGTTCCATTTTACTTTTTTTATTTTCATAATATAATGTCATATTTTAACGAACTGCAAATATAGCAGTAGATATATGTATATACAACAATTTATACTCAAATATTTATGCTATACACAACTTATAATAAAACTTGATGTAAGAATATTGTCTGAGAAAAAACTAGTATACTAATTGTTAATAGATTCATATTTTTATTAGGGACAATCTATCATCCGGTCCGCTTCGCTGCGGGACTTGGCGGAAAGGTAGAGGTTATCGTAATGCTCGCCCGGCTGCAAGTTGTCCAGCCCCTCACGGATTGCCCTGTCGGTAAGGCTGCTTATCCACAGGCGCACGAAAGGCTTTTGGCAGTCCAAGTAATGGAAGATATAGCGGAAGATTAACTCACCCTCACGCCCGGCATCGGTTGCTACAATAATCTTGTCGCACTGGTCGAATACCTCTTTAATCACTTTCAACTGTTTCAACACGCCGGGGTCTGCCTTGTAGCCTTTTTCGGCTTTCACCTGACGGGGGATTAGCTGGAAATCGGCAGTATGGGCAGGCTCTCCCTGCGGAAGTTCGCCACGCCGTGGGCTTCCGGCATGGCAAGCTGGATTAAGTGGCCGAACGCCCATGTCACCATGTACCCATTGCCGGAAAGATAACCGTCATTCTTCTGTGTCGCCCCGATGATGCGGGCGATGTCTTTTGCCACGCTGGGCTTCTCTGCTATCAATGCAATTATAATTCTTTACTTTTTAAGGGTGGGTACTACATTTTCATTCCTTTGGACTTCTTGGGCTTGTCCGCTTTCAGGCTCTTGTCCTGCGCTTTCTCCTGCTTCTCTTTCTGCTTGGCGGTGGGC
>OOCP01000067.1_pt1 | contig 126391 bp, 118 predicted proteins | sample 1671511 | NCBI WGS metagenome assembly OOCP01 (sample SAMN06348164, study PRJEB24527) | human gut metagenome | biome: human gut; feature: ankylosing spondylitis patient; material: feces | host: Homo sapiens | place: China | collected 2015-10 | reverse complement strand
ATTCCAAGCTCGTAAATCTTTCTCGTAGATGCCGGAGAAAGAACGACACGGAATCCCAGTTCAGTGAAAAATGTAAACCAGAACGGATAATTTTCATACATATTCAGAACACGCGGGATACCGATCACTCCGCGGCGGGCATCGGCCTCTTCGAGAGGAGTATAATCAAAGTAACGATGCAGCTTATATTCAAAAAGGTTCGGCATCTGATTCTTTGACTTCTCTTTTCCAAGACCTCTCTCACAGCGGTTTCCGGTGATAAATTTACGGCCGCCGCTGAAATGGTTGATCGTCAGGCGGCAGGTATTGGTACATCCACGACATTTGGTCATAGTTGTAGAATATTCCAGGGAACGGATCTCATCGATGGAGAGCATGGTGGTTCCCTCGCAGTCAGTATAACGTTCTCTTGCGATCAGGGCAGCTCCGAACGCTCCCATGATTCCTGCAATGTCAGGACGGATCGCCTCGCAGTTGGCAATTTTCTCAAAGCTCCTGAGAACCGCATTATTATAGAAAGTACCACCCTGTACAACGATATGCTTACCAAGCTCAGAAGCATCAGAAACTTTGATTACCTTGAATAAAGCATTCTTGATAACGGAGTAGGCAAGTCCGGCAGAAATATCAGCAACAGAGGCTCCTTCTTTCTGAGCCTGCTTTACTTTGGAATTCATAAATACAGTACAGCGTGTACCGAGGTCGATCGGATTCTGGGCATACAGTGCCTCCTGAGCAAAATCTTCCACAGAGTAATTCAGGGATTTGGCGAAAGTTTCAATGAAAGAACCGCAGCCGGAAGAGCAGGCCTCGTTGAGCTGGACACTGTCTACAGTCTGGTTCTTGATCTTGATACATTTCATGTCCTGTCCACCGATGTCAAGGATACAATCTACATCCGGTTCAAAGAAAGAGGCTGCATAATAATGGGATACTGTTTCCACCTCTCCCTCATCCAGCATCAGTGCGGATTTGATCAGTGCCTCACCGTAACCGGTAGAGCAGGAGTGGACAATCTCCACACCTTCCGGCAACTGGTCATAAATATCCTTGATGGCAGAAATGGTTGTGCCAAGCGGATCTCCTTCATTATTATGATAAAAAGAATACAAAAGAGTACCGTCTTCTCCGACCAGGGCAGCTTTTGTGGTGGTAGAACCTGCATCGATTCCAAGGAATGCCTTTCCTCTGTAGGTTGCAAGATCTTTTACCGGAACCTGATGCTGTGCATGGCGTGCGGAAAATTCTTCATAGTCTTTCGTGGTTGCAAAGAGAGGATCAAGACGTTCCACTTCAAATTCCATCTTGATCTTTCCTTCAAGACGCTTCTGCATTTCAAGAAGAGCCATCGGAGTATCCTTTTTGGAATTGAGAGCAGAACCGATCGCAGCAAATAAATGAGAATGGTTCGGTGCAATAATATGCTCGTCATCCAGTTTCAGTGTACGGATGAAAGCTTCTTTCAGTTCTGAAAGGAAATGAAGCGGTCCGCCCAGGAAAGCGACATGTCCACGGATCGGTTTCCCGCAGGCAAGTCCGCTGATTGTCTGGTTGACAACCGCCTGGAAAATGGATGCAGCAAGGTCTTCTCTGGCAGCACCATCGTTGATCAGCGGCTGGATATCCGTCTTTGCAAATACACCACAGCGTGCAGCAATCGAATAAAGAGCCTTATAATTTTTAGCATATTCATTCAGACCGGATGCATCGGTCTGGAGGAGAGATGCCATCTGGTCGATAAAGGAACCTGTACCACCGGCACAGACACCATTCATACGCTGCTCGACATTTCCGCCTTCAAAATAGATGATCTTGGCATCCTCGCCGCCAAGCTCGATCGCAACATCAGTCTGTGGAGCGTAATCCTGCAGAGCTGTAGATACAGCAATGACCTCCTGCACAAAAGGTACGCCAAGATGTTTGGCAAGTGTCAGTCCGCCACTTCCTGTGATAACAGGAGAGACCTGAATCGGTCCGAGTTTGTAAATGGCACGTCCGAGAAGATCTGACAGAGTTTCCTGAATATTGGCAAAGTGACGCTCATAATCAGAGAAAAGCACTTCGTTCTCGTTGTCCAGAATGGCAATCTTAACGGTCGTGGAACCAATATCGATTCCCAAAGTATAGAGTTCTTTTGAATTCATGTTACTATCCCCAATCTTTCGTAATGGTCTATGATATATGTATGAGTTACTTCTTATTAAATGCGTTTACAGATTCGCAATACATAACATTATACGACATCCGAAGGGAAAAGACAATTGTAATTGTTGTTCATGATTCTGAAATATTCATAAAGAACTTGTTAAATCTTAAGGAAAATAATAACATTGGTTTGACAAAATAAAGCCCGGACGGTACAATGACTGATGTATGGTAGAAGAACAATTTTGGTAAAAAAAGGAGTTAATGTATTGAACTGGCTTGACAAATTAGAAAGAAAATTCGGACGTTATGCGATTCCAAACCTGACGGTTTATCTGTTGGCAGGATATGTCATCGGGTTTGCGGTTTATTATCTTGCACCGAATCTGCTTAGATATCTTACACTAGAACCGTATTATATCCTGCACGGGCAGATCTGGAGGATTATTTCATGGGTACTGATTCCACCGACGGGAAGTCTCTTTTCGCTTTTCTTTTTAGTACTTTTGTACTATTCACTGGGGACAGCCCTGGAGCGGACATGGGGGACATTCCGGTATAATGTCTATATTTTTTCCGGTATTTTCTTTACTGTGATCGCTGTATTTATTTTATACGGAGTATTTTATCTTATTTATGGAGTTGCACTTCCGATGTCCAGCATCGGACTGATCAGCACGAATTATATTACGATGTCGATCTTCCTGGCATTCGCTTCAATTTATCCTGATATGGAAGTGATGCTTTACTTTATTCTGCCGATTAAGATGAAGTGGATGGCACTTGTCTATGCAGCAATGGCACTGTATTATTTCTTCACAGGAAGCCTTGCAGTAAAAGTTGCGATCGGAGCTTCTTTACTTAATTTTGTGATCTTTTTCTGCTCCAGCAGAAATATAAAAAGATTTGGACCGAAGGAACAGGCACGTAAGGCAAAGTTCCGGCAGCAGTCCAGACCGCATATGACTTATTCTAATGGGGCAAGACACCGTTGTGCAGTATGTGGAAGGACAGAACTGGATGATCCGAACCTTGAGTTCCGGTTCTGCTCCAAGTGTAATGGAAATTATGAATATTGTCAGGATCATCTTTTTACGCATGAGCATGTAAAGTAAGAAACCGACAGAAGAGATGGAGCTGAAATCTGAGCTGTTGTCAGAACCGGCTCCATGAAGATGATACAGAATCTGATACAAATAAAAGAGTAATTTAATTATGAAAAGGAGAGAGAGTTTCTATGAAAAAGACGAAAGTAGTATGTACGATGGGACCCAATACGAATGATAAAGAACTGATGAGAAAGCTGATCCGGAATGGAATGGATGTGGCACGTTTCAATTTTTCCCACGGAGATCATGCAGAGCAGAAAAGCCGTATGGATCTTCTGAAGGAGCTTCGTGAGGAGGAGCATTCTAATGTTGCGATCCTGCTGGATACCAAAGGACCGGAGATCCGTACCGGACTGCTGAAGGACGGAAAGAAGATCATGCTGGAGGCCGGAAAGAAATTTACGCTTACGACAGAAGAGGTGGCAGGAGATGAGAATATCGTATCTATTTCTTATCCGGGACTGATCAATGATGTGAGCAGGGGAAAGACAATCCTGATCGATGACGGACTGATCGGACTGAAAGTAGTCGAGAAGAAAGAAAAAGAACTGATCTGTGAGATTATCAACGGTGGAGAGCTTGGTGAGAGAAAAGGTGTGAATGTGCCGAATGTACCGATCCGTCTTCCGGCGATCACAGAGAAGGATAAAGAAGATATCAAGTTTGGTGCAGAGCAGGGAATTGATTTTATCGCAGCATCCTTTGTGAGAAATGCAGAGTGTATCCTGGAGATCAGGGCTTATCTGAAGTCTCTCGGAGCACCGTTCATTCCGATCATTGCAAAAGTTGAAAATTCAGAGGGAATTGACAATATTGATGAAATTATCCGTGCAGCAGACGGTGTTATGGTTGCCCGTGGAGATCTCGGTGTGGAGATTCCGGCAGAGGAAGTTCCATATTTGCAGAAGATGATCATTCAGAAGTGTAACAGTCACTTTAAGACAGTTATTACAGCAACCCAGATGCTGGATTCCATGATGCGGAATCCACGTCCTACAAGAGCCGAGGTAACAGACGTTGCCAATGCTGTTTATGACGGAACAGATGCAGTGATGCTTTCCGGTGAGACTGCACAGGGCAAGTACCCGGTGGAGGCACTTCAGATGATGGTTCATATCATTGAAAATACAGAGCAGCACTTAGATTATGAGGAGATGCTTGAGAAGGAGTATGGTCATTTAAAGAGCGGTGTATCCAGTGCCATTGGATATTCCTCCGTACTTGCTGCTGCAAATCTGAATGCAAAGTGTATTCTGACGCCAACTGTTTCGGGTGCAACTGCAAGGGTGGTTTCCAATTTAAGACCGAGACAGGAGATTCTTGGAATCACACCGAACGAAAGAACTTTAAGAAGAATGTCCATATACTGGGGAGTCAGACCGCTGAAGTCTCTGGAGCATGACAATACGGAGGATATCTGCGAGAATGCTATGGAGCTTGCAAAAGTAAAGAAGTATGTAGAGCAGGGGGATGTAGTTGTCCTGACGGCAGGAATCCCTTCTCCGAATGTAGGAAAAGAAAGAAGTTATACAAGCAATATGATGCGAATTGCTACGATCGACTGATCTCGGGAAGACAATGATAGAATGAAACCCTTACAGTTCTTCAATAAAAAGAAGAGCTGTAAGGGTTTTTGTCTGCTATATAGGTTCTTAGTTCCCCTGTGCCGGATATTCTACAAGATCCAGCACAGAGTTATGGATCAGATAATCATAAACTTCAGCCAGTTCTTTTGGTTCATAAGCGACATCATGAGTTATGGTGTATTTGATAGAATCAGCCAGCCCGAAGGTATAAAATCTTGCAAGACTCTCTTTGGTCAGAATCTTCAGACGGGAAGGAGCTTTCAAAGGATATTTGTTGAACAGGAAAAAGATCAGTTCATAAATAAACTGGAACATCTGCTCTTCAAAAGAATTTGGACCTTCGATCAGGTACAGCTTTTTATAAAATGCCCGGTCTTTAGAAAGACAGGAACAGAGAAGCAGAAAAATATCATTTTCCAGTTGATTTTCAATGAGTACGTCAATTTTTTCCCTGATCTCTTTTTGGAGAATATATTCAAGAATCCCGTATTTATCCTGAAAATGCTTATAAAAAGTAGGACGTATGACACCGGCACCGTCAGTGATCATTTTGATCGTTATCTTATCAAATGGAGTCTTAAGGATCAGTTCTCTGAAAGATAGAGTCAGCAAATCTTTGGTAAGTTCTTTTTTATCTTCCATATGTCATCCCATTCCTTTCCGTAAGTCTGCTTTGCAGATTATACCATAAAACTTAAAAGGAAGAAAGTTCAAAGGATACAAAACTTCAAAAATGTAGCCTGTCCAATACAAATCTCAAAAAATGTCTGATCAGAGATACAGTTTAAAAAAGCTGATTCTTAATGAAATAAAAAAAATAGAGTAGAATAACTGGAAAAGGAGGAAATTTCAAAAGGCATAGCTGAAAGGAGAAGATTATGTCATGGATTGAAATTATTTTGATCGGTGCAGGTCTTTCGCTGGATGTTTTTGCATATGCATTATGCAGAGGTGCTGTAGTTGGTGAAGTTGACAAAAAAAGTCTGGTGATTCTGGGAGGCGGGTTCACGCTCTGGAATCTGATCAGCCTGACGGCTGGAAATTTTGTGGCAAAGATACCGGTTGTTTCAAAAAATGTAGAGTATGCGGCCAATGACTGGAAATATATATCGGTTGCGATTTTTCTTGGACTGGGCATTTATCTCATCATCAAAGCGGCAAGAGGAAAAGAAATAGAAGAGCGAAAGGCAGAAAGACTGGAATCGAGGCAGTTTGCAATGTGGATGGCAATTACCAGCCTTGATGTATTTATAGCAGGAATTGGATTTGGATTCCTGGATACAGTTTTTTTTAAGACGTTTATAGTGATCCTTCTGATCACTCCGGTCAGTGTGATTGCCGGACTATATGCCGGATGGTGGGCAGGGTGTCAGGCAAGAAAGAAAATTGTGGCAGTTGGTGGCTGTCTGCTTCTGATCGGAGGAATTGAACTTCTGATCCGGCTGACGTAAGAGGCAGGAAGGACAACTATAAGAAATCAGGATACTATAAGAAAGCTGGTATATGCTGATAAAATAGAAGGTTAAATTGAGGAAAAAAAGACGAAAGAAAGGACCGGGAACTTCCGGAGAAAAGGTGAAAAAAATGGCAGGTTTAAAATTTCAGGCACAGAGAGCAGCATTCAGCGTGGCAGCAGATGCAGTTTTAAAGTATGTAAATAAGAATGACGACAGAACAAAAGCACTTCTGAAGGTTGTAGATCTGACGGAAAGTTTCGCAAAAGACCGGTTTAAACCGGAGTCATATGAAGCAGCAAGAAAAATGATCCAGGATCCTGAAAATAAGTGGATGCAGTATCTGAACCGTTTATTTGATGAGGTAAGCCCGAATGTATTAAAGACGACAGCGCTGAACCTTGGATTTGATGCAATGCTTTATGGAACCAAAGTGATGCATGAGGCAAGAGAAAAATATCAGTGTAATGTACCGTGGCTGATCCTGATGGATCCGACGAGTGCCTGTAATCTGAAATGCACCGGATGCTGGGCAGCAGAATACGGACATTTGCTGAATCTGTCTTTTGAAGATATGGATCGTGTGATCACGCAGGGGAAGGAGCTTGGTATTTATCTGTATATGCTTACCGGCGGAGAACCGCTTGTGAGAAAAAAAGATATTATCCGGTTATGTGAGAAGCACAATGACTGCGAATTCCATGCATTTACGAATGGAACGCTTGTAGATGAAGAATTTTGTAATGAGATGGAACGGGTAGGAAATCTGACTCTTTCCATCAGTCTGGAAGGATATGAGAAAGTTAATGATGGTCGTCGTGGAAAAGGTGTCTATGAAAAAGTCATGCATGCGATGGATCTTCTGAAAGCTCATGGACAGATCTTTGGAACATCGATCTGCTATACAAGAGCCAATATTGAGACGGTTACATCCGATGAATTTTTGGATATGATCATTGAAAAAGGATGCCGTTATGCATGGTATTTCCATTATATGCCGGTTGGAAATGATGCGGCAGTAGATCTGCTTCCGACAAAAGAGCAGAGAGAGTATATGTATCACCGAGTAAGAGAAATCCGTGGCTTTACCGGTGGAAAGCAGATTTTTGCATTTGATTTCCAGAACGACGGAGAATACGTTGGAGGATGTATTGCAGGAGGCAGAAATTACTTCCATATCAATGCAAATGGAGATGCAGAGCCATGTGTATTCATCCATTATTCCAGTGCCAATATTAAAGAAGTCAGTGTACTGGATGCATTACGCCAGCCGTTATTTATGGCTTACCATAATAACCAGCCATTTAATAAGAATCATCTCCGTCCATGCCCGATGCTTGAAAATCCTGAAAAATTACAGCAGATGGTACATGAGACCGGTGCAAAGTCAACCGATCTTCAGTCACCGGAGAGCGTAGAGCATCTTTGTGGAAAATGCGAACAGTACGCATCAATATGGAAAAAGAAAGCGGATGCACTGTGGGAAAAATCAGGAAAAGCAGAGAAAGAAGAAAAAAAAGCCTGAAATGAAGGCTGCAGAAAAAGAAAGCTGTAGAAGAAAAAACGGTAGATAAAAAATGGTGTGATCTGAAAAGTGGGATCACACCATTTTGCTGTTATCAGTTTGCTGAAAGAATTGATTTTACATGTTCGACTTCTTCACGAGTGGCTTTCTCTGCCGGAACGTAGTAACTTTTTTCACGGGCGATCTGATACAGCTTTTCCTGGGACATCTCGCACTGGGAGCGGATCTGCTTAAGACACTGCTTAAGTTCCTTATTTTCTGTCTGTGGGATCATATCCCCGAACATTTTTAATTCACCGTTGACACCGGTGAGGGCATCGGCAACCATTGTCTTTTCGTTCATGATCATTCCTCTTTTCTATTTCATTTTGGAGTTCCCTGTTGAAATTTTAGGGTTTTGGGCTGAAGCTGCTTATAAAAATTTCATCAGTTCCTGCTTATTTTTCATTGCGGAATCTGCCGCATCCTGAAATAATTTTTTGACTTCCGGGTCTTCCGTCTGAGAAGCGTAGTCTGTCATTTTTGAATAAGTTGTTGCATATCCGCCAATCAGATGGCGGAGATTCTGCAGATCGAGAATGGATATCTCTCCCATGGTTTACTTCCTCCTTGTCAGTCAGTTTTAATTGCGAAGCATACGATCAAAAGATCCGGTGGATCTTTTTCGGTACGGGAATAGTATGGTTTATTTTGCAGAAATTATTCACCGGAAACAGAACAATGTTCTACAAAATTTTTAAAAAGTGTCCGCATTTCAGGAGAAGTGCGGAACATACATTCAGGATGCCATTGGACACCGACACCAAAAGGATAATCTTTCAGTTCGATCGCTTCAATCGTTTCGTCACAGGCACGGGCAGTGACTATGATGCCTTTTCCGGTGAGATTGACAGCCTGATGGTGGAAACTGTTGACATAGAGAGAAGTTCCGAGACATTTCCGTAAATGTCCTGTCCTGCCGATACGGATTTTATGACTGATATCACTGCGAACATCGGTTTGTTGCATATGATCCAGTGTCTTTCCGGGAATCAGAGAAAAATCCTGCCAGATCGTCCCACCACAGGCAACGTTCAGAAGCTGCATTCCCCTGCAGATGGCGAAGACAGGTTTACGGGAAGAAAGAATCTGTCTCATCAGATGCAGTTGAAAAATATCGGTAGAGATGCTTGTACGTCCGTTCCCGGGAAGAGGGGATTCACCAAAAAGGAGCGGTGTGATATCGCCGCCTCCGCAAAAGAGAAATCCATCACAGAGGGAAACATACTGATTCAGCAGATCTTCTGAGCGTACCAGAGGCAGAAGAAGGGGAAGTCCATGAGAATACCGGACAGACTGGATATAAGGATTGGAGACAAACTGATGATTTCCCTCCAGTCCGCAGATGACGATTCCGATTTTTGGCTGCATAAAGATCCTCCTGTTCTGATGACTGCCGGTGTCCGGCAAAAATTCTGTTATGAAACTGTGGATTATGATGTATGATAGAGTATGAAAGAAATGAAAAAAATATACATAGGACTGAGGTGAGTGTCATGAAATGGATGGATATGCATTGTGATACAGTAAGTGAATTATTTAGAAAGAGAAGTGAAGGAACGCTTTGGAAAAATAAATTGTGTGTGGATATCGAGAGATTGAAGAAAAGTGATTCTGTTGCACAATTTTTCGCATGCTATGTAAATGCAGCGGAATATCCGGGATGGGAAGAAGCTTTTGATGCAGCAGAAAAACTGATCCAGTCGGTGCATGAAGAGGAAGCGAAAGAATTTTGTGTTGCAGGATCAGGGGCAGAACTGGAAGCAGCGGAGCAGGCAAAGAAGTATGCAGGGATACTTACGGTAGAAGAAGGTGGTGTGCTGAACGGAAAAGCAGAACGGGTGGAACAGCTTTATGAACAGGGCGTCAGATTACTCACCCTGACCTGGAATTATGAGAACTGTATCGGCAGTCCCAACAGCAGAGATACAGAGGTCATGCAGCGGGGGCTGAAGCCATTTGGAATCGAAGTGGTCAGACGAATGAACGAACTTGGGATGCTGGTGGACGTATCCCATCTGTCGGACGGAGGATTCTGGGACTGCATCCGGTACAGTACTGATCCTATTGTAGCGTCTCACTCAAATTGCAGGGAACTTTGCAGACATCCGAGAAATCTGACGGATGAGATGCTCCGTGCAGTGGGCGAAAAAGGCGGTGTTGTGGGATTGAATTTTTATTCTGCTTTCCTGATTGAAAAGAAAGAGAGGGCAGGACTGGAAATGCTGGCAGAACATGCAAAGCGGATGATCCGGATGGCAGGAGAAGATGCAGTGGCACTGGGAACGGATTTTGATGGATTTGAAAGAAAAGATCTGCCGGAAAAGCTGGAAGGAGCAGAGAGGATAGAACTGGTATGGGATGCATTTCAGAAAGCGGGGATCACGTCACGGCAGACAGAAAAGATCGCTTATGGGAATCTTTTCCGTGTGATAGAGGCAGGATGTGGAAAAACATCAGTATCCTGAAAAAAGTGCGGAAAAATGCAGGGAAAAAGAAGATACAGTGAGAGGAAAAGTCCTTTGGTAATGATAAAAAAGTAGTCAGGTAAGCAAGGATATGGTAAAATAAAAAAAGTGATTTGATAGTGCAGTTTTCATATTCTGTGCAAGAGGATCAGAAGAGAGAAGAGGAGGAAATTGTAACATGGAGAACAAAAGAATTATTCAGGTTGATGAGAAAGTTCCATTTAAGATGCTTGTTCCATTGAGTATTCAGCATATGTTTGCGATGTTCGGTGCTTCAGTACTTGTGCCATTTGTATTTGGAATCAATCCGGCAGTTGTATTATTCATGAACGGTCTTGGGACTTTATTATTCATCCTGATCACGAAGGGGAGAGCACCGGCATATCTTGGTTCGAGTTTCGCGTTTCTTGCACCGGCTGGAATTGTTATCTCAAAATGGGGATACAGTTATGCACTGGGAGGCTTTGTTGCAGTCGGATTCTGCGGATGTGTTTTATCTCTGATTATTTATAAGTTTGGATCGGACTGGATCGATGTGGTACTTCCACCGGCAGCCATGGGACCGGTAGTAGCACTGATCGGTCTGGAACTTGCAGGAACAGCAGCATCAAATGCAGGACTGAAAGATGAAGTGATCGACAGTAAGAATGTGATTGTGTTTTTAGTAACGTTACTGACGGCAGTACTTGGATCGGTTGTATTCCGCAAGTTCCTTGCCGTGATCCCGATCCTGATTGCGATCATTGCAGGATATGTTGCTGCGTTGCTCTGCGGAATCGTAGATTTCTCAGAAGTTGCTGCAGCACCGCTTTTTTCACTCCCGAATTTTTCAACACCAAAGTTCAAATGGGAGGCGATCGTGATCATTCTTCCGGTACTTCTGGTCATTGCATCGGAGCATATCGGACATCAGATCGTAACAAGTAAGATCGTCGGAAGAGATCTTTTAAAAGATCCGGGACTGCACAGATCTTTATTCGCAGATAACTTTTCGACTATGATCTCCGGCCTGATCGGTTCTGTACCGACAACGACTTACGGAGAGAATATCGGAGTTATGGCAATGACAAAGGTTTACAGTGTCTATGTGATCGGAGGAGCAGCGGTGCTGTCCATTATCTGTTCCTTTATCGGAAAGATGACAACTCTGATTAATACCATTCCAGGTCCGGTGATCGGAGGAATCTCCTTCCTGCTGTATGGTATGATCGGTACATCGGGTATCCGTATTCTTGTTGAATCTCAGGTGGATTATGGTAAGTCAAGAAATATGGCAATGACATCCGTTATTTTTGTAGTAGGATTGTCAGGCATTACGGTACAGTTTGGAAGTATCCAGTTATCAGGAATGGTACTGGCATGTGTGATCGGCATGTTGATGGGACTGATGTTCTATGTACTGGATAAGCTGAAACTGACGAATGACAGAGAAAGTGAATAGATAGAAATTCTATGAAAACTGCTACAGAGCAGTGATACAGACGAAAAAAGGGAACATTTCTTTATGGATCGGTATAGGCAGCACACCATACCAAGATTCATAAGAGATGTTCCTTTTTATTGACTTGACAGGAAAGATTTTGCAGGTTATATTTAAATCGTAAGTAGTAAGTGGTAAGTGGTAAGTAATAAGTAGTAAGCGGCGAGTAGCAAGTAGTAATGGTAGATGATTGAAGTCAAGAGAATGATCATTTACGGAGAAAATAATTGAAATTGAGAAGGAGGACCGGGGATGAGAGAGTTAAACTTATCAGAGCAATATGCACTTATAGCATTGGAAGGGCAGGAAAGCCTTCACAGATCCGTGGCAAAAAGTGCGGTGCTTCGTGCGGTCACGGCAGCGGAAGTGCTGATGCCGGTTTTGGAAAAAGAAGGATGTTCTTTATCTGAATTTGCTGAAGAAGCGGAGAAAGCGGTACAGGCAGCTAAGAATATGAATAAAAAGAAAGAGCGTCAGATTGAGCAGAAAGTGAAAGAATCTTTGGAAAAGGAAGGTCTGTTGTGCGAGATCCCGGATCTTCTTGGGTGCGATCTGAATTATTATTCATCAGGGATTGAACTGAAATCATATCGGAGTGAAGAACAGACTTATTTCAGGATCAGGGAATGTCTGCGGGCAGAAATCCTGGATGACGGAGAAATTACGATGGAGTGTCTGAGTCTCCTGTGGCTCCTGCGTGAAAGCGGCTGTATCCATGATCTGTTTTCAGCAACGGAACAGGAAAGGGTACTTGAACGGGTGAATGGAATGGCTGCGGAGAACGAATATTGCAGAATCTTGTGGGAAAAAGAATTTCACAGTATTTTTGAGAGCTTTACAGGGCGTTTCCTGCGGGCAAAAAGTAAACTGTTTGAAAATCCTTATTTAGAGGGAGTCAGTCTGGCATTCCCATATCTGGAGAGAAGAAAAGCAATCTTTATTGACTGTGTGGTATTTGGGACGAATGTAGAAGAACGGAGAAGTGCTGCAGTTGATTTTTTGAGAAAGATGGGACATAATGTTGAGGAAGTCAGATCAGGCAGCGAGACGCTCCTGAAAATAGACGGTATGTATTATCGTATTTTTCCGGCAACAAGAAGATCCTATAAAGTGCCGATCCAGGGCGTAAATCTTGTTCCGGTATACTGGTAGAGAAGAAAAGGTGAGAAAATGTCCAGACAGAGAAGCATGGAAGTGATAGAACAGTCAGAGTATGTAACAATCGGGGAGCTTGTCAGGCTGACCGGTGTGAGATACAGTACACTGAAGTTTTATACGGAAGAAGGGATGCTGCCATTTGAGCAGGCAGAGGAAAATCTGACCCGGCGTTACAGACGGGAAGAAAGTATAGAGATGATCTATAAGATTCGGAAAATGCGAGAAGAAAAAATGACGATCCCGGAGATAAAAGGGAAAATAAAAGGATAAAATTCTTTGAAGAAAATCCAGGACAGATCGTGAGAAAGCTGAAAAGTAAAAAGAAAAGGTTATTAAAAAGGAACGCAACTCCCAGCGTGGTTCGTGACAGGCAGTCACAGTAACCAGTCAGGGGAATTGCGTTCCTTTTTATTTATATGATTATATAATCGGAAGATTTATCGGAAAGAATTATTTCTTCTGAGTCTCAACTTCCTGCATCTTCATTGCACGAACCTTCAGTGGCAGTCCGAACAGATTGATAAATCCGTCAGCATCATGATGGTCATACAGATCACCTGTAGTGAAGCTTGCAAGAGATTCACTGTACAGAGAATAAGGAGATGTCTCGCCGGCACGGATGATATTTCCCTTGTAAAGTCTGAATTTGACTTCACCGGTCACATACTGCTGCGTTACATCGACAAATGCCTGGATGGCTTCACGCAATGGTGTATACCATTTTCCCTCATATACGATCTGTGCGAATTTATTTCCAAGGTCTTTTTTAACTTCATATGTAGCACGGTCAAGGACAAGCTCTTCAAGCTGTTCGTGAGCAGCCATCAGGATCGTTCCGCCAGGAGTTTCATAGACACCACGGGATTTCATTCCAACGACACGGTTCTCAACGATATCAACAATACCGATTCCATGCTTTCCGCCAAGTTCGTTCAGCTCTCTGATGATATCAGAAACTTTCATTTCTTTTCCGTTGACGCTCTTCGGAACACCGGCTTCAAAAGTCATTGTAACGTATTCATCTTTGTCAGGAGCTTTCTCAGGAGTCGTGCTTAATACGAGCAGGTCATCATAATTTGGCTCGTTGGCAGGATTTTCAAGCTCCAGCCCCTCATGGCTGATATGCCATAAGTTACGGTCACGGCTGTAGCTGTGCTTTACGTCAAATGGAAGATCAATGCCGTGCTGCCTGCAGTATTCAATCTCGTCTTCACGGGACTGCATTGTCCATACATCTGTCATACGCCATGGAGCGATGATCTTAATATCAGGAGCAAGTGCCTTAATTCCAAGCTCGAAACGAATCTGGTCATTTCCTTTTCCTGTAGCACCATGGCAGATGGCTACCGCACCCTCTTTTCGTGCGATCTCAACCAGTTTCTTTGCAATCGCCGGACGGGCCATGGATGTTCCGAGAAGATATTTGTTCTCATAAACTGCACCTGCTTTTACGCAAGGTACAATGAAGTCATCACAGAACTCATCAACGATATTTTCAATATATAATTTAGAAGCTCCGGAAAGCTTTGCTCTTTCATCCAGTCCGTCAAGCTCTTCTCCCTGTCCGCAGTCGATGCAGCAGCAGACAACATCATAATTAAATGTCTCTTTCAGCCAGGGAATGATCGCTGTGGTATCAAGACCACCGGAATATGCCAATACAACTTTTTCTTTACTCATTTTTCATGCCTCCTGAATGTAATTTATACCTCTTTGGTTCTGGGTAAGATACCGAGAGGGGATCCTGCGAAAACCGCAGTCCTGTCAATCTCCGCTTCGATAAGCTACAGAATACTATACACTAGATTTTATAATTATGCAAGAGAAAATTTATAAAATCAATTAATATACATAAAATATGCAAATATATGCATAAAAATACAAAAATATTCCTGCATATGCATAAAATTCAGAATGACAGATGCAGGAATGAGTGACGATCCGGTGATTTAACGTACCAAAGAAGAAGCCATTCTGCGGTAAGTATGGCGTTTTCCGCGGATCGCAACGCTGTAGGCAGTGATATTTTCAGGAAGAGCCATTCCCATATATCCGCTGTCTCCGATATGATGGATGTCTGCCCCTGCCATTTTGCACATCAGAGCAATCTGACGGATCGTTGCCTCATCCGCCCCTTCCTGGGAAGTACCGATCGTAGTCATGGCGAGAGCTTCTTTTGCATGGGCCTGACGGATCAGGGTACGTGCATACTCCAAAGTGATGCCCGGAACAGTTCCGGGAGCCGGAAGCAGGATCACATCAGCTCCGGCTTCAATAAACTGATCCACATCTTCCGGTGTGAGAATGTTTTCACCTGCTTCAGAAGCAATACCGGAAGCGTGCATTTTTCCGGCAGTCAGGATGACCCGGTCACCAACTGCTTCTTTCAACTGGGTAAGTGCGTGAATGATGGCCTGATTTTCTACCCCGATTCCCGGATTTCCGGTCAGAATGATCATATCAACCCCCATGTCAGCCGCCTTTTTTGCATTTTCCACCGTGGCACAGCGTCCTGAAGTAAGATCCCAGACAGATTCTTCTTCCTGACTGGATTTTGGCACATACGCAACAGGCTCCAGATTGATGGCAACCATTTTCCCGGTCAGTCTTTTGATTTCCCGGATCGTATCCTCCGGGGCAACATCAGGAAGTCCCTGGATTATTGGGTGATTCACATCAAAGATATTGAGCATGATCAAATCGGATCCCAGCGAAGCAACAAATTCTGCATTCGTGATATTTACAAGCATGGGTGTAACCGTTCCAATCGTTTCAGTGGCAAGTACGCGGCCCTCACTCTCGGCGATCGCCCTGAGCAGATCCTCTTTTGTATAAGCTGCCAGTTCACGGGCAGTACAGTCTATCAGTCTTTTTTTCATTTTACAGATCCTTCTTTCTTTTTAAAATATTGGGTATCTGAGTATCAGTATATAACAGATGAATGCAGAATGGGAAAAATAATAAAATTACCCGGGAAAAATACAAGGTCGTTGCAAAAAAAATCTGAATCCGATAAGATGATGTCGGGGGCTTTTGAACCCGACATCATCTTATTATAGAAGAGCAAAAAAGAGGTCAGGAAAATGAAGGAAAAAATAAAATGCACGATCCGGTACAGCATTCTGGCACTGGTCACCGGAGTGGCAGTCGGTGCCATTGATACAATCTTCGGAAGAGGACTTTTATGGCTGTCAGATTTCAGGACAGCTCATTACAGATATCTGCTGCCATTTCTTCCGGTTGCAGGACTGCTGATCGTGTGGATGTATCACCGGTTCAGTGAAGAAAGTCTGAAAGGAATGACGCTGGTACTGGAAACCGGACAGAAAAAAAGAAAATCGATCCCACTGGCACTTGTTCCACTGGTAATCGTTGGAACATGGCTGACGCATCTGTTTGGAGGAAGTGCGGGAAGAGAAGGAGTGGCAGTACAGATCGGTGCTGTGATATCCCACGAGGCAGGAAAAAAATTTCGCTGCCCGGAAAATGACAGGATTATGCTGGTTGCCGGAATGGCAGCAGGTTTCGGAGGACTTTTTCAGACCCCGCTGGCAGCAGTCTTTTTTGCAATGGAGGTGATCGCTTCAGGATATATGCAGTATGAAGCATTACTGCCGGCAATGATCAGTGCTTACACAGCCGCTTTTACCTCTCATATACTGGGACTGGAAAAGTTTACAGCAGTGATCGGTGAGAAGCTGGATCTGTCAGAGACAAAGGTGATCCTGAGTCTGATCGTTCTTGGAATTTTGTTCGGGCTGGTCGGAAGACTTTTTTCAGGAACACTGCAATGGATGAAAAAACGGATGGGCAATGCCATAAAAAATCCATACATAAGGATCGGAGCAGTGGCAGTATTTCTTGCAGTTCTTTTGTTCCTTTTTCACGGAGGCAGATACAGTGGACTGGGAACGAACCTTATTTCAGCGGCCTTTGAAAATGGAACGATCTATGGGTATGACTGGATATTGAAGCTGGGATTTACGGTTCTGACACTGGCAATCGGCTTTCAGGGCGGAGAAGTGACACCGCTTTTCTCTATCGGGGCATCATTGGGAATCCTTGCAGGAAATCTGCTCGGTATTTCCCCTGTGGTCTGTGCAGCACTTGGCTATGCGGCTGTATTTGGCAGTGCGACCAATACACTGCTCGCTCCGGTTATGATCGGACTGGAAGTATTTGGAACAGAAAATGCAATTCCGCTGGTAGTTGTATGTATCCTTGCGTATCTTATGAATGGAGGAAGTTCTATCTATACTGCACAGCAGCGGGCAGTCCTGAAGCTGGATGGAGAGAAAGAAGCGGTCAGTGAAAGAGGGGCAACGGAAAAGCAGAAAAATAAAGCAATGAGACAGTGAAGGAGCTAAGAAGAGCAGGGGATGGAAAAGAAAGAAATAAAAATCTTCCGGGCGGGCAGAGAATCGCTGGAAGAAGCGGTCCGACTGGTACAGAGTACGGAAGAAAAGATGAAAGAAAAAAGCTGGTTTGTGGCAGAAAGCCTGGAAGAATTTGACCGGTGGATGAGGAAAGATCAGGGATGGCTGTATGTGGCAAAGGATTGCAGCAGCGGACAACTGGCTGGAATGTTTTTTGTTGTCCTGCCGGGGATGGAAGAAGAAAATCTGGGGTACGATATCGGTATGCAGGGCAGGCAGTTGTATGAGTGTGCCATTATGGATACGGTTGTGGTACTTCCTGAATACAGAGGAATGCATTTACAATATGAAATGATGCAGACTGCGGAGCGAAAGCTTCACAAAGAGGGTTATCGTTATCTTCTCTGTACGGTTCATCCGGAAAATAAATTCAGCAGGGAGAATGTGAAAAGACAGGGATACAAAAAAATACTGAAAAAAGAAAAATATGGTGGATTTTTGCGGGGTATATGGATGAAAGAACTGTAAAATATCTGAAATTGAGATTGGTTGCAGAAAGGCAACTTCCGTTGCAAAATGGCAACAAAGATTGCGATTGACTAACCCTGCGGATCTTTTCTAAAATGAAAAAAAGGAGGGATTGTTATGCAGGCGTTATCAGATGCAAAAGCAGGGGAGAACTATACGATCAAGTGGATGTTCGGACTTCCGGAAGTTTTGGAGTTCCTGCACAGTCATCATGTAGAAGAAGGATGTGATGTGCAGGTAATCCAGAAGATGACAGACGGAGTGATCATTGCAGTACAGGATACGAGATTTGTACTGGGAAATGAGATTGCAGACCGGATCCAGGTATGATAAAATAGGTTTCAATCAGAAACTGAAAGGAGACGGAATGATGGAAAGTTATATGCAGATGCTGGCAAAGCGTTCCAAAGATGCATCAAGAAGTGCTGCGAAGCTTGGCACAGCGGATAAGAACCGGGGACTGCTTGCAGTAGCAGATGAGCTGGTAGCAGAGCAGCAACTGATCCTGGATGCGAATGCAAAGGATATTGAAGCAGCGAAGAAAAAGGGCGTGAAGCAGTCGCTGATCGACCGACTGGAGCTTTCAGAACGGCGGATCGCAGATATGGCGGAAGGTCTCAGGCAGATCGCAGCACTGGATGATCCGGTGGGAGAGGTTCTCTCGATGAAGACGAGACCGAACGGTCTCAGGATCGGACAGAAAAGAGTGCCGCTGGGAGTGGTCGGGATCATTTATGAGTCCAGACCGAATGTGACGGCTGATGCATTTGGACTTTGCTTCAAGACCGGAAATTCAGTGATCCTCAGAGGCGGCAGTGATGCAATCTATTCCAATCAGGCGATCGTCCATGCAGTGAAGGACGGTCTCAGAAAAGAAAAGCTCAACCAGGATCTGATCATTCTGGTTGAGGATACGGACAGGAAAGTTGTCAATGAGATGATGAAGATGCATGGCTGGATTGATGTTCTGATCCCAAGAGGCGGGGCAGGGCTGATCGCAAACGTAGTTGCGAACAGCACCGTGCCGGTCATTGAGACGGGAACCGGAAACTGCCATATTTATGTAGATGAATCTGCGGATATCAGGATGGCAGCCGAGATCATCGAGAATGCCAAGACGCAGAGAATGGGTGTGTGCAATGCCTGTGAGTCACTGGTGATCCATTCCGGTATTCTTTCAAAGGCATTGCCGGAGATCGTGAAGAAGCTGAAAGCACATAATGTAGAGATACATGGAGACGAGAGAGCCTGTACAGTGAGCAAAGAGATCATTCCGGCTTCAGAAGAAGACTGGGGAACAGAGTACCTGGATGCAGTGATCTCAGTTAAGACAGTGGATTCGCTCCGGGAGGCGATCGATCATATCAACCGTTATAATACAGGACATTCAGAATCGATCATTACCAAAGATTATGCAAATGCATTGCAGTTTCAGGATGAGATCGATGCGGCAGCAGTTTATGTGAATGCGTCCACAAGATTTACGGATGGCTTTGAATTTGGATTCGGGGCAGAGATCGGAATCAGTACGCAGAAACTTCATGCAAGAGGTCCGATGGGACTGAATGCACTGACAACAACCAAATATATTATTTTTGGGAATGGACAGATAAGAAAATAGCAGAAAAAATATAAGGGTGAGACAGGAAAAGGCAGACACATTAAAGTGGTGTGCCAGAAGCCTGTCCACCCTTATTTTGAAATACTACTTGCATAATATGCATAAAAGATGTATTATTATGCAAGTAAACCGCATGATATGCCAGATGAAAGCAGAGAATGGACTGAAAAGGAGAGGCAAATTTTTAGAGACAGTTTTTTTAATGGAAATACTTTACTTCCTATAAAAGGTGGTATATCATAAAATGATATGGCATATGGCAGTACGTTACCATAGCATAGTAAAAATGAAAGGACTTGAGAAGAATTATGATTAAAGTCGGAATTATCGGAGCGACCGGATATGCAGGCGGGGAGCTTGTTCGTATATTAATGGGACATAAAGATGCAGAAATTAAATGGTATGGTTCCAGAAGCTATGTAGACCAGAAGTATGCAGATGTATACAGGAATATGTTCCAGATCGTGGATGCAAAGTGCATGGATGACAATATGGAAGAGCTGGCAGATCAGGTAGATGTGATCTTTACGGCAACGCCGCAGGGACTTTGTGCATCGCTGGTCAACGAGGAGATCCTGTCCAAGACGAAGATCATTGATCTGAGTGCAGACTTCCGCCTGAAAGATGTCAATGTATATGAAGAGTGGTATAAGATCGAACATAAAGCACCGCAGTATATTGATGAGGCAGTTTACGGACTTTGTGAGATCAACAGGGATCTGGTAAAATCCGCAAGGATTGTTGCAAATCCGGGATGTTATACAACCTGCTCGATCCTGACAGCTTATCCGCTTGCAAAAGAAGGTCTGATTGATATGAGTACTTTGATCATAGATGCGAAGTCCGGAACTTCAGGAGCAGGAAGAGGTGCAAAGTTTCCGAATCTCTATTGTGAAGTGAATGAGAATATCAAAGCGTACGGTGTTGCAACGCACCGGCATACACCGGAAATCGAGGAACAGCTTGGCTATGCATCCGGTGAGAAAGTGGTCTTGAACTTTACACCACATCTTGTGCCGATGAACAGAGGAATCCTTGCGACAGAGTATGCAACACTGAAAAAGAAAGTTACATATGAAGAAGTAAAGGCAGTTTATGATCAGTACTATGCAAAAGAAAAATTTGTCAGAGTGCTGGATCGGGATGTATGCCCGGAGACGAAATGGGTAGAGGGCAGCAACTATGTAGATATCGGATTTAAGATCGATCCGAGAACGAACCGCATCATTATGATGGGGGCGATCGACAATCTGGTGAAAGGTGCGGCAGGACAGGCAGTACAGAATATGAATCTTCTGTTCGGTCTTCCGGAGGATGAAGGACTGGAATTAGTTCCGATGTTCCCGTAAAGCGATAAAGGTGGTATATAGATGATACGTGTAATGACGATTGATGATTATGACGGAGTGTATGCACTGTGGAAAAAGATCAAAGGATTCGGAATCCGCAGTATTGATGATTCAAGAGAAGGTGTAGAGCGTTTCCTGAAGAGAAATCCGACGACCAGTGTGGTTGCCGTTGAAGATGGAAAGGTGGTTGGAAGTATCCTGTGCGGACATGATGGAAGAAGAGGCTGTCTGTATCATGTCTGTGTGGATGAGGCATACCGGAGACATGGGATCGGAAAAGACATGGTCGTATATGCCATGAAAGCATTGCAGGACGAGAAGATCAATAAAGTATCCCTGATCGCATTTACCCAGAATGATATAGGAAATGCGTTTTGGAATACGATCGGATGGACAGAGCGTTTGGATCTGAATTATTATGATTTTACATTGAATGAGGCAAATATAACTGCATTTAATGAGCAGTGAGAAAAGTCTGCCGGTCAGGTGGCAGTGAGGAGAAAGGAAGCGGATACGATGGAGATAATCAAAGGCGGAGTGACGGCTGCAAAAGGATTTGAGGCAGCGGCAGTGGCAGCACAGATCAAATATCAGGGACGTACGGACATGGCACTGATCTACAGTGAAAAGCCATGCAAGGTTGCGGGAACATTTACGACGAATGTAGTGAAAGCTGCACCGGTCAGATGGGACAGGCAGATCGTGGAGAATAAGCAGAAATCACAGGCAGTGATCATTAACTCAGGGATTGCCAATGCATGTACCGGTGTAGAGGGAATGATGTACTGCCAGGAGACAGCAAAAGAGGCGGCAAAGGTACTCGGAATCGAAGAAGCGGGCGTGCTGGTCGGATCTACCGGTGTGATCGGAATGCAGCTTCCGATCGACAGGATCAAAGCAGGTATCTCAGAGCTTGCAAAAGTGAAAAAGGCTGGCATTGAGAGCGGAACAGAAGCAGCAAAAGCGATCATGACGACGGATACAAAGAAGAAAGAGGTTGCTGTGCAGTTCCAGATCGGAGATAAGACGGTAACGATCGGCGGAATGGCAAAGGGATCAGGAATGATCCATCCGAATATGTGTACCATGCTTGCATTTATTACAACGGATGCAGTTATTTCAAGAAAAGCTCTGCAGAAAGCCATGAGCAATGATGTGGAAGAAACTTATAATATGATCTCGGTAGACGGAGATACATCCACGAATGATACGGCTCTTCTGCTGGCAAACGGAATGGCAGGAAATAAGAAGATCAAAAAAGGAACACCGGAATTTGAGGTATTCCAGGAGGCTCTTCATTATGTCAATGAGACACTGGCAAAGATGATGGCAGGAGACGGAGAAGGTGCTACGGCATTATTTGAAGTAAAAGTGGTCGGTGCGAAGACGAAAGAGCAGGCCAAGACTCTCGCAAAGTCGGTTGTCTGCTCCAATCTGACAAAAGCAGCGATCGCGGGACATGATGCCAACTGGGGAAGAATTTTATGTGCAATGGGATATTCGGGTGCAAAGTTCGATCCGGAAAAGGTAGATCTGTATTTCGAGAGTACAGCCGGAAAACTGCAGATCATCAAAGACGGAACAGCCGTGGACTACAGTGAGGAAAAAGCAACAGAGATCCTTTCACAGGAAAAGGTAACAGCAACGGCTGATCTGAAGGCAGGGGAAGCAGAAGCAACAGCCTGGGGATGTGACCTGACTCATGGATACATCGACATTAATGCAGATTACAGAAGTTAAGGAGAATTTGAAAAAATGAACGATAATATGCAGAAATATCTTGAGAAAGCAGAAGTCCTGATTGAGGCACTGCCCTATATCCAACGTTTTAACCGTAAGATCATTGTTGTGAAATATGGTGGAAGTGCCATGGTAGACGAAGAACTGAAACGTCATGTGATCGAAGATGTGACACTTCTGAAGCTTTGTGGATTCAAACCGATCATTGTGCATGGCGGAGGAAAAGAGATCAGTAAGTGGGTCGGAAAAGTCGGAAAGGAACCGCAGTTTATCAATGGCCTGCGTGTAACAGACGAAGAGACCATGGAGATCGCTGAGATGGTACTGGGACGTGTCAACAAAAGCCTTGTCCAGCTTGTAGAGAGCTTAGGTGTGCGGGCAATCGGGATCAGTGGAAAAGACGGAGAACTCCTGAAAGTAGAAAAGAAGCTTTCCAATGGAGAAGATATCGGATTTGTCGGAGATGTCAAGCAGGTCAATGCTCAGATCCTTTATGATCTTCTGGAAAAGGATTTTCTTCCGATCATCTGCCCAATCGGAATGGATGATGATTATAATACCTACAATATCAATGCAGATGATGCGGCATGTGCCATTGCACGTGCGATGCAGGTAGAGAAACTAGCATTCCTGACAGACATTGAGGGCGTTTACAAAGATCCGAAAGATCCGTCTACACTGATCTCAGAGCTGGAAGTCGAAGAGGCAAAGCATCTGATCGGAGATGGATATATCGGAGGAGGCATGCTTCCGAAGCTGCAGAACTGTATCGATGCCATTGAAAGCGGAGTATCAAGGGTACATATCATTGACGGAAGAATCCCACATTGTCTCCTCCTGGAGATCTTTACCAATAAGGGAATCGGTACAGCAATTTTGAGCAGGAAAGAAAGTAGGTATTACAATGGTGAACAGTAAGATACAGGCAGCAGAAGAAAATCTGATCCATGTATACAATCGTTTCCCGATTGCATTGGATCATGGTGAAGGAATGTATCTTTATGATACAGAAGGAAAAGAATATCTGGATTTTGCAGCAGGATTTGCAGTGTCAGGTCTCGGATATGACAATAAAGAACTGAATCAGGCATTAAAAGATCAGATTGACAAGTTATATCATACATCCAATCTTTATTATCATGAAAGCTGCGGAGAAGCTGCACAGGAACTGAACCGTATTTCAGGAATGGACAGAGTTTTCTTTACCAACAGTGGCGGAGAGGCAAATGAAGGTGCATTAAAAGCTGCAAGAAGATATGCCTATACAAAAAAGACCGGACGCTATGAATTTATTGCAATGAACAATTCTTTCCATGGAAGAAGCTTCGGTGCTGTATCAGTGACAGGACACGATTCCTACAGAGAACCGTTTGAACCGGTAGTTCCCGGAGTGAAATTTGCTACGTTCAATGATCTTGACAGTGTAAAGGCACTGGTGAGCGATAAGACCTGTGCAATCATTTTAGAGCCGCTTCAGGGAGAAGGTGGAATCAACCTTGCCACGCAGGAGTTCATGGAGGGAATCCGTAAGATCTGTGATGAGAATGGAATCCTGATGATCTGTGACGAAGTACAGTGTGGTATGGGAAGAACAGGTTCTATGTTTGCATGGCAGGGATTTGGAGTGAAACCAGATATCCTGACCATGGCAAAAGCAATCGGAAACGGAATCCCGGTAGGAGCCTTTGCAATGACGGAAGAAGTTGCAAAATATTCACTTCAGCCGGGTGACCACGGTGCAACTTACGGTGGAAATCCGCTGGCATGTACCGCTGTCAAAACTGTGATCAAGATTTTTGAACGGGATCATATCGTGGATCATGTTAATGCAGTAGCACCATATCTGACAAAGAGACTCGACGAACTGGTAGAGGAACTGGATTGCGTGACAGAGCGTAAAGGCAAAGGTCTGATGCAGGGAATTGTAGTGACGAAGCCACTTGCAGAAGTGAATAAGAGGGCGATCGAGGAAGGAATCCTGATCATCCAGGCACAGGGAAATGTGATCCGTTTTGTTCCACCACTGATCGTGGAAGAAAAGCATATTGATGAAATGATCGAAAAGCTGAAGCGGGCATTGGCTTAGAAGAAAACAGAAAAAAGAAACCGAAATGAATCTGCCCGGAAGTGAAAAGGGCGAATAAGAAACCGGCTGTCGTACATACTATTTAGTATCTTGCCAAAAAGGATACAAAAGGAGGTATGGGAAGATGGCCGGTTTTCTAATTGCACTTTTATCAGGTGCGTTGATGAGTGTGCAGGGCGTTTTTAATACGCAGGTGACCAAATCAACGGGGATCTGGGTGAGTAACGGCTGGGTACAGTTGTCTGCTTTTGCACTGTGCGTGGTGGTCTGGTTGGCAACGGGACGGGAATCAGTCTCAACTTTATGGGAGGTCAGACCGCATTATATGTTGTTGGGAGGAGTGATCGGGGCAGGGATCACATGGACAGTCATTCAGAGCGTTTCTGCCCTTGGACCCGCACGTTCTGCGTTATTGATTGTGATTGCACAGCTTGCGGTTTCTTATCTGATCCAGCTCTTCGGACTTTTCGGAATGGATCAGGAGCCATTCTCGTGGAAAAAGGCAGGAGGACTTCTTCTGGCGGTGGCAGGAATTATGATCTTTCAGCTTTCCGGTACAAAATAAGGAAAACAGGAAAATGCTTTTGTCAGATCTTACGATCGGTAACAAATGTAATACATCTGTAACAAAGCCTTAAATTTTCTATTGTAATTCTGACAGAAATTCGTTACAATATTTTTATCCGGCATACAAGGGGTGGCTCACAGTCAGAAGGATGTGAGGCAGATATGAAGAACGGATGGAAAAGATGGATCAGGGGATGGAGCCTGATCGTGATACTGTTATCAGTGTTATCAGTGTCAGGATGCAGTGTGTCAGAGGAGGACGGTCTGCAGGAAGTGACAGAAAAAGTATCTCAGGAACCGGAGGTATCGCAGAAAGATTCGGGAAAAAGTGAGGATCAGGAGAAGCCTGGTCAGACAGAAGGAGATACGGATACAGGGAGTAAAAAAAGTGCAGAGAAGAAGATCTGGGTCTATGTATGCGGGGCAGTCAATGCTCCGGGAGTTTACGAACTGAAAGAGGACGCAAGATTATATGAAGCGATAGAACTTGCCGGAGGTGTGAACCAGGAGGCGGCACCGGAAGTGCTGAACCAGGCAAGGGTACTGGCAGACGGAGAGCGGATTTATGTTCCAAAGCAGGATGAGGCAGAGTCTTATTCTTTGCAGGATCAGGGGTTGGAAAGTAACGCGGGAACAGCGGATACCAGGGGAAAGATAAATATTAATACAGCCGGAAAAGAGGAACTCATGACTTTGCCCGGTATCGGAGAAGCGAAAGCAGAAAAGATTCTGCGTTACCGGGAAGAGCATGGTGCATTTCGTTCCATTGAAGACGTGATGCAGATTGAGGGAATCAAAGAGGGAGTATTTAATAAAATAAAAGAAGATATTACAATATAGCAGCAAAAAGACGGGAAAGAAGAATATGAGCAAGAAGATTTTAGTTGTAGATGATGAAAAATTGATCGTGAAAGGAATCTGTTTCAGCCTGGAACAGGAAGGTATGGAAGTAGATTGTGCATATGACGGGGAAGAGGCACTGGAGTACGCAAAGAAGTGTGAGTATGATCTGGTTCTGCTGGATGTGATGCTTCCGAAACTGGATGGATTTCAGGTATGCCAGCAGATCCGGGAGTTTTCTGATATGCCGGTGGTTATGCTGACTGCAAAGAGTGAAGATATGGACAAGATCCTGGGACTTGAATATGGAGCAGATGATTATATCACGAAGCCGTTCAATATTCTGGAGGTGAAGGCAAGGATCAAGGCGATCATGCGGAGAACCGCCAAAAGAAAAGAAGAACCGGCTCAGAGTCCGATGCTTGTCAAAGGCAATATGAAGATCGACTGCGAGGGACGCAGAGTCTTTATCGGGGAGAAAGAGATCAATCTGACAGCGAAAGAATTTGATGTACTTGAGCTGCTGGCGATGAATCCGAACAAGGTCTACAGCAGGGAAAATCTTCTGAATCTTATCTGGGGATATGATTATCCGGGAGATGCAAGAACGGTTGATGTGCATATCCGTCGCCTGAGAGAAAAGATCGAGATGAATCCAAGTGAACCGAAATATGTACATACGAAGTGGGGAGTGGGTTATTATTTCCAGGGGTAAATTTACGGTCAGACTAAAAGATAATATTTTTAAAAATCTGAGATTCCGGGTATTCCTGGTTGTGATGCTTGCCGGACTGATTCCCGGCAGTGCAGCATTACTGGGAATTGTGAAGGTTTATGAGACCCGTGCAGTTGCCCTCCGTACAGCAGAGATCCAGAACCAGTGTACGATTGTGACGAATCAGATGAGTACGAATCACTATTTTTCTGATACATCTTCAGAAGTGATCAATTCGGATCTGATCCAGTTGACAAACATCTATAACGGACGGGTTATGGTGATTGACGAAGATCTCAATGTAGTGAAAGATACTTACGGACTGGATGAGGGCAGGATGGATGTATCGGAAAATGTGATCCGGTGCATGAAGGGAGAAAGCACGAACAGTTACGACAAAAAGAATCATTATATTGAAGTGACTGCACCGGTGACAGAAATCGGAAGCAGACATACGATCGGTGTGATGGTGGCGAGTGTATCTACAGACAGCATCGAGGACTCTATTCATATCCTGTATACCCAGGGAGGACTGATCATCGGATTATGTATGATCCTGCTTGCGATTGTTGCGGTTATATTTGCAGACAGGGTAGTAAGACCATTGCGGAAGATTACTTCAGCGATTGAGAATGTCAGTGCAGGGTACAGTGACGATATCCTCCATGTAGATACTTATACAGAGACGAAAAATATCAGTGAGTCGATCAATAAGATGATGGGACGGCTGAAGCTTCTGGATGATTCAAGAGAAGAGTTTGTATCGAATGTATCTCATGAGCTGAAGACACCGATGACTTCAATGAAAGTCCTGGCAGATTCTCTGCTGGAGCAGGAAAATGTTCCGGTAGAGATGTATCAGGAGTTCATGGGAGATATAGCAAAAGAAATCGACCGTGAGAATAAGATCATTACAGATCTGTTATCTCTTGTAAAGATGGACAAGAAAGGGCAGACACTGAATATTGAGTCCATGAATATCAATAATCTGTTAGAGCAGATCCTGAAACGGCTCAGACCGATCGCCCAGCAGAAGAATGTTGAGATTGTAATGGAGAGTTTCCGCCCTGTTACGGCTGAGATTGACGAGACAAAATTCTCACTTGCGATTTCCAATTTAGTAGAAAATGCGATCAAATATAATCGTGACAATGGCTGGGTGCATGTCTCACTGAATGCGGACCATAAGTTCTTTTATATAAAAGTAGAAGATTCAGGGATCGGAATACCGGAAGAAGATCAGGCTTATATTTTTGAACGGTTTTATCGCGTGGATAAATCCCATTCAAGAGAAATCGGAGGAACAGGTCTGGGTCTGGCAATCGCAAGAAATGCAGTGATCGTGCATCGTGGCTCGATCAAGGTGTACAGTGCAGAGGGAGAGGGAACAACATTTACAGTGCGGATTCCTCTGATCTATGCGGCATCATAGGAGGGCATATATGAAAAGGAAAAAGAAAAAAGCTCTTATTCTGAGTGTCTTCATGATCCTGCTGCTGGCAGCCTGCTCAAGCAGAACGAATGTCAGGGACGGGGATGATTATATCTACTGTCTGAATCCGGACAAGACCGGACTGGTGAAAGTCAGTTATGAGGTTCAGGGGGAGGATGTAGTCGAAGAGGCGAAAGACATTTTGAGGGAAATGCAGAAGCCGGCCGACGAGACCCGGTATACACCGGCTATTTCCAAAAAGATCAAAGTACAGGACTGCAAACTCAGGGGAAGTATCCTGGATGTTGATTTCAATAGCGAATACAGATCGGTAAAACCACTGGAAGAAAAGCTGATGCGTGCAGCAATCGTCCAGTCGCTTCTGAGACTGGACGGAGTGAATGCAGTCAGTCTTTCTGTAGACGGCGAACCGTTGAAAAATGCAGACGGAGCGGTGATCGGTCTGATGAATGAGGATGATTTTGTAGAGAATACCGGATCTTCTTTAAGCTCCTATCAAAGTGGAACGCTGACTTTGTATTTTGCAAATAAAAAAGGGGATAAGCTGGTCGAGCAAAAGATGGATGTCCGTTACAGTAGTAATGTCCCAAAGGAAAAGCTGATCGTGGAGAAGCTCATGCAGGGTCCGACGGGGAACGGGGCGTACCCGACGATCAATCCCGATACGAATCTGCTGAGTGTTACGATCAAGGATCATGTATGTTATGTAAACTTTGACAGTACCTTTCTGACGAGTGTGTATGATGTACTGCCTGAGATCACGATCTATTCTCTGGTGGACTCCATCATAGCGGGAACAGAAGCCACGCAGGTACAGATCACGATCAATGGAGAGACAAAGGCTGTCTATATGGAAAAGATCGATCTTTCGCAGCCTTTGGAAAAAGATATGGACTGGGTCGCAGTAAATGACGACGAATGATCAAAAGAAAATTAGTAATGGCATGTCTGTTTGTACTGGCCGTTCAACTGGCTCGTGTCTGCCTGCTGGCAGATACGAAAGACCAGCAGATGACCCTGGCAGAAGAAATTCCTGACGGAACAGAGGTTTCCGTCAGTGGTACAGTGGAGTGGGTCAGGGAAAAAGAAAAGATAACGGCAGTCTGTCTCAGAAAAAATCAGGTGAGATACGCCGGAACCATTCTGAAAGAATCGAAATTAGTGGTCTGTATCAGACCGGATCAGCTAAAAGAACAACTGAATATAGGAGATAAAGTGATCGCGGAAGGGGAAAAGGAATCTTTTGATGCAGCACGCAATCTCGGTAATTTTGATCAGAAAGAGTATTACAGAAAGCAGGGTATTCATGTAAAGGTCAGGGCGGATACGCTGGAGAAACAATCGGAAAAATCTTTGCTGTATGACCGGATAAAAAATGAAATGTGGAAGTGGAGAAAAAAACTTTCAGGACAGCTTCAGACAAAGATGGGATCTTATTATGGCGGGACGATGAGTGCCATTTTACTGGGAGAAAAGAGCGGGCTGGATGAGGAGATGCGGAAACTGTATCAGAAAAATGGAATGGGACATCTTCTTGCGATTTCTGGCCTGCATATGTCATTGATCGGAATGGGACTCTATTCCTTTCTGCGAAAAGCCGGTACTTCCTTTTTCACTGCGGGGTTGGCGGGCAGTAGTTTCCTGTTATTGTATACCGGGATGACAGGGAATGGAATTGCAAGTCAGAGGGCATGGATTATGTTTGCAATGCGAATGGGAGCAGAAATAACTGGAAGAGAATACGATGCACTGACCGGACTGGCAGCAGCCGCAGTATGGATCTGCCTGAGACAGCCGTTGTATCTGACAGATGCGGGATTTTTACTTTCTTTTGGTGCAATTTTGGGGATAATTCTGATAGAACCGGTGTATGCGGGGGAAAAAGCGGAGAAGGAAAAGAAGGAGCGGGAAAAGAAGCCGGTTTTCCTGAAAGGACTTTCAGCAAGTTTTGCAGTGAATACGGTACTGATGGGACCGGTACTCTGGTTCTATTATGAGATTCCGGTATACTCGGTCATTCTCAATCTGGTGGTAATCCCGCTCCTGCCGGTTGCCATGGGAGCAGGGCTTTTGGGGTTGGGAATCCTCCGGTTTTCAGAACGGGCAGGTGGTGGATGTCTGAATCTCTGCAAAGCAATTCTGTGGATCTATGACAGAATCGGAGAACTGGCTGCCCGGCTGCCTGTCAGCCGGTGGGTTACAGGAAAACCGCCACTGTATCTGCTTGTGCTTTACTATGGGCTGATACTATTGATCTGCATCTGGTTTTACCGGCTGAAAGAACGAAGAACAGAAAAGGAACAAAGAAAAACAAAATCGAGAGAAAGATGGGTGGGGGTGCCGGGAATCCTGCTGGTGTGTCTTAGTGTACTGCTGCCAGGAAGCTGCTGGCTGATGCATCAGGTGCAGGGGCAGGTCACAGTGACAGTACTGGATGTGGGGCAGGGAGATGGAATCTGTATCCGGATGCCGGGAGGAAAGAACTGTCTGATAGATGGTGGAAGCAGTGATGTCAGTTCCGTCGGAGCATACCGGATCGAGCCATATCTCCTTTATTGTGGAATCAGAAACATTGATTATGCATTTGTGAGTCATGGAGATGAGGATCATATCAGCGGAATCCGTGAACTGCTGCAAGATCAGAAGCTTGGGATCGGAATCAGGACGTTAGTACTTCCGGCAGAAAAATACTGGGATGAGAAATTAAAAGAGCTTGCTGTGCTGGCGGCAGAAAATGGAACAAGGATCGCAGAGATACATGCCGGAGAGCAGGTCGTGGACGGAACAGGAGAACAGAAGATGAGCCTTCGATGCATCGGCCCGGAAATGGTACTTTCCGAAAGCGGAAATGCTGCATCCATGGTACTGCAGGCAGAATATGGAAACTTTTCAATGCTTCTGACCGGAGATGTGGAAGGAGCAGGGGAGAAACAACTGGTCAAAAGTGGAAGACTCGGAAAATGCAGGATACTGAAAGCAGCACATCACGGTTCAAAAAATTCAGGTACAGAAGAGTTCCTTGATGCAGTTGAGCCGCAGATTGTTTTAATTTCAGCAGGACGGGGAAACCGTTATGGTCATCCACATGAAGAAACGCTGGAACGGTTAAAAAGCAGAAACTGTCAGGTTTATTCAACACAGCAGTGTGGAGCTGTCACGATCCAAAGTGATGGAAAGAAACTGTTTTTCAGCAGAAAATGTGGTGGCGGTGGCAGTGACTGAGGAAAAATATCTTGCGTGATATCCCTTGTCAAACTGTCTGTTTATCTTATATAATAGAAGAGCTATGAAAAAGTTGAATGAAGATTTTAAGAGTGGAAAATTTGAGCAGGTATATCTTTTATATGGTGAAGAGGGATACCTGAAGAAGCAATATAAAAAGCGGTTTATCAAGGCGATGATCCCGGAGGGCGATACGATGAATTATGCCCATTATGAGGGAAAGAATATTCCGGTCAAAGAGGTGATTGATCTGGCTGAGACGATGCCTTTTTTTGCGGAAAAAAGGCTCATCGTATTTGAAAATACCGGATTTTTCAAGACTGCGGCAGGAGCAGAACTGGCAGATTATATCAAAGAGATGCCGGAGACAACCTATTTTATTTTTGTAGAAGAGGAAGTCGACAAGCGGAATAAGCTTTATAAGGCTGTGAATACAAAAGGATACGCAGCCGCACTGACCATGCAGGATGAAGAGGTCCTGAAAAGGTGGATCGGGCAGATCTTACGCAGAGAAGGAAAAGAAATGTCCGGAGCGACCATCTCTTATTTCCTTGGAAAAGTCGGAACGGATATGGAAAATATCCAGAGAGAGCTGGAGAAAGTCATATGCTATGGGATTGACAAAGCTACACTTACCAGGGAAGAGATTGATGCAGTGTGTGTAACGCAGCTTTCCAACCATATTTTTGATATGGTGGATGCGGTAGCGGCGGGGAATCAGAGAAAGGCACTGGATCTTTATTATGAGCTGATCGCACTGAAAGAACCGCCGATGCGGATTTTGTATATGCTGACGAGGCAGTACCGAAGCCTTTATTTTGTAAAAGCATTGATGAATCAGGGGTATGGGAAAAAAGAAATTGCATCCAAAGCCGGACTGCATCCGTTTGTAGTCGGGAAAAGTATGGTACAGTGTAAGCGGTTCAGGATGGGACAGCTCAGGCAGAGTATGGAAGAAGGAGCCGGACTGGAACAGGCTGTGAAGACCGGAACTTTAAGTGAAAATCTGGCGGTGGAACTTTTTATAGTGAAGCAGTCAGAAAAGAGATAAGATGGAGGGCGAACATTGTCAACGATTGATCAGAATCATATAAGGAACTTTTGTATCATTGCACATATCGATCATGGAAAATCCACACTGGCAGACCGTATCATTGAGATGACGGGACTGCTCACAAGCCGTGAGATGCAGTCACAGGTGCTGGATAATATGGATCTTGAGAGGGAGCGTGGAATCACGATCAAGGCACAGGCAGTGCGTACAGTTTACCGGGCAGACGACGGAGAGGAGTATCTTTTCAATTTGATTGATACACCGGGACATGTGGATTTTAATTATGAAGTTTCGCGAAGTCTGGCGGCCTGTGACGGAGCAATCCTGGTAGTCGATGCGGCACAGGGGGTTGAGGCTCAGACACTGGCAAATGTATATCTGGCACTGGATCATGATCTGGATGTGATGCCGGTCATCAACAAGATTGATCTGCCAAGTGCAGAGCCGGAGCGTGTAAAAGAAGAGATTGAGGATGTCATTGGAATTGATGCAGAAGATGCACCGTTGATCTCAGCGAAGACCGGACTGAACGTGCATGAAGTCCTGGAGCAGATTGTGAAAAAGATTCCGTCACCGGTAGGAGATCCGGATGCACCACTGCAGGCGCTGATCTTTGATTCTAAATATGATTCTTATAAAGGAGTCATTGTCTTCTGCAGGATCAAAGAGGGAACGGTCAGAAAGGGAACTCCGCTGCTGATGATGGCGACCGGGGCGAGAGCTGAGGTTGTGGAAGTCGGAACATTTGGTGCGGGACAGTTCATTCCATGCGATGAACTGGAAGCAGGAATGGTCGGATATATTACGGCAAGTCTGAAAAATGTAAAAGATACCCGTGTGGGAGATACGATCACGAATGCAGAGCGGCCATGTGCTGAACCATTGCCGGGATATAAAAAAGTAAATCCTATGGTTTATTGTGGACTGTATCCTGCAGATGGAGCTAAATACCCGGATCTGAGAGATGCACTTGAAAAGTTGCAGCTCAATGATGCAGCATTGCAGTTTGAGGCAGAAACTTCTGTTGCATTGGGATTTGGATTCCGTTGTGGATTTTTAGGACTGCTTCATCTGGAGATCATTCAGGAGCGTCTTGAGAGAGAATATAATCTGGATCTTGTAACAACTGCACCGAGTGTTATTTATAAGATCCATAAGACAAACGGGGAAGTGATTGACCTGACAAATCCGACCAATATGCCTGATCCGGCAGAAATTGAATATATGGAAGAACCGATGGTAAAGGCGGAGATCATGGTAACATCTGAATATATCGGAGCCATCATGGATCTTTGTCAGGAACGTCGCGGAGTTTATCAGGGCATGGAATATATCGAAGAGACAAGAGCTGTGCTGACCTATCATCTGCCATTAAATGAGATTATTTATGATTTCTTTGATGCATTGAAATCGCGTTCCAGAGGTTATGCATCCTTTGATTATGAAATGCTGGGATATGAGCGTTCAGAACTGGTGAAACTGGATATCCTGATCAATAAAGAAGAAGTGGATGCACTTTCCTTTATTGTTTTTGAGGGAAGTGCTTATGAACGTGGAAGAAAGATGTGCGAGAAGCTGAAAGAAGAAATCCCACGTCAGCTCTTTGAGATCCCGATCCAGGCAGCAGTCGGAAGTAAGATCATAGCACGTGAGACAGTAAAAGCAATGAGAAAGGATGTTCTTGCCAAGTGCTACGGCGGTGATATTTCCCGTAAGAAGAAACTTCTGGAGAAGCAGAAGGAAGGTAAAAAGAGAATGCGTCAGGTAGGAAATGTTGAGATTCCGCAGAGTGCATTTATGAGTGTCCTGAAGCTGGATGATAAATAGGAGATGACTTTTTGAAAAAAAATATAAAAAAACTGTTTCTGGCAGCAGGACTTCTGGCTATGACAGGAGCTCTGCTTACCGGATGTGGTTCAAAGAAGAAAAATGCAGAAGAGGAAAGTGTGATCAAAATCAGCACAGCGCCGGAACCGACTGCCACTCCTGATCCGAAAACCGTAGATCCGGATGCAGTGCCGAGCAATGGAAATCTGACAATGGTCAATGAGTACCTGGCAGAAAACGGCAGCGAGGCCCTGGGGATAGATGGCGTGACACCGACACCGGCTGCTTCGGACGGAAGCACGGATACTGCCGGTGAAGCTGCAGCCTCCGGTGAAGATACTGATACAACAGATGCCGGTGGAGAGGAAGGAGCCATGGATGGAGAATGAGGCGAAAAAACCGCTGGAGCTCTATATCCATATTCCGTTTTGTGTAAAAAAATGCGATTACTGTGATTTTCTTTCCGGACCTGCAGGAAAAGAGAGGCAGCGTGAATATTTCCAGGCTCGGGAAAGGGAGCTGCTGTAGAGAATGTAGATATAAAGTTCGGTTATTGCACCGAGTTCATAATTATGCTTGATAAGGAGTTTGATGAGAAGACTGAAGCAGACTTCAAAGCATTCCTTACATCGATAGGTGATTCTATAGTATGTGTTGCTCTTGATGATATCGTTAAGGTTCATGTGCATACTAACCATCCGGGTCAGGCATTTGAGAAGGCATTGGAATATGGTCAGCTTACTAAGATGAAGGTTGATAATATGCGAGAGGAGCATAACCAGAAGGTTGTTGCACAGTCAGAACTGCAGGCAGCAGCAGCTAAGCAGGCTATGGAGAAAAATTCTGAAGCTGAACAGAAAAAAGCTGAGCCTGCTAAGGATTTTGGATTTATCACAATCGCACCGGGAAGCGGAATTGCAGAGATTTTTAAGGGACTTGGTGTTGATGAAGTTATTGAAGGCGGCCAGACAATGAATCCTTCAACAGAAGATATCCTTAATGCGGCAGATAAGATTAATGCCAGGACAATATATGTTCTTCCTAATAACAGCAATATTATTCTTGCAGCTAATCAGGCAGCATCAATTGTTGAAGACAAGGAACTTATAGTTATCCCTACTAAGACAGTACCACAGGGAATTACAGCTATGATTAACTTTGAGACAACACGCAGTGCTAAGGATAATGGCGATGCGATGACAGAGAGTCTTTCAACAGTTAAATCTGGACAGCTTACTTATGCTGTAAGGGATACATCTATTGACGGCAAGGAGATTAAGAAGGATAATTACCTTGGATTAGGTGATAAGGGGCTTGCTGCAGTTGGTACTGATATGGATGATACTCTTCTTGAGATGATTGAGTCAATGATGTCGGATGAAGCTGAACTTATAAGTGTTTACTATGGAGCTGATGTTGAAGAAGCTGCTGCTGAAGCAGTCGTTTCTAAGATTGAAGAAAAGTTCCCGGATGTAGATGTTGAACTTCAGTTTGGTGGGCAGCCAGTTTATTATTATATTGTATCTGTTGAGTAAGAAATATGAATATAACAGAATTAAAGGGAATCGGCACTAAGACTGCTGAGAATTTTAACAGGCTTTCGGTATACACGGTATCGGATCTCGTGGGGTTATACCCACGGGATTACGATGTATACCATGAGCCTGTTTTTGTTAAAGATATAAGCCATGAATCAGAGCATACAGAGGTAGCTGTTGAAGGACAGGTATGCAAAAGCCCGGATATATATGGGAGCGGCAGGCTTAAGATATTAACTGTGACTATAAAGGATTATAATGGCGACTCCATAAAATGCAGCTGGTATAATATGCCATTTTTAAAGAATACATTAAGGCTTGGAACAAGATATGTATTCAGGGGAAGGCTGGTTAATAAAAGAGGCTGGTTATTAGAACAGCCGAAAATGTATACACTTGCCCAGTACAAGGAACTTCAGGGAACTCTGCAGCCAATATATCCTCTGACTAAAGGTCTTACTAACAATGCTGTTACTAAGGCAGTTGCACAGGCACTTGAAAAATACAGCGCGGGACTTGAAAAGGAATATATACCTGATTATATAAGAAAGAGATATTCGCTTGCTGAGCATAATTTCAGTGTTGTTAATATACATTTTCCTAAGACAATGGAAGAATATGTTCAGGCGAGACACAGACTTGCGTTTGAAGAGTTTTTTTTATTCACGCTAGCAACTCTTTCATTAAAGAGTGCAAATGAACACATACCGAACAGCTATGTAATACCAGAAAGCAAAGAAAAGGATCAATTCCTTGAAAGCCTGTCATATTCACTTACTAATGCACAGTTAAGGACTGTGTCAGAGGTTGCACAAGATATGTCAGGTGAACACCTGTGCAGCCGTCTGATACAGGGGGATGTAGGCTCAGGAAAGACAGTTGTTGCAACAATTGCACTTATCAATACGGTTATTGCAGGATATCAGGGAGCATTGATGGCACCAACAGAGGTTCTTGCAAGACAGCATTATGAATCGTTTGTTAAAGGCTTTGAAAAAGCGGGACTTGATATCAGAGTTGAACTTCTTGTTGGTTCAATGACAGCGAAACAGAAAAAGGAAGCATATGCAAGGATTGCAGATGGAACTGCCGAAATAATAGTAGGAACGCATGCGTTGATACAGGAAAAGGTTGAATATAAAGAACTGGCACTTGTTATAACAGATGAGCAGCACAGATTCGGAGTAAACCAGCGCCGTGACTTTTCACAGAAAGGGAAAAGCCCGCATATTCTTGTAATGAGTGCAACGCCAATACCAAGAACTCTGGCAATTATACTGTACGGTGACCTTGATATATCAATAATTGATGAGATGCCTGCGAACAGACGTCCTATAAAGAATTGTGTTGTGGATGAAAGCTACAGACCGAAGGCGTATGCATTTATACACAAGCAGGTTGCTTCCGGCAGACAATGCTATGTAATATGTCCAATGGTTGAGGACAGTGAGGCTGTAGAGGCTGAAAATGTTGTTGATTACACGGCAATGCTTAAGAAAGAACTTCCGGATATAAGGATAGAATATCTTCATGGCAAGATGCGTCCATCGTTAAAGAATGAGGTGATGGAAAGATTTGCAGCACATGAAACGGATGTGCTAGTATCAACTACAGTTATCGAGGTTGGTGTAAATGTGCCTAACAGCACTGTTATGATGGTAGAGAATTCGGAAAGATTTGGACTTGCACAGCTTCATCAGTTAAGAGGCCGTGTTGGGCGAGGAGAATATCAGTCATATTGTATATTTGTTACAGGCAATAAGTCAGAGAAGATAAGAAAAAGACTGGAAATTCTTAATAAATCCAACGATGGATTCAAGATAGCTGAGGAAGATTTAAGACTGCGTGGACCGGGAGATTTCTTCGGGGTAAGGCAGAGCGGTGATTTTGATTTCGGAATAGCAGATGTATTTACTGATGCAAAGACATTAAAGGAAGCGTCAGATGCAGCGAAAGATATGCTAAAGAAAGATCCTGAGTTAAAGCTTGAGAATAATGTATATCTAAAGCAGAAGGTTGCAGAGTATACGATTAAATGTTTAGAAAAGATTAATCTGTAAAGGAGATGTATGCACATGAGACAGATGGAATTCACAATGAGCAGACCTAATCTTGTCAAGCCAGGAGATGAGGTAGATATTACGGAGGGTAAACTTCCTAGCAGTTATTATTATACGATAGAGCCGGCAGTTGCAATGTCAGGAAACTATTCAACACCTGACAGGTTAAAGTCAAGACACGGAATTGTTAAAGAGGTTGGAGAGACAAGCAGGGGCTATTATGTGCTTGCGGAATTTGATGAATAATAGTGACTGTCCGGAATTAAGCAAAATTACAATTAAATGCAGAATAAAAATTATGCTTTTCACATATATTTTTTACAAGTATATGCGGAAGGCATAATTTTTTATGTACCGCCTTAATTACAGGGAGGAAAGTATGTCAGACAGAAAGGAAAATATAAACTTTAACCTGTACGAGGATATAAAGAAACGCACTAATGGAGAGATATATCTTGGAGTGGTAGGTCCTGTACGGACAGGAAAGTCGACATTTGTAAAAAGATTTATGGATCTATGTGTAATTCCTGAGATTGCAGATGCTAACGAGAAACAACGCACAATCGACGAACTGCCACAGAGTAGTGCTGGAAGTACGATTATGACTACTGAACCTAAGTTTATACCTGGTGAGAGTGCAGCAATCTGCATGGCTGATGATATTAAGATTAAAGTGCGTGCAATTGACTGTGTTGGATTTATGGTTGATGGCGCAATGGGAGCAGAGGAGAATGGCAAAGAGAGAATGGTTAATACTCCATGGTCAAAAGATCCGGTTCCATTTTCAATGGCAGCACAGATTGGTACTGAAAAGGTGATAGAGGAGCATTCTACTATTGGAATCGTTATTACAACAGATGGCTCATTTACAGGAATAGAACGGGATAATTATGTCAACGCGGAGCAGATGGCTATAGATAAGTTGAAAAAGATTTCAAAACCGTTTGTTGTGATATTAAACTGTGTGAAGCCATATGCTAAAGAATCTGTGCAGCTTGCAGAAGCTATGAAAGAAAAATATGGTGTAAATGTCTATGCTCTTAATTGTGACCAGCTAAGAAAAGAAGATGTTGACAGGGTTATATCAGGTGTGCTTAAAGAATTTCCGGTATCACAGCTTGATTTTTATGCCCCTGCATGGGTTGAAGTACTTGAGTCATCACACTGGCTTAAGATGCATATAGTAGATGCGGCACTTTCAATTCTTGATAATATAAATGTTATGAAAGATGCGTATCTTGAGTTGAATAATACATGCGAATACATAGAAAAGATTGATGTGAAAAATGTTGATATGTCAACAGGAAGGGTTGAAATTGAATTTAAGCTTTCGAAAGATTTGTATTATAAAATATTAAGTGAACTTACAGGAACGCAGATTAATAACGAGCATGAGCTTATAGATATGATAAAATCTCTTTCTGACAAGAAGAATGAACTAGGAAGCTTTGGTGATGCGATAAGTGAGGTTAATCTTAATGGTTTCGGAGTTGTTACTCCTTCGAAAGAAAATATACAACTTGATGAACCGGTAGTGATTAAGAATGGCAATAAATATGGAGTTAAGATAAAAGCTAAAGTTCCGTCTATCAACCTGCTTAAGACGGAAATAATGGTTGAAATTGCCCCGATTGTTGGAAACAGGAATCAGGCAGAAGATCTGATTGAATATATAAAAGGAAATATGAAAGACAATCCGGATGGAATCTGGGATACCAATATATTTGGAAAGACAATAGAACAGATTGTATCAGACGGAATATATGAAAAAACGCATAATATGACAACTGAGAGTATGGGAAAGATTGGTGATACAATTGAAAAGGTAATGAATGAGAATTCGGGACTTGTGTGTCTTATTGTGTAGAAAGTGCTTTATTTAACTGAAAAGTTATGATAATATATATGTAATTATGATTGAACGACAAGAGGTTTGCAATGGAAAAGAAAGGAACTGGAGCTGAACATGTAAGTTACAGACATAATGTGTTCAGAAACAAAATGCTTGGCTTTGAAAAAATATTATTTATCATAATGGTATCGGTTAATATCTTATATATTATAGTGTCGTTTGCTGATAAGAATCTGTCGGCTATAATGACAGAAGATATAATAAGATTAATATCCGTTACGGTGGTCCAGATTATAAGCTGCTGTTCATTCAGAATGATTAATTCCAGAGATAATTTTTCTAATGAAACTAAAAATAGGATGTGTTGTATTTCACTGGTAGGGCTGTTTGCTGCTGAGGAACTTTTATTTTATTTTTGTGAGCCCTTATGGGTTGGGACAGCAGTGGTAATGGTGATAAGTTCTTTTTTTAATGACAGAAAGACCATTTTTGTTATATATGCTACATCAATAGCTGTATGGATTGCATCAGCATTTATGTATAATTACAGTGCTTCAAGTGCAGTGAAGGCACTTGATGTAAGAGATTTTGCAGCTACATTTTTACTGATAAGCTGTGTATTTGCAATATCGGTTATATTGTATAATTTCAATAAGCTGCAGGTGGAAGATGTTGTTGAATATTATGATGGCGAGAAAAAGCTTCAGGAGAAGCTTTCAACAGATTATCTGACACAGCTTCATACAAGGTTTTCTATATATGAGAACATCAAGCAGGCAATGCATGATTATTACTTTTCAGGGAAAGATGTATGTGTTGCGATGCTTGACATTGATTTCTTTAAGAAGGTTAATGACACATATGGTCATGACAAAGGTGATATGGTATTAAGAACATTATCACGGGTTATAAGCCAGTACACTGATGATACGATTCATGCAGGCAGATACGGAGGAGAGGAGTTTCTGATTCTTTTTTCGGGATATACCAGAAAGCAGGCAGGAAAGATACTGGAAGGAATGCTTACTAATTTTAGAAATCAGGAGTATGATTTTTTACCTGAAGATGTTATAATAACATTCAGTGCTGGCTTTACATATCTTGATAATAAAAATATTGATGTGGAAGGCTTCATAAAATGTGCAGATGAGGCACTTTATTATTCTAAAGAGCATGGAAGAAACCAGATAACATACTATAATGATCTGAGATTACGAGACATGCAGGTTAACAGATAACCAAGGAGGATTTATATTAGATGAACAAGAAAGTTGAAGATTATGTGAGAAGTATACCTGATTTCCCGGAGCCGGGGATTATATTCAGGGATGTTACAAGTGTTATCCAGAGTCCTGAGGGATTAAAGCTTGCAATAGACGGTCTTACAGATCTTATAGGAGATACAGAATTTGATGTTGTAGTAGGACCAGAATCAAGAGGGTTTATATTTGGCGTTCCTGTTGCATATAATACCGGTAAGGGATTTGTTCCTGTAAGAAAGAAGGGAAAACTTCCGTGTGAGACTATATCAGCAGATTATGAACTTGAATATGGTACAGCTACTATAGAGATGCATAAGGATGCGATTACTCCGGGACAGAAGGTTATTATTGTTGATGATCTGATTGCTACAGGCGGAACAACAGAAGCTATTATCAAGCTTGTAGAAGAGCTTGGAGGAGAAGTAGTGAAAGTTCTTTTTCTTATGGAGCTTGAAGGCCTTAAAGGAAGAGATAAGATTGCAGGATATGATGTCGAGTCAGTAATTAAATACCCAGGTAAATAATTATTCGGGCTGCTTTATTATATAAAGCAGCCTTTTTAAGATTGATGACAGGAGGCAGATATGGGGACACCACATAATGAAGCACAGACAGGAGATATAGCAAAGACAGTTCTTATGCCGGGAGATCCTTTAAGGGCAAAGTATATAGCAGATAATTATCTTACAGATGTAAGCTGCTTTAATACGGTCCGCAATATGTCAGGATTCACAGGAATTTATAACGGATGCAGGGTATCTGTTATGGGAAGTGGTATGGGAATGCCTTCAATGGGAATATATTCATATGAATTATATAATGTATATGATGTGGATAATATTATAAGGATTGGTTCAGCGGGAGCATTTGATGATGATCTTAATCTTATGGATATTGTACTTGGAATGGGCTCATGCACTGATTCTAACTTTGCGGCACAGTACAATCTTCCGGGCATATATGCGCCGATAGCTGATTTTACGCTTTTAAAGACTGCATATGATGTTGCAGAAGAAAAACATTTTTCGGTTAAAGTTGGCAATGTGCTGGCATCAGATGTGTTTTATAATGATGATACAACAGTTAATGACAGATGGAAGAAGATGGGTGTGCTTGCAGTTGATATGGAGTCAGCAGCGTTGTATATGACTGCTGCCAGATGCAGAAAACATGCACTTACTATTCTTACAATAAGTGACCATCTCTACAGGGGTGAGAAGCTGTCAGCACAGGAGAGACAGACAGGATTTACTAATATGATGGAGACAGCTCTTGAAACTGCAGTTAGATTGCAGAATAACAGGCAGATGGAGGATTTATGACAGATACAGATTTAGAGATTATTGTTTTTGTACTGCTGGCTGTTGCAATCGGCGTGTATGTATGTGTAAGCAGCAGTATTAAGCGGAAGAAGGCAGCGGAGAATGCCATAAAGAAAGCGTGGGGCAAACGTGCTGTATACAAGGGAACAGATGAGAGTTTTGAATATATATCGCATTATGCCAAAGGTAATCCGAGTGAATCTATGATTGATGATATAACATGGAATGATCTTGGCATGGATGAAGTATTTAAATGTATTAATAATACTAATTCATCTGTTGGACAGGAATATCTATATAAGATGTTAAGAGAACCGGTTGCAGATGCAGAAAAGCTTCACGAACTGGACAGGCTTGCAGATGAATTCACACCTAATGAAAAAGAAAGAATCACAATTCAGAAGATATTTATGAATATGGGAAAAAGCCGTAAGATTGCAGTTACAGATTATATCGGTTATATAATGGATATAGAGCAGGGAAGTAATATTGTGCATTATCTTGCGTGGGTATTTCTTATAGCTTCAATTCTTGTTACGGTTATTGTAACTCCAGTGCTTGGAATATGGCTTATAATTGCGTCGGTAGCATTTTCAATAATTACTTATTACAAGTATAAGGCTAAGATTGAGAATTATTTCAAATGTATTAATGTTATTGTGAAAATGGCATCGGCATCTGAAGATATATGTGAAAGCAATATAAGTTTTCTTGAACCAGAGTGTAACAGGCTTAAAGAGATATTAAAGAGCTTTTCTAAAGTAACAAAAGGCTCATGGATGATTGAGTCAGGCAATGTTGATGGTTCAATCGGAGAGGTTGTACTTGATTATCTAAGAATGATAACGCACATGGATATTGTGAAGTTTAATAAGATGACAAAGCTTATAACTGCCAAAAGTGAGGATGCATATAACCTTGTAGATACACTTGGATTCATAGAGACATCAATTGCTGTTGCATCATTCAGGGAAAGCCTGCCATTTTACTGTAAGCCTGAATTTGTGGAGAATACTAATAACCTTAGTGTGAAAGAAGTGTATCATCCGCTTATAGATAATCCTGTGTGTAATTCAATAACAACTAAAGGAAATGTTCTTCTTACAGGTTCTAATGCTTCGGGTAAATCAACATTTTTAAAGACAATAGCAATCAACAGTATTCTGGCACAGACTATAGGAACAAGTCTTTCCAAAGAATACGTTGCTCCGGTATATAGGATATATTCTTCAATGGCATTAAGGGATGACCTTGCTAATTCGGACAGTTACTATATTGTTGAGATTAAGTCATTAAAGAGAATTCTTGATGCGGTTGATAAAACAGGAAGACCAGTTCTGTGTTTTATTGATGAGGTGCTTCGTGGAACTAACACTGTTGAGAGAATTGCAGCATCATCAGAGATATTAAAGAATCTTAATACAGGCAGGGCGTTGTGCTTTGCAGCAACACATGATATTGAGCTTACAACAATACTTAAGGACTGTTACAGCAACTATCATTTTCAGGAGGAAGTTACTGAGGATGAGGTTAAGTTTGATTATAAGCTGTATGCCGGACCTGCAACAACAAGGAATGCAATCAAGCTTCTTAATGTTATAGGGTATGATAAGAATATAATTAAGGGAGCAGAACAGCGTGCAATGCATTTCCTGACAGATGGAAACTGGAAATCTTGATAAATGTTGTTTCTTGTGATATTATAAATTATTGCGAAGGCTTTTATTATAATTCGTGGAGGTAATAATATGGTTGGGTTAGTCGGCGTACTCGTAGGTGAGATAGCTTACGAAGCGGTAAGATTTGTTATAATGCTTGCGTTACTGGTACTTGCAGTATTCGTAGGTGGTAAACTCCGAAAGGCAGCAGATGCCAAGAAGGCAGCTAAGATGGCTGCATCGGAGAATAAAGAGAAAGAGATTACTGAATAATCAGGAGGAAGTTAAAGTGCAGTACAGAGGTGTGAATGAATTAAGAAGATTATACCTTGATTTCTTTGAGAGCAAGGGACATTTGAAGATGAAGAGCTTTTCTTTAGTACCACATAATGATAACAGTCTGCTTATCATTAATTCAGGTATGGCTCCACTTAAGCCATATTTTACAGGACAGGAGATTCCACCAAGAAGAAGAGTTACAACTTGTCAGAAGTGTATAAGAACAGGTGATATCGAGAATGTAGGTAAGACAGCAAGACATGGTACATTCTTCGAGATGCTCGGTAACTTCTCATTTGGTGATTATTTCAAGGATGAAGCTATTCACTGGTCATGGGAGTTCTTAACAGAGGCTGTAGGACTTGATCCAGACAGATTATACCCTTCTATATATCAGGATGATGATGAAGCATTTAATATATGGAATAAGGAGATCGGTATTGCACCTGAAAGAATATTCAGATTTGGTAAGGAAGATAACTTCTGGGAGCATGGCGCTGGTCCTTGCGGTCCATGTTCTGAGATATATTATGACCGTGGTGAGAAATATGGCTGTGGTAAGCCAGGCTGTACAGTAGGCTGTGACTGTGACAGATATATGGAAGTATGGAATAACGTATTCTCTCAGTTTAACAATGACGGACATGGCAATTACACAGACCTTATCCAGAAGAACATTGATACAGGTATGGGACTTGAAAGACTTGCAGTTGTTGTTCAGGATGTTGATTCTATATTTGATGTTGATACATTACAGGCACTTCGCAACAAGGTTTGTGAGATGGCTGGAGTTAAGTATAAGGAAGATGAGAAGCAGGATGTCTCTATCCGTGTTATCACAGACCATATCCGTTCAGTAACATTTATGGTAAGTGATGGAATTATGCCATCTAACGAAGGAAGAGGATATGTCTTAAGAAGACTTTTAAGAAGAGCTGCAAGACATGGAAGACTTCTAGGTATTGAAGAAAAGTTCTTATCTAAGCTTTGTGAAACTGTAATTGAAGGCTCTAAGGACGGTTATCCTGAATTAGAGGAAAAGAGAACATTTATTACTAAGGTTATCTCTGAAGAAGAAGATAAGTTTAATAAGACTATCGACCAGGGATTAAGCATCCTTAATGATATGGAAGCTGAACTTGCTTCTAAGGGTGAAAAAGTATTATCAGGAGCAGACGCATTTAAGCTCTATGATACTTACGGATTCCCTATTGATCTTACTAAGGAAATCCTTGAAGAGAAGAATATTACAATTGATGAAGCTGGATTTAATGCAGCTATGGAAGAGCAGAGAGTTAAGGCAAGAAATGCCCGTAAGGTAACTAACTATATGGGTGCAGACGCAACTGTATATGATGAGATTGACCCTGCTATAACAAGCGCGTTTGTCGGATATGACAAGCTTACTAATGAATCTGAGATTACAGTTCTTACAACAGAGGAAGAAGTTGTTGACGCTTTATCTGAGGGTGATAAGGGAACTGTTATTGTAGATGAGACTGTATTCTATGCTACTATGGGTGGTCAGGAAGGCGATAAGGGTGTTATTAAGACATCTGAAGGAGAATTCGCTGTTGAGACTACTATCAAGTTAAAGGGTGGCAAGATTGGTCATGTCGGAACTATGATTAAGGGTATGATGAAGGTTGGAGATACTGCAACAATGGAAGTTTCCCCTGCTTACAGAGCAGATACATGCAAGAACCACAGTGCAACACATCTTCTTCAGAAGGCTTTAAGAATTGTTCTTGGTGATCATGTTGAGCAGAAGGGTTCATACGTTGATCCTGACAGATTAAGATTTGACTTTACACATTTCCAGAGCATGACTAAGGAAGAGATTGCTAAGGTTGAAGATATTGTTAATGAAAAGATTGCAGAGGCTATTCCTGTTGTTACTGATGTAATGACAATTGAGGAAGCTAAGAAGACAGGAGCTATGGCACTTTTCGGTGAGAAGTACGGCGAGAAGGTAAGAGTAGTTGCTATGGGAGACTTCTCTAAGGAATTCTGTGGCGGTACTCATGTTGCTAATACAGCTAATATCAGACTTTTCAAGATTGTATCTGAGACAGGTGTTGCTGCAGGTGTAAGAAGAATTGAGGCTCTTACAGATAAGGGTGTTATGAAATACTACGCTGAACTTGAGAAGACTATTGAAGAGGCAGCTAAGGCAGCCAAGGCAGAGCCCGTACAGCTTGTTAAGAAGATTGCAGCTATGAATGATGAGATTAAATCTCTTATGAGCGAGAATGAGAAGCTTAAGGCCGAGCTTGCTAATAATGCACTTGGAGATACAGCAGGAGATATCAAGGAAGTTAACGGAGTTAAGTATATCGCAACTAAGGTTGACGGCGTTGATATGAATGAATTAAGAAACCTTGGTGATAAGTTAAAGGGTGAGATTGGTTCAGGAGTTGTTGTTATCGTCAGCGCACAGGGTGCTGATAAGGTAAGCGTTATTGCGATGGCAACAGACGATGTTATTGCCAAGGGTGCTCATGCTGGTAACCTTATCAAGGCTCTTGCGCCTATTGTTGGCGGTGGCGGTGGCGGCCGTCCTAATATGGCTCAGGCTGGTGGTAAGAACCCTGCCGGTATTGATGAGCTTATTGCTAAAGTACCTGATACAATTCTTGCACAGATTGGATAATTGGGGCTTGACGATTTGCAAAAATGTGATATAATGTTTTTTGTGCGATTAGTAAATACCCTATTTATGTAGTTTGGCGCACAATTTGCAACAGAAGGGTGGTCAGGAAGTAGTATGTCAAATGTCATCGTTAAAGAAAACGAGTCTTTAGATAGCGCATTACGCAGATTCAAGAGAAACTGTGCTAAGGCAGGCATTCAGCAGGAAATTCGTAAGAGAGAACATTACGAGAAGCCAAGCGTAAGACGTAAGAAGAAGTCAGAAGCAGCTAGAAAACGTAAGTTCAACTAATAATTAATATTTTTGACATGAGAGAGCGGTGCTTAGGCATCGCTCTTTTTGAGTTTTTAGATTGTCCATTTGGTTATTTTTGCATATTTTATCAATTTTGTGTACAACATATTGCGTAGTTTCTTCTTGGTGTAGTACAATATGTATATAAAATAAAAGAGAGTGATATCATGGAAGACTCAATGATACGGATAATGCTTAAAGATGAATATGACAGGACATTAAGAATGATTGAAGCTTATAAAGATGAATTGAAGAAATATCCTGTAGGTAGCCCTGTAATAAGAAGACATGGTAATAATTCATATATGTATCTTACGCATAGGGATAACGGAAAAGTTATTAATAAATATATTGGTAATATTAATTCAGAGCATGTAATAGCAATTGAAAAGGATTTGAAAAGACGCAAGTATTTATCTGATGTTCTTGCGAAAATGGAATTTGAAAAGAAAGAAATTGAAATTTATCTTAAGGCGGGAGAAAAACTATATGGATATAAAAAGAGAAGAAGCATTTAATGAGGTAATAGATAAACTTGATGAACTTGATGAACTTGGTCTATTACCATATGTTATGATTATGGGTAGCTGGGCTGAAATATTATTTATATTATTTTTTGTATTATGTAAGTAAGGTTCGAATAGCTGGAATAAGACAAGATATTAAAAAGATATGGTGTTAGTAATTGCTATCTGATACAGTAGAAAAAAGAGGTGATAAAAATGGAAAGCAAATTTAACAATTGGCATAAATGCTTAGAAGTTGCATGTTTTGTATTGATTCTGACATCTAGCATATATAAAGGATTTTTTTGTGATGGGGATATGGGGATAGTAATTACATTGTCCTTTGTTGCAATTTTGTTATTTATAATTATTTCAATTGCAGCGTTATTTCCAGCAACGTGGAGAATGACTGTTCGTGAAAAAGAGAAAATTAGTGATTTAAAACGATATCAAGAAAAATATACTAGTATATTTATTATTGTAAATGTAGTGTTGAGCGTTTTTATGTCTTTGCTAATATTAGTAACGAGATGATATATTGTTAAATAATAGATAATGTTAGTTTTGTTTTTCTTTTTGTGATAAATATAAATGAGAATTGATAATTATGTTAGAGAAAGGGATTGTGTAATTATAAAATACATAATCTCTTATTTCATATTTTCCCACTCCCCAGCATAGAATATAAAAAGATTTTGGAAGTCTGCTTATATGGTCGATTTTATCAGCAGCGGTATAAGGCTCGGACAGATGTGTGATCTTAGCAGAGATGTTGTTGCAGGACTTCCTGTTATATCAATGCTGGGTGACTGCGAGGTTTTTATAGAGAATTACAGGGGGATACTTGAGTATTCAAGCGAATATCTTAAGGTTTCTACAAGGATAGGCAATATAAGGGTAAGCGGGAGCAATCTTGTGATATACCATATGAATCAGGACGAAATCCTTCTTAGGGGACGCATTGGCAAAGTTTCTCTAAAAGGAGAGGTTGATGAAAAGGATACATAATTATATTGTTATTGAAATATCCGGATGGGAGCGGGAAAGGTTCGTTAATCTGTGCTGCAGGCGTGGGATTACATTATATAACTGCCAGTGTGTGAAAGAGACAATAAGAGCGAGAATAACAAGACAGGATTATTTCAAGACTAAGGAATTGCGAAGAAAATGTCATGTTCATATTAAAGTTTTAAAGAAACATGATATAGAGTTTCTTTTTGCTAGATACAGAAGAAATTATTCGATAATTGCTGGCTTTGCCACTGCATTTGTATTGATGTTCATTGCCAGCAGATTCGTGTGGAGTATTGAATTTGACGGAAATTACATATATACAGATGATTCAATGCGTAGGTTTCTTAAAGAGCATGGCATCAGCACAGGTGATAAAGTTAAGAATATAGATACAGAAAATATCGAGAAGGCAATTAAAAATGAACTGTCGCAGGTTACATGGGTTAATGTACGGATTGAGGGAAATATTCTGAAAGTCAGCATTGATGAATCTAAAGCTGATGAGCTACACAGCACCACTAATGATGGCAATATAATATCAGGATATTCCGGTGTTATTGAATACATTATAACCAGAAGCGGAACACCGAAGGTCACTGTTGGTGACGAGGTATCAGAAGGCGACATACTTGTTGAGAATACATTGTATGTTCCTGATGATTACGAGGAGAACATACAGCAATTCCAGACGCAGGCTCAGGCGGATATTCTGATAAGAACGCAGTTATCATGGGATAAGGAGATAAATGCGGTATATGCCGATAAAATATATACTGGACGAAAGATGACGACATATGCCATAAGCATAGATAAATATGAAATTTCTCTCGGCTTTCCACGACGTTTAAAAGAGTATGACAAGGTTGTTAATGAGGGAAATATAAAGATTGGTAATCTGATTGCACTTCCTGTATCTGTACAGAAGATTATTCTTAATGAGTATAAGGAAAATGAGGCTGAGTACAGTGAGGAGGAAGCAGCGGCTATTCTTAATGAAAAAGCTGAGAGATTTATAAAACATTTGAAAGAAAATGAAGTGCAAATAAATGATTATCATGTTAATATAGAAAGAAGCGGGGATAAGTATATTGCACATGCTGATATTGATGCAACTGTTCCTGCGGATTTTGATGTTAGAAAGGTGGAGACATCTGATGAGTGAGGTAGAGAGTCTTATTAATATACCGGTAGAACACTGCTCCAATATATTTGGACAGTTTGATGAATATGCGAAGGTTATAGAGAAAACACTTAAGGTTACGATTATTGTAAGAGACAGCTCTGTGAAGGTTATAGGTGCAGAGGCAGCAGTGCAGAGAGCATCAGGAGTACTTAATTATCTGTATGAGCTGTCTAAGAGAGGCAACCAGATTACAAGACAGAATGTTGATTATTCCATTGCACAGTCATTTGAAGAAAAGGCTGATTCACTGATTGAGATTGATTCTGATACAGTGTGCAGGACGATTGCAGGGAGGCCTATCAAACCTAAGACATTCGGACAGAAGGAATATGTTGATGCAATAAGGGATAAGATGATTGTGTTTGGTGTAGGACCTGCGGGAACAGGTAAGACATATCTTGCAATGGCGATGGCTATTAATGCATTTAAGAATAATGAGGTCAACAAGATTATTCTTACGAGACCGGCGATTGAGGCTGGTGAAAAGCTTGGATTCCTGCCGGGAGATTTGCAGAGTAAGGTTGATCCGTATCTTAGGCCTCTGTATGATGCACTTTTCCAGATTATGGGTGCAGAGAGCTTTAATGCTAATATGGAAAAAGGTCTTATCGAGGTTGCCCCGCTTGCATATATGAGAGGTCGTACACTTGACAATGCATTTATTATTCTTGATGAGGCACAGAATACAACACCTGCACAGATGAAGATGTTCCTTACACGAATCGGATTCGGTTCAAAGGTTGTTGTTACAGGTGATATGACACAGAAGGATCTGCCAAGGGATACCGTGTCAGGTCTTGAGGTTGCGACTAAGGTTTTATCCAAGGTTGAAGAGATAGCATTTATAAAGCTTACGAATAAAGATGTTGTAAGGCATCCTCTTGTACAGAAGATTGTCAAGGCATATGAGGATTACGAGGAGAATCAGGCTAAGGCTGCCAAGAGAAGAGAAGCAAGAAAGGGAAGTCAGACAGGAAGGAGAAAAGATTGATATGACTATTAATATAGAGTACGAAGCCGAGGAAAAACTTGACTTAGATTATGAGAAGATAATTACTGATGTTGTCAATGAGGCGGTTGATTATGAAAAATGTCCTTATGAAGCAGAGGTTAATGTAACAATTGTTGACAGTGAATCTATCCACGAGATTAATAAGGAATACAGAAATATTGATTCTCCAACAGATGTACTTTCATTTCCGGGAGTTAATTATGTTACACCTTCGGATTTTGATGCAATTGAGGACGAGTTAGAAAACAATGCTGAGGATTATTTCAATCCTGATACAGGAGAGCTTCTTCTTGGAGATATTGTTCTGTGCGTTCAGAAGATTAAGGAACAGGCGGACAAGTATGGTCATTCTGAAAAAAGGGAGTTGGCATTTCTTACAGCACACAGTATGATGCACCTTTTTGGTTATGACCACATGAAACCAGAAGAAAGTGCAGTTATGGAAGCAAAGCAGAATGAAGTACTTGAAAGACTTGGAATTACCCGTTAAGAGGTGACATATATGACAGATAATGAACTTGTTGCTAAAGCTAAAGAGGCACTTGAGTACTCATATTCACCGTATTCGCATTTTGCAGTTGGTGCGGCACTTTTAAGTACTGATGGACAGGTATTTACAGGCTGTAATATTGAGAATTCTTCTTTCGGGGCTACTAACTGTGCAGAAAGAACTGCAATATTTAAGGCGGTCAGTGAGGGCGTAAAGGATTTTAAGGCGATTGCTATTGTATGTTCAGGAGACCAGCCTGCCTATCCGTGTGGAATATGCAGACAGGTGATGTCCGAATTTTTCAATTCTGATACAAGAATTATTGTTGAGGAAGGCGGCGGGCTTAAGACTTATACAATGAGTGAAATTCTGCCAGACAGCTTTTCGTTATAGTATAATATTGCTTATAAATGTTAATACTTCCCAGTAAGGACGACTTACAGGAGGGAGTATTGATGAATAAGAAATCATTCTGGCTTTATGTTGTGATTATGACTATGGCTGTAATAGCTGTAGTACTTGCAATATTTATACTTGTGGTAACAGATAATAAGAAGCCTTCTAATCAGCATTTTAAAGAAGAGGTAAGCTCGCAGGTGACTAAAGTAACTGAAAGTGAAGAGTACCAGTATGTGCTTAAGTACGAAAGAGATACTTTAAGAATATACAGAAATATTGTGAACGAAGGACGCGAAGTGTTCTATGATTATGCAGATATTAATATGGATTCACTTCCAGATGATATAAGAGAAAGACTGACTAAAGGGATATATTTTGAAGGAGAAGCACAGCTGTATGATTTTCTGCAGACATATAGCAGCTAGAAAGGATATACATTTACATGGTTAAGATTATTTCGGACAGTACAAGTGATTTGACTAAGGAACTTATAGACAAGCTTGATATATCGGTTATTCCGCTTCACATTCTGCTAGGCAATGATGAATATAGAGATGGAATTGATATTACGCCAGATAAGATATATGAATGGGCAGATGAGAATAAGACAACACCTAAGACATCGGCGGTGTCTATTGATGATACAATAGAGATGTTTAAATGTGTTCTAGAAGAGGATAGGGATATTGTCGCATTTGCAATATCAGAGGATATGTCAACTACAGCTAATGTGTTCAGACTTGCGGCAAGAGAGCTTGAGGCAGAGGACAGGATTCATGTAATTGACTCTGAGAATCTGTCTACAGGAATAGGACATCTTGTTGTCGAGGCTGCTGTTATGGCAGGAAAAGGCATGTCTGCAGCTGACATTGAGAAGAATATATTAGAATTAAGACCGAGAGTCAGGGCAAGCTTTGTTGTTGATACGCTTACTTACCTTCACAGAGGAGGAAGATGCAGCGGACTGGCTGCCATGGCTGGCGGTGTACTTAAACTTCATCCGAGAATTGAAGTTAATAATGGAAAGATGAATCCTGGAAAGAAATACAGGGGACGCATGAAGAATGTTGTTCTGGATTATGTTAAGGATATGGAGCCTGAGCTTAAAAAAGCTAAGAAAGACAGAGCGTTTATCACTCATTCAGGCTGTGATAAGGAAATTGTAGACTCAGTCAGGGAATATCTTAAGCAGCTTGATATATTTGATGAAATATATGAAACAAGAGCAGGCGGCGTTATATCTTCACATTGTGGACCGGGAACATTAGGTGTTCTTTTTATTGCAGGTGAGTAATTTCAGGAGAAATGTATGGCTAAATTTACGAAAAAAGCGATAATGGACTGTTTTCTTAATATGCTAAAGCGTAAGAATATTGACAGGGTAACGGTTACAGATATATGTGAGGAATGTGGAATTAACAGGAATACATTTTATTATTATTTCAGTGATATATATGATGTGCTTGACAGTGTTCTTATAGAAGAGACAGAAAAGAATATTGATATTACGGAAGATGCAACTTTTTATGAGACATATAGTAAGGCAGCTTCTGTTATTATTGAGTATCGTGTAGCAGTTATTCATGTGTATAATTCCAGAAACAGAGATATTATTGAAAAATATCTGCATAATACAACAGAATATCTTGTAGGACTTTTTGTTAAGAAATATTGTAAAGGGCATAAGCTTACAGAAGATGACAGAGAATATATAACATGCTTTTACAGCTATTCTATTGTTGGAATTGTGTCAAGATGGATTGGTGAAGGAATGCCGCCATATGATAAAGACCTTATTAAGCGTTTTTCTGAATCATTTGATGCAACGATAGATACAATGATTAATCTGTGTGAAACTAATAGTTAATTATTAAAAAACAGACAAAACATGTAAAGTGTTCGATTTTGGGACAAAGTACATGCTTTGCCTGTTTTTTTATTTAGAGAAAAAATGTATGCTAAATACAATAAAAACGGCAAAAATAAATAAGAAAGCACAGAAAGGTGGAAAAGATTATGAGCAAAAAGGCGTTAAAACTAGGAGCAGCTTCTATTCTTGCACTGGGGGCAGGTGCGGCAGTTGTATCAAAAAAGAACAAAAGGGATGAACAGAGGAAAGCAACTAAAGACATTCAAGAAAGAGCACAAAAGGAGTTTCGCAATACTGAAAGAGGGAAATATACTAAGAATAGTAAGGGAATATACTATTCTAATGGTAATTATGAAGCATTTGCAAGACCGGAAAAACCGGAAGGAGTTGATGATAAATCAGCTTATATTGTAGGAAGCGGTCTTGGTGCGTTAGCAGCAGCGTGTTTTCTTGTAAGAGATGGACAGATGAAGGGTGAGAATATTCATATACTTGAGGCTATGGATATTGCAGGCGGTGCATGTGATGGAATTAATGATCCTACAAGAGGTTATGTAATGCGTGGCGGACGAGAGATGGAGAATCACTTCGAATGTCTGTGGGATTTGTTCAGAAGTATTCCGTCTATTGAGACTCCGGGAGTTTCTGTACTTGATGAATATTACTGGCTTAACAAGCATGATCCTAATTATTCTCTTTGCAGGGCAACTGTAAACAGAGGTGAAGATGCACATACTGATGGCAAATTTAATTTAAGCCAGAAGGGCTGTATGGAAATAATGAAGCTGTTCTTCACTAAAGATGAGGATTTGTATGATAAGACAATTGAAGATTTCTTTGATGAGGAAGTTTTTGATTCAGATTTCTGGCTGTACTGGCGTACGATGTTCGCATTTGAAAACTGGCACAGTGCGCTTGAGATGAAACTTTATATTCAGAGATTTATCCATCATATAGGCGGACTTCCTGATTTTTCAGCATTGAAGTTTACCAAGTATAACCAGTATGAATCACTTATCTTGCCTATGCAGAAATACCTTGAAGATGCAGGTGTTGAGTTCAGGTTTAACACAAGAGTTGATAATGTAATATTTGATTTCAGGGATGGAAAGAAGATTGCAAAGACTATTGAATGTACTGTAAAAGGTGAGACTAAGTCAATTGATCTTACTGAGAATGATTTGGTGTTCGTTACTAATGGAAGCTGTACAGAAGGTACTATATACGGTGACCATACACATGCACCTGTAGGTAATGCAGAGGTAAGAACAAGCGGCTGCTGGAGTCTGTGGAAGAATATTGCAGCACAGGACAGTTCATTTGGACACCCAGAGAAGTTCTGTGGTGATATATCAAAGTCTAACTGGGAGTCTGCAACTGTTACAACAAGCGATGAGAAGATTATTTCTTACATTAAGAAGATATGTAAGAGGGACCCAAGAACTGGAAATGTTGTTACAGGCGGAATTGTCAGCTGTAAGGATTCAAGCTGGCTTTTAAGCTGGACAATTAACAGACAGGGACAGTTTAAGGAACAGAAGAAGGATGAGGTGTGTGTATGGGTATACAGCCTGTTTACTGATGTTGATGGTGATTATATCAAGAAGCCTATGAAAGAGTGTACAGGTGAAGAGATTACAGCAGAATGGCTGTATCATCTTGGCGTTCCTGTTGAAGAGATTGATGAGCTTGCTAAGAACCACTGTAACACTACACCAACAATGATGCCATTTATTACTGCATTTTTCATGCCAAGAAGAAAAGGTGACAGACCTGATGTTATTCCTGATGGCTGCGTTAATTTTGCATTTCTTGGACAGTTTGCTGAGACTCCGAGGGACACAATATTTACGACAGAATATTCAGTCAGAACTGCAATGGAGGCTGTATATGGACTGCTTGGCGTAGACAGAGGTGTTCCTGAGGTCTGGGGCAGTGTATATGATGTAAGAGACCTGCTTGATTCATCTGTTAAGCTTATGGATGGCAAATCTCCATTAGAGATTGATTTAGGACCGTTTAATGTTATCAAGAAGGTTGTCTTAAAGAAGATAAAAGGAACTGTTATTGAAAAAGTGCTAAAAGACCATGATGTAATTAAAGATTATATGAAATATTAGTTGAAATATTAGCTGAAATGTGTTGAAACATGAAGGGATACCAGTTAAACTTATGGCTGGTATCCCTTTTTGCAGGGAAATGATACATCAGGAGATAAAAGTGAAGAAGACTATAATATTAACTTTGTTATTGATAACAGCTCTGGTTGCAAATGGATGCGGCAATAAAAAAAATGTAACAGACATGAAAGATAAAGAAACTACTGTCTCAGCGGTACAACAGGAAACAACACAGTTAAGAACACAGGAGACAACTACTGGACTGACAATGGATTCTGAAACACAGCAGGAAGAGACAATAGAAGAAGAAAGCAAGACAGTTGTGGCAACGGAGGTTACGGATTCTTCACAGACTGTATATGAGACAGCACCACAGGCAGCAGAGCTAGATAATAACAGCTTTGCAGCGGGTTATGCAGCAGCATCACAGTATTCCCAGCTTGTAATTGTCCAGTCGAATGGAACAAATGCAACTGTAACTATGCATGAACTGCAGGATGGCGTATGGACTGAGATTTTAAGGACAGATGGATTTGTAGGTTCTAATGGAGTTGGTGAGGCGAGTGAGTTTACATCAGCTACACCACAGGGAACATTTCCGTTGTATTTTGCATTTGGAATTAATCCGGATCCGGGAACGAAAGTTCCTTATCTTCAGGTAGATGAATATGATTACTGGGTAGGAGATTCGTCTTCTCCTTTATATAATCAGTATGCAAGAGCTGATTCTGATACAGACTGGGACAAGAGCAAGTCTGAAAAAATAATTGATTATCCGACAGCTTATGGGTACTGTCTGTTTATTGGATATAACATAGAAGGTGTTCCGGGAAAAGGAAGCTGTTTTTTCTTACATTGCTCTAATGGAAGACCAACGGCAGGCTGTGTATCAGTACCAGAGTCTGATATGGCATTTATATTAAGAAATATAGGTGAGGATTGTGGGATAGTGATTGAGTAATCACTATCCCAATGCTATATCAAGAACCATCATAAGTGCAAATCCTACAGCGGCACCTATAGTTCCTATATTGCTGTGTTCGCCGTTCTGTGATTCAGGAATAAGTTCCTCTATTACAACATACATCATAGCTCCTGCTGCGAAAGAAAGCAGATAAGGAAGAACAGGCGTGATAATACCAGCAATAAGAATTGTTATGAATCCGCCGACAGGTTCAACAACACCAGAAAGCACTCCGCATATGAATGCTTTCTTCTTACTCATGCCTTCACCACATAATGGCATTGATATAATTGCTCCTTCTGGAAAATTCTGTATTGCAATACCAATTGCAAGAGCCATTGCAGCAGTAGCAGTTATTCCTGAATCTTTCATTATTGCACCGGCGAATGCAACACCGACTGACATACCCTCAGGAATATTATGTAATGTCACAGCAAAAAGCATCATTGTAGTTTTGGATATGGAATTGGTTCTAATACCTTCCTGATTTCTGCTTTCAATATGCATATGTGGAATGACAGTATCAAGAAGCAGAAGAAAGAATATTCCTGCGAGAAAACCAACCAGTGCAGCCAGCCATTCCGGAGCACTGCCTCCTTTTGACATATCTATAGATGGTATCAGCAAAGACCATACTGATGCGGCAATCATAACTCCTGCCGCGAATCCTAAAAGCATTTTTTCAAACTTTGGGGCAATCCGTTTTTTTAAGAAGAACACCATGGCAGAGCCAAGAGATGTTCCGATAAAAGGAATTGCTAATATTATAAATTCTGACATAAAAGCTCCTTTCTATGCAAGTTAGGCATAACTAACATAATTATTATAGCATTTAAGGGTTTATATTACAAATGTTTTATCGAAAGAGAGTGATAATACGCCAAAAGTTACCCGCAACGACTTTTTGAAATAAAAGTTTCCTACAACGACTTTTTGTGATAGAATGTTTCTATACAAGTTGGAGGTGTCAGATATGGGGAATGTAGTTGATAAAGGAACCAGCTTTTTGTTTCATGTGAACAGGTATGTGGCAGGTAGTGAAACTGACATGTATAAACATGGATATGAGGAGCTTTTATATGTGTCTGATGGAAGCCTTACTGAGCATGTACGTGGGGATAAGGTGCATATAAAGAAAGGCGATGTATGCTTTATTGATTCGGGGTGTGTACATAAGGAAAGCTTTGAGGAAGATGACACATTTGTAATAAGACTCGAAGTGTCAGATGAGATTATTAATGCAGTTATAAGTAATGCTATGGCGGATAAACAGGCGGTGGATTATATTAAAGAGCTTGTTAAAGTGTTAAAGAACAGCGGATATATACATTTTGGCTATAAAGATGATTATGATAATGAGCTTAAGGATATGCTTACTGCCCTGATAAGTGAGTGTGGTGTGGCGGATATGGCGTCTGCATATATATGTCAGGGACTTATGCTTAGGATTCTGTGGCGGCTTGGTACAGTATATGAGTATGCACAGTCAAGATACATAAGAAAGAAAATTAACTGGCTTTTACATCAGGAAATCACAGATTATATTGAAGATAATATGAAAGATGTTACAATAGATATGCTTGTTGAGAGATTCGGGTATCAGGAGGATTATTTTAACAGATTCCTGAAAGCACAGACAGGCATGACTTTCACGGAATATCTGCAGGATTGCAGATTGAACAAATCGGCCATTCTCTTAAAAGAAGATTCAATGGATGTTGATGAGATTATAAAGAAAGTCGGATATAGAAACAAAGGATATTTTTACAGGATATTTACTGAGAAATACAACATGACACCTGCAAAATTCAGAAAATATATTAAAGAAAAGGAGTTTACGATATGAGTGATATGTATAACAATCCAGTACAGAGAGGATTCTTTCCAGATCCTTCGGTAGTAAGAGTTGGAGATGACTATTATATGGCTAATTCAACATTTCAGTATTTCCCTGCAATTGCAATCAGCCATTCCAAGGATATGATTCACTGGCATGTAATTGGACATGCAATTACAGATTCAGAAGAACTTGATTTAAGAGATATTAAAGACTCACATGGCATATGGGCACCGGATATTAATTATGTTGATGGTAAATTCATTATAATGGCAACTTTAAGGCTTAACGGAGATGGCAAAAGAGATAATAATGTATTAAGACGCCAGCTTGTTGTAACATCAGATAAGCCACAAGGACCATATTCAAAGCCAGCCTGGCTTGAGGTTGATAATATTGACCCATCTTTATTTGTTGATGATGACGGTAAGAAGTATTTTCTTATAAGTCCGGGAATCAATCTTTTACCACTCAGTGATGACTGCACTAAGGTTACAGGTGAAAGTGTGTGTGTATGGCCAGGAACTGGAGAGAGATGTCCGGAAGGACCACACATTTTTAAGAAGGGTGAGTATTATTATGCAATGCTTGCGGAAGGCGGTACAGGCTATGGACATGGAATCAATGTTGCCCGTTCAAAGAATCTGTATGGACAATATGAGGAATCACCATACAATCCTGTGTTGAGACAGTTTAATCCAGATGCACCGATTCAGAGAACAGGACATGGCAATATAATTGAGACACAGGACGGAAGCTGGTGGTGCTATTATCTGTGTGGAAGACCTAATCAGGGCAACTATACAACAATAGGAAGAGAGACAGCACTTGACCCTGTTACATGGCTTTCAGACGGCTGGTTCGTGATTAATGACAGAAAAGGACCAAGCCTTACACAGAAAGCACCTGAATTACCTGAATGCACATTTGAAAAATGGACAAGAGATGATTTTGATGATGATACACTTAATCTTAACTGGGAGTTTGTAAGAAATCCTGTTAAGGGTAATTATTCTCTTACAGAAAGAAAAGGATACTTAAGGCTCTGGACAATGGACGGAACTCTTAATGAGATAAGGGCTAAGAATACTCTTGTAAGAAGAGAACAGGAACTATCGTATACAGCACATACAAAGGTTGACTTCTATCCTGAAAAGGACGGAGAACAGGCAGGTCTTACCTGTTATTACAGTACTGCGACTTATGCAAGATTGTCATTGTGTTATGAGAATGGAAGAAAATTGCAGCTTGTGATTAACAGAAACCATGGCGAGGAACTTATCTCACAGGTGGACAATATAAAGGAGCAGAGCATATACTTAAAGGTTGTAGTTGATAAACTGACAAGAAGCTTTTTCTACAGCTATGATGGTGAACAATGGGAACCAGCAGGAGTGCTTGAAAACTGTATATATTTGTGTGATGAGGGTGTGCCTGATGACAGAAAGCGTCATACAGGAACGCTTGTTGGAATATATGCCAATAATGGTGGCTGCGGAAGCAGGATACCGGCAGATTTTGATTATTTTGAATATGAGGACTAGATTTTATGAGTTTTGATTGTGTGGTTATAGGCGGAGGTGCAGCCGGAATGATGGCTGCCATACAATGTAAAGAGAATAATATGCAGACTGTGATTATAGAACACACAGCAAAGCTTGGAACTAAGATATTAAAGACTGGTAATGGCAAATGTAATTTTTCTAATACATTTATGACTAAAGAAATGTACCAGAATAATAACGCAGATTATGCGATGAGAATTATTAACAGGTTTAATGTTGATGATACAATACATTTTTTTGAGGGCTTAAGTGTATATAAGAAGGAACGTAACGGTTATCTGTATCCGAGGTCAGAGATGGCGGCTTCTGTGGCGCTGGCGCTTACAGGAAAGATACAGGCACTTGATATTCCGGTTTTCTTTGAGACATCTGTTAAAAGAATTGACAAGGCAGGCAGCGAGTATGTGTTACAGCTTGAAGGAGCGAAGACTAATACAATTAAGACTAAGACAGTGATACTTGCATGCGGTTCAGCAGCTTCACCGTCTTCTGGTTCTGATGGAAGCGGTTATAAGCTTGTTAAGAAGCTTGGAATTAAGGTTGTTAAGCCTCTTCCGGCTCTTACGGCACTTGAATCGGACAAGAAGAATATGAAGCTTGCTACAGGTGTAAGAGCATATGGTAATGTTAAGATTATGGCAGCAGGCAGAGAGGTTTCTCGGGATACTGGCGAGATTCAGTTTACTGATTATGGAATATCAGGAATCCCTGTTTTTCAGGTGAGCCGTTTTGCTGTCAGGGCGCTGGAAGAAGGTCAGAGGGTTGAAGCTTTAGTTGATGTGGCAGCAGATATCAGTGAAGAAGAACTTGTATCAATGATAAAATGCGCGGTGAGTACAAGAAAACAACAGTCAGTAAGTGAAAGCCTGTCGGGAATATTTAATAAAAAGCTTGTGATGATGATATGTAAGGATATAGGAATTGAGGGTAATTCCTCAGCTTCTGATATAGATGACGACATATGCCAGAAACTTGCCAGATATATGAAATCTCTCCGCTACCATATTACAGGATACAAGGGCAATGATTATGCACAGGTATGCCAGGGTGGTGTTGATGTGTCAGAACTGAATGAGAATCTTGAATCGGTTGATAACCCTGGAATATTCTTTGCAGGGGAGCTTGTGGATATAGACGGTAAATGTGGTGGTTATAACCTTCAGTGGGCATGGAGCAGCGGCGTGGTTGCTGCTAAGTCAGTGTTTGATTATTGTAACAGACAGGAATGAGAATAATGGAAAAGAAATGTATTAAGATTAGTAATATAAAGATATCTCCTGATAAAGATACAGCATTTTTAGAAGGAATTATAAGAAAAGAATTAAGACTTGGAAAAGATGCACAGATTGATTATGAAATAGCAAAAAGGTCACTTGACTGCAGACACAAGCCTCAGGTTATGCATATATACAGTGTCGAAGTGTATAAGGTGGTGCGTTCTGGCAGGGAAGAAAAGCTTGAGAATATAATTAAGAAATCGGGCTGTAAAAATGCTGTTATGTCTAAAAGGGTTATCTATAAGTTTCCTGTTAATGCGACAGAAAATGTTAATGAAGATGAAAGACCTGTAGTTATCGGGTTTGGACCAGCAGGAATATTCTGTGCTCTTGAGCTTGCCAAAGCGGGGCTTAGACCTGTTGTATATGAGCGTGGACAGGATGTTGATACAAGAACTAAGAAGGTTGCACAGTTCTGGGAGACGGGTGAGCTTGATACAGAATGTAATGTGCAGTTTGGTGAAGGCGGAGCAGGCACATTTTCTGATGGAAAGCTTAACACACAGATTTCAGATACATTTGGAAGAATAAGATATGTTCTGCAGAGTTTTGTTGAATTCGGTGCATCAGAAGAGATTCTGTACGCCAATAAGCCGCATATAGGAACAGACGTGCTTGCGGTTGTAATTAAGAATATAAGACAGCATATTACCGCGCTTGGCGGTGAAGTTAATTTTGGAAGCTGTCTTAAAAAGATTGAGATTAAAGACGGAAAAGTGTGTGGCGTTGTTATAGCTGACAAAGATGGCGAGTATGCAAGAAAATGCAGTAAAGTGTGCCTTGCAATAGGTCACAGCTCAAGAGATACATTTGAATATCTTCACAGTGAGAATATAGATATGGAGCCGAAGCCTTTTGCTGTTGGAGTAAGAATAGAACATCCTCAGGAAATGATTAATTATAATGCTTATGCTGATGCAGCATATGAGCTTCCGGCTGCTGATTATAAAGTTACTTACAAGACAAAGAATACAGATAAAGAACGAGGTGTGTATTCTTTCTGCATGTGTCCAGGAGGTTATGTTGTTAATGCTTCATCAGAGAACGGCAGGACATGTGTTAATGGAATGAGTTATTCAGGCCGTGATTCCCGCAATGCTAATTCAGCAATAATTGTTACAGTCGGACCGGATGATTTCGGACATGGAGTACTTGACGGAATAAAATTTCAGAGACAGTTAGAAGCAAACGCTTATGCTGAAGGAAATGGAAAAGTTCCGGTACAGTTATTTGGCGATTTTGAAAAAAATATAACAACAACGGAATTGGGAGAGGTTGAGCCTTGCATAAAGGGTGAATATACATTTGCTAATCTTAGGAATGTATTACCTTCTTATGTGACAGATTCGGTTGTTGAAGGTGTGCATGGTTTTTCAAGATTTATACATGACTTTGACAGGAAAGATGCCGTACTTTCGGGTGTTGAGAGCAGAACATCAAGTCCTGTAAGAATAATAAGAAACGATGAACTTGTAAGTACATCAGTATGTGGATTGTATCCGTGCGGTGAAGGTGCAGGGTATGCAGGAGGCATAACATCTGCTGCAGTTGATGGTGTTAAGGTTGCGGAATATATGGCAGTAACAGCTGCTTGTATGGGATAATATGGACTTTTTAATAAAAATATAGTAAAATAGACCAGTATTTGATTTTTTTACTGGAGATATTAAAATATGGGGAATTATAGAGAGTTTATAAAAGATAAGAAAAGAATTGTTATAAAGATAGGTTCATCTTCACTTATGCATGAGCAGACAGGCAGATTGGACCTTTTAAAGATTGAAAAGCTGGTAAGGATTCTTATTGATGTTAAGAATTCAGGAAAAGATGTCGTTTTAGTTTCTTCTGGTGCAATAGCTGTGGGAAGGGCTGTTATAGGACTCTGTGACAGACCTACAGAACTTCCGGTAAAACAGGCATGTGCATCCATAGGACAGGCTAAGTTAATGATGGTTTACCAGAAGATATTTGCAGAATATGGTGCAGTTGCATCACAGGTTCTTCTTACCAAGAATACAATAGTTAATGATGTTAACAGAACTAACGCGCAGAATACATTTAACGAAATCTTAAAACTTGGGGCAGTTCCAATCGTTAATGAGAACGATACAGTATCAACTTACGAGATTGAACAGCTACAGGCTTTTGGAGATAATGACAGACTTTCAGCAATTGTTGCTTCAATTATCGGAGCGGACCTTCTTATTCTGTTATCTGATATTGATGGTCTGTATACAGATGATCCAAACACTAATCCTAATGCAAAATTTGTTGAAACTGTATACGAGATTGATGAGAAACTTATGGGAATGGGTAAAGATTCATCCGGTAGTAATATGGGGACTGGCGGAATGACAACCAAGCTTATTGCAGGAAAGATTGCAACACTGTCGGGGGCGGATATGATTATTACTAATGGTAATGATGTTGACAATATTATCAGGGTTATGGCAGGAGAGAATGTTGGAACATTGTTCTTAGACCACAGAGCATCTGATTTTGACCTGATGTCTCTTATAGATTAAGGCTGATTGAAGATTACTTGGACGACAACGGGAGGTCATACATGGATATTAAGCTGATGAGGAATTCGGAGAAGGGAATATTCTATTCTATTAATGACAGGCTTTTAATGCAGATAACAGATGATAATTATCAGTATCAGGGTCTTCAGGGAAAGAAATATTTTATTCTGAATGCAGCAACTAATGAAAAATTTGAAGTGGCATCGCAGATTAAGAAGTATAATTTCTGTAAGGTGAAATATGCATGCCTTGAAAGAAATTATATGTTCTTCACATCACTGGAATCAGTGACTGAAAGCCGTACACTTCTTACTGTATACAGGTTTATGTTCGATACTAATGAGAATGAGGCAGTATTCAGTATGGAGATAGATAATACCGATATATCTGATGGATTGAGATATTATATATTTGTTATGGATTCTAATTATTTTTTTGTTGAAAAGCTTGAAAAGAAAGGAAAACTGATAGATATATTTCTCTATGATATTAATTCTGAAACAGATAATGACATGAGTGACACATTTGTGAAAAATACAGGCATATATAAGGTGCTTCCAATAGGTGGAAACAATTGTGTCATAAAATTCGGAGCAGACAGACTTGTATCAGATGGAACAGGCGGTGAAGAAAAAATAGCTGTACTTAATGCTAAACAGTTTGTTTCTGAGATATCGTTTAATGGTCAGATGATAACTATGGAAGAACTTGATGTGTCAGATGAATCGACTACATTTCCATATATAAAAGCAGGTTCTGGAAAGATTATTTATTCGAAATATAATTTTAATAGTCAGTCAGAAGAAATCATTATATATGATGCTATAACAAAGGTTAAGCAGGTAAGACTTAATAATAATGTTGAACATGCAATGGATTTAAGTTTTACTTATATTATCAATGATATCCCATATTTACTTAAAAAAGTGGATAAAAGCACATGCTTTGTTAATCTTAATACACAGAAGCCAGAATACAGGCTTCATTCTGATATGAAATTCAGATATATGAAAAATGATATTGTTGTTATAACCCGTATGAGACATCGGTTTTTCTTTATTAAGAAAGCTTCTGAATATATTGAAGCATATAGAATTTTGGATCTTCATCATCCTGTGCTTTCTACAAAGGCTGTGTATAACAGTTGTGCAGAAAGCGGAGATGATTTGATTATATTTACTAATTAGTGACAGAGGTTTGTATGGTTACAGAGAAAACATTAGAAAGAATTAACGAGCTTTATCATAAATCTAAAGCAGAGGGACTTACAGATGCAGAACTTGCTGAACAGAAGCAGTTAAGAGCTGATTATGTTAAAGCTTTCAGAGAAAACTTAAGAGGACAGTTAGAATCTATTAAGATTAAGAATCCTGATGGTTCTTTAATAGATGTCAAGGCAAGACATGATGAGAAGATGAAAAGACTGGCAGAGGAACAGGCAGAGAAAGGCAACTAGATGGATAAGAATGAAGTGCGTCAGCTTATTATGAACCGCAGACATGAATTGTCAGATGAAGATATTGAAATGCAGAGTGGACTTATAATTGACAGATTGAAAAAATCGGACATATATAAGACATCGGAAAATGTATTTCTGTATATGAGCTATAACAGGGAAGTTGATACATATATGCTTCTTTCGCAGTGCTTTATGGATGGCAAGAAAGTATATGCTCCAAAAGTTTTATCAAAGACACAGATGGAGTTTTATTGCTTATCTGATGAGAATGATCTTGTAAGTGGTTATATGGGAATTATGGAACCGTCTGACATCTGCGATAAAGCTAAGATTAGAGATGGACTTTTTATTATGCCGGGGCTTGCGTTTGATTATGATTTTCACAGAATAGGTTATGGCGGAGGCTTTTATGACAGATATCTATCGGAAGATAATACATTTATAAAAGCAGCACTTGCTTTTGATTTCCAGCTTTTAGAGAGTATTCCTTATGAGGAACATGATTTAAAACCGGATTATATTATTACACAGACACAGTTTATAAGGAGGGAGAATTGATGGAATCACTTGAACAGATTGGAATTAAGGCTAAGAAGGCATCAAGATATCTTGCTAAGCTTGGAATAGATGAGAAGAATAAGGCACTTGAGGCTGTAGCTGATGCGCTTGTTTCTAATGCTGAGTATATAATAGCAGCTAATGAGAAAGATCTTGTTAATGCTAAGACTAATGGAATGAAGCCTGCTCTTATTGACAGACTTACGCTTGATGTTAAGAGAATCAATGCAATGGCAGATGGAATAAGAGTTCTTACAGGTCTTGAAGATCCGGTTGGCGAAGTAACAGGCATGAAGAAAAGACCTAATGGACTTGTTATCGGAACGAAGAGAGTACCTCTTGGCGTTGTTGCAATTATATATGAGTCAAGACCTAATGTTACTGCTGATGCATTCGGACTTACTTTCAAGTCTGGCAATGCCTGCATCTTAAGAGGTGGAAGTGATTCTATTAATTCTAATATTGCTATTGCAGATGTTATTGCAAATGCACTTTCTGACAACGGAATTAATCCTGATGTTATTAATCTTATAAAAGATACAGACAGAGCACTTGTTAATCAGCTTATGAAGATGAATGATTACATTGATGTAATTATTCCAAGAGGTGGGGCAGGGCTTATTAAGAATGTTGTCAACAACAGTACAGTACCTGTAATTGAAACTGGTACAGGGAACTGTCATGTATATGTTGATGAATATGCTGATATTGATATGGCTGTCAAAGTTATATATAATGCCAAGACTTCAAGAATTGGAGTATGTAATGCGTGTGAATCACTGGTTATTCACAAGGCTGTTGCAAAGCAGGCAATTCCACTTATTGTAAATGCACTTAAAGAAAAGAATGTTGAAGTGCGTGGTGATGAATATGCAATGCAGTGTGATTCAAGAATTGTTCCGGCAAGTGATGATGACTGGGGAATGGAATATCTTGATTATATTATATCTGTTAAGACTGTTGACTCTGTTGACGAAGCAATAGAACATATTAATACATATAACACAGGCCATTCAGAGTCAATAATTACTAAAGATTACAATAATGCCAACAGATTTCTTGATGAAATAGATGCTGCATGTGTATATGTAAATGCTTCCACAAGATTTTCTGATGGATTTGAATTCGGATTCGGTGCTGAGATTGGAATAAGCACACAGAAGCTTCATGCAAGAGGTCCTATGGGGCTTAAAGCACTTACAACTACTAAGTATGTTATATACGGAGAGGGGCAGATAAGACAGTAAGATGTTTTATAAGTATGGGGTGTTTTTATGATTAGAAGAGATTTTGATTTAGAAGAAATGAAGTATTTTCTTCATCTTGTCGGACAGAGTACAGATGATTATCTTTATATACTGGATTTAACTAATGATAAAGCTGTTTATTCAAAATCAATAACTAATGTGTTTGCACTTGATTCAGAGGAATTTTCCAATGCTATGCAGGAATTGGTTAAAGTTGTTCATCCGGACGATATTGATATGCTGATGAATGATATAAAGGATGGAATGAATGGAAGAAAGAGCAGTCATAATTTAGAGTATAGATGGAAAACTGTGGATGGAGAATATGTTGCAATAAATTGTAGAGGACAGTATATAATAAGCCATGGAGCTATTTACCTTATCGGAAGAATATCGGAGATTGGGAAACAGAGCAGATTTGATAATAATACAGGGCTTTACAGGGAAATTGTTCTTGAAAATGTATATAATGAATATGCTAAAACCAGAAATGCATCAGGTTTTCTTATGCTTGTTGGTGTAGATAATTTTAAAGAAATTAATGAAAAATATGGTGCAAAAACAGGTGATGAAGTTTTGAATATTCTTACTGATTCAATAAAGAAATATATTGACACACCACTTAGAATATTCAGAATGCCTGGTGATGAATGTGCCATATTTATGCCGTATTCCATGGAAAATGATATTAATCAGGCTAAGATTCTCTATAAGAGAATAAGAAATCGTATTGACAGAGCAATTGAAATAAGAAAGTATGATATATTTTTTACAATATCAGCAGGGGTTGCTGAATTTGATACAGAGAAAGACAGTTTTAATGAGTTGTTAAAAAATGCCAAATTTGCTCTTCATGCTGCCAAACTCAATGGTAAGAACCGATGTGAAATATTTGTTGAAACTGAGTATACAGAGTATATAGAAAAACTTAGTGTTCAGGATGAATTACGCAGATGTATAAGTGAAGGTTTTGAAGGATTTGAGTTATATTTTCAGCCAATATATAATACCGACGATGACAGTTTGTCAGGAGCAGAGGCTCTTATAAGATGGAATAGCAGAAAATATGGATTTATAGGTCCTAACACATTCATACCGCTTCTAGAGGACAGTGCACTTATTATTCCACTTGGAAGATGGATAATTAATACTGCTGCTAAGGCATGCAACAGATGGATTACCAGTATTCCGGATTTTGTTATGCATATTAATCTGTCTTTTGTACAGATTGTCAAAAGTAATATAGTTAAAGATGTATTAGAGAATATCGAAAGATACAGTGCAGCTAATAATCATTATGTATTTGAAATAACAGAAACTATAGAGATGGACCAGATACCAGCTGTTCAGAACGTATTTAAAGAATTTGTAAAGAATGAATTCAGATTCGCAATTGATGATTTTGGAACAGGATATTCAAATTATGGATATATGCGTGACAGAACATTTGATATAGTTAAAGTTGACAGGTCTTTTGTAACTGATATAGATAAACTTAAAGATAATTATCTTATGGTAAGTTTTATAATTAAGATGGCACATGAGATGGGATTGCATGTGTGTATTGAGGGTGTTGAAACAAAGGAAGAACTTTCATGTGTTAAGAAACTTGGTGCAGATTATATTCAGGGATACTATTATGGTAAACCGGTATGCTTACAAGATTTTGAAGAACAGCACTTGAAAAGATTTGTATTAGGATAAGTATAGAATGGAGAATTGTAGATAATGCAGGAAGTTAATAACACCAGTGCACTTGAAGAACAGCTTTATTATATTGGAGAATGTAAGAAGTTACTGGAAAAGAAAACAAAAGAAATAGGCAGACCGTTATATGCGTGTGTACACACATTTGGCTGCCAGATGAATGCCAGAGATTCTGAGAAGCTTCTCGGGGTACTTAAAGAGATTGGATATCTTGAGACAGAGGATGAGGATAAGTCAGATTTTGTTATATATAATACATGTACTGTAAGAGAGAATGCTAATCTTAAGGTTTATGGACGTCTTGGACATCTTAAGAATGTCAAAAGAAAGAATCCGCATATGCTTATTGCAATGTGTGGCTGTATGATGCAGGAGCCTGATGTGGTCGAGAAGATAAGAGATTCTTATAAGTTTGTTGATATTGTTTTTGGTACATTTAATATATATGCAATGGCAAAGCTTATATATAACAGAATTACATCAGGAAGCCAGGTTATTGATATCTGGGAAAAGACAAAGGATATTGTTGAGGAGCTTCCTACAGAAAGAAAGTTCCCATTCAAATCAGGTGTTAATATTATGTACGGCTGTAATAATTTCTGTACTTACTGTATCGTGCCTTATGTACGAGGAAGAGAGATAAGCCGTGAGCCTAAGGATATCATTATGGAGATTGAAAGGCTTGTAAAGGATGGCGTCAAGGAAGTTATGCTTCTTGGACAAAATGTTGATTCTTATGGAAAGACACTTGACAATCCTGTATCATTTGCCCAGCTTCTAAGAGAGATTGATAAGATAGAGGGACTTGAAAGAATCAGATTCATGACACCTCATCCTAAGGATATTGAGGAAGAGACTCTTGAAGTTATAAGAGATTCCAAGAAAATATGTAATCATATACATTTTCCACTCCAGTCAGGAAGCTCAAGGCTTCTTAAGCTGATGAACAGAAAGTATACTAAAGAGCATTACTTAGAGCAGGTTGAGATGATAAGAAGAATACTGCCCGATGTTTCTATTACAACTGATATTATTGTTGGGTTTCCAGGAGAGACAGAGGAAGATTTCGAGGATACTATTGATGTTGTAAAGAAAGCAAAGTTTGATAGTGCATATACATTTATATATTCAAAAAGAACAGGTACGCCTGCTGCCAGAATGGAGAATCAGGTGCCTGAGGATGTTGTTAAGGACAGATTTAACAGACTGCTTGCAACTGTAAATGAAGTGTCACATGAGCATATCAGAAGATATGAGGGCATGGATATGAAAGTCTTGGTTGAGGGTAAAGATGACCATGAAGAAGGTTTTGTTACAGGCAGAATGACTAATAATATTCTTGTACATTTCGCAGGGGATGAATCACTTATCGGACAGATTGTTACAGTACATCTTGACGAATGTAAAGGATTTTACTATATGGGCAGACTTATCGAGGATTAATCAGGGAGTAATATAATGGCAGAGTATTCACCAATGATGCAGCATTATCTTGCTACTAAAGCAGAGTACAAGGACTGCATACTTTTTTACAGACTTGGAGATTTCTATGAAATGTTTTTTGATGACGCTTTAGTTGTCTCTAAGGAACTGGAACTTACATTAACAGGAAAAGACTGTGGACAGGAGGAACGTGCGCCTATGTGCGGCGTTCCTTTTCATGCGGCAGAAACTTATATTAACAGGCTTGTTTCTAATGGACACAAGGTCGCAATATGCGAGCAGATGGAAGACCCTAAGCAGGCAAAAGGCATTGTCAAAAGAGAGGTTATAAAGGTTGTAACACCGGGAACTAACTTAAACAGTCAGGCACTTGATGAAACTAAGAATAATTATCTTATGAGTATTGTTTATCTTGGAGATGTGCTTGGTGTTGCTATTGCAGATTATTCAACAGGTGACTTCTTTGTAACTGAGATTGAGACAGGTGCGGAGCTTATTGATGAAATTAATAAGTTTGTTCCGTCAGAGATAATACTTAATGAGTATTTTGCAATGAGCGGAATAGACCTTACATTTATATTAGAGAAGCTTTCCATATCAGTGTCAACACTTGAAAACTGGTACTTTGATGATGATTCCTGCAAGGCAAAGTTAAAAGAACATTTTCATGTAAATATGCTGGACGGACTTGGAATCAAGGATTATCCGGTAGGAATTGATGCTGCGGGAGCACTTCTTATATATCTTACCCAGACACAGAAAAGCGATATGTCGCATATTACAAGCATTGTGCCTTACACAACAGGCAAATACATGCTTATAGACAGTTCATCAAGACGAAATCTTGAGCTTGTTGAGACTATGCGTGAAAAGCAGAAAAAAGGCTCGCTTCTGTGGGTACTTGATAAGACCAAGACTGCAATGGGCGCAAGAGCGTTAAGAAATCTCGTGTTGCAGCCGCTTATTAACAGAGACGGGATTATAAGAAGACAGGACGCTATAGAGGAGCTTTCTGATAATGCAATTGACAGGGAAGAGATTCGTGAATATCTTGGCCCTATATATGACCTTGAGCGAATCATGACTAAGATTAGTTGTAAGTCGGCTAATCCAAGGGATTTAATTGCATTTAAGAATTCCCTGGAGATGATACCTCACATTAAGAATCAGATAGGACATTTTAAGTGTGATGTATTCAGACAGTGCTTTGAGCAGATGGACGACTTAAAAGACTTATATAATCTTGTTGACACTGCAATTATAGATGATCCTCCGATTACAATGCGTGATGGTGGAATGATAAAGGACGGCTTTTCAGCAGAGGCTGATGAGCTTCGTAATGCCAAGATTAAAGGAAAAGAATGGCTTGCAGAGCTTGAAAGCAGGGAGAAAGAAAAGACAGGAATTAAGAATCTCAAAGTTAAGTATAACAAGGTATTCGGATATTACCTGGAGGTTACTAATTCATTTAAAAACCTTGTTCCTGCTGAATGGGTACGAAAGCAGACTCTTACCGGTTCTGAAAGATACACTACAGATGAGTTAAAGCATCTTGAAGATATTATTCTTGGCGCAGAGGATAAGCTGTACTCACTTGAATATGATTTATTCTGTGAAGTCAGGGAGCGCATAGCGGCAGAGGTTGTAAGAATACAGAACACTGCCAAGGCTGTTGCAATGATTGATGTGTATGCTTCACTTTCTGTTGTTGCAACACAGAATAATTTCGTAAGACCTAAGATTAATGAAAAAGGTATTATAGATATTAAGAACGGCAGACACCCTGTAGTTGAGAAGATGATTTCTAATGATATGTTCATTGCCAATGATACTTATCTTGACAATGGAATGAACAGAATTTCAATTATCACAGGTCCTAATATGGCTGGTAAATCTACATATATGAGACAGACGGCACTTATTGTGCTTATGGCACAGACAGGCTCTTTCGTTCCAGCTGATTCAGCAAATATATGTATTGTTGACCGTATATTTACACGAGTCGGAGCATCTGATGACTTAGCTTCCGGTCAGTCAACTTTCATGGTTGAGATGACAGAGGTTGCCAATATCTTAAGAAATGCAACTCCTAAGAGTCTTATAATTCTTGATGAAATAGGAAGAGGAACAAGCACATTTGACGGATTGAGTATTGCATGGGCTGTTGTTGAGTATATTGCCAATACTAAATACTTAGGAGCCAAGACACTTTTTGCAACACATTATCATGAACTTACTGAATTAGAAGGAACTCTTGACGGAGTTAATAATTACTGTATTGCTGTCAAGGAAAACGGTGATGATATTGTTTTCTTAAGAAAGATTGTAAAGGGCGGTGCTGATAAGAGTTATGGTATTCAGGTTGCCAAGCTTGCAGGAGTTCCTGATGTGGTTCTTAACAGGGCTAAGGAGCTTGTTGTGGACTTAAGTGATGCTGATATATCACAGAAAGCTAAGGATATTGCACAGTATTCCAAGAAGCTTGACAAGATGAATGACAAGTACAGAAAGGTTAATGACCTTGAAGTCAAGCAGATGTCGCTTTTTGATACTGTTAAGGATGATGATATAGTAACTGATATAATGAATCTTGATATAAGCAATATGACGCCTATTGATGCGCTGAATACACTTTATAAGCTGCAGGGAAAAGCTAAGAACCGCTGGTAAAACAGGGAGACTAAATCCTCTGCTCCTGCAAGGGCAGTCGCATTTTGTTTCACAAAACAGGGAGGATTGTATGTCAATAACACTTTTAGACCAGAATACGATTAATAAGATTGCTGCAGGAGAGGTCGTGGAAAGACCTTCTTCTGTAGTTAAAGAACTTGTTGAAAATGCTATAGATGCCGGAGCAACTGCGATTACAGTTGAGATAAAGGAAGGTGGAATTTCATTTATCAGGGTTACTGATAATGGAAGTGGTATCAATAAAGATGAGATTGAGATAGCATTTAAAAGACATGCAACAAGTAAAATTAAATCAATTGAAGATCTTATGGCTGTTTCGTCTCTGGGCTTCAGAGGTGAGGCGCTAGCGAGTATAGCTGCTGTATCACAGGTTGAACTTATTACCAAGACTGCTGACAGTCTGAGTGGTGTGCGTTATACAATTGATGGCGGAGTACCAGGTGAAGTGGCAGAAATAGGCGCTCCGGAGGGAACTACATTTATTGTAAGAAATCTTTTCTATAATACTCCTGTTAGAAGAAAGTTCTTAAAGACAGCGACTACCGAGGGAGGATATATTGGTTCGCTTGTGGAATATCTGGCACTTTCGCATCCTGATATTTCGTTCAGGTTCATAAGTAATAACCAGAATAAGCTGCATACATCGGGTAATATGAATCTTAAAGATATAATATATAATGTGTATGGCAGGGATATAACTAATAATCTGTATGAAATCAGCGGCAAGTCGCAGGATATTGAAGCTTCTGGTTTTATTGGCAAGCCTATGGTTGTCCGCGGAAACAGGACATATGAGAATTATTATATCAACGGCAGATATATCAAGAGCAGTATTATAACTAAGGCTATAGAGGATGCCTATAAGGGCTTTATAATGCCACATAATTATCCGTTCAGTGCGATACATTTTAAGATTAATCCCGCAATTATTGATGTAAATGTACATCCAACCAAGATGGAACTGCGATTCTCGAACAATGAATATATATATAATTTTGTATATGATACATGTTTAAAAGCTCTTAATTCAAAAGAACTTATTGCGGAAGTTTCTGTGCCTGATCCTGTTGCAGTTAAAATGCAGGAAGAACCTGTTGTAAAAAACGTTATGCCGGATATTAAGCTGCCAGAGAAGAATGTTTTGGATAGTATGCCATATAAGACAGAAACAAAACCAACAGAATCTTCAAAAGCAGAAACTAAGCCGAGAAGACTTCCGGAGCCATTTGAAATTAAGGGTTCTCTGCAGATGGTTAAAGAAGATAAAGTAATATATGAAGCTGTGACAAAATCCGAACCACCAAAGCAGATGAACCTTTTTGAGAATAAGCTTCTTGATGAGAACAGCCGTAACAAATACAGAATCATAGGACAGCTGTTTGATACTTACTGGCTTATTGAATTTGAAGATAAGTTCTATATGATGGATCAACACGCGGCGCATGAGAAGGTGCTTTATGAAAGAACGATGAATAAGCTTCATAATAAGACAATTGGAACTCAGATGATTCTTCCACCGATTGTATTGTCACTTAACATGCATGAGGAAGAAATATACAAGACTAATCAGGATATATTTAAAAGATTAGGGTATGAGATTGAAGAGTTTGGCGGCAATGAATATAAGGTTACAGGAATTCCTGCTGGACTTCCTAAGATGGATTACAAACAGCTCCTTATTGATGTTCTGGATGGACTTTCTGAAGAAAGTGCCAGCAAAGATCCTGATATTATTACTGAAAAGGTTGCAAGCATGTCATGTAAAGCGGCTGTAAAGGGCAATAACAGACTGTCATTTAATGAAGCATTTGAACTGATGGACGAGCTTATGAAGGCAGAGAATCCATATAACTGTCCGCACGGCAGACCAACACTTATTATGATGAGCAGATATGAGATAGAAAAGAAATTTAAACGAATAGTATAGAGGCTGATATGAAGAAAGAACCTTTAATAATACTTACAGGACCGACAGCAGTTGGAAAAACAGAACTTTCCATAGAACTTGCAAAGGCGGTAAATGGTGAAATAATAAGTGCTGATTCCATGCAGGTATACAGATATATGGACATCGGGACTGCCAAGATAACAAAAGAAGAGATGCATGGGGTTAAGCATTATCTTGTTGATGAGATTGAGCCGACAGAGGGCTTTGATGTGGCAAGATTCAAGACTATGGCTGTAGATGCAATACAAAAAATCCGTGAGAATGGACATATTCCTGTAGTTGTCGGCGGTACGGGATTTTATATCCAGGCACTTTTATATGATTCTACATTTGAAGATGATGAAAGTGATTATAAATACAGGGATTACCTTCAGGGGATTGCTGATACTAAGGGTGCAGAGGCGCTTCACGATATGTTAAAGGAAGCTGACCCTGAATCTGCAGAGGCAATTCATGCAAATAATGTCAAAAGAGTTATCCGTGCACTTGAATTTTATAAGACGACTGGCAGGAAGATATCAGAACATAATAATGAGCAGAGAGCTAAAGAGTCACCTTATAATTTTTGTTACTTTGTTCTTAATGATAAAAGAGAAATTTTATACGACAGAATAAACAGGCGTGTTGATATAATGTTTGACAACGGACTGCTTGATGAGGTAAAACATTTGTCGGACATGGGGCTTGTAAAGGACGATGTTGCCATGCAGGGAATCGGATATAAAGAGGTGTTCGATTATCTTGAGGGCAGATGTGACGAGACAGGTCTTAGAGAGATGATTAAGCAGGATACAAGACATTTTGCAAAAAGACAGCTTACATGGTTTCGGAGAGAGCCGTTGGTTACATGGGTGGATTTTTCCCAGATACGAAGAGAAGATGCACTTTCGTATATGCTTGAACAACTAAAAGAAAAGGAAATTATTTAATTATGAGAGAAATGTATAAAAATATGGGAATCTGTGATGAGGTATATGATTATTGCGACAATATAATTAAGTCGCTTCATGACAGATTTGAAGAGATAGATAAGAATGCAGAATATAACCAGATGAAGGTTATAAAGGCGATGCAGGATAATAAGGTTGCTGAGATGCATTTATCAGGAACAACAGGTTATGGTTATAATGATGACGGTAGAGATACTCTTGAGAAAATATATTCAGATATATTTAAGACAGAGGATGCACTTGTAAGACCACAGATTATCTGCGGAACTCATGCGTTAAATGTAGCTTTATCATCTAACTTAAGACCAGGTGATGAGCTTTTATCACCGGTTGGGAAGCCGTATGATACAATGGATGAGATTATCGGTATCAGACCTTCTAAGGGAAGTCTTGCAGAATATGGAATTACATACGCACAGGTTGACCTGCTGCCAGATGGTGATTTTGATTATGAGGGTATTAAGAATGCAATCAATGAAAGAACAAAGCTTGTAACAATCCAGCGTTCCAAGGGATATGCTTCAAGACCAACACTTTCAGTTGAAAGAATTGGCGAGCTTATAAGTTTTATCAAAAGTATCAAGCCAGATGTTATATGCATGGTTGATAACTGCTACGGTGAATTTGTTGAAAGAATTGAGCCTTCAGAGGTTGGCGCTGATATGATAGTCGGTTCACTTATAAAGAATCCTGGTGGCGGACTTGCTCCATGCGGCGGCTATATCGCAGGAAAGAAAGAATGTGTTGAACAGGCAGCTTACAGATTATCTTCACCGGGGCTTGGAAAAGAAGTCGGTGCAACACTCGGTGTAAACCAGAGCTTTTATCAGGGACTTTTCTTATCACCTGTAGTTGTTGCAGGTGCACTTAAAGGTGCTATATTTGCTGCAAATGTATACGAAAAGGCAGGTTTTGTAGTAAGACCTGATGGAAGTGAGCCAAGATATGATATTATTCAGGCAGTTGAACTTGGAAGTGCAGACGGGCTTCTTGCTTTCTGTAAAGGAATTCAGGCTGCAGCACCTGTTGACAGCTTTGTTACACCAGAACCATGGCCGATGCCAGGATACGATTCAGACGTTATAATGGCTGCCGGAGCCTTCGTTCAAGGCTCATCAATAGAGCTTTCTGCTGATGGTCCGTTAAAAGAACCTTATTCGGTATTCTTCCAGGGGGGACTTACATGGTATCATGCCAAACTTGGAATTATGATGAGTGTTCAGAAAATGTTTGAAAAAGACCTTATAAAGCTTTGATTGAATTAATATTTGTGTTATAATGTGTTGGAGTATGGATTTTTCCGTACTCCAATTTATGGTTAAAGGATGAAAATCTATGAGTAATATTTCTAAATATAAGAACGGCTGGCTTTTATGGCTATTCATTCTGATAGGCATTGTGCTTGGCGGTCTTATTGCAGAACTTACTGCCAGTGTGCATGCACTTAGCTGGCTGTCTTATGGACAGAGTTTCGGGCTTGACAATCCGCTGGTATTAAATCTGGGAGTACTTGTAATAACATTTGCACTCCAGATTAAGATTACTATTGCCAGTATAATAGGAGTTATACTCGCAATTATTATTTACAGATTTATTTAATCTGACTGCTGTTTAATTTATGGTCTATGAGAATATAATAACAGGTGTAGAGGAAGAAAAACTGCTTCCTTACGAAAAATGTCTTGAGTATGGTGCATCATCACTTGATAATGCTGAACTTCTGGCAGCGATTATAAGAACAGGAACCAATGGTTTAAGTTCTATCCAGCTTGCAGAGAAGTTACTGGAGAATGCCGGCAATCTTAACGGTCTTTATGGTATGTCCGTTTCAGAACTTATGCAGATTAAGGGTATAGGAAAGGCAAAGGCTGTCCAGATATGCTGCATTCTTGAACTTTCAAGAAGAATTGCAAAGCAGAAGGCTAGAGAAAGACTTGACTTTTCGAATGCTGAAACTATTGCAGAATATTATATGGAAGATATGAGACATCTAAAGAGAGAACATCTGGTTCTTGTAATGCTTGATAACAGATGCCGCCTTATTAGAGATAAGGTGATGTCTGTTGGAACTTCTACTGGTTCAATGGTTTCTGTAAGGGAAATATTTAAGGAGGCACTTGACAGCAGGGCAGCTTCGATAGTTATCCTGCATAATCATCCATCAGGCAATCCATCTCCTAGCAGAGAGGATATGAAGGTTACTAAGAATATTATGGAAGCCGGCAGAATTATTGGTGTTGAGCTGTTAGATCATATTGTTATAGGAGATAATTCTTATTTCAGTTTTAAACAAATGCAATACATTAATTAACAATTAAGAAAGGAATTAAGACATGGGTAATGCATACGGAATTGATATAGGCACAAGTAATTTTAAAATGTGCTGCAGTGATAAGGATAAGATACTTAATGAAAAGAATATTATAGCTATAGCTAATAAAACAGAGATTTTAGCTTTTGGAGATGAAGCATATGAAATGTATGAGAAAGCTCCAGAGCATATTGAGGTTTCTTTCCCGGTTAAGTTTGGTGTGATAGCTGATATTGAGAATATGCAGACACTTCTTTTTAACTTCTTTAATAAGATTAATGAAGGAAAGAAGATTACCGGATCAGATTTCTATATTGCTGTACCAACAGATGTAACAGAAGTAGAGAAGAGAGCTTTTTATGAATTAGTTGTTGATTCAAAAGTAAAGGCAAAGAATGTTTATGTAGTTGATAAACCTGTTGCAGACGCTATAGGTGCAGGCCTTGATGTAACTAAGTCTAAGGGTATTATGATTGTTAATATCGGAGCAGAGACAACTGAGATTTCAGTTCTTTCTTTAGGCGGAATTGTTATAAGCAAGGCTGTTAAGATTGGTGGTAATAAGCTTGATGACTGTATTATAAGTAATGTAAGAAAGGCTTATAATCTTGTTATAGGAAGTAAAACTGCTGAAAATTTAAAGAAGCAGTTAGGAAGTGCAGTTCCTGTTTCAGAAACATTTGCACCTGGCTTTGGAAGAAATGTTTTATCAGGTCTTCCTGTAAGTGTTGATATTTCTTCCGATGTTGTATATCAGGCTATAATTGATTCATTACATTCTATTATGGATGCTATTAAGGTTATACTTGAAAGAACTCCGCCGGAACTTGCAGCTGACATAATCAAGGATGGTGTTTATTTTACAGGAGGAACTGCACAGATTAACAATCTTGAAAAGTTTATCAAAGATGAAACTAATCTTAATGTCAATATTGTTGAACATCCTGCAGAGAGTGTTGTAAGAGGTCTTATGGGAGTTGTATCTAATCCGGAATTTGCTAAGGTTGCATATACTCCTACAGAGAAAAATTTTGATTAAAAGGCAGGTTTTAAGATGAGAAAGAATATTTCTTCACTTATGACTTCGAAGAATATTCTCATTGCACTTACGGTTTTGTGCTGTTTCTTTATTGGTACGAGCTTTTTTACAGATACGCTTACCAAGCCTCTTAAAAAGTGCGTTTCAATGGTTGTAGTTCCGGTACAGAAGGGTATGAACAATATTGGATTCTGGGTTTATGATAAATACCAGACACTTCAGGAGATATCAGTTGTTCTTGATGAGAATAAGAAGCTTCAGAGTCAGGTTGATGATCTTACAGAAGAGAATAACCAGTTAAAACAGGATTCTTATGAACTTAACAGACTTCGTGATTTATATGAGCTAGACCAGCAGTATGCAGGTTATTCGAAAGTTGGAGCCAGAGTTATTGAAGTTACTACAGATAACTGGCATTCGTCATTCAAGATTGACAAAGGAACTGACGATGGTCTTAAAGTTAATATGAATGTTATTGCCAGCGGAGGGCTGGTAGGAATTATTTCTGAAACAGGAAGTAATTATTCTATTGTTAAGACAATTACAGAGAATAACAGCAATGTAAGTGGAATGCTTATAGATACTAATGAAACATGTATTGTTCAGGGAGATGTTGAACTGATGGATACAGGCATGATACGCGTATCACATTTTAAAAGTGATGTTGTTGTCAGAAATGGCGATAAAGTTGTTACTTCTAATATTAGTGATAGGTATCTGCAAGGAATTCTGATTGGGTATATTAAGGATGTTAAGCTGGATTCTAATAATCTTACCCAGTCAGGATATATTGTTCCTGCTGTGAATTTTAATAATTTACAGGAGGTTCTGGTTATAACACAGCTTAAAGAATAAGTGTTTAGGACAATTTATTATGAAAAGAAAGATAACAGAATTAATTATTATATTGTTTTTCTATATCATGCAGGTTTCTGCAGCAAGAGTAATATCAATTGCTAATATTTCACCAAACTGGCTTATTATTATGCCTGTATTTTTTGGCTTCTTCTGTGGTAAGAATGATGGAATGTTTGCAGGATTTTTTGCTGGAATTATGTATGATTTGTTCTATTCCGGTTTGTTCGGATTTACAGCACTTATTTTTATTTACATAGGATATTTTTCGGGATTTTTTTATCAGAAGTACGAGGTAAGGGAAGTTCTTATCCCTCTTGCACTTGTGATTACAGCTGATTTTGGATATGGATTCATATCATATATTGGTAATTTTCTGCTTCAAAACAGACTTAATGTTGGATTTTTTATGTCACGCTTTATATTGCCGGAGGTTGTTTATACAGCTCTTGTTTCATTACTGATATATCATCCGATACATTATTTTTGTGTTATAACGGAGCAAGGAAAAGAGAGAAAGAAGAAGGGTAAGATTGATGAAGGAAGTATTTGAGTACATTATAAGTCTTCTTAAATCCAGAATTTTTCCTATGATTCTTGTATTTATTGTTCTGATTTCTGTTCTTGTTCACAGATTGTTTGTTCTTCAGATAATAAATGGAGATTCATATGTCGAAGACTTATCAAGTTCTATACAGAAAGATATGAGTGTTGCGGCTGCAAGAGGTCGTATATATGACCGTAATGGTGTACTTCTTGCATATAATGATTTATCATATGCAGTCAAGATAAGCGACTCTGGAAGATATTCAGATAATGCAACTAAGAATGCAACAATTAATAATTCTATAAACAAAACATTACAGATTATCGAAGATCATGGAGATACATATTCTAATGATTTTCCAATTATTTATAATAACGGACAATTTACTTATAATGTTGAAGGAACGTCTCTTTTAAGATTTTTAAGGGATTCTTATGGAACTGAATCAATTGCAGCGTTAACTGATGAACAGAAAGCTACTTCAGCTGAGAATATGTTTAAACGTCTTTGTGAGACATATAGCATTAATTATGAAGAATTTGGAATAGAACATTCATTAATGATGGTAAATCTTCGAAGATATATGGCTGCCAATTCGTATAACAGATATCTTACATTTATTATTGCAAATGAGGTATCTGATGAGACAGTTGCGGCAATATTAGAAAATAGTGATGACCTTGTCGGTGTCACCGTTGAAGAACAGTATATCAGAAGATATGTTGACAGCGTATATTGTTCACAGATACTTGGCTATACAGGAACTGTATCTAACGCAGAGCTTGAAGAACTTGGTGAAGGATATGAAAGCAATGACATTGTAGGTAAATCTGGTATTGAAAAAAGCATGGAAAGTGAGTTATCTGGTGTTAAAGGTGAAAAGTCTGTATATGTTGATACTGTAGGAAGAATTACTGAAGTACTCGATGAGGAAGCACCACAGGCAGGACATGATGTATATCTTACTATTGATATTAATCTTCAGAAGGCAATATATCATGCAATAGAAGATGAAGTAACTAATATTTTTATGCAGTACTTTACGCCTGGAAGCAATAAAATAACTTATAATAGTTCAGGTGATGTTGATACTATATATATAACTGCTCAGGAAGCTTATTTTGCACTTATAGATAATAATCTTGTTTCTTTAAAAGGGATTCAGGAACAGAATACATCTAATGAAGCTGATATATACAGCCAGTTTGAAGCTAAGAAAGCTGAAACACTTTCATGGCTGAGGGAAGAACTTACATCTGGTAATACAGCTTATGGAAAACTTTCAGAAGAACAAAAGCTGTATATATGGTATATATATGATCTTTTAAGAAGTGAGAATATATTCAGTCTTGCTAATGTTGATACAAGTGACAGTGTTTATTATGACTGGATATATGGCGATTCAACGAGCCTTTCGCAGCTTCTTACGTATGGAATATCAAAGAACTGGATTAATATGTCATCTCTTACATCTGAAAAGTATACAAGTCTTCAGGAATCATATGATGTACTTGTTGATTATGTTATATCAGCACTTGATACAGATACTGCATTTTTTAAGAAAATGTATAAATATATGATTAATGCAGGCAGCATATCAGGAAGACAGGTATGTATGTTATTATATGAGCAGGGTGTACTTGATATGAATGCAGATGATTCGAAATATCAGTCTCTCGCATCGGGAAGCATGGGGGCATATGAATTTATGTCATATGTTATCTCTAATAAGATTATTACTGTTGGACAGCTTGCACTTAAGCCATGTTCAGGTTCTGCGGTTGTAACTAATCCGGATAATGGTGATGTTCTGGCTCTTGTTTCTTATCCAAGCTATGATAATAATAAATTATCAGGAACAGTTGATGCAAAGTATTACAGTTCACTTGTTAATGATAATGCAAGTCCTCTTCTTAACAGAGCAACGCAGTCTTTTATAGCCCCAGGTTCTACTTATAAGCCATGTACAATTATTGCAGGTATTGATAGTGGGATAATTTCTTCATCTACAACATTTAACTGCTCTGGTGTGTTTGATAAGGTTACACCATCCCCTAGATGTTGGCAGAAATGGGGACATGGAAGTGAGACACCTGTAACTGCCATAAGAGATTCATGTAATGTTTATATGTATAATGTTGGATACAATCTTGCATGTAGCAAGAATGGTTCGTATAATAGCACTTATGGTACTAACATATTAAAGAAGTATTCTGATATGCTTGGTCTTTCAACAAAGACCGGTATAGAGATAGAAGAGGGTACTCCGGGAGCATCTTCACAGAATGCCATTGCTTCAGCAATTGGACAGGGTAACCACAGATACAGTACTCTTAATCTTGCCAGATATGTTACTACACTAGCAACATCAGGCACATGTTACAATCTTACGCTTATTGATAAGATAACTGATTATGATGGCAATGTTATTATGGAAAATCATGCTGAGGTTAATAATCAGGTGGAGCTGAGTTCTGATATATGGAATACCATTCATACAGGAATGAATCTTGCTGCTGGAACGTATTCAGCATTTTTACCATTAAAGATGCCAATTGCAGCTAAGACTGGTACTGCACAGGAAAGAACAACAGATCCTGACCATGCTACATTAATATCATATGCGCCATATGATAATCCACAATACTGTATGGCAGTGCGTATTCAGAATGGTTATGCTTCAGGTAATGCTGTAACACTAGGTTCAGAGATTTACAAAATGCTTTTTAATATTAATGATTAATATTGTTTAATGATTTACTAAAGAAATAACTAATATGAGATGAGAGGTGAATGTTTTGGATAATTCGGTAATGATCAAAGGAAGTAATAGTGGAATTACAGTATTTCTTGATAGTGAAATGGCTTTTGAGGATTTATTAGAAAGTGTTTCTGAAAAGTTCAAGAGTGCGTCAAAGTTTTTTAATAATGCTAATATGGCGATTTCTTTTGATGGAAGAGATTTATCTGCTGAAGAGGAAAAAAGAATTCTCAATGTGATATCAGATGTATCTGAACTTAATATTGTATGTGTTCTTGATGAAAATAACAATATGAAGGAAATATATGAAGATGCTGTTAAGAAAGCTATTGCAAGTGTTGATGTATCAGAGCCGGTTGTACAGCCTGTAAATGATATGGTATCTGATCCTAAAACAGCGTGTATGTTTTATAAAGGAACGCTTCGCTCAGGTCAGGTATTTGAATCTGACGGAAGCGTTGTGGTATTAGGAGATGTCAATCCTGGAGGCAAGGTTGTTGCAAAAGGCAGCGTTATTGTACTTGGAAGTCTTAAGGGCAATATATTTGCAGGTGTAGATGGCAATGAGAATGCATTTGTTGTTGCACTTGAGATGAGTCCTATGCAGATTAAGATAGGCGAAATAATTGCCAGAAGCTCAGATGCAGGAACCAAGATAACAAAAGGCAGAAATAAAACTAAAGTTATTGAACCAAAGATTGCCTATGTATATGATCAGAATATTTATATTGAAGATTTAGAGCAGAATGCTTTAGATGACATATGTTTAGATTAATTTGTTATATTTTTAAAAAATAGTTGATTTAAGAATAAAAATCTCGCATAATTAATATATTGCGATTTATTAAGAATTATTAATGGAGGTTTAATATGAGTGAAGTTATAGTTGTAACATCAGGAAAGGGCGGAGTAGGTAAGACTACAACCACAGCTAATATTGGTACGGGCCTTGCTAAACTTGGAAAGAAGGTCGTTATGATTGACACAGATACAGGCCTTAGAAATCTTGATGTTGTATTAGGACTCGAAAACCGTATTGTATATAATCTTGTTGATGTCGTTGAAGGTAACTGCCGATTAAAGCAGGCTATGATTGCTGACAAGAGATGTCCTAATCTGTTTCTTTTACCAACAGCACAGACAAGAGATAAGTCAGCTGTGACACCTGAACAGATGATTAAGGTTATTGATGAAATTAAGAATGATCCTGAAGGATTTGACTACATAATTCTTGATTGTCCTGCAGGGATTGAGCAGGGATTCCAGAATGCAATTGCTGGTGCAGACAGAGCTTTAGTTGTTACTACACCAGAGGTTTCTGCTATCAGGGACGCTGACAGAATTGTAGGACTCCTTGACGCTCACGGACTTCAGAATCATGAAGATTTAATTGTAAACAGAATCAGAATGGATATGGTAAACAGAGGCGAGATGATGTCTATTGATGATGTTAATGATATTTTACAGCTTAATGTTATTGGAGCTGTTCCAGATGATGAAAATATCGTTGTGGCAACTAATAAGGGACAGCCACTTGTAGGAGATGATTCTCTCGCAGGACAGGCATACATGAATATCTGCCGTAGAATTACCGGTGAGGAGATTCCATTCCTTGATCTTAATGGTAAGGGAGGTTTCTTTAAGAAGCTTTCTTCACTTTTTAAGAGTGATAAGAAGAATTAATATGTATTATAATAAGTCACATATGGCTTATTCAGGGAGGGATTAAATATGGGATTACTTGATTTATTTAAGAAAAAAGGTTCAAGTGATGTAGCTAAGGACAGATTAAAGCTTTTGCTTGTTTCTGACAGAGCTAACTGTTCACCAGAGGTTATGGAAATGATTAAGAATGATATTATTAAAGTCATTTCAAAGTATATGGAAATTGATACAGATGGTCTTGATATTCAGATTACATCAACGGAATCTGATACTAACAATGGCTCTGTACCAGCAATTTTCGCTAATATTCCAATTAAGGATATGAGAAACAGCGAAAAGTAATAAGGGTTTTATTATGTTAAAAAAATATAAATTGCGTTCATACAACTTTATATTGGTATTTATTCTGATTGTAACATCAGTATTTGCTCTTGCTGTGGTTAATAGTGCCAACAGTGCATATACAGTAAAGCAGGGGGCAGGTATTGCAATATCGTTTATAATAATGATTATTGTTTCATTTATTGATTATAATTGGATATTAAAGTATTACTGGATATGGTATGCAATAGTTACTATTATGCTTATAGGTGTTCTTACAGTGTTTGGACATGGTTCACATGGAGCTACCAGATGGTTTAAGATAGGACCGGTACAGTTGCAGCCATCTGAATTTTTAAAGCTGGCACTTATTTTGTTAGTTGCAAAACTTGTTGCAGCAAATAAAGAAAAGCTTAATTCAATTAAGTTTCTCTTATTAATAGCATGTCTTACATTGTTTCCTATATTACTAGTTGCATTACAGCCTAATCTTTCAACAGCAATACTTTTGACACTTATTGTCATTGCTATGCTTTATTGTTCAGGAGTAAGCTATAAGATTTTTGGTATTGCAATTCTTGTTGTAGTACCGGTTTTATCAGCATTTCTGATATATGTTGTATCAGTTGAACACCCAATCCTTATAGAGGATTATCAAAGAAAACGAATTGTTGATTTTATTGAAGGTAAGTCAGAAGAAGTTGATATGAATGATGCAGGAACATATCAGCAGGCATATGCTGTTCAGGCTATTGGTTCTGGTCAGCTTTATGGTAAAGGTCTTAATAATAATGATACTTCTTCTTTAAAGAATGCCGGATATATTGCAGAAGCCCAGAATGACTTTATATTTGCAGTAATAGGTGAAGAATTAGGCTTTACCGGAAGTTGTATTACAATTTTTTTATTGTTTCTGATTGTTCTGGAGTGTATAATAGTAGCTGTGAGAGCAAGAAATTTTGAAGGAAGGCTGATATGTTGTGGTGTAGCAATATATATTGGATTTCAGACATTTATTAATATAGGTGTTGTTTCATGGATACTTCCTAATACTGGAGTTCCATTACCTTTCTTTAGTTGTGGTATCACATCTTTACTTACATTATTCATAGCTATGGGCATTGTACTCAATGTAAGTCTGCAAAGAAATGTTGAAAGAGATGATGATATGTTTGCAGATGATTTCAGAGGATAGCTTTTATACATTTTAATTTATACATTAGGGGGAAGCTTAAATGAACATTGGTTTAATAGCACATGATTCTAAGAAAAAATTAATGCAGAATTTCTGTATAGCATATAAGGGTATTCTTAATAAGAATCAGCTTTTTGCTACAGGTACAACAGGAAGGCTTATTGAAGAGGTTACTAATTTATCGATACATAAGTTTCTTGCCGGACATCTTGGTGGTGACCAGCAGTTATGTGCACAGATTGAACATAACCAGATAGATCTTGTTATTTTTCTTAGAGAGGCAGAGAATCCTTTAGCACATGAACCGGATTCTGATAATATATGCAAACTTTGCGATATGTATAATATTCCATTGGCCACTAATCTTGCAACAGCAGAATTGCTTGTTAAATCTCTTGAGAGAGGCGATATGGAATGGCGTGAAATTTATCAGTAGAATAATTAAAATAATAAAAGGTGATATTCTGCCACATAATAGTGGAAGAGTATCATCTTTTATTTATTGTCAATCTTTTCTTAACTTGACAATGTTTCTTGCAGAACGCTTGTTTTCTTCTACAATCTCTGCATAATGCTTCCGTGTAGTATTAACATCTTTATGTCCTAAAACATCAGCAACAAGATATATATCCTGGCTTTCCTGATATAGATTAGTACCATAAGTACTTCGAAGCTTATGTGGGGTAATATGCTTTACAGTTGTAACAGTCTGGGCATATTTCTTAACAAGAAGTTCAACGGATCGCACACATAGGCGCTTCTTTTTGGCTGATATGAATAGTGCATTCTCATGTCCTTCATCAGGCGTTAAATTCTTTCTTTCTTCAAGATAATTAAGAAGTGCTTCACGGACTTCGTCACCAAAGTATACAAAGCTTTCAGAGCCACCTTTTCTTATAACTCTGATTCTGTCATTATCAAAATCCACATCATTAATATCTAATCCAACACATTCTGATACACGGATACCAGTTCCGAGCATAAGTGTAAGGAGAGCCAGATCACGCGTCTTAAGCTTTTCATGGCTTTGTAGCTGTGTTTTGGTAAGCTTATTGCCAGATTCCACATTATCAAGAAATTCAGCTACCTCATTAGGCTCCATTCTTATAATAGCTTTTTCATGAATTTTAGGCATATCAACCTTTATAGTCGGATTCAAACTGATTATTTCATAACGGCAGTAATATTCATAAAAACGTCTTAGAGCACATAATTTACGCTTGGCAGCACTTTCTGAGTTCGTTATATCACGACCGTTCTTCTTATATAACTTTACATGTCGTAAGTATCTGGTTATATCTGTACCATCTATTTTTTCTAAATCCTGTGGTTTAAAGTCTTTCATTGCATATGAACTGAACTTAGGTATGCATTCAATGAGAAATTCAAAGAAACCTTTAATATCCATTGCATAGGCAACTTTAGTTCTTGGCTGCTTATTAAATTCAAGACTATCAAAATACTGTGTACAGAAATCCGGTAATATATCAAGTAATTCATTAAGCTTTTTCTTGTACTTGATGTTTTGTTGTTCTGAGTATGTTTTTTCAGCCATTAAGAATACCTCCATATATAAAAAATACTAATCACTTCGTTAAACCTGACTTTAGCGAAGTGATTACTGTACGAATAATTATATTCTTCTATCTGTTATTTTGCAACTAATTTCCCCTGATAGAGCTTTTTAGTTACTATATTGATATGAAATGCTTTCTGGTATGATTTAATCTTGTTAAGTTCATTATCAGTTATAATTGATATACATGTTCCTGTATTGCCATTACGTCCACAGCGTCCGCATCTGTGAATATATTCCTTATTGTCCTCAGGAAGGTTTACATTGATTACTGTATCAATATTATCAATCTGAAGTCCTCTGGCAGCTATATCTGTTGCAATAAGAAGCTGAATCTTTCCACTTCTGAAATTCTCTATTGCAGCTTTCTTGGCTGAATTATCTTTATTACCGGCAATTGAAGCTACATTGTAATGATGATATTCAAGCTTCTGAAGTGATTCTTCCAGATCATACTTGGAATTAACAAATATAATTGCTTTCTCTGGTTTAACAGCTTTAATAATCTTTCTTAAAGTTTCAATTCGTTCCCTTCTGTCAGAAATGACGCTTATATGCTTGATTGTAGAAGGAATCTGGCTTGTATTACCAGAATTACTGTTAATATCAATGAATATTGGTTTGAAACACAAAGTATTGGTTCTTGTCTTCTTATCTACGCTTGCAGAGAATAAAAGAACCTGTGTGAACTTCATTAAAGACTTTCTTATTGCTTCTACATCCTGGATAAATGTTTTATCAAAGAGCTTGTCTGCCTCATCAAGAACAAGAGTCTTAACCTCATGTACTTTAATCTTCTTGTTACTTATAAGCTGATGTATGCGGTTAGGTGTTCCGATGATTATTGCAGGCTTATTAGATTTAATAGAATCAATCTGTCTTGATATATTCACATCTCCTATTAATGCAACAGATGAAAATGTATTATCCATATGTGCAAAGATATCTTTAAGCGTATTATTGACCTGTATTGCAAGCTCTGCAGTTGGAACAAGAATAACAGCCTGAATATTATGAGTATTACTCTTTAATCTGTTAATAATTGGAATAAGATATGCAAGTGTCTTACCTGTTCCGGTTGATGAACAAGCTATAATATCGCGGTTGTCCATTATATGCTTATACGTCTGACGCTGTATTTCGGTCATATCGACGATTTTATTATCTGAAAGATAATCTGATACACCCTGAGAGATAGTCTCTATATCGCTAAATTTCATAGTTAATCTCCTTATAAATAAATTATTAAATATCAAGTTATATCTACAGCCATTTCGCTATCAATAAATTTTAACAAAAATGCAGTGAAAAGTCCAATATTAAGTAGCTTTTCACTGCATGCGGGAAATGTATATGCAATTAGATATTATCTTATCTCAGTTGAATAATAATATATTACAAGATTCTTACCTGAATGGATTGTGTCAGATGATAAATCATTCATCTGCATTATATTGTTAATATATGAAGCTGTATCTTCATCCCCATTATTATATCTGTCAGCAAGTGACCATAATGTATCATTATCTTCTACAGATACTGTTGTGTAATACTTATATGTTCGTGTTCTGTTCGAGTCATCAGAAGCCTTGACAATAATGCCTCCAATAGAAACGGCAAATATAAGAATTGAACATATAATAACCATTCTTAATGACTTGACAGTCATCTGTCTGTTTCTTCTGCGTCTGTCGCTTCTTTTCTTAGCTGCTGCTCTTCTATATGTGTATTCTGAATTATTCATATGTAAAACCTCCAATCAAACAAGTGTTCTGCTGTTATGAGTTGATTATATAATCAGAACATGCGTTTGTCAATAAAAATCGAACAAATTTTCCGAACATTTTTTCAGAAATTATGTTTGCACATAATGTATAAATGTGGTAAAATTATTTAAAAGAATTTAATGGAGGTTCGTAATATGGCATATGGCAGAATAACTCAGAAACAGTCTGAGATTCTTGAATATATTAAATCACAGATTCTTAACAAAGGATATCCACCATCAGTAAGGGATATATGTCAGGCAGTTAATCTTAAGTCTACATCATCTGTTCACGCACATCTTGAGTCTTTGGAGAAGAATGGATATATAAGAAGAGACCCGACTAAGTCGCGTACAATAGAGATAATTGATGATAACTTTAATCTTTCAAGGAGAGAGGTTGTTAATATTCCGTTATTAGGTCAGGTTGCCGCAGGACAGCCACTTCTTGCCGTTGAGAATATAACAGAGTACTTTCCTATTCCATCTGAATACATGCCAGGTGGAGAGGTATTCATGTTAAAGGTCAAGGGTGACAGCATGATTAATATGGGAATCTACGAAGGCGACCAGATAATAGTAAGAAAGCAGAATACAGCTTCTAATGGAGAAGTAATTGTTGCACTAGTAGATGATTCAGCAACAGTCAAGCGTTTTTACAAGGAGAACGGACACATAAGACTCCAGCCAGAGAACGATTTCATGGACCCAATTATCGTAGACGATTGCGAGATACTGGGAAAAGTAATCGGACTTATAAGATTAGGTATTGACTAATAAAAATTATTATTATTGATTGTAAAAATCCAGCCATAGATATACAAGAAATCAAAAACGGAAGCTATGTTACTTGTAAGCTGCAAAGCAGCAAAACAAGTAACATAGCTTCCGTTTTCAAATATATCTGCGACTGGATATATTTTTATTTTATCACCAATTAACAACCAGTAATGTACAGCAGTCTCCCCGGAGAATACGATGCCGTAGGTATATAGATAATCAGAACCGTTTGAGGACGCCGGCACTTGGTGAGCTGCAAAGTAGCGAACCTAGTATCGCTGCGTCCGAGACCGAGCGGGAGCGGGTTCTGATTATCTATATACCTACGGCAGAGTCACCTTCCGGGAAGCCGTTCTAAACATTACAGGCTGTTAATATCAACCTCATTCCCATCACGCCATATACGTTCAATATTATAGAACGCTCTGTCATCCTCAGAGAATACATGAACAATAACATCCTTGTAATCAAGAAGAATCCATGAAGCTGTATTATAACCCTCAACCTTAGGATCATCGAAGCCAGCCTTGAACATTTCTTCTTCTACATTATCTACCATAGCCTGAATCTGGTTAGTATTGCTACCACTAGCAATAACGAAATAATCTGCAATAACAGATACATTGCTGATATCAATAACTCTGATATCTTCAGCCTTCTTATCCTGTAAGGCATCTATGATAACCTTTAACATATCCTTAGAATCTGCCATATCTTAATTCTCTCTTTCTTTAATAATCCCTTTGTAGTATTCGTAGGTATCAACGGTCTGTGTATCAATATTACGACCAGTTTTTCTTATATACGAAAGGGTGTCGTCTAATATTACATAAGCCGCCATATCAATATCAGTGAATGCCATATGTCTTATGTCATCAAGATTGGCAGCTTTATTTCTGTAGGGTTCAATATAATCTGCAATGAATACAATCTTTTCTAATAAAGTCATTGCAGGCTTTCCTGTTGTATGCCACTGGATGGCAGAACATATTTCATCATCTTCAACATTGTACTTGTGTGCTGCATAATATGCACCAAGCTTTGAATGAAGCAGATAAGGACTTTCAAACTCAATATCTGATATTGGAAGTCCAAATTGTTTACATTCAGCAATCTTTACATCATCAGGAACACATTTGGCACAATCATGAAGAAGACCTGCAATATACGCTTTGTTCATATCTGCACCATGACACATGGCAAGACAGGCACTTGTATTAGCAACACCAAGTGTATGCTGGTATCGCATGTTGTCTGTACGGAGTGCGTCTTTTACATGTGTTCTTAATTGTTCAATATATTTGTTATCCATAATAAAACCTCTTAAACATAAAGTTTTCTGGACTTTATATACTCTTCTACTTCTTCGCCGACATCTTCTTTTACTGACAGACCCATTGCAACCTTCTTTCGTATATCAGTTGAACTGTAAGGAAATTCCGGAACATCAATAAAATCAATAACCGCACCATATTTATCAGCAAGAAAATGTTTCTGATCTATAAGTACACTGGCTGAATTATTGTCCCTGTTAGCACATAAAAGATGACAATGGCTGCATATATACTCAGGATGATACCAGTCCTGAATATAAAGAAGCGAATCTGCACCTATTATAAAATATATTTTCTTATATGAATCATATATCTGTGCAAGTGTATCGGCTGTGTAGGTATTACCGGGACGGTCAGTTTCAATCGTAGAAAGTGACATGTAATCAAAAGGTTTAATTGCAAGCTTTACCATATTACAACGGTCAGTTGCACTTACAATGGGAGAATTATCTTTATAAGCAGGTGTGCCTGAAGGCATGAATAATATTTCATCTATATCAGACTGCTCGTAGGCACATCTGGCAATACCTGTGTGTCCTTTGTGGATTGGATTAAATGTCCCACCCATAATACCTATTATTTTGTCTGAATTAATCATGGTAAAATGATTTTTTTGTTGTCCTTAGATTCCTTGTAAAGAACGATTTTCTTTCCAATAACCTGAACAACCTGTGAGCGTGTTCTTTCTGCAACCATCTGTGCGATTTCTCTAGGGTCATCGGCACAGTTATTAAGAACACTTATTTTGATAAGTTCTCTTGCCTCAAGAGCTTCTGCAATAGCTGCAGTGTTCTCAGGAGTAAGACTGTTCTTTCCAAACTGGAATATTGGATCCATTGTCATTGCAAGACCCTTTAAATAAGCTCTCTGTTTGCTTGTCATATATTCTCTCCTATTAATTATGCTTTATAGTAATCAAACTCAAGGTAATCACCAACGATAACTGTATCGCCTTCCTCAATTCCAAGCTTCTCAAGTTCATCAAGAACACCTGAGCGCTTCATGAATTTCTGGAAGAAATCAAATCCCTTTTCAGATTCAAGGTTAGTATAACCAAGCATTTTATCAATCTTTGGTCCGTTGACAACATATATGCCGTCCTCATTAACAGATACTTCAAAGCTTTCGTTAGGATTATCCATAAGCTCGTCGTAATCAAATTCTTTTTCAAATAATACAGGTTCGTCCTTGAAGTTATCAAGCAGTGTTCTGACTGCGTATAACAGCTCTTTAACGCCCTGTCCTGTAACAGCTGATATAGGATATACCTTAATACCTTCCGGCTCAAATGCATCTCTTATAGCCTGTACAGGGTCACTGCCATCATCATATATAACATCAATCTTATTAGCTGCTATAACCTGTGGTCTTTCAAGAAGCTTAGGATTATAATTCTCAAGCTCTTTGTTAATAGCCTTAATATCAGCTATAGGATCACGGCCTTCAGTTGAAGCTGCATCAACAATATGAATAATGACTTTAGTTCTCTCAATATGACGTAAGAACTGGTGCCCAAGACCAACACCTTCTGATGCACCCTCAATAAGACCAGGAATATCAGCAATAACGAAACCTTTACCACCATCAAGATCAACAACACCAAGGTTAGGATTAAGTGTTGTGAAATGATAATTGGCAATCTTAGGTCTTGCATTAGTTACTCTTGATAAAAATGTTGATTTACCAACATTAGGGAATCCTACAAGACCAACATCAGCAATAACCTTAAGTTCAAGACGAACCCATAATTCCTGTGCATCCTGTCCCGGCTGTGCATACTGTGGAGCCTGCATGGTAGATGTAGCATAGTTCATGTTACCTTTACCACCACGGCCACCTTTAAGAATAGTTTCCTGAAGGTTATCTCCAGACATATCTGCAATAACTTTACCGGATTCATCATCATATATAACAGTTCCTTCAGGCACTTTAATTATAAGGTCTTCACCATCTTTACCTGTGCATCTTCTCTTGCCGCCTTCTTCGCCGCTTTCAGCAATATATTTGCTGTTATGTCTGAAATCACCGAGTGTATTAAGCCCTTTATCGACCATAAAAATAATATCCCCGCCATGACCGCCATTGCCGCCATCAGGACCGCCAGCAGGAACATAAAGCTCTCTACGGAAGCTTACATGACCATCTCCACCCTTGCCGGATTTAATAAAAATGCGGACTCTGTCTGCAAACATAACCTTTCCTCCATTCTATATTTAAATTATGTTAACTGTTTAGAATTAACATTTACAAATTAAGAAAAAAGCTCCAAATCCGAAGACTTGGAGCTAAAAAACAAATTAGTCGTTTGAAACAACAGGATAAACAGAAACCTGCTTTCTATCCTTGCCCTTTCTTTCGAACTTAACAGTTCCATCAACAAGTGCGAATAATGTATCATCGCCACCACGACCAACATTAACACCTGGATGAATCTTTGTTCCACGCTGTCTGTAAAGAATATTACCAGCTAAAACAAACTGTCCGTCAGCTCTCTTAGCGCCTAATCTCTTAGACTCTGAATCTCTACCATTCTTTGTAGAACCTACACCCTTTTTGTGGGCGAATAACTGAAGATTCATATTTAACATAAGGTTACACCTCCTTAACACTAATTGATAAGTATTTCGGATTATCCTCAGCCACAGAATTAACACCTAATTCATATGACTTAAGTAAAATCGAAGTTTCCGGACTAACAGGCATAGCTATCTTAAAGATAACAATTCCTTCATCCTCATTAACTGACACATCAAACTTATCATCGGTAAAAGCCTCTATCGAATTAATAGTATTGATTGTCAGAACTGAAATAGCAGAACATATAATATCACTGCCGGATTCAGCATATCCTGCATGACCTGCAGAATAAAAACCTGTGATCTCTTTTTCAGAGTTCTTAAAAAAAGTTATATGAGTCATGAATAACACACCTCACAAACATCCATACAAAAATTAAGCATTAATCTTTTCAATCTTAACTTCTGTGTAAGCCTGTCTATGACCATTCTTCTTGTGATATCCAGTCTTTCTCTTGTACTTGTAAACGATAACCTTCTTATCTCTGCCTTCGCCTACAACGCTAGCTGTAACTGTAGCACCGGCAACTGTTGGCTCACCAACCTTAGCCTCGCCGTTGTTTACAAAAAGAACCTGATCAAATGTAACAGTGTCACCAGCATTAACTGCAAGCTTCTCAACTCTGATAGTATCGCCTTCAGAAACTGTGTACTGCTTACCACCTGTTGCTATAATTGCGTACATATGGTATCCTCCTTAATTAAATACTCGCCAGTTTTGGGGAATCCGACATACATCAGATACACTTATACCCTAACTGAGCGGCACACAAAATATATAATATACATTCAGTTACTATTTGTCAAATGTTTTTTAGAAATATTTCAAAAATTTTCAGATAATCCATAAGCCGGCAATTCCACATATAATTCCTACTGCGAATCCGGCAACAACATCTCTTACAAAATGTACTCCTGCAAGCACTCTGCTTGCTGCCATAATTGCTACAAGCATAAGCATTATAATCCCTACTGGAACAGAAACATAAAGCCAGCACATCGCAATAATTGTAATGGAAAAAACATGTCTGCTTGGCATAGAATCCCCTTTAGTATCTTTAACAAACAAGGGCTTTATATTATATTTTTCATATGGTCTTTTCGCATCAATACATTTTCTTATAACAGATACAAGAATAAATGATGTAAAAGGTGTGAGAATAAGCTTGGATGTAAGTAAAAATTTATCAGTTTCAACAACTATACCGCTGTTTCTTAACATAATCGGAGTTGTCTCAGAAAAGAAAGTCCCTCGTAAACTCATTATTATAAGAAAAATGTATGCAAATGCTATTATATAAGCCATATATTTGTATATGAATTTAAGAATTGCATAAGCTGGCTTACAATTAAGAAACCATTCTGATATCTTTCTATATCTTCTTTCGTATGCAGGAATCTCCTGTGAAATATTTACTTCAGTATTATCCATAAATCCTCCATGCATTTTCAGGCTTTATTAAGACTTTCAGACAGACTTTTTCCAATTTTCTTTCGTGTAATCTCAACAAGACCAAGCTTGGTGATGTCAACGATTGTAGTGTTTACTATATCCTTTTTTGCCAGAGATTTCAAATATTCCATCAAAATATCTGAATTTTCCTGATTCATATTAATAAAATCAACGATAATAATTCCTGAGAGATTTCTTACCTTAATCTGCTGGCACAGCTTGTCTGCGGCTTCAAGATTAGTTTTTAATGCAGAAGCCTCGATTGCTTCCATGCTCTTTGCCTTAGCTACATTCTTACCAGAATTAACATCAATGACAGAAAGTGCTTCAGTCTGTTCGATAATAAGATATCCACCTGATTTTAACCAGACCTTCTTGGAAAGAGCGGTATCTATCTCTTTTTCTATAGAATAGAGCTTGTATAAAGGCCATAATTCATCTTTATACATACGGATACTTATATTACTGCTACGAGGCAGATATGTTTCTAATTCATTATATATATCCGGAATATCTGTGATAACCTCAACACGGTCTTTTCCTGACAGATGAACAATTTCCTCAATATATGCAGGTCTGTCTTTATGTACAAGTGTATAGAACTTTGAAAAAACAGCTTTTCGGAGCATATCAGTGTATTCGTTACACAATGCATTTACATCTTTAATAATATCATCAATATCAGCGTCAGCACAGCCACTTCTTAATATTATTCCGAAATTTGAAAGATAATCACAGCTTGTTTTTTCTATGGCTTCCCGCTGCTTCTGAATGAGAATGTCAGCAACACGTTTTTTTATCTCTGTAATTGTTTCATTAGATTTTATCTTTTTTGAAATGTGAACACCTTTTACATCGTTGGAAACAACTGAATAATTGCCGGTAAGCTCTATCTTTGAAGATACCTTTGCAGGTTTGGTTTTAAGCGGCTCAGTTATAACTTTTACGAGAATTCTGTCGCCCTGACATATTGCAGGATTGTTTTTCTCATTAAAAAATATAGGTGCTTTGTTGTCTGGTATAGAGTAATAACATTTCTGCTTATCTTCTATCTCAATAAATGCAGCATTAATATTTTTAACTACATTTTCAACTCTTCCAACATATATGTTACCAACAACACTGCCACTATCTAAAGGCTTAAGATAGTGGCAGGTATTATCAGAAGTATATATGCAGCAGAAGATTTTATTGTTAATATCTGTGATTATATATTTATATTCCATAAATTATCTGTTCCATGTTTTAATATTTCTATAGAAGCATGTTCTGTTTCCAGTGTGGCATGCAGCACCAACCTGACGAACCTTTGCAAGAATAGTATCATTGTCACAGTCGATGTCAAGAGAACCAACATACTGGAAATGACCTGATGTAAGACCTTTAACCCAGAGCTCCTGACGGCTTCGGCTATAATAAGTCATGATGCCTGTCTCTAAAGTCTTATTGAAGGCTTCCTCATTCATGTAAGCAAGCATAAGGACTTCACCGTTGACATAATCCTGTACAACAACAGGAATAAGACCATTGGCGTCAAGCTTTAAATCCTTAAACGAAATATCAGCCTTAGGCATTGCTGATGCCTTGCTGTAAGATGCTCCGGATTCAAAAAGATTTACAGCCGCCTTAAGGTCAATACGTTTTTCATAGATTGCCTTACCAATAATTGCACCGTGGATACCGGCATCATTAATATGTGTAAGATCATCCATGCAGCTCATGCCGCCTGATGCAATAATATCAATGCCTGTTTTATCAGAAAGAATCTTAGTCTGTTCAACATTAGGACCAGCAAGCATACCATCCTTTGATATATCAGTGTACACAATAGTCTGTACGCCGATATCCTTCATTGCAAGTGCAAGTGAAAGTGCGGTCTTATCACTGACCTTTTCCCAGCCCTCGATAGCCACAAGACCATCTTTTGCATCAACACCTACAACAATATGTTCAGCACCGAATCTGTCAATGGCAGCCTTAATAAAATCAGGATTCTCAACAGCCTTAGTACCGATAATAACTCTGTATACGCCGAGGTCAAGAACCTCCTGAATGTTCTCAAGAGTACGGATTCCACCGCCCATCTGTACAGGAACATTAACACTTGAACATATCTTCTTAATAGTTTCTGCATTAACGCCGTGTCCTTTCAAAGCGCCATCAAGGTCAACAGTATGTATAAACTGTGCTCCTGCCTCTTCAAAGCCTTTAGCGATCTCGTAAGGTCTTTCAGAATATACAGTAACTTCATTAAAAAGTCCCTTCTTTAAGCGGACACACTGCCCGTCTTTAACATCAATTGCTGGATATAATCGCATATATGTAACTCCTTAAGTATATTTAGAGACTTCCCTTAGTAGAGAGAATTGTCTTGATTCTTGTATCTTTAACAGTTGCCTCATCCAATGCCTTTGCAAATGCTTTAAACATGCCTTCAATAATGTGATGATCGTTCTCACCTGCAATCTTTCTTATATGAAGATTCATGCCTGCACTGTAGGATATTGCATAGAAGAATTCTTTAACCATCTGTGTATCAAAGTATCCAACGCTGTCTGCTGTAAATGTAGATTCAAAACCAAGATACGGTCTTCCTGAAAGGTCTATGGCACACATGATAAGTGTTTCATCCATAGGAAGAATAATGTCGCCATATCTTTTTATGGACATCTTATCTCCGATAGCTTCTTTTATAGCTTCACCAAGTACAATTCCGACATCTTCGATAGTATGGTGGCAGTCAACTATTAGGTCACCAGTTACCTTTAACTTAAGGTCAAAAAGACCATGCTTTGCAAAGCTTTTTAACATATGGTCGAAAAAACCGATTCCTGTATCGACCTCTGCTTCTCCCGAACCATCAATTCTTAAAAATAAAGCAATATCAGTTTCACTTGTTTTTCTTTTTACAGTTGCCTGTCTGATTTCAGATACAGCCATATAATCCCCGTTTCCGCGCCATTGCGCTAATTAATTTTCAAATCTTACCTTAATTGAATTAGCATGAGCTGTAAGATGCTCTGCTGTAGCAAATTTCTCAATATCTGTGTGGATAGCTTCAAGAGCATTTCTAGAATATGAAATAATGCTTGATTTCTTAATGAAGTCATCAACACTTAAAGGCGAGAAGAACTTAGCTGTTCCATTAGTAGGAAGAACGTGGTTAGGACCTGCAAAGTAATCACCAAGAGGCTCTGAACTATATTCTCCAAGGAAGATAGCACCTGCGTTCTTAACCTTAGTCATAACATCAAAAGGATTCTTAGTAACAATTTCCATATGTTCTGATGCAATCTCGTTAGCAACATCTACAGCCTCGTCAATATCCTTAGCAACAAGAATATATCCGTAATTATCAAGTGATTTCTGGATAATTTCCTTTCTTGATAATTCAGCTACAAACTTATCAACCTCTGCAGATACCTTATGTGCAAGGTCTTCACTTGTAGTTACAAGAATTGCAGATGCCATCTCATCATGTTCAGCCTGTGATAAAAGATCTGCTGCAACATAACGAGGATTAGCAGTCTCATCGGCAATTACAAGAATTTCACTAGGACCAGCCACAGAATCAATGCTTACATAACCAAATACGGCCTTTTTAGCAAGGGCAACATATATGTTACCAGGTCCACATATCTTATCAACCTTAGGAATTGATTTTGTACCATATGCCATAGCTGCAACAGCCTGTGCTCCGCCAGCTTTATATATAACATCAACTCCAGCCTCTTTAGCTGCAACAAGTGTTGTAGGATATACCTTTCCTTCTTTATCAGGTGGAGTACACATTATAATCTGCTCAACACCTGCAACCTTTGCTGGAAGAACATTCATAAGAACTGATGAAGGATAGGCAGCCTTTCCTCCTGGTACATACACACCGACTCTTGCAAGTGCAGTAACCTTCTGGCCTAATATAGTTCCGTCAGGCTTAGAATCAAACCAGCTGTACTGTTTCTGCTTCTCATGGAAAGAACGAATATTAACGATAGCCTTTCTTATAACCTCAATAAGTTCAGGGTCAACTAAAGAGTATGCTTCTTCAATCTCTGCCTCTGTTACGACAATATTGTCAGCATTGATATCAGCCTTATCAAAATTCTTAGTATATTCAAATAAAGCCTCATCGCCCTTTGTCTTGATATTAAAAAGAATCTCAGCAACTGCCGATTCGAACTTTCCATAGCTGTTAGGACTTCTCTTTAAAAGATTCTCTAAAATATTATTCTTACTTTCATCTGTTAATTCAACGATACGCATTATATTTCCTCCTTGTTTTGCGAAGCAAAATCCGAACTCCATAGTGAGGAGAGGAATTTTCCTCCTTGTTATATGCCCTGTGTTTCTATATATTTCTTGACATCATTAATAAGCTTGTTAATTCGCTCCTGCTCCATCTTCATGCTTACCTGGTTTACAACCATTCTCGCAGAAAGAGGACACACCTCTTCGAGAACTTCAAGACCATTTTCTCTTAGAGTTGCACCTGTCTCAACGATATCAACGATAACCTCTGCAAGACCTACAATAGGTGCTAACTCGACAGAACCGTTAAGCTTGATAATCTCTACAGTCTGATGCTTTATATTATTAAAATAATCCTTTGCAATGTTAGGATACTTAGAAGCAACTCTTATAAGCTCATGATGCTGTAACTTTTCTCTTGCTGATTCAGGACCACATACACACATTCTGCATTTGCCCATCTGAAGGTCATATACTTCATAAAGACTTCTTCCTTCTTCAAGAATTGTATCTTTACCTACAATACCGATATCGGCCGCACCATATTCTACATATGTAGGAACATCAGATGGCTTTGATAAAAAGAAACGGAATCCTAATTCTTCATTAGTGAAGATAAGCTTTCTTGTCTTTTCATCCTTCATCTCTTCACAAGGAATACCAATCTGTTCAAATATCTCCATTGCCTTCTTTGCAAGACGGCCTTTTGCTAATGCAATAGTTATATATCTCATTAAAATGTACCTCCTACAAGGCTTTTTACAGCTGCTCTTTCATTTTTTCCTGATTCATCAATAACTCTTATTGTTGAATCAGAAACGTATTCATCATCAATAAATGCTACATTTACTAATGAAGATTCTTTAGCATATTCAATATATTGAGAATCAGACTTGCTGTCTTTATATTCAATCATGCAGACATTAACACCAGTGCTTCTTAATTTCTTAGATACATTTATAGCATCACCAAGCCTGTCAGCATTGTATACAAGAAGTGTTCCATTAGCGTCGTGTGGGATATGGATATTCTGTCTGTTAAGTGCAGCTATAAGTCTGTCAATCGTGATAGAGAAACCAATAGATGCCTTGTCACAGCCAAACTGACCGAGCAGCTTGTCATAACGTCCGCCATTCACAACAGGCTCCCCTGTTCCAAATGTATATGCATGGAATATAATTCCAGTATAGTATGCATGTTCAGATAAATCTCCTAAATCAAATGAGATATATTTATCGTAATTGTTATTCTTAAGAAGCTCATATAACTTTTCAAGTCTGTTAACAGCCTGTATGCACTCTTCTTCATCTGTTAAAGATTTAGCCTTTTCAAGCACCTCTGTACCACCAAATAACTGAGGAAGTTCAAGCAATGCTTTGGCAACTGCATCATCAATATTAAGACTATCTAAGAGTTCTTCAACACCGAAGTAATTCTTATCCTTGATAAGTCTTAATAATTCTTCTGCAGAATCTCCTGTAATGCCAGCTTTATGTAAAAGACCATTAAAGAAAGCAACGTTACCAAGCTCAACCTGAAACTCTGTAAGACCTGCTGATAACATGCAGTCAATAACCATAGAGATAATCTCATAATCTGCTGCCAGAGAGTTATCATTGATAAGCTCTGCACCAAGCATTGTATTTTCTTTAAGTCTTCCCTGATAATACTTGCTTACATTGATAAATGTATTGCCAAGATAACAGAGCTTGACTGGAAGAACTCTGTCTTCAAAATATTTTGCTGTAGCTCTTGCTATAGATGGTGTCATATCTGGTCTTAATACTAAAGTGTTTCCGTATCTGTCAAAAAGCTTGAACATTTCATTAGACGGTACACTTCCACGTTCTTTATTGAATACATCAAAGAATTCAATAGAAGGTGTCTGTATATCATTATATCCATATGATGCACAGACATCATGAAGACGATTCTCAATGACCTTCTTTTCTGCACATTCTGTACTGTATATATCGCGCACACCCTCTGGTGTATGTAGTAAATCTTTCTTCATAAATGTATATCCTTTCGTTATATTGAATGCTTTAATGCGTTGAAGTGATACTATGCTAACACACTAAATTTGTATGAATTATACATAAATATGTAGTTATTGTCAACAAACTATTTATCAGAATCTTCGATTTCTCCGTGCAGGAACTCCTTATAGATTATATATCTGTTGCCTCCTTTAGAACGTGCTATATTAATTGCTTTTTGGATTTTTTTCTTAATAAGATCTAAATCCTTTCCATTATTAGGATATCTTCCTATGCCAATAGAAAATTCTATATTATATGATGAATCAATAAATTTACAATGCCATGAAATCTGGGTCCTAATATGCTCCAAAAATGCACGCAGCTTAACTTCATTATTGATATTTTTAATAGCAATAATGTATTTGAAATCATCCAGACGGCCTAATAAACCACGGCCATCAATAGCTTTTAATATAGTATCTTCAATTACATATGTTATTCTATGGAATTCATCATCAGTATGTGTAGCTTTAAACTGCTCAAAATTGTCAACTTCAAGATATATAAGTGATAGTTCGCAGTTATTATCAGCTTCTATGTTTTTTAAACAGAATTCTTTGATGGCAGGTTCTGGCTGCGTAATTAGTAAATTTCTATTTTCAGCAGTTTCATTTTTAAATGCTTTAATCTGCTGCTGTAATTTTTTATTAAGCTCACGGATAACTAAAACATCAGATATATGTAATTCAAGGTATTCAGATGAATCAGTATTAGGTATAACTTTCTTTTCTATATCAACAATTACCCATCGGTATGAATTATCTATTCTTCGCATCCGTATACACATGGATTTCTTGATTTCAGGTCTTAAACTGTTGGCAACATCAATAAAATCGTCAATGTCAACCTGATGAATAGCATCCATAATTGAATAATGTTTTGACATTCCAAGGAACAGATACATAGGCTCATTTGCAGTTACTATTGAGAAATTTCTGTCAACTACAGCATATCCATTAGTAAGTTCATATTCATCAATATAATTATTATAGTTATTATAAGCATTATGATTATCACTAATCATCTAACCCCCTGCCTTTCTATCGTAATTCTATATCCTTCTGGATTGTTTCCAGATAATGAACAGGAATTCCCTGATTTGCATATATACGGAAATTCTGATTTATTTCTTTATATGTGAAGCTTTTCCGACCACCATTTTCACTTCTTTCCCAAAAACTAATTATATCAGAAAATGGTACATAATAGAACTCATCTCTTGAAGAAAAATATATAATTATGAAGGAGATTCCGTCCTGCTTCTCAAATTCACGCATGAATTCAATCTGATGTTCATGGATGTTCTGAATTGGAAATGTATCCGTTGCACATTCTTTTGCATCAAAACATACAGGAATTCCCTGAACAACACCAATATAGTCAACCGTACTTTTCTGGTCAAAATATGCCAGTGTAATATGTCTTGTGCTTTGGTCTATATTAATTGGTTTTATGGGTGTTGGAATCTTTTGGACAAGTGCAAGATGTGAAGTCCTGTATTTTTCATTAGACATATTAATAAGGTCTTCTAATGTAGAGCCTCTAAGTCCTCTTGAATTCCAGGTCGGCATAACTGTTCTCCTTTCATGACATTTTTAAAAGAATCAGGTATTGCAGCGTATATATGAATGTCCATATCCGGAATATCTAATTCATATGAATGAAGCATCTGGTCTTTTACTTTGTATTGTCTGTTAAATGCGTCATTAACAGATTGTGAGCCGTATTTATAATCACCTATAAGAGGATGTCCAATACTTGCAAGATGAGCTCTTATCTGATGGCTTCGTCCTGTAAGAAGATGAATCTTTAGCAGAGTCACATTGCCATTAGAACATACCGGAATATACTCTGTCTCAATCGGAAGTGAATCTTTAGTTTCAGTCCTGCTTATAGTCACTTTGTTAGTTTTGTTATCCTTATACAGATATCCTTTTATTAAAGCACGCTTATCAACGTTTCCCTTTACAATGCACAGATAGTACTTTCCAAGGGTTCTCTGTTTAAATGCTTCCGATAACTGCTGTAATCCTTTAGTAGTCTTTCCTGCTGCTACAATTCCGCTTGTATTGCGGTCTAATCTGTTGCATATGCCAGGCTTGAACGAGGCTAAGTCACCGGCGTTAAGTTCTCCCTTATGTATAAGGTGTGCTATTAAATATTCAACAAGTGACACATCTTCAGGCTTTGCCTTCTGTGAAAGCATGCCTGAAGGCTTATTAATAAATATAACATCAGAATTCTCATAGATGATATCAAGTGGCCTGTATATTCTGCTGTAGTAATCGTCATTAGCTGTTCTGTTATTATCGGCTGCGAATTTTTCAAATGTTTCATCAGAAAAGAAAATCTTGATTGTATCACCACATTTTAACTTCTCATCACCTGTTGCTTTGGAATTATTGAGTGTAATATTCTTTTTTCTCAGCATTTTGTAAAGAAAGCTCTTAGGGGCGTTGGATAAATAACGCTCAAGACAGCGCATCATCTTCTGACCTGCGAGCTTTTCATCAATGTTAATTTCTTTCATATAATACCTGCTTAATTACATGCTCATTCTTAGTAATGCGTCTGTTATATACTGTTTTCTGTCAAGGCTATTTTCCTTGCTCACATCAAAATTCAAGGCTGCATTCTTAACTTTTTCAAGATATGTATCCTTATCCTTATAGAGAAGGACAGCACATGTAAGCTTCTCATTCTTCAAGAACTCCTTAACACTTGTCTCGAAAAGGTTCTTGTCAGCTTTAGCAGCACTTGTATAGGCAAGTATCTGGTTATCACTGATAACTGCTGCCATAATACCAACAGGCTTCTGCTTATTGGATACAACAAGGTCATAGACGCTGTTTAATTCGCCTTTACGTTCTTCAATAGCACTCTTTAATTCTTCGTCACAGTTCTTATGTGGAATAAGAACAAAGTATGATACTGCGAATTTGGCAGCAGGCAGAACAAGTACAACAGCAAGCATTGTAAGGTAGTTATTCTTTGATTTCCATATTATGAAACCAATGATAAATATTACGAGTACAACAGCAAATGCAATAATTGTTTTAATCATATTGCGGCTTTTTTTATAGGCAAGATAACCGAACTCACCTTTTTCTACTTTTTTCATTACTTCTGCTCCTTATTTTTCTAGGTGGAATAAGACATTTTGGACCAAATCCAATCAGGTCATTTCTGTTGTTGGCAAGAAGGGCTTCTTTTACAAGGTCATAATTCTCTGGCTTCCTGTACTGGATAAGCGCTCTCTGCATCTCCTTTTCATGATGAGATACAGGTGTATATACCTTTTCCATTGTTCTTGGGTCATAGCCTGTGTAATACATACATGTTGAAAGCGTTGAAGGCGTAGGATAGAAATCCTGTACCTGTTCTGGCATATAACCTAAGTCACGAACATATTCAGCAAGCTCAATAGCCTCTTTCATGGTTGAACCAGGGTGGCTTGACATAAGATATGGCACAACAAACTGTTCTTTTCCTGTCTTATCGTTAATTCTTTTATAACGTTTTATGAAGCTGTCATATACTGCTCTCGAAGGCTTACCCATTCTCGATAATACTTTATCTGATATATGTTCAGGTGCAACACGCAGCTGACCGCTTATATGATTCTCACACAATTCTCTTAAAAATGTATCATCAGAATCTTCCATGCAATAGTCAAATCGTATACCTGACCTTATAAACACTTTTTTGACAGATGGAATCTTACGAAGCTTTCTTAAAAGGCTTATATAATCCTTGTGCTCTACGACAAGATTCTTACACGGCTTAGGGAAAAGGCACTGTTTATTGACACATGCACCTTTACTTAACTGCTTGTCACAGGCTGTTCTTCTGAAATTAGCCGTAGGACCACCGACATCATGTATATATCCCTTAAAATCAGGGTCATGTGTCATCAATTCGGCTTCTTCTATTATATTTTCATGGCTTCTTGTCTGTATGATACGTCCCTGATGGAAAGTAAGTGCACAGAATGAACACCCGCCGAAACAGCCTCTGTTGCTTGTAAGAGAGAATTTTATCTCTGATAATGCAGGAATACCACCCATTTTTTTATATACTGGGTGATAATCTCTCATATAAGGCAGTGAATATACATCATCCATCTCCATCTGTGTAAGTGGCATTGCAGGCGGATTCTGTACGACATACATTTTTTCCTTAACCTTCTCAACAAGAATCCTGGCACTGAAAGCGTCAGTATTAATGTACTGTGTATAGAAGCTTTCAGCATATTTCTTCTTATCAGCCGCAATCTCATCGTAGCTTGGAAGTTCTATATAATCATCATATATATGATCAAGACTTTTAGCTTTGTATACGGTACCTCTTATATATGTGATATCTTTAACATCAATTCCGGCTTCAAGCGCCTCTGCTATCTCTACAATAGAATGTTCTCCCATTCCATAGGATATAATATCTGCACCTGAATCAATAAGAATTGAATGTTTCATCTTATCAGACCAGTAATCATAGTGCGACATTCTTCTTAATGAAGCCTCAATGCCACCAATAATAATAGGTGTTTTCTTATATGTCTGTCTTATAAGATTACAATATACAATAGTTGCATAATCGGGACGCATGCCCATTTTGCCCCCAGGCGAATATGCGTCATTCTTTCTGTGCTTTTTATTGACTGTATAATGATTAACCATTGAATCCATATTACCTGCAGAAACAAGAAATCCTAATCTTGGTTCTCCGAGGATTGTAATTGATTCTTTTTTTTTCCAGTCAGGCTGTGCAATAATGCCAACCTTATAACCACGGCTTTCTAATAGCCTTGTTATAATAGCCATTCCAAAAGAAGAATGGTCAACATAGGCATCTCCGCATATATACACGAAGTCGCACTGCTGCCAGCCCCTTTTTTTCATATCTTCTCTGCTAATTGGAAGAAAATCCTTAACCATGGAATTCTCCTTATCTTTTAATCTGGTTTCGTTGTAATATTGATATCTCTTCTTTGGTAAGTGCTCTGTATTCACCTGTTTTTAGGCTTTCATCAAGTGGTAAGGCACCAAATGTTATACGCTTAAGGAACAGAACCTCTGAACCTATGGCAGTAAACATTCTCTTTACCTGATGAAACTTACCCTCATGTATTGTTACATAAATCTCAGAATAATCCTTATCAGAATTATAGCTTAATACCTTTAATATGGCAGGAAGTGCTGTCAGCTCTTCATCAACGAATAGTCCATCAGCAAACTGCTTAACTTCCATATCACTTATCTTACCTTTAACTTTGGCATAATAAGTCTTATCAACATGCTTTTTAGGTGATAGCAGATCATGTGCCATAGCACCATCATTCGTAATTATAAGAAGCCCTTCGGTGTCCTTATCAAGTCTTCCTACCGGAAAAAGGTCTTTTCTGTTATTAGTTTTAATAAGGTCAATCACTGTTGTACATGTATTGTCATCAGTTGCCGAAACAACACCGGCAGGCTTGTTAAGCATAAAATACTCATATTCATGATAGCCCACAGCATTACCATCTACATTTACAGAATCACCATCTGTATTAATCTTTGATTCGGGCTTTGTCACAATATTGTCATTAACAGTGACTCTCTTTTTTCTTATCAGTTCTTTAACTTCACTGCGTGTACCAACCTGCATGTCTGCAAGATATTTATCAAGTCTTATAAGCATTTACATCCATCTCCAGCCTGCAAGATATTTATTTTTTAACTGTCCGTTAGCGTTCTTGCCCCATCCAAGTGGATAGCCATCAACACATACAAGTGTCCAGCCAGATTTGACATTAAAATCATCAATATCGATAGTCTCTCCTTTAAGATATCTGATTACTCTGTCATCTGAAACAGGAAGGTCAAGACAGTTATTAAACTGATCCTTAGTAAGTGCCATTGCAAATGCCTGGCTCGGTTCAAAACGGTTCTTCTTAAGTTCACCGAGCAGCAGACCGTTCCTTATAATTCTTAAGCCGCGTTCTTCCGCCATATAAGGAGATGTAAGAAAGACCCTTGTATCTCTTATATTGATATAAGCAGGGTCATATTCAAATGTAGTGCTGTCCATGAACTCCTTTAATTCGTCAGGAAGCTTTGTCTTTCCTGATACAGGTCTTTTAGAAGATGTATAATCTTCGCCGTCTTTCTCAAATAATGCCACAAAATGTCCTTCACCAGACATCTTGTGAGGGAATATTCTGACGGCCTTCTCAAGATGATATCCTTCATCAGTATCAAAGCCGTGTGAAAAGCCTTCATATGGTTTAATATCTATAAGGTGCATGTCAGGTCTGTTAGTAATCAGATGTATTACTGAATCTTCATCTTCCAGCTTTGAAAATGTGCATGTAGAATATAATAACTTACCACCTGGTTTTAACATGTCAGCACCGGCAAGAATGATATTCCTCTGAATCTGCGAATAGAACTCAGGACCATTCTTTTCCCATGCTTTGATAAGCTTATTGTCTTTTCTGAACATTCCTTCACCTGAGCATGGAGCGTCAATAAGTACCTTGTCAAAGAATCCTGAGAATCTTGAAGCTATACCCACAGGGTCTTCATTAAGGACGCACAGATTAGGGACACCGAATACCTCTACATTCTTAAGAAGTGCTTTGGCACGCGAATTGCTTATATCATTGGTTATAAGTAGTCCTGTTTTGTTTAATCTGGCTGCAAGCTCTGTTGATTTTCCTCCGGGAGCTGCACACATATCAAATACAACATCTCCTTCCTCAATCGGAAGAACATTGGCGGGTGTCATAGCACTAGGCTCCTGAATATAATATAATCCTGCAAAATAATATGGGTGTTTAGCAGGCTTGTCATCTTCTGAATAATAGAATCCGTTCTCAATCCATGGAATAGGTTCTAACTTAAACGGACATATCTTAAGGAAATCCTCTGTTGAAATCTTAAGATTATTGACACGCAGTCCATATAATCTCTTATCACTAAAGCTTTTTATATAGCTGTCGTATTCATCTCCTAACAGAGCTTTCATTGATTCTGTATATTTTTCTGGTAAATTCACTTTGTATACCTCAATTCTGTATAGTTTCTGTAATGAGTTACTGTACCGATTGTGCCCGGTAATCCTCAGCAATTATATCCAACTGGCGTGAAAATCTTGAAAGTTCATTAACATCGCCTTTTTCAAATATTTCATAGAATTCATCCTGAATTTTTATAACAACCTGCTTATTGGCAACCTTGTACAGATTCTGGATTGTACTTAATATATCTGAAACAATATTTGCCTTAACCATAAAATAGGTCTGGGAATTAATAATTTCATCATGGATAGATGACATTTCGTTATCAAGTGTTATAAGTGCATCTGATGCCGCATTTAATCTTTCTTTCACATGTGCAGGAATTTCACCATTATATTTGTATTGCAGTGAATGTTCAATAATTGCCCAGAAATTCATGCCAAGAGTTCTTATCTGAATCTCCACGGGTATAATAGTAGTTCCTTTCACTGTCTCAACTTCATAATGAACTATAAGATGATAACTTCTATAACCACTCTCTTTAATATTTTTAATATAATCTTTCTCACTTATTACAGTCATGTCTTTCCGTTTCTTGATAAGTTTCACAACTGTATATATATCTTCCGTAAACTGACATATAAGTCTTATGCCTGCAATATCAAAAAGTTTTTCCTGAATTTTATCAATTTCAATCCCTCTGCGCTGCGCTTTTTCTATTATACTAGAAATACTTTTTACACGTCCTAAAACCTGTTCTATGGGTGAATAGACACCTGCCTGACGGTATTCTTTAATTATATGGTTGAATTTTATCTGAAGTTCTTCCACCGCTAGATCATAAGGTGTAAGAATTTCCTTCCACATCTGAATTTCCATTGTAGTCTCCATTTCAGCTTTTATTGCATAATTATATTTCATTATAACACATAAAAACATATTTTTGAGAATATTATTAAATATCTATTATTAAAGAGGCTGTATGATAAGCATAATACTTATTCTTTTATTTGTGTTTTCGGTATTATCGGTTCCTGTGTGTCACGGAGTGATTTCCGGACTATATCTTTATGGCATGAAAATATTTCCGGGATTATTTATATCTTTTATTCTCACTAATATTCTTGTAAGAATTCTGCAGCAAAAAAATATTAATAATCCATGGATACTTGTAATAACTGGTCTTATGACAGGCTTTCCAAACGGAGCCTATATCTGCTCATGGTACAATAAAAATAATCCTGAAAACAGACTTGGGGACATGCTTGCCGGCATAATCAATATTCCCAGTCCGGCATTTCTTATAAGCTATGTATATATTAATATCCTCGAAAAATGTATCAGTCTGCCAATGTTTCTTGCACTGACATATACACCGGTAATATTATGTTCATATATGGTGATTCTGCTTTTTAGGGATAAAGATAATAAAAAAGACAATGCTCCACATATAAAAACTGACAAAAAACTGATATTCCATTTCTTTGAAGAAGCTGTAGACACTTCAATTAATACTGCTCTGAAGTTGGGAGCTTACGTTATTATTTTCTCTGTCATTGTAAATATTATAATGCATTTTTCACAAAGCAATACCGCTGGTTTGTTAATATCATATTTATTTGAAATATCAAACGGTCTTGCCATAATTAAAAATGCTGGAATTCCTATGAATATAACAGTATTATTGACAGTATTACTTGATGCATTTGGCGGAGTATGCATTATTATGCAGACAAAAAGCATATGCAGCAGTTATATAAGCATAAAAAAATACATATATCAGAAACTTGTACTGTGTATAGTAACACTTGCAATGACTTATCTGCTGATATATGTATTAAATATACTATAAGATTATTAATTGTTATTCATTATTGTCTGTATCTGTGGAATCCAAATCTTCCGAATCGTTTTGCACCGCTTCTTCAGATTCTCCTTCTTCAATACCACTAAGCTCATTCCTATTATTATTGACAACAGATAATACATTTTCTAGACCTGATAATAATGAATCATATTTTTCTTTATTATCCTTAATTGAATGTTCAATAATATACTGAAGTTTTGCAAGCATATCATCTGTGTACTGCATTGCACCATACCTTATGCTGTTTGCTTCCTCTGTTGCATTATCCAGGATAGCCTGTGCCTGTGCTGTAGCCTGTTCAATAAGCTCATTAGCCTGTGCATAAGCTCTCTGCATAATTTCATGCTCATTAATAAGTTCTTCAGTCTGAACCTGTGCTGCATTAATAATAGCATCAGCCTGTTCCTTGGCATCTGCAAGAATAGCATCTTTATTGCTTAAAATCTTCTGATATTTCTTAACTTCATCAGGAGTTTTTAATCTTAATTCTGTAAGCATATCCTCTAACTGCTCTTTATTAACAATAATCTTAACATTGGATAATGGATAATATTTACAGGTATCAATATAACTTTCAATATCACTTATTAACTGCTCAATTCTGCTCATCGTTTTACTCCTTTAATAGTATTTTGATTATTTTGTGATTCCATACTTCTCATAGACTCTGTCTATAATCTCTTCCGGAACGAACTTTTTAATATCCCCGCCATACATAGCCATCTCTTTAACGATGCTGGAACTTAAATATGCATACTTCAGGCTTGTTGTAAGAAATACCGTATCAATCCCAGGAGCCGCAACTCTGTTAGTCTGCGACATTGCAAGCTCATATTCAAAATCAGTGACAGCTCTTAATCCCCTTATTATTACAGAAACGTTATGTTCTGCAGCAAAATCCACCAGTAATCCACTGAAGCTTAATACTTCAACATTAGGCAGATCCTTTGTCACTTCTCTTAACATATTAACACGCTCTTCCACTGAAAACAATGGTGTTTTGGTACTGTTATTTAAAACGCCAACTATCAGATGATCAACAAGACTTGCTGAACGCCTGATTATATCCAAATGTCCTAATGTCACCGGGTCAAAACTCCCTGGATAAATCGCTTTTTTCACAGTTATTCACTCTCCTTTAATCGTATAAAAATATGCTTATTAGTTTTATAATTCTTAACCTTTACAGTCTCAAATCCACATTCATCAATATAATCCAAAGGCACATTAAGAGCCTCCTCAATTACAATAATTGTATATCTGTCTACAATATCCGAATGTGATAATGCAAGTAATACATCATATTCATAGTCTTTTCCATAAGGTGGATCCATAAATATAATATCAAATACTCCGCTGCCTGATAATCTGTTTATTGCAGACAAAACATCCTGTTCCATTACAACAGCCTTAGGGGAAAGTTTTGTAAATGTAAGATTATCTTTAATAACAGCTATTGCCTGTCTTGCATTTTCTACAAGAACAGCTTCTTTTGCACCACGGCTTAACGCCTCAATACCTATCGCACCACTTCCTGAATATAAATCAAGAAACCTGCATCCTGCAATATCTGATTGTAACATATTGAACAATGTTTCTTTAATTCTGTCAGTAGTTGGTCTTGTGTTGTCACCTTCAGCAGCCTTTAAAGGCATACTTCTGGCAATTCCAGCTATTACTCTCATAAATATCAGTTCCTTTATATTTTATTCAAAAAAATTCTTTAATTCTGCACGAGAATTAATCTGCAGTTTATTAAATATAACTTTCATATTGGACTTTACAGTACTCTCAGCAATAAAGAGCTGTTCAGCAATTTCTTTATTAGAAAATCTCTGTGCTGCAAGCTTTGCAACATCTGACTCACGTACAGTAAGTCCATAATCTGCTAGGGCATGTCCAGCTTTTTTTATTGATTTAACCCCTTTTTCATAACCCTTTGAAATCTTTATAACATTTCTGATAAAGCCTTGATTATCATGACCTACAACAGTTTCTGCCATAAGCTCAGATATGCTGCTGTAATTATGTACAAAAGGCATATATATTCTGTCTGGTTCAGCAAGCTTTATGGCCTCTTTAAGAAACTTATGGGCTTTAATTGTCTCACCTGTTTCTTTATTCGCAATTGCAAGATATATATATGTATATATCTGTGGAAGGATATAAGAAAAAAGATTGTTAAGTCCTAAAAGCTGACCGCTTATACCAAGAAAATGATGATACTCACGATTAAGTATAAGATATTTTCCAAACACAATGTTAACAAAACTAAGAGAGAAGAAATTAACGGAATCTTCAATCTTTTTCTGGTCTTTAATCCATGCAGCAATTTTATCCTGCTGTTCTATATCAGAATACATACATGCATGGCATATATCCGAAAGCTTTTCAAGCGATTTGGATTTTCGGGTATCCCTTCTTGCCACAGCTTCAATTTTGTGCATATTTTCCTTATACTGATCATTAAATCCTCTGTAGAGTGCTATATTTGCAAGAATATAATATGCAGCAATGTATATAGCATACTGATTACGGCTGTCTGCCATATATATTGCTTTCTGACAGAGAATCTCAGCTCCGTCAAGGTCACCTCTGTTATATAAAACATCAGCACGCATCAGAGCTTCAAAACCTTTTCCATGACCATTCGTTATTCTGTAATAATCAGGAGCACACTGTTCAAGCGTTTCAAGTTCCTTATCAAGTGCTCCAGACTTTCTGTGATATAGCATCATAATTGAAGGGCATTCATAATTAAATGGAAAGCCATCGGCAATTATATTTACAGGTGATTTAGAAATAGAAAGAATAATATTAAAACCTTCTCTCATCTTTCCAAAATCATTATATTCTGTAAAAGCCTTTATAAACTGTATCTCCGCCATGTAAGAATTCTTCTTGTTGTCACTTAAAACTGAATCCTTACAGATATCTGATGTTATATCCGTAAGAAGAGTTTCAACCATATGCTTCTCATTAAACATAAGCAGTGAGAAACATATAATCAAAGAAAATTCATAATGTCCCTCTTTTTCTATATCCCAGTAGTGATTGGCAATGTCCGTAAATACATCTTTATTCTGCTTAATTACATAAGGATATATATCTATAAAATCAATATTATGCTGATATATTTTCCTATATTCCTTTGAGTGGCTGTAAAGCTTCATCGCTTCAAAGTAATTACCATCATCAAGATTCGTATCAGCAGCTCTGAGTGTAATCTTAGTAACTTCATCAACAGGCATTTCATCAAGAACCTGAAGAATGAATCCATCAAACATAGGATTAAAGCTGTACCTTCTTGTATGCTCATCATAATTAATTAACGGAATTGAATTAAGAAGTTTAAGACACATTTTTTCTTCTAAAAAAGTCTGCTTCATGCACTGGTTAAGATTAAAGCTTGAAAATACGCTCATGGTAGCAAGAAATTGTCTTTCATCATCAGATAACTCCAGCCATACATTATTTTCAATAAATGTATACGCTTTATCAAGCACAGTCTTATCTGCATCGGTATGTTTATTCTTATAGGCTTCCATGTATAGATGTACTACATATGGCCATCCCAGAGTTTTATTAAATATATCTTTAGAAGTTTCTTTATCAAGAATAATTTCATTAAGCCTGAAATAATCTTCAATATCTTCCTGTGAAAATGCAAAATCTTTTTTTGTGATTCCCAACGCATCATCCTTAGTTATAAGATTAATAATACTCTGATTAGTTAATTTTTTTAATATAAATGCATATCTCAATCCTACTGCGGTTGATAAATATGATGCAGCAAATATTCTGCACATATTGTCATCAAATATATTATCAAAGTTATCAATCACAAGCAGAGCAGAGAATTTCTCTGAATTCATAATAGATAAAAGATTAATAACTTCATTAATAGCATAATCCGAATCAGGAAATCCAATTTTCTTAAAAGCTGCAGCCAATGTATTATCAAACATTTTGACAGCATTGCAGAAATTATCCCAAAAAATCTCTCTGGAACTTTCTGCATCTATCCATAAAACAGTATACCCTGGGTAATTCTTAAAAAAAGTTCTTATTACTTTGGATTTACCATATCCTGTAGGCGCATAAATAAAGCTGTATCTATACATCTCAAATCTTGAAAGTTTGTCTTTAAGACTGCCTGAAATGTAGGCTCTGTTCGATAGATTTTTAATATGAGCCATCAGTTTTCCCCCTCTGTTAATACAGACTGATTACTTCCATTCAGAATTATCAATCTCTATTTTTTTATCTCTTAACATAAGTTCCTTAACAGCTTCAGCAGCAGGTTTGTCTTCAAAAAGCACCTTATTAACCTGCTCTACAATCGGCATCTCAATATTATATTTCTTAGAAAGTTCTAACGCTGCCTTTGCAGAGAACACACCTTCTACTACCATCTGCACTTCTTTCATAGCCTCGTCTTTGGTGTATCCTTTACCTATGAGAATTCCTGCACGTCTGTTACGGCTGTGCATACTTGCACAGGTAACGATTAAGTCACCAATACCTGAAAGGCCAGCAAAAGTATGAGGATTAGCTCCCATCGCAACACCAAGTCTTGTTATCTCAGCATTACCTCTTGTTATAAGAGCAGCTTTAGTATTATCACCATAACCAAGCCCATCTGCAATACCTGCGGCAAGCGCGATAACATTCTTTAATGCACCACCTATACATATTCCCAGCATATCCGGACTTGTATACACCCTGAATACATCACTCATAAAAATATTCTGTAAATATTCAGCTGTTGCCTTTTCATGTGCACCTATGACACATGTTGTAGGAATGCCACGGCTTACCTCTTCAGCATGGCTTGGTCCTGATAAAACTGCAACCTTGGCACAAGGAATCTCCTCTTCTACAATCTGGCAGAGTGTTAATAAAGTATGTTCCTCAACCCCTTTTGCCACATTTACAATAATCTGTCCTTCCTTTACGAAAGGTGCAATCATCTTTGCAGTAGAACGTGTATAAGGAGATGCAACTGCAAGTACAAGTACATCTGCACTGCCAATTACATTCTCTGTATCTCCTGAAACAGTAATACTGTCAGGAATCTTTACACCAGGAAGGCATCTTTTATGTTCTCTTTCAGTCTGAAGCATAGCAACTTCATCCTTTAATACTGACCATACTGTTACATTGTGTCCGTTGTTATTAAGAAGTAAAGCAAGACCTAAGCCCCAGCTTCCTGCTCCTAAAACGCTTACATTTGCCATAATTATACTCCAATCTGCGCATAAGCGCATCAAAAATTAATTCTTTTTTTCACCGATTTTCCGTTCTGTTCCATGAACCAGTCTTACAATATTACTGCGGTGTCTGATAAATGCAAGTGCTGCAAGAGCGAAAACAATAACAGTGCCTTCAACAAGGTCTGTTCCATTTAATGGAAGCCAGCCTAAGAATCCCCATATAAGAAATTCAACAAAAAACATTGCCATACCTATAAGTGAGGCAAGTGAAACATAACGGCTTATCCTGGCTACAAGTGCAAAAAAGACAATACCAAAAACCGTAAACATAAAACAGTACTTAGGAAAAAGCATAAGACTTATAACAACACCTGAAGATGCTGCTATTCCCTTTCCCCCCTTAAACTTAAGGTAAAACGGAAAATTATGTCCAAGCACGATTCCAAGACCACAATACAGAAATAAAAGCATTTCCGGAATTGCAGTATGTGGTACTATAAGAAAATGTATCAATATATCAGCAATAACTGCTTTAAATGCATCTAACAGATAAGTTGCAATTCCAGCTTTCTTGCCAAGAGTTCTCATAACATTAGTAGTTCCCGCATTGCCACTGCCATAATCCCTGATGTCAATCTTATTGAACTTTCCCATCCAGTATCCTGCCTGAATGAGTGCTCCGGCAAAATATCCATATATAAGAACACCTATTTTAAATAACATTACTCTTTCTCCTTACGTTCTCTGTTGATGAATCTGATAGATGTACCTCTGAATCCAAATGATTCTCTTATTCTGTTTTCTATATATCTTGTATAAGAAAAATGTGTGAGTGCTACATCATTAACAAACATAACAAATGTCGGTGGTTTTACCGAAACCTGAGTCATGTAATAGATTTTAAGTCTCTTACCCTTATCTGAAGGTGGCTGCTTCATTGCAACTGCTTCTGTAAGAATTTCATTAAGCACACCGGTAGGAATACGCATAGTCTGTGCATCAACAATGTGATCAACTAATTCATATATTTTATTAAGTCTCTGACCTGTCTTGGCAGAAACAAATATAATCTCAGCATATGACATAAATGCAAGAGTATCTTTAATCTTATTCGTAAACTCATAGATAGTCTTGTCATTCTTCTCTATGTCATCCCATTTGTTAACAGCAATAATAATACCCTTGCCTCTTTCATGCGCTATTCCGGCTATCTTGGCATCCTGCTCTGTAACACCTTCCGTAGCATCAATAACAAGAATTGCAATATCAGCTCTTTCAACTGCTGCAACAGTTCTTATGATACTGAAACGCTCCAGGTCTTCTTTAATCTTGCTCTTACGGCGTAGTCCCGCTGTATCAATAAATACATATTCTTTGCCATTATACTTGATAGCTGTGTCAATAGCATCTCTTGTTGTACCGGCAATATCAGATACAATAACTCTGTTCTTGCCTACAAGCTTATTGATGATTGATGACTTACCAACATTAGGCTTACCTATTATAGCTACCTTAGGTCTGTCATCTTCTTCATCAGTATCTGAACCTTCTGGGAAATGACTCACCACTTCATCAAGCACTTCACCAAAACCTAACTTATTAACGGCTGATATAGGAAATGGTTCTCCAATTCCAAGATTATAGAATTCATATACATCAGGCATCATCTTTTCAAAGCTGTCTACTTTATTGACAACAAGAATAACAGGCTTGTGTGAACGTCTTAACATATCAGCAACCTTAGAATCTGAATCTACAAGTCCCTGCTTAACATCAGTCATAAATATAATTACATCCGCAGTTTCAATGGCAATTTCTGCCTGTTCACGCATCTGTGAAAGAATAATATCACCTGTATCCGGCTCTATACCCCCTGTATCTATAAGTGTGAAATTGTGGTTTAGCCAGCTTACCTCTGCATAGATTCTGTCTCTTGTAACACCCGGTGTATCTTTAACTATTGAAATCTGTTGTCCGCACAGACTGTTGAATAATGTTGATTTACCAACATTAGGTCTTCCGACAACAGCAACTATTGGTTTACTCATAATTCCTCCTTGCTCTTATAGCAAATTTACAAAAAATTAATACACGCAATCTATAATATAATATCAGTTTAATTGCTTTTTGTAAAGCACTGTGATATCATACAAAATATTGATTTTAAGCACTTTAGGAGGTGTTTTTGTGAAATTTTCCCGCAAAAAATTAACATTTATTCCGGTATTGGTTCTTATATCGGCAATTATTTTTCCATCTTTTACTGCACTGGCAGCAGATGCATCTTATAAGTTCTCTGCAATTGATTTAAAATTAAAAGTTCCTGAGGAACTGATATGCTTTACGCAGACAACAACAGGCAATAATGCATATCTTAAGGATATTGGCGCACAGGATTCCAATGAAGTACAGAACTCAATGAAAGCATCTAATATATATCTCGAAGCATTTTCAAAAGACATTTCTTATGAAATTGCTGTTGTCGGAATGAAAGCAGGCTCATCACTTTCCAACCTTGATGAACTGGATGAGAATCAGTTAAGCGGCATGTTCCTGCAGTATATTGACTCAGAGAATGCCAAACAGGAAGATGGCCTGACAGAGACAATGACAGGCAAGGCTATAGATATAATTAACGACCGTCCATATTTCAGGACAGAGGTTACATCTGTATCAGACGAAAAGCAGACAATTTATACAAGAAAATACTACACTGTAGCACGCGGATATATATATATGTATTCTCTTCAGTCGAAGGATAATGAAATCACTGATGAAATGATTAATGACATCAGATACATAATCAATTCAGCCCAGTATACAGATGTGAAGAAATCCATATTTGAAAACGGTGTGTTTACAGAGACTTTATCGACAATACTTACAGCAGCTATTCCTATTGCTATACTTGCAGCAATATATCTGCTTATAACCAGAGTTGGCAGAAAAAGCCGGGCAAAGCTTTCTTCTGAGGAAGCTGAATTAAGAGCCAGATACAGACAGGAACATAATAAAAAATAAAAAAAGCCAGAACAGATCATCAATAAAATATCTGTTCTGGCTTTTTTTATTATCTGCATATACTCATAAATCCACACAAAACGCCACGTTTTCCATGCGAAGCCCTGTGCGAAAAGAGCCAGTCACTGTTACAGCTTGTGCATATATCAGATATACCTATGTTATCAGGTTTTATTCCGGCATGAATCATATTAAAATAATTAGCTGCCTGAAGATTAAGCTGGTATTTATCTCCTGTCGTATGATAAAGTATCATACCGATTTCATTCCGGCTGTAAGCACTTCTGAACTTTTCTGCAACTGCTTCATCAACCTCATAACAGTCCTGACATATTGATGGTCCTATGAATGCATGAATATTCTCTGGCTTTGACCCATAAGTTCTATTCATAAGCTGTACCGTTTCATGTGTTATATCTGCAACCGTTCCACGCCATCCTGAATGTGATGCACCTATGCATCTGTTTACAGGATCAATAAAATATACAGGTACACAGTCTGCAAAATATGTAATAAGACACAGACCGGGTTCATTAGTTACAAGTCCGTCAACATTATCAAAATTTCTTGCTCTTGTAAGTCCCATTCCTGCCATATTATAATCAACAGCAATCACATTGGTAGTATGTGTCTGTTTTGTACAAACACAGTTTTCAGGCTTAATATTCATTGTATCAAGAAACAGTTCATAATTCTTATATACATTTTCATAATCATCGCCCCTGTCAAAAGAAAAATTCATGCTTGAATATATTCCTTTGCTCACTCCACCATCTCTTGTTGAAAAATGAAGAGTGACCCAGTCAAATTCATCAAATGGTGTAAACTCAATATAAGGAATTCCATTCTTCTGTGATATTCTTGTGGAATTATTAACCACAGCTCCTTTTAATCCTTCATAAAGTGTTCCTGTATCAATATATTTAATATTCATGATTATAATCCTTGTTAAAATGCATTTTTAATATGTGTTACTGTTTCTCCATCTATTCCTATGACATCAAAACGGCATGGTATATCACAGCTTTTATATCTTGTTGCCATATAGAATTGTGCAACATGCATTATTATCTGCTTTTTTCTGTAATTTACAGCTTCAACTGCATATCCGTATTTGTTATTACTTCTGTATTTGACCTCAACAAATACAATATAATTATCTTTCTTTGCGATAATATCTATCTCACCTGTTTTATTGCGGAAATTCCGTTCAAGAACAGTATACCCATTATCAACAAGATATCTGGCAGCAAGCTGTTCTTTATCTGCGCCGGCAGCTCTTTTATTAACAGCCATTATTTACCCACTTTCCCTTTAATCTTATCGCATTCATCTACAAATACAAGAATTTCTGCAACTACGGTATATAGTTCTGGAGGAATCATTTCTCCTATTTCAAGTTTTGATAAAGTATCAGCAAGCTTAGAATCTGCATATATAGGAACATCAGCCTCTCCGGCCTTTTCAATAATTGATTCAGCAATATATCCACGTCCTGTTGCAAGTATCTTTGGTGCCTGTTCCCCCGGAGTGTATTCAAGTGCAACTGCTATTTTGGGCTTATCATCATTATTCTTTTTCTCCATATGCTGCTCCTTCTTTAGATAAAGCTGTCATGCTTTTGCATCGAATATGTATTGTCCACCTGCAGCTGGTCTTGCCTCTGCTTCTATAAAATCCTTAACAAAATCAAGACGGTCTGAAGAATCAGCTGCTACCTTCATTTCAAAATGTGTATTATATCCAAGTTTTTCAAGCCTGGCATTAAGCCTGTCTATATGCTGATACACAAAATCAAGCAGTTCTTCTGTCTCCAGGACAAAATCAGTTGAAACATTGTTACCTCCAGACAGATTAACATATATATCCATTGATTTAAGATTATCCATATCCAGATGAAGCATTGCACTTATATTATCTGTTTTTCTGGCAAGATTCTTTTTATTAGTGAATACATACAGTTCCCCATTACCTTCACTTTTCGAAAATTTAACCGGCATCTGAAAATATGTCATATTCTTATTAAGATCATTCATGAAATCAATATTACTTTTTATATCAGAAAGACTCTTCGAAAGTTCAGGAGCTGAATTGCCTGCGGATTTCAGTGAATTTTCAATATTCTCTACATTTTTTCTTATACGCTTATAATATGAGCTTACAGCTTCCTCCCCTTCCTGTATATCCTTAGGAGTAAGCTTCATTGTATCATTAATTACAGCATGAAGAATCTCTCTGAAGCTTCCTGAATTGATAATTTTCTGAAAATTATCAGAATTAAGACTATTATTTTCAGCAAGCTGGTTAATAAGTTCCTTCACAGAAGTTTCTGAGATATCATTATTAAGTTTCACTCCTGAATCAGACAGCATATTATTTAATTCATCAATTGTCTGCTGCGATAGGACATCGCAGGCGGATGATGAGTTTACAGTTTCCCCATCAAGCCCCTCATACATGCCTGTAATAACATTTTTGAAATCCATAATATCCTGATTGTTCTTTAACAGATCATTAACTATACCATTCTCCATATCTGACAAAAGATTCTCAATATGTCCGTTAAATTGACCATACATCTGGAACTCACGGATATTCTGTTCATTGACAGGAATCTCAAGTCTCATTAGATTGGCAACGGTATTAAGTGAGGCTTCGGGAAATTTCATGGAATATTTAACCATATTTCCTAATGTCTGTGCATCAACCGGCATGCCCAGTCCTAAAAGTTCTTTGACAATATTAATATTATCATCCGTAGCTCCAAGTCCTGCAGCCTCCAATGCTTTATCAATAAGAACTGCCTGCTGTTCATTAGCTAAAACCGGTTTGATTGAAATTTTATTATCAGAGTTATCCTCCACCATAAAAGTCACATTCTGTCCGATATTAATTAAAGCACCCTGCATAAGCTTAGCCTGAATCTGTGCTCCATTGTTCATTGTAATATATGCATTATCACCATTTAACTGGCTGACATACCCTGTAAACGTGTCACCTGACATAAGAGAATTTAATATTTTCATGCCAGCAGCCTGTACAGCATTATTGCTTCCAGATGATTCATGTGATACATTTTCCAACACATTAACATCTGTGGTCTGGCTGCCTGATGATATATTATTTTTGAAAAAATCGGACATATTAATATTCATATACGTTCACCTATATAAAATTCTTAATAAATGTTCTTCTGTGTATAGGACATGGACCGTACTCTTTTATTGCTTCAATATGAACTTTAGTTCCATAACCTTTGTGCCTGGCAAATCCATATTCCGGATACAAAGAATCATATTCGGTCATAAGTCTGTCCCTTGTTACTTTCGCAAGAATACTTGCAGATGCAATTGACAGACTCTTGGCATCACCTTTAATAATCGGAATCTGTTTAACATCAATTCCCGGAATTGTAACTGCATCATTAAGAAGTATATCGGGTTTTACAGATAATTTATTAACTGCTTCGTGCATTGCTTCATAAGTTGCCTGCAATATATTAATCTCATCAATCCTTTCAGGAGATACAATTCCGATTCCATATGAAAGTGCTTCTTCTTTTATAACATCAAAAAGCTCATCTCTTTTTTTCTCACTTAATTTCTTGGAATCATTTACATAGAGAATCCTTTTTCCTTTAGGAAGAATTACTGCGCCTGCAACAACAGGACCTGCAAGCGGTCCTCTTCCAGCTTCATCTATTCCACATATATAAGAAAATGTATCATACATTTCTTCATATTCACGCATAGCTTCAATACGCTGTTTCTCAGCCTCCAGCTTTGCTGCTTTTTTAAGTTCACGTTCTTCTTTAAGTGTCATAGCTTTCCTTTCCGGTATCTTAATTAAGGTCTTTCAAGTGAGATTGTACCAATCTTTCCTTCTCTGAAATCATCAAGAATACATGCAGCACATTTTTCATAATCAATATCTGAACCTTTCTTAATACAGCCACGTTTTCTGGCAATATGTTCCATAATACAGAGTGCAGCAGCATTTTCAGGATTCATCATTGTTTCAGTATCAACATTATCAAATATATCTTCTGTTATATCATAACGGCTATAAAGCTGCGGCTGATAATTCTTCCTAAGAAACTTTATAGTTTCTAATGCAAGCTCCTCAATATTAAGAATCTGGTCATTAATTGAACCAATCATTGCAAGTCTTTCACCGACATTCCTGTCTTCTATCTTAGGCCAGAGTATACCCGGTGTGTCAAGCAGCTCAACACTTCCATTAATTCTTATCCATTGCTTTCCTTTTGTAACACCCGGCTTATTACCTGTCTTGGCACTCTTTCTTCCGGTGAATGAATTAATAAATGTTGATTTACCAACATTAGGTATTCCAACAATCATAGCTTTGATGGAACGGTTCTTAATTCCTCTTGCTCTGTCTCTTTCAATCTTAGCAGAACATGCAACAGTTATAAGATTATTAACTGCACGGTTGCTTACATTGAGTCTTGAGTTAAGCTTGAGGCAGTAAAAGCCTTTATCTTTAAAATATGTTATCCATTCATCCGTTACTGTGTCATCTGCAAGGTCCGATTTATTCAATAATACAATACGTGCCTTATTTTTAGCCAGCTTATCAATATCCGGATTACGGCTGCTTAACGGTATTCTTGCATCCACAATCTCAATAACAAGGTCAACAAGCTTTATATCTTCTTCCATCATTCTTCTGGCCTTAGTCATATGACCAGGATACCAGTTAATGGCTCTTTTCTTCTCTTCCATATATATCTCCATTATTTAACAAAACCAAATGAATCAAACGGTTCTATTACCATCCATACTTTTCCTACAACATTCTTACGTTTAACCATTCCAACACTGGCAAAACGGCTATCCTCACTATTATTACGATTATCTCCAAGTACAAAGTATTCATCATCAGCAAGTTTATAAGGATTGGCAGCTACACCTGGAGTAAGTATTGTCGTATCAACATAATCATCAAGCTGTACATCATTAATATATACCCTGCCATCCTTTATCTGGACTGTTTCCCCTGGAAGACCAACTACTCTCTTTATGTATATCTTAGAGGAATCAACAGAATCCTGTTCGAAAGCTATACAGTCAAATCGCTTAGGTCCATTAAATGCATATGATATTCTGTTTATAAGAACAGTGTTATCATTAGACAGCGTTTCCTCCATAGAATTACCAACAACTGTAGAACGGCAGCATATGAATGTAACCAGAACATAAGCAAGTACTATTACAACACATACATCTGCTACATATTTGCATATATTAAGCAATGTAGTATTTTCCTGATATCTTCTCTGAAAAAATCTCATAATATTCCGACCTTTCCTGTCGCTTATATATAAGTAAAGGGACATTTTTTCAAATGTCCCTTACCGTGAATAACAAAATTATCTAACTAATTCCTTAACCTTAGCAGCCTTACCTGTTCTCTGTCTTAAGTAGTTAAGCTTAGCTCTTCTAGCCTTACCGCGTCTTACAACTTCAACCTTCTCAACGATAGGTGAATGTAATGGCCATGTCTTCTCAACGCCAACGCCGTTAGAAATCTTTCTTACTGTAAATGTAGCTCTAACGCCAGTTCCCTGCTTCTTTAATACTGTTCCCTCGAAAACCTGGATTCTTTCACGGTTTCCTTCCTTAATCTTAGCTGATACTCTTACAGTATCACCAACTCTGAACTCAGGAGCCTGAGCCTTAAGCTGAGCATCTTCGATGTTCTTAATAATTGTATTCATGTGTGACCTCCTTAATATTATGATGTTCTTAATACAGGTTCTGTAACAGAGGACCATCCCTTTTCTCACAACTTGTTTAGATTATCATAATCAAGCAAATAATGCAAGACTAAAAATACATTTTCTTTATTATTTATTAATATCCAGAAGCCCTGGTAAGATATGGACTGTTATAGTCTTCTTATCAAGGTCATGATCTAATATACACTGGTCAATAACCGGTATTAAATAGCTTTCGCCATTATCTGCCTCTACTTCATATACATTGTTAGCGCCTGTCTCTAATACATCTTTTAGTACGCCCAAATGTTTTCCTTCATCTGTTATTACATCAAGTCCGATAAGATCGCATATAAAATACTCTCCCGGCTCAAGTTTAACAGCATCTCCTCTTGAAACGAGCAAGTCGCATTTTGTGTATTTCTCTATATCATTGATGTCATCAAATTCTTTAAACTTAAGTATTACGAACTGCTTAAAGAATTTAACTGAAGATACAGTGACAGCTACCTGTTCTCTTTTTCCATCGATAACACATTTCTTAAGTTTCTTAAAACGAAGAGGATCATCTGTTGTAGGAAAAACCTTAACTTCACCTCTGATTCCGTGGGTCGATGTTATGACCCCTACCCTTAACATATCTTCCACTTAAATTCTCCATTCTGACATAAATGTATATATAAATAACAAAACAGACAGCCCCGAAAGGCTGCCTTAGACAGTAGTGTTTGCTTAATTATCTATTTCAACAATCACTTTCTTGTCGCTCTTAGAAGCTGCAGCTGAAACAACTGCTCTTATTGACTTGGCAATTCTACCAGACTTGCCGATAACCTTGCCCATATCCGAAGGAGCAACCTTAAGATTGACTACAAGAGCCTTATCTTTTTCAGTTTCTGTTACTACAACCTCATCCGGATTATCAACTAGTGCCTTAGCGATAATTTCCACTAATTCTTTCATAGTCAATTACACCTCCACTAGTCTTATTTTTCGATACCAGCCATCTTGAAAAGCTTTCCAACAACCTCTGTAGGCTGAGCTCCGTTTG